>JADHEE010000436.1_pt1 | contig 16667 bp, 16 predicted proteins | sample 8952401 | NCBI WGS metagenome assembly JADHEE01 (sample SAMN16124438, study PRJNA663242) | bioreactor sludge metagenome | isolation source: sludge (ammonium) | place: India:Bengaluru | collected 2019-02-28
GGGACGGACCCGGCTGGCGGCCGCGCGGCGGCGGTTGGGGCGGCGGCCGCCCGGGTGGGCCGCGCGGTCCGCGCTAGACGGCTTGCCGGTCGGCGCGCCGCGCCGGCGACCGGCGCGGGATTACCAGAGTTTCCACCACGGCTCCGGACGATCCAGGCCGCGCGTGTAATAGACGCTGTTCGGGAAATTCTTGCGCATGACGCGCTCGGCGTCGTCGCGCAGGTCGTTCATGCCCAGCTGGTCGTAGGCCTTGACGATGATGAACAGGGCTTCTTCGGTGGCGGGCACGTCCGGATACGATTTCACCGCGAACTGGGCGCGGTTGATGGCCGCCACGTAGGCGCCGCGCTTCATGTAATAGCGGGCGACGTGCACTTCGAGCTGGGCCAGCGCATTGACCAGGTAGGTCATGCGCAGCGAGGCATCCGGCGTGTACTTGCTGTCCGGAAAGCGGTTGGTCAGTTCGCGGAAGGCGTCGAACGATTCGCGCGCACCCTTGGGATCGCGCTCGGTCATGTCCTGCTGGCTGACGTAGCCCATCAAGCCCAGGTCTTCGTTGAAGTTGATCAGCCCGCGCAGGTAGTACACGTAGTCGACGTTCGGATGGTTCGGGTGCAGCTTGATGAAGCGTTCGCAGGCGGCGAGGGCGGATTCCTTCTCGCCGGACTTCCAGTAGGCGTAGGCCAGGTCGATCTGCGCCTGCTGGGCGAAGCGGCCGTAGGGGAAGCGCGATTCGAGTTTTTCGTAGTACTTGATGGCGCTGTCGTAGCTGTTTTCGTTGAGCGCCTGCTTCGCTTCGGTATACAGCTTGTTGGCCGACCAGCCCAGGGTCTCGTCCTTGACCTCGGGCAGCAGCCCGCAGCCGGCGAGGAGCGTGGCGAGAAAAAGGGCTGCGATTACCGCTAAACTACGCATGATGAACGTTCCAGATAAAAAGACCGGCGTCGGCCGAAGCGTTGTGCGAGAGCAAGGCGAAGAGCGCGCCGATTATAGCGCAAACGTTCCCCGGGCTTTGCGCGTGCCGGCCGATGACGGCGGTGTGCGGCTCGACCTGGGGCTGGCGAAGCTCTGGCCGCAGCATTCGCGCAGCCGGCTGCAGGGCTGGGTGCGCGACGGACGGGTGCGCATCGACGGCGGCGTCGTCCGCGAGCCGAAACACAAGCTGTGGGGCGGCGAACTCGTCGAACTGGATGAGGCGCCGGACGAGCGGGCGCTGTCCGCGCGGCCGGAGGCGATCGCCCTGGACGTGGTGTACGAGGACGCGGCGATCATCGTCATCGACAAGCCGGCCGGGCTGGTCGTGCATCCGGGCAGCGGCAACTGGAGCGGCACGCTGCAGAACGCCCTGCTGCACCACGACCCGGCGCTGGAGCGGGTGCCGCGCGCCGGCATCGTGCACCGGCTCGACAAGGACACCAGCGGGCTGATGGTCGTCGCCCGCACGCTGCCGGCGCAGACCGATCTCGTGCGCCAGCTGCAGGCGCGCACGGTCAAGCGCTACTACTACGCGCTGGCGCGCGGCGTCATCGAACGCGGCGGCACGGTCGACGCGCCGATCGGGCGCCATCCCACGCAGCGCACGAAGATGGCGGTGGTCGGCAGCGGCAAGCCGGCGCGCACGCATTACCGGGTGGTAGAACGCTTCGTCGACTGCACACTGGTCGAATGCGCGCTGGAGACCGGGCGGACGCACCAGATCCGCGTGCATCTCGCGTCGATCGGGCATCCGCTGGTCGGCGATCCGGTCTATGGCGGCGGCGCCAGCCGCGTACCGGCCGGGCCGGCGTTCCACCGCCAGGCGCTGCATGCGCGGCGGCTGGGGCTGGTGCATCCGGTGACGGGAAAATCGATGCTGTGGAAATCCGAGCTGCCGGAGGACCTGGACGAACTGGTCGCCACCGCCCGCACGCTGGCTTTCGAGGCCCGCGCGGCGGCAGAGGACGAGGATTGGGACGAAGAGTTCGCCGACGGCCCCGAGATCATCTACGCCTATGGCGACGACGGCGAAGACGACGATGGCGATCTCGATTAGCGCGCGGTGGATCGTCCCCGACTGGCCGGCGCCGGCGCGGGTCGGCAGCCTGTCCACGACCCGACTCGGCGGCGTCAGCGGCGGCGCCTTCGCCAGCCTCAATCTCGGCGCCCACGTCGGCGACGATCCGGCGGCGGTGGCCGCCAACCGGGACGCCGTCGGCCGGCGGACCGGCGCGCGGCCGGTGTGGCTGAACCAGGTGCATGGCGTGCGGGTGGTCGATACGGCGGAGGCGGACGGCAGCCATCCCCCCGAGGCCGACGCCGCGTTTGCGCGCCGTCCGGGCGTGGCCTGCGCGGTGATGACGGCGGACTGTCTGCCCGTCCTCTTCTGCGACGATGCCGGCACGGTCGTCGCGGCCGCGCACGCGGGCTGGCACGGGTTGCTCGACGGGGTGCTGGAGGCGACGGTCGCGGCCATGGGCGTGCCCGGCGACACGCTGATGGCCTGGCTCGGCCCGGCCATCGGTCCGGCGGCCTTCGAGGTCGGCGGCGAGGTGCGCGAGGCTTTCGTGCGCCGCGCTCCGCAGGCCGCCGCGGCGTTCCGGCCCGCGCCCGGCGGCAAGTGGCTGGCCGATATCTACCTGCTCGCCCGGCAGCGCCTGGCCGGGCAGGGCGTCGCGCGCGTCTCCGGCGGCGGGCTGTGCACGGTGAGCGACGGCGAGCGCTTCTTTTCCTACCGGCGCGACGGGCAGACGGGACGCATAGCGTCGCTGGTCTGGCTGCGCGCGGCTACGCCGGCCTGAGCATCACGAATTTCAGGTGCTCGTGTTCGTCCGGCCGCAGCGTGGACTGCTGGTAGCGGATTTCCCCGCGCCGCGGGTGCTGGAAGCGGCGTTCGCCGCCCTGGCGCTCCAGCACGTCGTGCTGTTTCCAGAAGCGGGCGAAATCGGCGCTCGCCGCGGCGAGGTCGTCGACCAGGCGGATCAGCGCCGGGTCGTCGAGGCTGTTGCGGCAGTCGGCGCGGAATTCGGCGGCGATGCGGCGGGCGCGCACTTCCCAGTCGACCAGGAAAATGCGCGCGCGCGCTTCGAGGAAGACGAAGCGCAAGAGATTCGGCGGCGGCTCGCCGCCGTCGCGCGGCACGTCGAGCCAGCCGGTGAACAGCTCGGCGGCCGCGGCGTTCCAGCCGAGCATGTCCCAGTAGCGCCCCATCAGGTAGGCCGGCACGCCGACGTCGTCCAGCAGTTCGATCAGCGGCGGCGGCACGTCGTCGCTTTCGGACAGGTTGCCGAGCGGGTCGCGGCGGTCGGCGATCTCGAACAGGTAGGCGCGCTCGCCGCGCGTCAGGCGCAGGCTGCCGGCCAGCCGGTCGAGCGCCTCGGCCGAGATGTTCACCTCGCGTCCCTGTTCGATCCAGGTGTACCACGTCGTGCTGATGCCGACGAGCTGGGCCATCTCCTCGCGGCGCAGGCCGGCGGTGCGCCGGCGGACGCCCGCCGGGAAGCCGAAATCGGCCGGCTGGCTGCGGCTGCGGATGGCGTTCAGGAAGGCCGCGAGCTCCTTGCGGCGCGCGCTGGCCGGGTCGTTTTTCATGAGGATTTTCCCGCAACGTGTTAGTTTGGATACCAGTATAAATACTCGTCTTGTCAGGGTATAGCGCGGCGATTAAGATCGCGCCACTCGCCACATTCCTTCCCGGACGGGCGTTTTCGCAAGGAGAGCATAGATGGCCGGCAAGACCCTTTACGACAAGCTGTGGGACAGCCACGTGGTCCGCCAGGAAGCGGACGGCACCTGTCTCCTCTACATCGACCGCCACCTCGTACACGAGGTGACCAGCCCGCAGGCGTTCGAAGGCCTGCGCCTGGCCGGCCGGCAGGCCTGGCGCAGCGACACGGTGGTGGCGGTGACCGACCACAACACGCCGACCGACCACTGGGACAAGGGCATCGAGGACCCGGTGTCGCGCCTGCAGGTGGAGACGCTGGACGCCAATATCCAGGAATTCGGCGCGCAGATCTACTTCCCGTTCAAGCACGCCAACCAGGGCATCATCCACGTGATCGCGCCGGAGAACGGCGCCACGCTGCCGGGCATGACGGTGGTTTGCGGCGACAGCCACACGGCGACGCACGGCGCCTTCGGCGCGCTGGCGCACGGCATCGGCACCTCCGAGGTCGAGCACGTGCTGGCCACGCAGACGCTGGTGCAGAAGAAGTCGAAGTCGATGCTGATCCGGGTCGACGGCCAGCTCGGCGCCGGCGTCACGGCCAAGGATCTGGCGCTGGCGATCATCGGCCGCATCGGCACGGCCGGCGGCACGGGCTACTGCGTCGAGTTCGGCGGCACGGCCGTCGCGAGCCTGTCGATGGAAGGGCGCATGACGCTGTGCAACCTGGCGATCGAGGGCGGCGCGCGCGCCGGGCTGGTGGCGGTCGACGACACCACCATCCGCTACCTCGACGGCCGCCCGTTCGCGCCCAAGGGCGAGGCCTGGACGCAGGCCGTCGCGTACTGGAAGACGCTGAAGTCGGACCCCGACGCGGTCTTCGACACGGTGATCGAGCTCGACGCCGCGCAGATCCGGCCGCAGGTCACCTGGGGCACTTCGCCCGAACAGGTCACGTCGGTCGACGGCAAGGTGCCGAACCCGGCGCGGGAAAGCGATCCGGTGCGCCGCGCCGGCATCGAGCGCGCGCTCAAGTACATGGGGCTCGAAGCCGACATGCCGATCACCGAGATCAGGATCGACAAGGTCTTCATCGGCTCCTGCACCAACTCGCGCATCGAGGACCTGCGCGCCGCGGCGGCCGTGGTCAAGGGCCGGCAGGTGGCCGGCAACGTCAAGCTGGCGCTGGTCGTGCCGGGCTCGGGCATCGTCAAGCGCCAGGCCGAGGCCGAGGGGCTGGACCGGATCTTCACCGCGGCCGGCTTCGAATGGCGCCAGCCGGGCTGTTCGATGTGCCTGGCGATGAACGCCGACCGCCTGTCGCCGGGCGAGCGCTGCGCCTCGACCTCCAACCGCAACTTCGAGGGCCGCCAGGGACCCGGCGGGCGCACCCACCTGGTCAGCCCGGCGATGGCCGCCGCGGCCGCCATCGCCGGCCATTTCGTGGACGTCCGCAGCGACGCCTGTCACGCCTGAGAGGAGAACAGCGCATGAAACCCTTCACCCGACTCAACGGTCTCGTCTGCCCGCTCGATCGTGCCAACGTCGATACCGACGCGATCATCCCCAAGCAGTTCCTCAAGTCGATCAAGCGCAGCGGCTTCGGCCCTTATCTCTTCGACGAATGGCGCTACACCAACTACGGCGAGCCCGGCATGGACTGCACGAACCGTCCGAAGAACCCGGACTTCGTGCTCAACCAGCCGCGCTACCAAGGTGCCGAGATCCTGCTCGCGCGCGACAACTTCGGTTGCGGTTCGAGCCGCGAGCACGCGCCGTGGGCGATCGAGAACTACGGCTTCCGCGTGATGATCGCGCCGTCGTTCGCCGACATCTTCTTTTCGAACAGCTTCAAGAACGGGCTGCTGCCGATCGTCGCGCCGGCGGAGATCGTCGATCGCCTGTTCGCGGAGTGCGCGGCGAGCGAGGGCTACAAGCTGGATGTCGATCTCGCCTCGCAGACGGTGACGACGCCGTCGGGCTTTTCGTTCGGCTTCGACATCACGCCGCACCGCAAGCACTGCCTGCTCAACGGCCTGGACGACATCGGCCTGACCCTGGAGCACGCCGGCGAAATCCGCGCCTTCGAAGCCCGCCACAAGGCGGCGCAGCCCTGGCTGTTCGGGGGTTGAGAAGCAAAAAGGAAACACTGATCATTCGTCACCCCGGCGCAGGCCGGGGTCCAGTTCGTGGGTTTTCCTGGATTCCGGCTTTCGCCGGAATGACGACTACACCACCCGCCCGTGCCACCACAGCGACAGCCCCGCCGCGAGGATGGCGAAAAATGCGGCGGCGGCGGCGAACAGGGCGGTGATCTCGGTCTGCTTCTTCTCCAGGGCGATCTTCGCGGTCAGCGATTCGTACACTTTCTTCAGGTCCGTCGCCGTGCCGGCGTAGAAATATTCGCCGCGGGTGATCTCGGCGACGCGCTTCAGGCTGTCCTCGTCGAGGCGGACGCGCATCGACCAGCCTTCGAAGCTGATCGTCTCGCCCTCCTTGGTGCCGAAGCCGACGGTGTAGACGCGCACGCCGCGCTCGGCAGCCATCTTCGCCGCGTCCACCGCGTCCGGGCCGGTCGTGCGCTGGCCGTCGCTGAGCAGGATGATCGCGGCGGAACGGTTCGAGCCGGGCGGCACCGGGGTGAATTCCTCCTTCGGCTTCTTCGCCGCGCCGATCGGCGCGTTGGCGTCGTTCTGGTTGGGGCGTCCGTAAAGCAGCTGGCCGATATCGATGCCGGCCTCGGGGAACAGCGTGGCCAGCGCGACGATCAGGCCGCTGCCGGTGGCCGTTCCGCGCTGCAGCTGGAAGCGGTCGATGGCGGCCGACAAGTCCTCGCGCGAAGTCGTCGGCGCCTGGACCACCGAGGCCGTGGCGGCGAAGGCCACGATGCCGACCTTGGTACTCGGCGGCAGGTCGGTGAGGAAGGCCTTGGCCGCGGCCTGCGAGGCCTCGAGGCGGCTGGGCTGCACGTCGGCGGCGCGCATGCTGCCGGAGACGTCCATCGCCAGGATCACGGTTTCCTGCTGCGTGGGCAGGGTGACGGTGGCGAGCGGGCGCGCGGCGGCCAGCAGCATCAGCGTGACGGCCAGCAGCAGGAGCGCGGGCGGTACGTGGCGGCGCAGGCGCTGGCCCACGCCGAGCGCCTCGCGCACCAGGCCGAGGCTGGCGTAGCGCGCGGCGGCCCGCTTCTTGCGGCGCAGTATCCACACGTACAGGACAACCAGCAGGGGCACGGCGAGCAGCGCCCAGAGCATCGGCGGCCATTGGAACATCATGGCCGGCCGCCTTCCGCCGCCGTGCGGGCGCGCGGTTCGATGTGCGCCGCCAGGCGCCCGGAGGTGCCGCCGCCGGTGCTGGCGCGGCTGCGCAGTTCGCGCAGTTCGGCGAAGCGCAACAGGGCGTCGAGCAGGTCGCCCTCGGTCGACAGCTCCAGCGCGTCGACGCCGGCATCGGCGAGGCTCCCGCGCAGTTCTTCCCCGCGCCGCGCGGCGAGTTCGGCGAAGCGCTTGCGGAAGGCCTTGTCGTGGGTGTCGACGAACAGCTGCTCGCCGCTCTCGGCGTCTTCCAGGAAGAGCAGGCCGACGTCGGGGAGTTCGCGCTCCAGCGGGTCGGAGAGGTGCACGGCGATGACTTCGTGGCGCAGCGCGAGGCGGGCCAGTGCCGCGTCCCAGCCGGGCGCGCTGATGAAGTCGGAGACGACGAAGACCAGCGCCCGCCGGGGGATGGCGCGCCCGGCGTGGTCGAGCAGGTCGGCGAGCCGCGTCGGTGCCGGCCGGCCGGCCGGCCGCGAGAGCAGGACGTGCAGCAGGTGCAGCACGTGGCGCCGCCCGCTGCGCGCCGGCACGACGGTGTCCACCGCGCTGCCGTAGCACAGCGCGCCGACGCGGTTGCCGTGGCGCGTGAGCAGCCGCGCCAGGACGCCGACGAATTCGGCCGACACCGCCTGTTTCTTGATCCGCGCGCCGAAATCGAGCGAGGCCGAGAGGTCGAGCAGGAACCACGCGGTCAGGTCGCGATCCTCGTTGAACACGCGCACGTAGGGCGTCTGCATGCGCGCGGTGACGTTCCAGTCGATGTGCCGCACGTCGTCGTGGAACTGGTACTCGCGCAGGTCGGCGAGGTCGATGCCCGGCCCGCGGAAGAAGCAGCGGTAGTCGCCGTGCAGCAGCCCGTCGAGCCGCCGGATCACCGTCCATTCGAGGCGCTGCAGCAGCGCTTCGGCGTCAGCCGGCGGGGGCATGGCCGGGCTCCAGGGCTTTTTGCGGCGCCGGGATGTGCTGCATCAGCTTGGCGATCAGCGCGTCTGCGTTCATGCCCTCGGCCAGCGCCTGGTACGAGAGCACCAGGCGGTGGCGCAGCACGTCGGGCACCAGCTCGCTCATGTCCTCCGGCAGCGCGTAGTCGCGCCCGCGCAGGAAGGCCAGGGCGCGCGCGCCCTCGACGAGGTTGATGGTGGCGCGCGGGCTGGCGCCGAAGGTGATCCACGGCTCGAATTCCGGCAGGCCGTAGCGGGCCGGGTCGCGCGTGGCGCAGACCAGGCGCACCGCGTACTGGATCAGCGCCGGCTCGACGAAGCTCTTGCGGCATTCGGCCTGCAGCGCCGCCAACTGGTCGGGCGTGGCGATGGCGCCGATCACCGGGGCCTGCCCAGTCACCCGCTCGGCGATGACGAATTCTTCCTCCGGCGTCGGGTAGCCGACCAGCACCTTCATCATGAAACGGTCGACCTGCGCTTCCGGCAGCGGGTAGGTGCCCTCGGTCTCGATCGGGTTCTGCGTGGCCATCACCAGGAAGGGCGCGGGCAGCACGTGCGTCTCCCCGGCGATGGTCACCTGCCGCTCCTGCATGACTTCGAGCAGCGCGCTCTGCACCTTGGCCGGCGCGCGGTTGATCTCGTCGGCGAGCAGCAGGTGGGTGAACACCGGGCCGAGCGTGGTGGTGAATTCGCTGGTCTTCTGGTTGTAGATGCGGTTGCCGATCAGGTCGGCCGGCACCAGGTCGGGCGTGAACTGGATGCGCCGGAAGCCGCCGGAGAGCGTGGCGGCCAGCGTCTTGACCGTCAGCGTCTTGGCCAGGCCGGGAACGCCTTCGACGAGCAGGTGCCCCTGCGCGAGCATGGCCACCATCACCCGTTCGAGGAAGGTGTCCTGGCCGACGATCAGCTTCTTCACCTCGTACAGCAGGCGTTCCATCAGCGGGGCGGTGGCGGCGGGGGCCAGGTTGCGCGTATCCATGGCGGTTGCTTTCCGGAGAGGTCAGAAGGGCGGCACGCCGACGGCCGAGGCCGCGTTTTCGATCGGCACCGCGAAGGCCAGGCCGACGAAGAAGCGTTGCCGCATCGGATTGAGGATGGCGGTGACGATGCCGAGCACTTCGCCCTGCATGTTGACCAGCGGCCCGCCCGAATTGCCCGGATTGGCCGCGGCGTCGAACTGGATCAGGTTGCCCAGCGCGCGCCGGCCGTCGGACGAGACGAACTCGCGCCCCAGCCCGGAAACCACGCCGGTGGACGCCGACGGACCGAAGCCGAACGGGAAGCCGACCGCCAGCACCGCGTCGCCCGGGCGCAGGTCGCCGGTGGTGACCAGCGTGGCGGGCCGCAGGTCGTCCGGCAGTTTCTGCGCCTGCAGCACGGCCAAGTCGTTGGCCGGGTCGGCGCCGACGACCGTGGCGTCGGATTCGGTGCCGTCGGCGAAGACGATGCGCACGTGGCTGGTGCCGGAGACGACGTGCAGGTTGGTCAGGATGCGGCCCTGGTCGGTGATCACCACGCCGGTGCCGACCGATTGCCGTTCGCTGGACGGCCTGTCCTGCGGTTTGTCCTTCTCCGGCGTCTCCTCGGCCGGGCCGTTCCGCTTGGGCAGCAGGCCGATGCCTTCCGGGTGGTCGAAGCCGTCGACGCGCACGACCGAGGGCAGGATGGTTTCGTAGGCGCGGGCGGCGGCCGCGGGCAGCGGCTCCTTTTCCAGGCTGGTGCGCACGGCCCGGTCGATGTCCGCCTGGGTGAGAGTGGGCTGTTCCGGGACGAAATGGCGCTCGACGGCGAGCGTGCCGAGGACGGCGAGCAGCACGGCCGCCAGCAGCGTGGCGCCGCGCCGGCGCGTCAAGGCGCGGCGGAAAAAGCCGCCGGAGCGGCGTCCGGCTCGCCCGGGCGCCGGGGCGTCCGGCATGGCGGCATCGACCGCCTGGCGCGGCCTGGGGGCACTGCTGTACAACGCGATTCGCGGCATGGTGTCCTCGCTATCGAAGAGTCCACGAGGCTGCGTCGATGGTCTGTGGCGGAATCCAGCGACTCCCGCTTGGGCAACGGCAGCCCGGCGCAAGTTTCACCACGGCCGAGGATAAATTGCTGCGCCGGTCCGGCGGCGAGCAGGAAAGACGGCGCAAAAAAGCCCGCTGCGCGCGCAGCGGGCTTTTCGGGAACCGGCCGATCCGATGCTACGCCGGGCGGCGGCGCAGGAACGAGAGGCCGGCCAGGCCGAGACCGAGCAGCGCCAGGATTCCGGGTTCCGGAACCTGCAGCGGCGTGGTCGAGATCGTGAAGCCGAACTGCAGCGCCGTCGACTGGCCTTCGACCGTGGTGAAGCCGATGCAGCCCGAGGCCTGTCCAGCCGCCGCGCACGCCGCGTTGCTGAGCACGGACAACACCCCGCCCGTCACCGGGAAGATGTTCACGTAGTAGGTGCTCAGGCCAGTGCCGTCATCGTAGTCGAAGGACTGGTTGAGCAGGCCGCTGGTCAACACGAAGATGTCGTTGCACGGATTGCCGGGAGGGCTGGTCGCGGCGCAGGTTCCTGACGTGTTCGGCGTTTCGGTGAAGGCGATGGTGAACGGGATGATCTGGTCCGGCAGCGCTGGATTGTCCGGGATCACCGGGTCGAGCGTCACCGTGTTGGTCAGAACAGCCGAAACCAGCGAGGTGCTGCCGCCTACAATGACGTTGTTGTTGTGCGTGAGCGACGTGCTGAATCCCAGGTAGGGAGCGGTCTGCGGCGGCATGCTGCCGAGGTAGGTATCAATATTGCCGGTCGCCGGGGAGCCGCCGACTACCAGGGAGCTTTGCTGACCGCCCGGGGTGTTCGGGATGCCCCAGGACAAACTCGTCGTCGGAAGCGCTGACGTCGTCCCCCCGGTACCCGTATAGCTCGCCACAGTGAACAGACTCGCTACGCTGTAGTCCCAGTTGGCCACGATGGCGCTTGCCGGCGCCGATGCCAGAACGAGAGAGGTCCCGATGCCGGCGAGTTTCAAAAGAGTCTTCATGATGCCTCCTCCTGAAAGTGGTGCACGGGAGATGAAGCATGCATCGTGCCATTTCTTTTAACGCTTTGTTTTTATTTTGATATGTACTTTGTTGCGAGTGTGCTGTCTATTTTTTGTAAAGATTCTCGACAGTCACCGGTTTTCGCGGGCCAGCGGGTCCTGCCGGTAAAAGCGGCTGAATAGTCCGTACAGTTCCGGATAATCTCGGCGCAGGACGGCGGGCGTTTCGAAGAAGGTTTCGCTCAGCACGGCGAAGAATTCGCCGGGATTCTCCGAGGCGTAGGGGTCGATCTCCAGTCTGTCGCTGATCCCCCTGGCCTCGGCCGCGTCGACCCGGTCGCAGAAGTCGTCGTACGCGGCGAACAGCGTGCTTTCCCACTCCTGGCGGGAAATCTCGGCCGGCAGCGGCGGCACGCCGTCGGCGTCGCCGTTGAGCATGTCCAGCTTGTGGGCGAATTCGTGGATCACCACGTTGTAGCCGTCGCCGGCCATCTGCGCGTCGCGCCAGGAAACCAGCAGCGGGCCGCCCGCCCAGGCTTCGCCGGAAGCGACGTCGTCGTATTCGTGCACCACGCCGAATTCGTCCTCGACGGTGCGCGGGATGACGAACTCGTCGGGGTAGACGACGATGCCGACCCAGTCGCGGTAACACCCCAGCCCGAGATTGAGGATCGGCAGGCAGCCCTGCACGGCGATCGAGGCGCACATGGCGTCGGTGAGTTCGAGCCCGCCCGCCGCCGTGAACTCCTTCTCGGCCAGGAAGCTTTCGGCGAGTTCCCTGAGCCGGGCCAGTTCCCCGGCGTCGAGCCCGGCGAGGAACGGCAGGCCGGCGACCGTGTCCCGCCACAGCGCCTCGGGCAGGCCGGCGCGGCGCGGTGCCTGGCCCAGCCAGCCGCGCACCCAACCGAGCAGCCTGCCGATCGCCATCGCGGTTTCAGGCGGCCCTGCCGGCCGTCGTCAGGTAAATGCCGAGGAAGATCAGGCCGATGCCGATGCCGTGGAAGAGGCGCGGGATCTCGCCGAGGAACAGCGTCGCCAGCACGGTGCCGAAGACCGGCATCAGGTGGATGAACAGGCTGGCCTTGCTGGCGCCGACCTCGCCGACCGCGCGGTTGTAGAAGACGTAGCCGACGAAGCTCGGCAGCGTGCCGATGTAGACGATGCCCAGCGTCGACCCGCCCGACAGCACCACCTGCCGGCCCTGCGCCATTTCCCAGGCATAGGCCGGCGCCAGTGCCAGCAGGCCGACCAGGGTGAACGCGGCGAGCAGCAGCATGGGGTGCACGCCGGTCGGCCGCCATTGCAGGCCGATGGTGTACAGCGCCCAGACGAAGACGGCGCCGAGCATCCACAGGTCGCCGACGTTCGGCGTGAGCGCCAGCAGGGTGGCCAGTTCGCCGCGCGAGACGATGGCCGTGACGCCGGCCAGCGAGGCCAGCACGCCGAGCCACTCGATGCCGCGCAGGCGCTTGTCGAGGAAGGCCCACGACAGGGCGATGGTGGCCACCGGGATGAACGAATTGAGCAGCGAGGCGTTGGTCGCGCCGGTGTATTGCAGGGCGATGTAAGCCAGCGTGTTGTAGCCGCCGACGCCCAGCAGGCCGAGCAGCAGCACGGCCTTCCAGCCTTTCCTCAACTGCGGCCATTGCGCGCGCAGATGCGGCAGCGCCAGCGGCAGGGTGAGCGCCAGGGCGATGGCCCAGCGCCAGAAGGCCAGCGCGAACGGCGGGACTTCGCCGCGGATGGCCCGGCCGACGACCATGTTGCCCGACCAGAACAGCGTCGTCAGGATGAGCAGGAGATAGGGATGGTGAAAACGGGCGAACATGGGGCGTCCGGCGAAAAGCCTCCATTATGCGCGAAGGCGCGCGGCGGGTGGCGGCGGCGCAGGGTTTATAATCGCCCCATGGTTTCCGTCGTCCATTCCGTCGCCGCGCAGAGCGGCATCGAACATACCCTGCAGACCCTGTGCGCCGGCCTGTCCGCCGAAGAGTCGGAGCGCGTCCGCCAGGCGGTCGAATTCGCCCAGTCGGTGTACGGCGACCGCGCGCTCGGCAGCGGCGAGGGCGTCTGGCATCACGCGCAGGGCATGGCGCTGATCCTGGTCGGCCTGCGGCTCGACGCCGACTGCCGGCTGGCCGCGCTGCTCTTCGCCGTGCCGACCTACGACGAGCACGGCCTGGAACACATCGAGAAACGCTTCGGCCCGGCCGCGGCGCACCTGGTGGGCGGCATTTCGCGGCTCAACCGCATGCGCCCGATCACGCGCGGCTTCGTCGCGCATGCGCCCGAGAGCGGCGAGCAGACCCCCGACGAAATGAAGGCGCAGATCGAAATCCTGCGCAAGATGTTCCTGGCCGTGGTCGAGGACATCCGGGTCGTGCTGCTGCGGCTCGCCTCGCGCACGCAGACCCTGCGCCACTACGCCGACGCGCCGGACGACCTGCGCGTGCAGGTGGCGCGCGAGACGCTCGAACTGTATTCGCCGCTGGCCAACCGCCTGGGCGTCTGGGAACTGAAGTGGGAACTGGAGGACCTGTCGTTCCGCTTCCTCTACCCGGACATCTACAAGAAGATCGCCCGGCAGCTCGACGAGAAGCGCGCCGAGCGCGAGCAGTTCATCGCCGACGCGGTGCGGCGCCTGCGCGGCGAACTCGAAGCGGTGGGCATCGCGGATGCCGAAGTGTACGGCCGGCCCAAGCACATCTACAGCATCTGGAACAAGATGCGCAAGAAGGGCGTCGAGTTCTCCGAGGTCTACGACGTGCGCGCGCTGCGCGTGATCGTCAGCGGCATCAAGGACTGCTACACCGCGCTGGGCATCGTGCACAACGTGTGGATGCCGATTCCCAAGGACTTCGACGACTACATCTCCAACCCCAAGGGCAACAACTACCGTTCGCTGCACACCGCGGTCAGCTGTCCGGACGGGCGCGCGCTCGAAGTGCAGATCCGCACGCGCGAGATGCACAAGCACGCCGAGCTCGGCGTCGCCGCCCACTGGCGCTACAAGGAAGGCGTGCGGACCGCGGCGGACGGCAGCTACGACGAGAAGATCGCCTGGCTGCGCCAGCTGCTGGTGTGGAAGAACGAGGTCTCGGATTCGTCCGACTGGGTGAAGCATTACAAGGAAGCAGCGCTCGACGAGACGATCTACGTGATGACCCCGCAGGGCCGCGTGGTGGACCTGCCGCGCGGCGCCACCCCGATCGATTTCGCCTACCGGGTGCACACCGATCTCGGCCACCGCTGCCGGGGCGCCAAGGTGGACGGCGCGCTGGTCACGCTCAACACGCAGCTGGAAACCGGGCAGTGCGTCGAAATCATCGCCGCCAAGCAGGGCGGGCCGTCGCGCGACTGGCTCAACGCCTCGCTCGGCTACCTGTTCACGCACCGTGCGCGCGCCAAGGTGCGCCAGTGGTTTTCCAGCATGGCGCTGGAGCAGTCGGTCGCCGACGGGCGGGCCATCGTCACGCGCGAACTGCAGCGCATGGGCGAAACCGGGCTCAAGCTCGACGAGCTCGCCGCGCGGCTCGGCTTCGCCAAGAGCGACGACATGTTCATCGCCGTGGCGCGGGCCGAACTGAGCCTGCGTCAGATCCAGACGGCGGTGCGCGGCACCGACGCGCAGGCCGAGGAGGAAAAGCAGGCGGCCGAGCCGCCCGTGCGCAAGCGCAAGGGCAGCGACGACGGCGAGAAAGGCATCCTGATCGTCGGCGTGGACAAGCTGCTGACCCAGCTGGCCGGCTGCTGCAAGCCCGCGCCGCCGGACCCGATCGTCGGCTTCGTCACGCGCGGCAAGGGCGTCTCCATCCACCGCGCCGACTGCCCCAATTTCGCCAACATGGAGGCGATGCAGCCCGAGCGCGTGATCGAGGTGGCCTGGGGCGGGGAAAGCGAAGGCGTCTTCGCGGTCGACATCGTGGTCGACGCCCTCGACCGGCAGGGCCTGCTGCGCGACGTCTCGGAAGTGCTGACCAAGGAAAAGATCAACGTGATCGCCGTCAGCACCCTGTCCAAGCAGGGTACCGCGCACATGCGCTTCACCGGCGAGGTGCGCAACCTGGCCCAGCTCAAGCACACCCTGGCGGCGCTGCACGAGGTTTCGGGCGTGGTCGGCGCCCGCCGCGCCTGAGTCCGGCGCCGGTGGGCGTCAGCCGGACCGGCGGATGCGCGATTCGGCGAACAGCGCCGCGCCGACGACGCCGGCCTGGTTGAGGAATTTCGCGGCCACCACCGGCGTGCGCACGCTGATCATCGGCGCGAACTTCTCCAGCTTCTTGCTCACCCCGCCGCCCAGCACCATCAGGTCGGGCCAATGCAGGCGTTCCAGGGTTTCCAGGCAGTGATCGAGGCGCTTGCCCCATTCCTTCCACTTGAGCTTTTTCGCCACGCGCACCGCCTCCGAGGCGTAGCGTTCCGCCTCGCGGCCGTTGTCGAGCAGGACATGGCCCAGCTCGGCGTTCGGCAGCAGATGGCCGTCGGTGAACAGGGCCGTGCCCAGTCCGGTGCCGATGGTGACGATCAGGACCACGCCCGGTACGCCCTGGCCGGCCCCGAAACGCATCTCCGCCAGCCCGGCGGCATCCGCGTCGTTGGCCGCGTAAACCTCGCAGCCGGTCTGCTCCGAAAAGTAGTCGGCCACCGGCAGGCCGATGAACGACTTGTCGATGTTGGCGGCGGTGCGGGCGATCCCGTGCTGGATGGCGGCGGGAAAACCCAGCCCGACCGGGCCTTTCCAGTCCATCTGCCGGACCAGGCCCTGCAGCGCCTTGCCCACGGACTGCGGCGTCGCCGGGCGCGGCGTTTCGATGCGGATTCGTTCGGTCAGCAGGGAACCGTCGGCGGTTTCCACCAGGGCGGTCTTGATTCCGCTGCCGCCGACATCGATGCCCAGAATCTGCATGGCGATTTTTTCCTTGATCGAACGAAGGCAGCGATCGTAGCCTATTCGTTTGGGTCTGCCAATGAACGGAACTTGAGGAAGGAGTCGGATTTCATATGCGCGACAGAATACGGCCCGTCGACCTGGCCAAATCGTACCTGCTGCTCAATCACGGACCGGTCACCCTGGTCAGCACCGCTTTCCACGGCCGGCGGAACGTCATGGCGGCGTCCTGGGCGATGCCGCTCGACTTCGATCCGCCCAAGGTGCTCGTGGTCATCGACGGCAGCACCTTCACCCGCGAACTGATCGAGGCCTCGGGCGAGTTCGCCCTCAACGTGCCGTTCCGCCGGATCGCCGACAAGGTGCTGGCCGCCGGCAGCGTGTCGGGCCGCGACGGCGACAAGTTCGCCCATGCCGGCCTGACGACCTTCCCCGCCGAACGGATCGGCGCGCCGCTCGTCTGTGATTGCGCGGCCTGGCTGGAATGCCGGGTGATCCCGGAAGCGCACAACCAGCGGCGCTATGACCTGTTCATCGCCGAAGTCGTGGCGGCCTGGGCCGATCCGGCGGTCTTCTCGGAAAACCGCTGGCATTTCCCGGACGCCGCCAGGAAGACCATTCACTATCAGGCGGGCGGCGCGTTCTTCGAGACGGGCAGGCATGTCGAATGCGGCGGGTGAATCGGGTTTGACCGCGCAGGGACGGAAAAAACGAAATTCAACCAACCACGGCGACACGGCGGGCACGGCGAAAAGGCAATTCCCTGTCTTTCGCCGTGCCCGCCGTGTCGCCGTGGTTAATCGCTTTTTGTCGCCCCAACGAAATCCAGCAGCAGGGTCTTCATGTGCGCCGACCAGAAGTTGCCGGCGCAGG
>JADHEE010000437.1_pt1 | contig 16650 bp, 8 predicted proteins | sample 8952401 | NCBI WGS metagenome assembly JADHEE01 (sample SAMN16124438, study PRJNA663242) | bioreactor sludge metagenome | isolation source: sludge (ammonium) | place: India:Bengaluru | collected 2019-02-28
TGGTTTCTGAAAGAAATCGAGGCCCCGACCGATTTTGATCACCCAACCATTGTCGAAGCGAATTTCGCGATCATGGAGGTTCTCATTGACCTTCACATCCAGGGCAACGTCAAGTTCGAGGAGACTTTGTTTCAGCTCGTCAAGACGAGTCGCCATCTCCTTGATATCTGTATTCTCGTCGTAGCTGGTTGTCAGAGTAATCTTCCGAACCGTTGGCGCCTTGACCACCGTCTCGCAGAAACGCACAAAATTGTGCATCTGGTGAGTGGCGCGAATGTAGGGGTCTTCAATCTCGACGTGTTTTGTGCCCACGAGATACGGTAGAAAGATACGGTCGTAACTAAACCCCGTATCGCTGTAGTAAATCGTGAAATGCTGTTCGGTCGGTTCTTCTGTCGATGCCAACTCGACAGTGTTCTCAGGCGGCGTCGTTTGTTCTACAGCTGTGGCCAGCGATGCAGAAGAAGGCGTTGGCACAACAGCTTGCGACGTACCGTCCACATGAATATTACGTCGACATGGCTCTTGAGTCGCGGTCGCTGCTTTGGACTCAGGGCAATGCACTACGACTTCATTTCCTTCCCTGTTGATGAACGACAGATTGATGCGCGCATACTCGTCATCCGTCTTGCGCTTGTTCATCTGCTCCTTCACCCGCCGCCGCATCTCGACGGCGTAAGCGACGTATTCATCAAACTCGGCATCAGTTGGAGCGCCGTCCGGGTGCAGAATCTTCAGAAAGGCGCATACCGTTTTCTTGATGCCCTTCTCATCCCGTCCTTCGACTGACTTACCAAGCTTGATTCGCTTACTCACTTCCTCGTAGCGGTTTGTCTGCTTGAGTTGGTGATGGAATGCCTCGGCGAGATAGTCTGTGATGAACCCATAATTGCTGGTCAAGAACTCGCTGCTGTTCTTCGGCATCTCCCAGCCTGGCAAATAACAAGCGAATCGATCCTGAACCGCAAGATCGAATTCCTTCGGCAGAGGCTGGAACAGGTCATACACCTCAGAGTTGACGATCTGCTCGACCGACAAATCGAGGTTCCCAACGAAAGCCATGGAAGCATCGGCAATCACCTCCACGCCCCGGGAGAAACGCCCATTCGCCATGAAATCCTTCATGATTTGAATGGTATCCTGGTCCTTGACCTTGATGCCACCAACCTCGTCAAAAGCCACCGTATCCCAGAACCCCACCAATCCGATCTTCCGACGCTGGTTGTTGTAGAACAACGTAGCTTTGGTAGCCTGCCCGCCGCTGATTAGCGTCGAATAAGGCGAGAATTCACTGAAAAAATAGGATTTCCCAGTACCGCGAGGCCCCAACTCAATGAAGTTGTAGTTAGCCTCGATCAAGGGCGCCAGTCGGGCCACAAAATGGAGTTTTACGCGGTGGCTGAGCTTAGCCGGTTCAAGACCCACCGAACGAAGGATTACATCCAACCACTCATCACGACTGAACTGCGCACGGCCTTCCTTATAGCGTTCGAAGTCAAAACGGGCGAGTTGGATGGGACGCAAGTCCTCAACGTAGAAGGTGTAATCATCGTCTTCCACCTCATTGAAGGAGATGGTCACTTCCGCCCACAGCCCGCCCTGCAGCAGCCGGTCGTTGTCGCGATAGAACTTCTCGCTGATCGCAACGCGCCGTGAGTCGAAGTTTTCCAAGGCAGCCCAGTGACGGCGATCCTTCTCTACATAGTTCACATGAACTTTGTCGATAAAGCGGTGCTTACCCTTGGTAGCCACACGTGACTGTGCGGCGTTTGCCTCGTTCGGCCGAACGTAGTTCTCGTTCAGCGTATCGAGCACTGCCTCCATGCCGGCCTGTATTTCGGCGGCATCATCACTGGCACAAAAACGGGCAAGTAAGAACTCCAGCACGAATGTGGGCACGTTTGTGCCCTTCTTAATCCGGTGCAGTAGGTCTTTGCGCACGACCTTGCCATCGAAGGCGGCTGTCAGTTTTTGATCTAGTGCATCCATGGTTCATTCCCACACGGTCAAACCGCGTAATCGGTTTCCAGCTCGATCTGAGCGTAGATAGCGCTTGTTTTTGGATTCAAGGCTTTCACCTTGAACTTACCTTCAAACTCAGTCTGCATCCGTAACGTTACCTGAACCTTCTCTCCAGCGTGCAGCGTCAAGGTACCTGTCACCGGGTTCACTATGCCGCCAGCCTTGGCTTCACCGACCACATCGCCCTTAGCATTGTGCGCTTCAAGCAGAATCTCGAACACGCTCTCGGTCGAGAACATATTCGCGGCTTCCACCGCAACGTCGATGACCGGCACACGTGTCGTCACCCGCTTCGCACCGTTCTTGTAACCAAGCGACACGCTCGCCTGCGCCAAACTCGGCTGAGCCGGCTCCATAAGTTGCATCGTGATGACCGGAACCACGCACTCCTGCAACGACGCCCCACCGTGGTAATACAGCAGCCCATTGCGATAGGCAGCCAAGCTAAGCGGACCAGCCAGTTTTGCAAAATCACCGCGGATACCCAGCTTATCTGCGCGCATTGCAAAATGATGCGCGTCCACACCCCCATCGCCAAGCGCACTACGATCATGTACTGCCGTCCAGTTACCGGCAGGCTTAGCACACACATCACCAGCCCCGGCGTGCGTATTCATGAAAAACCCGTGATCCGTGGCAATTACGACTTCGTGGAAGCCTCGCTCCATCAACTTGTGTACCGCAACCCGAATTCGCTTCAGCGCATTGGTAATCTCGGCGGGAGCCGTATCAGGTTGGTTTTCAAACTGGCTGTCGATCTCCACTGCTCGCAACACGAGCAAGTCAATGTCCTGGCCAAAATCGAATTTGTTGCGGACAAAATCCTCCAGTCTCCCCTCGGCAAAGCGCTGTCCATAACGCTTGCGGAAAACCTCCATGCGGTGCGCAACGGTAGTCATCGGCTGCTCACCAAGCATTGGCACCATAGCGCCATCCACATTGGCTAACCGAAGATGTTGCCCCGCACCTGGGAGCAAACCCGCCATGCCAACCGGAGTCACACTCGGCAAAGCAGCCAACGCCGGCTGCAACTGAACCACCCCATCTTCCGCCAACTGCTTTTCCAGCGCGACGCCAAGCTCAAAGCGCAACGCGTCGATCAAGAAGTACGCTACCCGACGGCCATTTTGTTGCAGTTTCGGCGCGACGATGCGGTCAAATACATCGGTGTTTGAGAGATACGACGGCAACGGCCAGCCCGTCGTTTGCAGATGACGAGTGAACAGCAATTGCACCCGCTCGACCAACTTACCGTAGGTCTTGCGCGCCTGTTGCTTGATTGGCCCCAATTGGTTCTGCACATCCTGCCACTCGAAATCGCCGACAGCTTGCTCGAACTCCCGGTGCAGACGATCGGCCTCACGGAGAGCGCCGGTGTAGAAAGCCAACAGCCGCTCAAGGTCCTGAGAATGGCTCGATAACTGACCGTCTAAGTCGTCACAAACGAGCGACAGATCCAACGCGGAACGAACAAGATCCCATTGCGCACGGCTCTCACCCTTTGCCGTCCATACAGACCGCTCGTGCTGAGCCAGTACGGCGCGAACAGTGTCGATATCCTCCGACAGGTAAGCGGCGATGGCATTTGACAAAAAGACGTGTTCTTCAAAGGGGAAGGTATCGCGTTGGCCAAGATTCTTCATTTCCTGGCAACAGTTCGGCAAGGACAGCTCCTGCTCGATTTCTTCCGCCCGATCAATATACGCACCGCGAGTTCGACGGTCGTTACGCAGATCGTCGCACAACCCCTCAATCACGGGTCTAGCACTGGCTGGCGCATGGGGGATATCGGCCAACGCGGATGGCAAAGCTTCCGGAAGATCAAATACAAATTCGCTGAATAGCACAAAGCGCCACAACTCACCCGCAATCGACGACCACGTCTTGCCCTTGGTCTTCAGGCTCAAGCCAATACTTGTCTTCAGTAGATCGCGTGTTTCAGCAACCCAGGCTTCTGAATCCTTCAGCGCCTGCTCTTGAGCCGAGCTCGGCGCAAGCAGCGCGTGCAGGATGTCACGTCCAGATTCGACCTTCAACAAAGCACGGAGATTGGGCCAGCCGAGTCCTCCTCCGACGGCGTTGATAACCGCAAAACTCGGATTAGGGTCTGCCTCGAATATCTTACGAATCGCCGTCGTATGATCGGGTTTGGCCCTCAAGCAAAGGCTTTCAAAACTGTCGGCATCACCGTCTGGGAATACCGATCCGCATGCGGTGTAAGTCGAAAACGGATCGCGTTGCCGCCCCTCATCATCTACAGGCGCCGCTGTAGGCACATAAAGCACGAGCCCGTGAAGCTGTCCTTTGCCGAGATTCAACAATGCTTGACTAGCCGCTTCACGACTTTCGATGCTGCTCTCACTGCTATCGACTACGGTGCAGTGCTCGTCTGCCATGCTGAGACAGAGGTCTCGGTATCGTTGTGCCGGGTCGTAAACCACCAGACCCCCGCGTTTCGCTAAACGGGGCGCCAATATGCTTTCGCGAATAAAGGTTTCAATGCTCATACGGCAATGCCCTGGGGGCTATCGGCCGGCTTTAAGATTTCATCAAGACGCGGGCGGTCACCTTGCGCTAGACGTGTAATCGCGATCTCCACAAGCCGTGCTCGCTCCGCCAAGAAATCGTTGAAATCAGTTTCCAACCGGTCCTTCAACGCCTGCCCAGCCAAGCCATCGTAATGTGCCTTAGCCAAGTGGTCGAAGGGAATAAGATGAGAATCCAGCCGCCCCTTCACATCATTGACATCCGCCTTCTCGACCCGCTCCTGGAGGTATTCGAGCGGGTCTTTACGCCCAATCATCCGATTCGTTTTCCAGGTAATGAGGGCGCAGTTTAGTGCACGGAAGCTGTTGATTCCCACCTCAGCCAGCAACGCGTCTGGGAAGACATGGTGATATTCGCGTTTCTGGATGTTGTCGTAGGTGGCTGACTTGCCGTCGGCAAAATCCTCCGCTCCAAGATAGGTCGTAACGGCCAAGACTCCGCGAGCTTCGATCCCCATTCCCTTAGGCCAGCCCGCAGCCAACAAAGAATCAGCATCGGCGAGCGGATGAGTCTCTCGGTCAAGCACGGGCACGGAGCGATAGTCCTGTGCCGTAAAGCCAGGATTTCCTAACAACGCCTTCAACGCTTTAAAATCGGCATACGCGTGTGTTGCGGCGGCATTCTCGTAGCGTTCGGTGAAGAACGACGACCACACATAGCTGCGGAGCAACCGTTCTGCTTTGGCGACATAGTCGCCGTGTTCTGGAACCAGATCATAAAGCGCGGCCAATACCGACAAAACGGCATTCGTCGGCAAGCGTGAAGCATCAAAGATGCACTCAGCTTCGAGGAATTCCGCCATGCGGGCCAAGCCTTTTTCCAGCTTCGGCCAATTATCGAGGAGCGCCCGCTTGTCCATCTCGATCATGCCCCGCGTATTGGGCAGCTTGTCCTGGAGCAACGCCGACGTGGAGAGGATCAAGGCTGACAAATTCTCGTAACGCGCTGCCTTGGGACACTTCTCGTGCAAGCTAGATTGCAGCTCATGCAAGGAACGTCCGCTCACATTTTCAACTTCGGCAACGATGATGTCGTACAGCGAAAGCGGCTTGCTGTTGGTGTTCATATTGATGAACACCTGAAGCGCCACGTCCTTACCGGTATCGGCAGGCAGAGAAAGATAGGGAAGATTAAAGTGCGCCACACGCTCCCGAAGGGTTGTGATCTGCTTCTTGATGCCGTCTTTCATCTCATTGAAGGCTTCCAGCTTGGCGAAAGCATCGGGATCGGAAGGCAGTGGCTTCATCGGTTTGGTGGCTTCAGCCAACCAGCTATCGACTTCCTGGGTTATATCGCCGGGCCTCAACAGAGAAACCGGGATGTGACCGCGCTCCAAGGACTTAGCCGGTTCATCGGCCCAACGCGGCATACGCAACTGGTTCTTGTTGATCCAGCGCGGGACGCAGCGGATTTCTGTTTCGCCTTCAACATCCGGGTTTGCCGCATCGAAGGCCGGCAGATAAACGAAATAGGTTTCCCACTCGTAGTTGTTATGGATCGAGCGCCAAAAGGCCGTTAAACGCTGCTGGCCATCCAGTAAGTGTTGCGTCACTGTTCCGGGCAGCTGCGGATCGGAGGTCTTGATGTAACGCGATTCGAACTTCTCGACGCCTGCCACCTCTAGCGCCAACGTCACCCCCACCGGCAAATTGTTGATGATGGTGTTCAAGAAGCTGGTTATCCGCCCGCGATCCCAGGCTTCATAGCGCTGGAATCGGGGCAACTTCACCATGCCCTGGTGGATGTGATGAAACCATACCCCCAGCGTACGATCCTGTGCCTTGCTCGATTGCTGCATGATGCTCATTCAATTTCTCCCTGTTTTTTCTGCCCCCGCGCCTTCTTCGGCACCACTGGGGGCTCCACATACAGTTCTTCCAGTCCGTGCGCGATTGCCAGCGACTTGTCGTGCTTGCACTTCTCGCGCACGCGCTCGGGCCAGTAGCTCATCGCTAGGTGAGCCCAGTCGTAGTCGCCTTTCTCCAGCTTGGCCCACGTATCCTTGAGCACTTTTTGCCATGGCTTATGGCGGAACAACGGCCAAAGCGGAGCAGACGTGATTTGCACGCCGTCGTCGTGGTTCGGTTTGTACTGCGGAGCAATCGCTAAGAGCTGGTCGCGCAGATCTCGTAACTCGGTTTCCAACGTGGCGAGAGCTTCGAGGCGTTTTTCTTCATCGCGGCTGCGGGCGCTGCCTTTGGTACGCAGCGTACCGGCTTCGGATTCCACCTCTGCAAGCTTGGGTTCGACGAAGTCGTTGATGGCGGTGTATAGCGTCTGGCTGGTCAAGCCTGGGTAGTACACCCACAGCGTATAGCTGCCGGAGGTGGTAGACAGCGGCCAGTAGATCGGCGCCTTGCGGCGGCTCTTGGAGTAGCGCTGCAGGTGGAACGCAAAGAAGTCCTTCTGCAGCCAGCGGCGCAGCTCGGCCGGCACCGGCTGATCAATGCGCTCCAGCACGCGCTCAGCGATACGGACTAGGTCGTGGGCATGGCCGGGGTCGTCGACCAGGATGCCGGCGTAGGTGTGAAAAGGCAGATCACCGTCGGGCAGCATGCCGGGGCTTTTTGCGGGCAGCGGGTCGAAGGGCTCAGGTTCAAGCGGTGCGACGCGTTCGCCGGTGGCGAGCCGGATGTCGAAGCGGCCGAAGGCGACGCCGATGGCCCAAGACAGCAGCGCGTCGGTGCTCGGGGTGTCGTCGGTGGCCTCGTCTTCGTCGCCCTCGGCGTCCGCGTCCTCCGCGCCATCGCCGTCGCTGGCCTCGCCGCCGCTTCCGCCGAGAGCTGCGGCGCGGTCGGCGGCGGAGAAACTGTAGAGGTCGAAAGCGATGTCGTCGATCTCGGTCTGGATGCGAGCGAGTTCGGTTTCGATCGCGGTCGGATCGAATGCGCCCAGCCGTTCGCCCTGAGCCTGTCGAAGGGCGAGTGGCAACAGGAAGGCGTGGGAGGTTTCGGTGACGGTGTCCAGGCTGCGTTTCAGAAACCAAGCGTGGCGGGCAAGCGCAGCGAGTTGGGTGCGTTGCGCGATGGTTGGGTCGGGCACGGGGGTGCGCTGGATTACGCCAACTTCGTAGGAGCCAAATGCCATCTGCAGCGATACCAGCAGACCGAAAGCCCGGCTACGAGTCAGTGCAAGAAGAGCTAGCAGTTCATCAGAGTCATCACAAGGAATGAAAGCGACCGGGCCTTTATGTCCGAAAATGCACCCGGCGGGCATGGCGCGCATGCCGAGTCCGAGCTGCGTTCGAAGTGGCCAGGTCAGACCGGGACGCGAGAAAAAATTGCTCGCGGTATCGCGTAACATCCAGACATTCGACCGTACGCCACCCTTCTCATTAAGATTGTTCTTGATCTGCGCACCATCATTAGCCCAATTAACCAAGAGATAAACGTCAGAGTAGAAGGGCGAAAAAGCCCCGCCTTTGGCGAAAGGATGCCAATTCTCGACTGCCTCCCACTTTAGCCGAACAAACCGAAAATCATCAGCTGTAGCCAGCCCTTGCTTCGCAGTCCGGCCTTGATATTCAAGCGCGGGAAACGATTCAAAGGCGCTGCGTACGGCCTCACTCACCCAATACGCAAATGGCTTTCCAGGCACCGCATCGAAGGCTTCCGGGGCGACCTCAAAGCACGGACCTTCCTCCACTCCCTGTCGCACCCGCGTGCAGCTTTTCGCCAGCGCAACAGCCTTGTCATCCTCAGTCAGCAATCGCAAAAAGATCGTCATCAGGCTTTCTCCAGCACATAAGCCGCCGCTTCGACCATCGCATCGTCCATCACTCCATGCCCCAGATCAGCCATGACCTCCGGCTTGGCCACGCCCAGCACGATGTCCTCCCGCCATTTTTGGAAGCTAGACAGGAAGAAGCAGGTGCGTGAGGTGATCGCCCCCAGTCGGCCGCCGGGGCGCATCAGCTCCAGACCCCGTTCGACGAAGATCGCCAGCAAGTCGTTCTTGCTGCGCGGATAGGCTTTAGCGAGGCGGTCCTTGGTATTGGCGGCCAGCGCACCGAAAGGCGGGTTCATCACCACTACGTCGAACACTTCGCGGCTCAGGTCGATCAACCGCAGACCCTGCAACGCATCCTGCGCGAACAACCTGCCCTGGTAGCTGGCGCGAGCGGCCTGGGCGAAGTCGTTGAGTGCAGCGCGCAAACGGGTTTCCGCCTTCGTCCATTGCTCGGTGTCGGCATCCTTGAACAAGCGTCCGTGTTCGCCGAACACCTGCCGAATAAGCTGCGGCAGCTCGCGCTCCACCTGCAGCAGCACGCCGAGCTCCGGCAGCCCCTTGAGCATGAACAGGGTTTTCTCGAAGAGTTCGGCATCGAGCCGGTCGAGTTGGGCCATAAAATGCTGGCGCAGCTGCTTTTCCGCCGGCGGCGCGACCGCTGCGAGCACGTGACCGTGGCCAACCGCAGGGCGATCCTTTGCCTTGGTGCCGGCCTCGTGCCAAGCACGCTGGCCGCGCAACCACAACGCCAGCGAAGCAATCTGCGCAGCGCGAGGGTCGATGTCCACGCCATGGATGTTGTGCTCGATGATCAGGCGCGGCACGTCGCGTAAATAGGTGTCGGCGTCCGCATAGGTCTGGCACAGCGGGCGCAGGTCGTCCGACTTGCAGGTGGATAGGTCGAGTGAGCCGGGGCCGCGTGTTTGCTCCCAATCCCAGGCTTCGCGGTAGATTTCCAGGAAAAGATCGAAAGCGTAGAGGCCGAAGTGCATCGACCCGCAGGCTGGATCAAGCAGCTTGAGAGTGCGGGGGTCGCGTAGCTTGACGGCGGCAGACGGTGCCTCATCAGGCTTTACCAGCAAATACTGGCAGCGCTCACGCAGACCTGTTTGCCCGCCGGTGGCGTTGAACCATAGACGACCCAAGGTGTTGTCGACGAGGAATTCCACCACATAGCGCGGTGTGAAGAATTGATTGCGTACAGCCAACTCGCGGCTGTTGCGCGGAGCTTGGCTAGCCTCGCGCATCTTTTTACGCTCTTCTTTTGAGTTGAAATACTGGTAGATCCAACCGATGGTCTCGTCCTCAGCCCACAGCGGCGCCACCTCGTAGTGGTTGAGTGCTTCGATGAGCTGCATCAACGCGGGCTCACGCGGAAAGAGCTGGCCCTGCGGGGCGAAACGGTCGAAGAGTGCGGGGAGGTCCTGAGCGTATTCGTCGAATAGGCTGAAAAGGAAAACGCGATAGGTATCGCCGGTTTCGCCCAGCGCGCTACTGGCAACCATCTTGTAGAGCTCGAAAGCCTTGGATTGCTGGCCTTGGCTCACGGCAGGCAGTAGCAGACCGCGAGCTTCCATCATCAAGAGCGCAGCCAGGCGATTGAGCACAGTGAAAGCTTGCTCGCGGATAATGCGGTCGATGGCTGCAATACGATGAACCTTGTCATCCCCGTCACCGGCGAGGTAGTGCGCCAGGGTATCGCGCAACAGTTGTGCGGTGTAGCGTTCACGGTCGGAGAGATGCGCCAAGCGCTCCAGCGGGGTGACCTCTCCGCTGTTAGGGTCCAGGCCGTAGGTCTGCTGTGCCTGGATGGCGAATTCATCGCTGAGCAGGCTCCGGCAGTCGCTGACCAGACGCTGCAGGCGGTTGCGGGTTTTGTCGTCGAAAGCCATGCGTCGTTTATTGTTTCTTTTCTGAGTTAAAAATGGGGCTAGTCGCCCAGCTCCACATCGAGTTCGAAGCTGTGCGCGTATTTAAGCTCACCGCGCAATTTCTGCAGGGTCTGGATCATGGTATCGAGCTCGGCCAAGGAGGTGATGCGATTGCGCGCCTTGATCTGTCGCTTGATGGTCTTAACCCCTTCTTTTACCGACATTGCTTCCTGCTCTGCCTTGAGCTTGGCTTGCAAGCGCTCCCGGCCAAGACGCTCAATCTGTTGCTTGAGGCTCAGCACCAGGTTTTGAATATCGAGCTCTTGGTTCACCAACGCTTTGAGGCCGGCCAGATCAGTTGTCGCGTTCAGCACCAGCCCCTCAAGTCTGCCGAGCAGCTCTTGTTGCTCCTGCATGGTGAGTTCGACCCATTCCGGCACGCGCTGCAGTTCAACTTCGGATTGTTTCAGCCGCTCGCCCTGTTCTGCCTGCATTGATTCCGCCGCAACGCGAATACGACCGTTCAGCTCCGTCAGACCGGAATTGAGATCGGCAGCAGCACGATAGAAATCATGCTGGGCCAAGCGTTGCTGAATGTTGGCTAGCGGATCAGCCAGTTCGGCCTTGAGGCTGGCAGGAATGCCGCTGTTGGGCAGGCCATCCACGGCGTTACGCAGGCTCTGCAGTTGTCGCACGGTATGCTCCAGCCCCTGCTCGAGTCCCGCCTTCAGCTCTGCCGCCCATTTGAGGCTCTCGTAAAGCACTGAGTCCTGTTTGCCGAGGCGCTGCGGCGCGTCGGAGGCATCGGATAAGAGCAGTTCGGTAATGTCCCGAGTTAGCGTTTCCAGTCGATCCTCGCCCGGCAAGCCAAGACTGCGCAGTTTCTCGGCCAACGGCGCATAGCGCTGTTGCAGGCTGGGAAAGAGCTTGATGGCAGCCTTGCTAATCTCGTCTTCCAGCGGAACAACCAAATCGCCGGCAAGTTCGGTCAGGCGGTTAGCGGCCAATGCCAGCACTTCCATGGCCGGCTTGTCATCGCGGCGTAGCGAGACGCCCACGTTCTTAAAGGTGTTGTTCGACTTGAGTGCCTCAATGGCTTGTTGGCCATTGACCGTGATTTCGCGGCCTGCTGACTTGAGCTTAAGTTCCCCCGCGACCAACAACGCCCCGACCAAATAGCGCAGCGTGTCTGGCGACCAGCCAAACGGCGCATCGCTAAAGCGATCCGTCAGGCTCTTACCATCAATCGGCTCGTGGCGATCGATCATGTCACGCACACTGACCAACGCCTTGTGATCGATACGAATACTGGGCTTGCCCCCCTGGGTCTGCACGAGCCCGAGCGGGTCGAGTTGGGAGGTTATTCCGTTGAGGTTACCCACACGCAGGAATCGTTCGGCAAGTTCGGTACCTACTCGTACTGGCGCCTCGGCGTAGCGGTCGAACACCTGCTCAGCCACCGTGGCAAGGTGCTTACGTGCTGCATCCGCAAGATCGCTGGCAAGGCTCTCTGCCGCGCTGATCTGGCCGCGGAAGATGAAAGACCCTTGGAGAAGACTTCGGCGAATGAGCCGCTCCAGGTCGGCGGCGAGACGGCCGCCACGGTCGAGTTGGCCCTTGCAGTATTCCTTGACCTCCTGGTCCGGCTCATTCCGGTATTTGTTGGCGATTTCACGGCAACGGAAAATTTCTGCAGTGAGTTCGTCGATTTCCGGGGTACTGCGCCCCACCAGGAAAATTTGGTGTTTCGCACTCGGATGGCGGGATTCGTCGACCATGCGGCTACGGATGGCCTCGTAGTCCTTGGGTTCAACCAGCTCGACAACCGTTTGGATGGTGTTTTTGTCCCCTGCTAGACTCGTTGGCAATGCACCGGCGGATTGTGACTTCAGGCCAGTCTGCACAGCCAGGGAGTTGTGCAACTGGACAGTGGGCAGCGGCGAGAACACCTCGGTCAATGCGGTATTGGCAATCCGCTTGAGCTCGACGCCGCGTAGCGCAACCTGACTACGCTCTTGCTCGATGTCGTTAAGCTTTTCACTGAAAAAGCACAGTTTCCCTTCTTGCTCACCAAAAGGAACAATCGGGTCGGAAATCAGCTGTTCTATCGCCTGGTTGATCGCGTCATATTGGCTTGCTCCTCCAACGCTGTCGTGAATCAAGCTGGCGACATTGCGCCGGGAAATCGGCACATTGCCAAGGATCTGCAGCACGGCAACGGTTTTGGCAACCTGCTGGTGCAAGGGTGCGTCGGCAAAGCGGATGCGACAAACTGTCGTCACCGGCTTATGAAGATTCGGAAAAGCGCGCTCGATATCTTTCTCAAGAGCATCGTAGAGGGTTACGGTGGTAGCCAGCCATCCCACCGGCTGGTTGGCTACGGGAACCCTGCCGCCTTCAGCATCGATGAGGATATCTTGGATGACTTTAATGGCCGAACGCAGCCCGATGCCGCCGGTCGACCGCGCCAGCGCGCCAAGCAGATGGAGCAAGATGTCGAAATGCGCGGGCAGGAAGGGATAGAGGTCGACAAAGGTTTTGCGATCGAAGTCGGCACCAAAAGCCCTTGCGTCCTCCAGTTTGGTGTGGTGTCGGAGCGCCTGACCGTGCTGGTCAAATAGCGTACCGAGTTCAGTCACACCAGCCGGTGATTTGCCGAGGAGTCGGGTAAAGCAAATTTCCTTGATGTCGTTGGCTTCGAGGTCAATCTGGATCGGGAAGCGATCCTTGAGCTTGAAGAGTTGGGGCGAGTTGAGCGAGGCCCGCGGGTCATCTTCGGTCAGCGTTTGCTGGGCTGTACCGATGATCCATACCTTGCCGTTCCCGAGCGCTTTCAGGTTCTTCGCCAGACCATCGAGGTTAAGGATGAGGTTGGGACGCGAACCGACATACTGGCCAACCTCATCGATGATGAAGACGATGTATTCTTTGCCCGAAGCTTCACGTGCAATATCGAGCATTTCCTGAACGCGATCATTCTCGAAGCGGATGACATCACTCGCCTCGGTGGTGAAAGCCGTCTCGGTCTTAAACAGATTCGGATAGAGTCTGTGCGCAATGGCTGGGATAAGGCTATCGACGGCCAGCGGGTCGTCACGATACTCGGACCAGGACTCGCCACCAGTGACTTCGGCAAAAAGATCGAGAAACTCTTGATAGCGGCCTTCTTTCTTGAGCTTGCGTTCCAACGCCGCAACTTTGAGATTGCGCGAGTAGCCCGCCCACAACAAGACCTTGTAGTAGAGGACGGTAGACACCTCCTCCATGGTGGCCCCTGCCAGTTGTTCGCTAGCGAGGTCAAGCATCAACACCGCAGCGGGAAAGCGTTTCGCTACCGTGCTCAACAGCTGCTTGGTGGTCGTGCGCTTAAGGCGATCTTGCAGGTGCTGAATGAACGGGGTGCCGTCAATCTTGACGCTATCATCAAAAGCCAGGCCAAGATACTTGGTGAGAGAGCTCTTCCCTGAACCATAAAAGCCGGAGACCCAGACGCCGACTTCATTCTCTCCGCCGGCATCCATCGCAGCCTGCATTTTGAGCAGCAGTTTGTTGAACTGCTCGTCGATGCTGTCTGTGACGACATATTCAGTAATTTCCCGTTTAAGTCGTTCTTCCTGCGAAACTCCGTAGGCGATGACTTTTTCGATGCTACGGTAAATATCTTTGCTGGGATCGAAGAGTTGTTTGATTTCCATTGGATTCTCTCAAGCCTTATCCGCCAACGTGCACGGAGCGGTAATTGCCGTCCTCGGGGTAAAAACCGAGGAATTTGAGTCGGGTCTTGCCGGTGCGCACACCGGGATAAAAGAAGACCGTGGGAACGTGAAACTTGCCCTGCAGTTGCCCTTCGATGACACCGATGCGCATGTACGGATGCAGCGCCTCAAGGTCAGTGACGAGCAGGATGGATTTGGGTTTGCCTTCAAGCAGCGCTAATTTTGATTCAAGCCGGCTTTGCAGCGCCCCCTTTGAAATGGCGTTGGCCAGCGATGCATTGGTCTTTTCCCAGGCAAGCGGCGCACGCTGATCGGCAGCAAGCCAAATCTTGCGCATCGGCGCACTGGCGAGGATTTCTGAAATCGCTTCAGCGATCGAAAAGGTGTGAACATCCCAGCCATCGTTGGCGAGACGCTTCTCCCACGCGAACTGACGCCGCTTTACGTCGAGGATTTGTTCGGGATGGAAGACAAGGTAGAAGATGGGCTCGAAACTGGCATGGCCAAACTCGCGCCCATGTCGGATGCGCTCCACGAGCTCGTTGAAGTCGTTATCGAGAGAGGACATCGGTCAACTCGTCCATGGTTTTGTAAGACCAGCCGATATGGATCACATCAGCGGCCGATTGGAAGATGAGGTAGCCGTCGAGAGACAAGCGCTTAAGTTGATCTCGCACATCGGTAGGCTCCAAACCAAAGAGACGCCAGTCTTCGTGTGTGAGTAACTGATTGTCAGCCACGCCTTGAAAATGAAGCTCGTATGCCAGGTAGGCGGCCACCTTGCTGTGAAGGCGCAAAGCCTGGATTGGCCTGGGCCCTCGACCATTACCACCGAGTAATTCGTAGTCGGCACAACAACCGAGAAGGTAGGACGCTATTCTGCGAATGGTTGTATCCGACCAAGGTTTTTGGGTGCGCCCCTCTCGCATGGCCGACGTGACGAATTCACGTGCATCGTCTAACGTCAAAACGTCCTGCCCTGCACTGTAACGCGGCCAGTAAACATCACGGATGAAGTCAGCCAGGATCAGATTTGCGCGAGCAGTGTGAACAAGGAGCACTTGATTGAATTCCGCACGGCTCAGCGTGGGCTCTAGGCGCTTTAGGGTCATTGCCACCATAGGAGGCCGCAGATAGCGCGGAGCAAAGCACTCTGCCACTACGTTTCTGAGACGACGAGCGGTGACTAATGGAAAACGACCTGACGACAAGGCTTTTTCGGTGAGTTCGGACACCGTCACGCCCGTCTCGAAGAGTTCGAGCAACTGCCGAGTCTCTGTCACCAGGCCCAGGCCGGCCTGAAGCTGGGTAGTGTAAAAGCGAGGCTGAACCACTAGACCTCCCGCAGGAAGGGAAAGGTCTTGATCCCTTTGCTGAACGCATCGTGGTACAGCCCGGCCATGACTTTGATCTTATGGTCAAAGTCATTAGCCACATCCCCGAGTGCAACCGGACCGTCTGAAGCGATAGCGCTTTCGGCAAAGCTAGACAGATGCTGCAACGCTTGTTCGCGACTGGCTAAAAAGGGGCGAATTGCACTTTCAAACGCAGAATCCACGAGGTTTACCGCGATGGCCTGCTCGACCCCTTCGGGCATTCGAAACAAATGGAACGCACGACCCACACCGATATGGTCGTCATGAAGTCTTGCGGCGGCGGCCGTTGCACCGTGACACTGGGCCTGAAAAAGCGTTCGAGCAAAGACCGGTCCCAGAAAGGCTGCTGCATTCGGACTGAAAAACTGGCTCGACCACCAAGCAGGTGCCTGCTCCCCCAAATAGGCGACAAGGACTCTGAGTGAAGTAACTGCTGCAACATCCTGGAGCATAACGTTTCAATCTTAATTTTGTTATTCGTTAATCATTCGGAAGACTACCGCTTATTTTCGCATGGAGGAACTAGATATTCATGCGATCACAACCTTGCTAACTCCCCCGGTCTGCCGCCGAATCTGGATTCGCGTTCCAATTCGCTCGGTCATTTCAGGCACATGTGAAATGACACCTACTTTCCTGCCTAACGCCTGAAGGTTGTCCAGTGCTTCCATCGCTACGTTCAACGAGTCGGCATCGAGACTCCCGAACCCCTCATCGATAAAGAGTGACTCCACTCGAACGCGGTGGGATGACAGGGACGCCAACCCCAGAGCCAGAGCTAAAGAGACTAGAAACGATTCACCGCCAGATAGTGAATGGACAGAACGGACTTCATCCCCCATTTCCTGATCGACGACCATCAATCCCAGGCTGTCACTGATCCGCAACAACCGGTAGCGACGAACCAGACTTTCGAGGTGGTGGTTGGCGTAGCCGAGCAGGATGTCTAGTGTGAGTTGCTGAGCGAAGTTGCGGAATTTCTTCCCGTCGGATGAGCCAATCAGGTCGCTCAATTGGGCCCAGATCCGGCTCTTGGCACTCTGCTTTTCATGGGAGACGCGCAGCTCTTCGGATTGCTTGAGACGAGCATCATCCTGAGCAATCTCTAGTTTCAGGTTATTTAGCGCCTCAAGCGCCGAATTCAGGTTAATCAGCAGCTTCTCCTTAAATTCCGCTAGTTCCTCTGCCGTTACCGTGGTCGGTTTCCCGGATTCATGTAGTCCGCGTGCAGCCTGGTGCGTCTTGAAAACCGCTTCTGCACTGACAACTGCTTGTATCAGTGCCTGCAGGGCGGCGCGCTCATCAGCAACCCATTTGGCGTCAAATCCAAGCAGCCTCCTGAGGCTCTCCAGGGAAAGAGCATCCCCTTCGCCATTTTGGTTGAACAGG
>JADHEE010000430.1_pt1 | contig 16540 bp, 19 predicted proteins | sample 8952401 | NCBI WGS metagenome assembly JADHEE01 (sample SAMN16124438, study PRJNA663242) | bioreactor sludge metagenome | isolation source: sludge (ammonium) | place: India:Bengaluru | collected 2019-02-28
TAAATTGGCGAAATCAGCGGATTTGTCGAAGTTCATTCTTTGAGGCTGGGGAAGGCCAGGGGCTCTGCCCCTGGACCCCGCACAGGGCCTTGGGCCCTGTGTACCCCTTAGCTTTTCGCCGCGAAGCGGCTATCAACCGTCACGCCGCGTGATGGTTTTATCGCGCTGCGCGCAAAAACAAGGGTTATGGGGTCGAGGGGACCGAGTCCCCTCGCGGGTCCGGGCAGAGCCCGGTTCTACCCTCTTCCCCTTCCCTTCCCCCTACCGATGCTTCCGTTCCCCCAGCACCGCCCGCAATTCCTGCACCTTTGCGTCGGGCAGGTCGCGGATCGCTTCGGCGAGTTCGTTGGCCAGCGCGGTGGCGTGGGCGGAGAGGCCGGAGGTATTGAGGGTGACGCGGGGTTGGGAGAGGTGGGCGAGGCGTTTGAGGTGTTCGACGTCGTCCCAGATCAGGCCGAAGTAGCCGCAGATCTGCTGCACCAGGCCGGGGGTGGGGCGACCGCGGTTGCCGTGTTCGAGGGCGGAGAGGTAGGCGGCCGAGATGTTGAGCTCGGCGGCCATGTGCGACAGGGTGACGCGGCGCTCGGCGCGGAGTTCGCGGACGCGTTCGCCGAACGGGGTCATTCGTTGCGGTCCCGTTTCAACAGCACGTAGAGCGCGCCCTGGCCGCCGTCGCGAGGTTGGGCGTAGGAGAAGCTGAGGATCAGGGCGCGGAGCTCGGGTTCGTTGAGCCAGCGCGGCACTTCGGTGCGGAGGATGCCGTCGCCGTCGCTGCGCAGGCCTTTGCCGGTGACGACGATGACGAAGCGGCGCTGGCGGGCGGCGCAATCGGCGAGGAAGCGGCGGAGCGCGCCGTGCGCGGCTTCGCGGGTGAGGCCGTGGAGGTCGAGGCGGCCCTGGACTTCCATTTCGCCTTTCTTGAAGCGTTCCGCGGTGCGCTTGTCGATGCCGGCGGTGGTGCCGTGGCTGAGTTCGCCCTGGAGCTTCGCGACGCGGCGCTCGGCCTCGCGCATCGGCGCGAGGCGCGGGCTCGGGTAGTCGTAGGCGTCCGGCTCGGCCGCTTCGCCGTCGCCATCGTCGGGGAGCGCGAGCGGCGGGGTTTCGGGCAGCGGCTTGGCCTTTTCCACCACCTTCGCCCAGAGGCGCACGTCGTCGGACGAAATCAGCGGGCGGCGCTTGCGCCGCGGGCGGTCGCCGCGGTCATCGGCCATCGCCGTAGACCACGATCAAGAGGGCGCGCGGCCCGTGGACGCCGATCTGGAGAGTGAGTTCGATGTCGCCGGTGCGCGACGGCCCGGTGATCTGGTTGAGGGTGCGGGGCCATTCGCCCTTGGCGCGGAGTTCGGGCCAGAGGTCTTCGAGGCTTTCGCGGATGTCGGCCTCCGCCACCAGGACGAGGTGGGTCTCGGGGAGGAAGTTGACGGTGGTCGGCGTCTGGGCCGACGACGCGAGGATCAGCGAGCCGGTTTCGGCGATCGCGGCGACGGCGCGGGAGATGCCGGTGGGTTCGTTGCCGGTGGCCGCGCCGGTGTGGGCGTCGGCGAGGTCGTCGCAGGCGGCGCAGAGCGGGTCGTCGGCGCGCACCAGCGGGCCGGTGAGGCCGTGTTCCCGCCAGAGCGTGCGCAGGACTTCCGGCACGTCGGCGGCGGTGGCGGCGCGGACCACGGTCGCTCCCGAGCGGGTTGCGGCGGCGGCGAAGACGTCGGCGAGGGTCTGGCCTTGCGCCAGCGCGTCGGCGACCAGGGCGAGGCGCGGGCCGCGCGCGGCGGCGGCGAAGCGGCGGTCGACGGCGGCCTCGCGGTCGGCGGCGGCGCCGGAGCGGGTGCGGGCGATGGCGGCGAGGATGCCGGTGCGTTCGGACGCGGTCATTTCAGCGGTCTCCCCGGGACATGTTGGTCTGTTCGCGCAGGTTGGCCATGTCGGTGTCGCCGCGCAGCGCGCCTGCGATGTCGGACAGGCCGGTGAGGACGAAGGCGCGCCAGTTGCCGCCCGGCGCGTGGCACATCTGGCCGTTGCGCTCGTTGGCGAGGACCACGCCGCCCATGTTCCAGAGGAGTTCCCAGTTGTAGAGATTCTGCATCATCGCGGCGCGGGTGCGCTCGTGCAGGCGGTGCATCACCCAGAGGCGGATGAGGAAGGCGTAGAGCACCACCGAGAACAGCAGCGCCAGCACCCCGACGATGATCCCCACGAGGACGAGCAGCGCGAGGCTGAGCAGCACCAGGAACAGTAGCGGCGCGACGTTGTCCCACGGGCTGTAGGTGGGCGAGTGGCCCTGGTTGAAGACGCGGAAGTCGGTGAAGATCTTGAGGCGGCCCGAACTCACGCCATGCTGCAGCACGCGGAAGTCGAACTCCTTGTCCATGCGCTGCTTGCGGGTTTCGGCGGCCATGGTCAGTCCTTCCGGGCGTTGGCGCGGTCGACGAAGCCGCCGCCCTGCGGCACCGGCAGGTCGCGGAAGCGCGTCCATTCGCCCGCGAGCGGCCAGCGGCGCAGCGCGCCGCGCCGCCCGACCAGGCGCATCAGCGCGCCGCCGACGCGGCTCACGCCGCGCATCAGCCGCGGGCGCTCGGCGAGGTAGGTCCAGAGCGCGAGGCCACGGCGACTGGTGGCCGAGGTGAGCTCCTGCGCGTGGGTCTGGTTGCGGAGCTTGCGCAGCAGGTCCGGCAGCGGGATTTCCATCGGGCAGACGTCGGCGCAGCGCCCGCACATGGTGCAGGCGTGCGGCAGGTGGTGCGCCTCCTCCAGGCCCTTCAGCAGCGGCGTCAGCACCGAACCCATCGGCCCGACGTAGGTGGAGCCGAAGGCGTGGCCTCCGACGTTGGCGAAGATCGGGCAGTGGTTGATGCACGCGCCGCAGCGGATGCAGCCCGACGTTGGCGAAGATCGGGCAGTGGTTGATGCACGCGCCGCAGCGGATGCAGCGCAGCATGTCCTCGAAGTCGCCGCCGAGCATTTCGCTGCGGTGGTTGTCGAGGATCACCACGTGGCAGGACTGCGGCCCGTCCACCTCGCCGGCGCGGCGGGTGCCGACCGACAGCGTGGTGTAGGACGACGACTGCTGCCCGGTGGCGGAGCGTCCGAGGAGGCGCAGCACGGTGGCCGCGTCTTCGAGCGTCGGCACCAGCTTCTCGATCGAGGCGACGATGATGTGGCAGCGCGGCAGGGTCTGGGTGAGGTCGCCGTTGCCCTCGTTGGTGACGAGCACGGCGTGGCCGGTTTCCGCCACCAGCATGTTCGCGCCGGTGATGCCGACGTCGGCGGCGAGGAAGCGGGCGCGGAGCTCGGCGCGCGCCTCGGCGAGGAGGGAATCGTGGGTCGAGAGGTCGCGATCCGCCGGGCGGTGGGGATGGGCGGCGCGGAAGGTTTCCGCCACCTGCTCCTTTTTCACGTGGCAGGCGGGCGCGATGATGTGGGAGGGCGGCTCGTCGCGGAGCTGGATGATGTATTCGCCGAGGTCGGTCTCGACCGGCGTGAACCCCTTGGCGATCAGGTAGGGGTTGAGGCCGATCTCCTCGGTGATCATCGACTTGCCCTTGGTGATCAGCTTGGCGTTCTCGGCGAGGCAGATCGCGGCGATGGTCTCGCGGGCGGACTTGGCGTCGGCGCAGAAGTGCACCTCCGCGCCTTGCGCGGTGGCGGCGGCGTCGAAGCGCCGGAGGTAGACGTCGAGGTTGGCGATGGTCTCGCGCTTGATCGCCGCGCCCGCGTCGCGCAAATCCTCGAACTCCGGCGTGGCCGAAACGATCCGCGTGCGGTTGTTGCGGAAGACGGTGCGGACGTTGAGCAGCGCGGCCTGGAGCTTGGCGTCGCCGATGGCGGCGCGGGCGTTCTCGGGGAAGGTCTCGCTCTTGAGCAGGGTCATTTGCCGGCCTCGCCGATACCCGGGGTTTCGCTGTCGCCCGCCAGCGCCTCGGCGACGTGGCGCACCTTGATGTCCGAGCCGAGGCGCTTCAGCCGCCCCGCGATGTTGAGGAGGCAGCCGAGGTCGCCCGCGAGCAGGGTGTCGGCGCCGGTGGCGATGGCGGCTTTCGCCTTTTCGTCCACCATCGCGCCCGAGATGTCGGCGTTCTTGACGCAGAAGGTGCCGCCGAAGCCGCAGCATTCCTCGGGCTGCGCGACGTCGCGCACCTCCGCGCCCGCCGCCTTCAACAGCGCGCGGGGCTGGTCGAGCACCTTCATTTCGCGGCGCGAGGAGCAGCTGTCGTGATAGGCGACCGCGCCCTGCACCCGACCCGCCACGGTCTCGACGCCCAACACGTCGACGAGGAACTGGGTGAGCTCGTAGGTCTTGGCGGAAAGCGCCTTGGCGCGCCCGGCCCAGGCGGGTTCGTTGGAGAACAGGTCCGGGTAGTGCACCCGGATCATTCCGGCGCAGGAGCCCGACGGCACCACCACCGCCTCGTAGGGCTCGAACTCGGCGATCACCCGCTTGGCGAGGCGCTTCGCCCCGGCGCGGTCGCCCGAGTTGTAGGAGGGCTGGCCGCAGCAGGTCTGCTTGGGCGGCACCACCACCTCGAGCCCGGCGTCCTTCAGGAGCTTCAACGTGGCGAAGCCGACCGACGGACGGCAGGTTTCCACCAGGCAGGTGGCGAACAGGGCGACGCGGCGCGGCGCGGTGGCGGAGTTGGGTTCGGTCATGGTTCAAGGCCTTGGCGGCGTGCCGCCGCTCGGGATCAGGACGAAATACCGGCCGGAGCTTTTCATCCGACCGGCCTGTGCGAGGGCGGGCTCGCCCGCACCCCAGAAAAAGTCGCCGCGAACCGCGCCCTTGATCGCGCTGCCGATGTCCTGCGCCACCATCAGGCGCACCAGCGGCTGGCCATCGGGGGCCACGGTCGATGTCCTGCGCCACCATCAGGCGCACCAGCGGCTGGCCATCGGGGGCCACGGTATCGAGCCAGACCGGCGCGCCGAGCGGCACCACCGTCGGGTCCACCGCGAGAGTTCGGCCAGGGGTCAGCGGCACGCCCATCGCGCCCACCGGGCCGTCGCCCTCGATCGGACGGAAAAAGATATAGCGGGGATTCTCGCGCATCAAGCCCGGCGCTTGGTTGGGGTTGGCCTGGAGAAAGGCGCGGATGTCCGGCATCGTCGCCTGCCCCGGCGGGACCAGCCCGTGGTCGAGGAGAATCCGGCCCAGGCCCTTGAACGGATAGCCGTTGTTGCCGCCGTAGCCGATCCGGAAGACGCGCCCGTCGGCGAGCCGGACCTGCGAGGAGCCCTGGATCTGCGCGATGTGGAGGTCGACCGCGTTGTCGACCCAGAACAGCACCGGCGCGACGTTGGCGATGGCGCCGGACTCGATCTCGGTGCGGGAGGGATAGGGCTCGAACACGCCGCCCCGGATCCGCCCCGAGACCTTGCGCCCGCCCTCCTCGCGCTCCACCAGGTCCACCGGGCGTCCGTACACCGGATAGGCATAGCGGAGGCTGCGGACCAGGGACCCGTTCAGTTCGGCTTCGTAATATCCGGTGAACAGCCCGGTGGCGGTGCCGTCGCCGAAGGTGACGCGATAGGGGGTGAAACTCCGGGCGAGGATCGCGCGGAGGTCGTCCGGCGTCGCCCGGGCGGGGATCTGGGCGCAGGCGCGCTGCCACTCCCGCGCCGGGCGGGCGAGCGGGCCGCTGCCGACCGGGGTGTCGGGGGCCTTGCGCGCGAGCGCGCCGCAGGAGCGCGCGAGCGCCGGGAGCGCCTGGCTCACCGCGTCCGCCTGCCAGCCGGGCAGGGCGGCGAAGCTCACCGGCTGCACCGCGACGCCGGTGGGCTGGGGCTGGGTCGTGGAGGGGGCGGAGGAGGACGCGGGGCCGCTCGAGACGCGCGGACTCGTGCAGCCGCCGACGAGCAGGACGGCGGCCAGGGCAACCGCGCCGCCGAACCGAAGTTTAGGCATCGACACTGCGGGTGACCATGAGTTTCCAGTTGGGATCGGCGGAGCGCACGTCGCGCGAGAAGGTCCAGACGTCGGTGAGGGTGACGATCGCATTCGGATCGCCGTCCACCACGGTGTCGTCCTTGTCGCGCACCACGTTCACCTGCTCGGTGACGAACTCCACCGAAACCACCGCGTCGCGGCCCTTCATCGCGGCGTCGCTGATCGTCGCCTTCTTGATCGAAACCACCTGGGTCTCGACCTTTTCCCCGGCGGCTTCGCGGTCGGTGACCGCCTGGGCGAAGTGGGAATAGACCTCGGTGCCGAGGAACGGGCGGATATCCTCGACCCGGCCCTCGGCGAACGCGCCGACGATCATCTCGAACGCCGCCGTCGCGCCCTTGAGGAAGCCTTCGGGGTCGAAGCTCGGGTCGGCGGTCTGGATCTGCACCAGGCCCGCGGCGACGTTGCGGTCCGCCACCGATCCGGTCTCGACGATCTCCGCCGCGTCGGCCTGGCGCGCCTTGGTCAGGTCCACGACGTTGTCTTCCACCGGCTTGCGACCGGCGATCTCGTCCGGCTTCTGCTCGTAGCCGTCGCGGCGGCCGAGCACGTTGCGCAACCGGTACACCAGGAACCCCGCGACGAGAGCGAGAAAGATCAGGTCGAGAAATTGGAAATTACCGTCCATTCGCGGGGCCAAGTCCTGTATAACAACAACGGATGCGGAACTCGCCGGGCGGGAAAGAACAATGGACGCCGGTCGCCGAAATCGTCCATGATCGGCGGCGTGCGCCGCCTGCCCGGTTCTCCTCCAAAGAAGTTAAGCGTTCCATAGGCAAAGGACAAGCATGCCGTTCCCCGTCGCGATCCTTCTTCTGGCTTTGCCCGTCATCGAACTCACCGGCCTGATCGTCGCCGGAGAGGAGTTCGGCGCGATCCCGGTGATCGCCGAGGCGATCCTCTCCGCCATCGCGGGAGTCAACCTGCTGCGCATCACCGGCTGGGTCACCGCGCGCAAGGTCCAGGATGCGATGATGCGGGGCGAAATGCCGGTCGGACAGATGTTCGAGGGCGCGGCGCTGTCGCTCGCCTCGATCCTGCTGATCATCCCGGGCTTCCTCACCGACGCCATCGGCCTGCTGCTCCTGATCGCGCCGCTCCGCACCGCGCTCGGCGCCGCCATCGCCGCGCGGACCGCCGCCAAGACGACCCATGCCCGCGACGACGGCGTGATCGAGGGCGAGTTCACCGTGGTCGAGGACGCGCCGCCGCCCGCCGGACCCGACGCTCCCTCCGCGCCCGCCTCGCCCCTGCCACCGCCCGAAGGCGACGGCCCCCGCCGCTGAACTTCAGGCTTTGACCATCGGTGCCGGTATCGGCTACCAAATCCCCAACCCCATTTCCCGACGGAGAGACAGACAAATGAGTGAAGACCAGGGCACCCAGGGCGCCGAAGCCGCCGCGCCGCTCGCGATCAACGGCCAGTTCATCAAGGACCTCTCCTTCGAGGCGCCCCACGTTCCGGAAATCTTCGCCGACATGGCGGGCGGCAACGGCCCGAACATCAGCATCGCGGTCGACGTCAAGGCCACCCAGCTGCACGCCAACATGTACGAGGTCGACCTCATCCTCAACGTCGAGGCCAAGGCCGACGAGAAGGTCGCGTTCATCTGCGAGCTGCTGTTCTGCGGCGTCGTCACTCTCAATGTCGCGGAAGAACACATCCAGCCGATGCTGTTCATCGAAGTGCCGCGCCACCTCTTCCCCTTCGCCCGCGCGGTGATCGCCTCCACCACCCGCGACGCCGGCTTCCCGCCGCTGATGATCGCCCCCATCGACTTCGTCGAAATGTACCGCCAGCGCATGGCCGCGGGCGAAACCGGCGAAGCGTAAGGCTGTAGGGTTAGGGTTAAGGCTGGAGGGTCTAGACCCTCCAGACCTCCCTTAAGTTTGTTTTCGCGCGTCAGCGCAATCAACCGTCACGCCGCGTGATGGTTCGACGGCGCTTCGCGCGGAAAACAAGAGGGATCAAAGGGGCCGAGCCCCTTTGCGGGTCCGGGCAGAGCCCGGCCTTTTTCATGTCAGGCGGCGTAGCAATACCGGCAGCCGAACTTGCAGGTGGCGAAGGTTCCGATGTCGCGGGACTGGGCGCAGCGGCAGGTGGCGCGGTGGGGTTTGTTCTTGGCGGCGATCGCGTGCCCGGCGACGGCGGACATGCGTTCGGCGTCGATGCAGGCGGCCTCGAACACGCCCGGCACGATCAGGTCGGGTTGGCCGCAGAGGCTGAGCTTGAGACCGGCGCGGTTGGCGATGTCGCGCAGCGCGCCGAGGATGCGGCGTTTGGTGTCGGCGTCGGGGTCGATCACCTTGGGTCCGCCGGAGGAGGAGAGCGCGTCGAGGGCGCGCTTGGACTTGGCGTAGAACTGGGTGAACGAGATCACCGCCTCGTCGGTGGCGCCCTTGACCGTCTCGGCGATGGCGGCGAAGCGGAGCGCGGTTTCCTCCCAGTCCTCGCCCTCGCGCACCACGATCGGGTCGAATCGCCAGACCACCCGGCCTTTGCCGTAGCGGTCGGTGATGCGGTGGATGTTCTCGGCGGCGCGCCGCCAGTCTGGCACCCCCGGCTCGATCTCGGGGCCGAGGCCGGTGGCGGTGTACTGCACCACGAACGGCACGCCGTCGCCGAAGACGCGGTCGAAGTTCTCCATGAACGGTGCCGCCCAGCGGGTCCAGAACACGATGCCGTCGCAGTCCTCGGGGGTGAGGCCGATGCGGGTGAGCTTGCTGCTGTAGGGGTTGGGCACCACCGCGTAGCCCGCCGCCCAGCGTTCCGCGAACCAGGCGGAGAAGAACGCGGGGATGTCGGTGCGGTAGCTCGCCGAGACGATCATGCGTCGAGCGCCGGGCAGCCGCAGGCGCAGACCGGCTGGCCGCACGGCGTGGCGGGCGCGGCGGGCTTGGCGACGCTCGGCGCCATGATCGCCTTGGCGACGCGGGTGCTGCCGCATTCCGGGCAGGCCACGGCGGCTTCGCTCAATTGAACATCGCACACGGCGGCATTCTGGAACCATTCGTCGAAGGCGTGGCCTTCGGTGCAACGCAGGCGGTAGCGGATCATCGGTGCGGTCCTCCGGTCTTGGCAATCGCGCGCAAAGAGTGCTAAACCACACGTCGCCGCGGTCCCATCGGGTGTTGCGGCGTGGTACGCCTTTTCTTATATCGTCCGGTATCAATCGGACAAGTAGTCGGTCGCGACATTCCGTCAATGCTCGCCGCGTGTATCGGGGTTGGCGCGACCTGCCGAGTGTGAACCTGTAACGAATGTCCCTGGGGGTTTCGCGAGGTGCTTAACCCAAGGCCGTAGATGGCCGAGGCCTCGGGAACCTGCCGCAACAGAAGAGGGTAAAGATGAGCAAGGTAATCGGTATCGACTTGGGAACCACCAACTCCTGCGTCGCGATCATGGACGGCAAGGAAGCCCGGGTGATCGAGAACGCCGAAGGCGCGCGCACGACGCCGTCGATGGTCGCGTTCTCGGACTCGGGCGAGCGCCTCGTGGGCCAGCCGGCGAAGCGCCAGGCGGTGACGAATCCGGAAAACACCCTGTTCGCGATCAAGCGCCTGATCGGCCGCCGCTATGAAGATCCGATGGTGACCAAGGACAAGGGCCTGGTGCCGTACAAGATCGTCTCCGGCGACAACGGCGACGCGTGGGTCGACGTCGACGGCCAGAAGTACGCGCCGAGCCAGGTCTCGGCGTTCATCCTCGGCAAGATGAAGGAAACCGCCGAATCCTTCCTCGGCGAAAAGGTCACCCAGGCGGTGATCACGGTTCCGGCCTACTTCAACGACAGCCAGCGCCAGGCCACCAAGGACGCGGGCAAGATCGCCGGCCTCGAGGTGCTCCGCATCATCAACGAGCCGACCGCGGCGGCCCTCGCCTACGGCCTCGACAAGAACAACACCGGCGTGATCGCGGTCTATGACCTGGGCGGCGGCACCTTCGACGTGTCGGTGCTGGAAATCGGCGACGGCGTGTTCGAGGTGAAGTCGACCAATGGCGACACCTTCCTCGGCGGCGAGGACTTCGACCAGCGCATCATCGATTACTTGGCCGACGAGTTCAAAAAGGAAAACGGCATCGACCTGCGCAAGGATCGTCTCGCCCTGCAACGCCTCAAGGAGGCCGCGGAAAAGGCGAAGATCGAACTGTCCTCGGCGATGCAGACCGACGTCAACCTGCCGTTCATCACCGCCGACCAGAACGGGCCGAAGCACCTCAACGTCAAGATGACGCGGGCCAAGCTCGAAGCCCTGGTCGAAGACCTGATCGCGCGCACCATCGGCCCGTGCAAGGCGGCGCTCAAGGACGCGGGCCTGAAGCCGTCCGAGATCGACGAGGTGATCCTCGTCGGCGGCATGACCCGCATGCCGAAGATCCAGGAAGCGGTGAAGCAGTTCTTCGGCCGTGAGCCGCACAAGGGCGTCAACCCGGACGAAGTCGTCGCCATCGGCGCGGCGATCCAAGGCGGCGTGCTGAAGGGCGAGGTCAAGGACGTGCTGCTCCTCGACGTGACGCCGCTGTCGCTCGGCATCGAAACCCTGGGCGGCGTGTTCACCCGCCTGATCGACCGCAACACCACGATCCCGACCCGCAAGAGCCAGGTGTTCTCGACCGCCGAGGACAGCCAGACCGCGGTGACCATCCGGGTGTTCCAGGGCGAGCGCGAAATGGCCGCCGACAACAAGATGCTCGGCCAGTTCGACCTCGTCGGCATTCCGCCCGCGCCGCGCGGCTTCCCGCAGGTCGAGGTGACCTTCGACATCGATGCCAACGGCATCGTCAACGTCTCGGCGAAGGACAAGGCGACCAACAAGGAGCAGGCGATCCGCATCCAGGCCTCGGGCGGCCTCTCGGATTCCGAGATCGACAACATGGTCCGCGACGCGGAAGCCAACGCCGCCGCCGACAAGGCGCGCCGCGAACTGGTGGAAGCCCGCAACCACGGCGACGCCCTTGCCCACTCGACGGAAAAGAGCCTGTCGGAACACGCCGACAAGATCCCGCCGGAGGTGAAGACCGCGATCGAATCCGACCTCGCCGCGCTCAAGGGCGTGCTCTCGAGCGACGACGTCGAGGAGATCAAGGCCAAGACCGCCGCGCTCGCGCAGTCGGCGATGAAGCTCGGCGAGGCGATGTACAAGGACCAGGCCGAAGCCGCGCCGCACGGCGGGCCGGAAGCCGGTTCGGCCAAGGCGCCGGGTGACGAATCCGTCGTTGACGCCGACTTCGAGGAAGTCGACAACTCCAAGAAGTAACCCGGCACGAAGTGTGTGCCTGGAGAGTTCGGGGCGAGGCCTTCATGGAAGGCCCCGCCCCACGTCTAGGCGGGGCTTAAGGCCGACGTTGAAGACCAAGGCGGACCCCTCGAGCCTTTTCCGCCGGAAAGGCCGGGGTCGGATGCGAGGTGGCGGTTGAGCACGAAACGCGATTACTACGAGGTTCTGGGTGTGGCGCGCACCGCCTCGGCGGACGAGTTGAAGAAGGTCTATCGTAAGCTCGCGATGCAGTATCATCCGGACCGCAACCCGGGCGACCAGGAGGCGGAACACGCCTTCAAGGAAGTCAACGAAGCCTACGAAATCCTGAAGGACGAAAACAAGCGCGCGGCCTACGACCGCTACGGCCACCGCGCCTTCAGCCAGGGCGGACCGGGCGCGGGCGGCGGCGGCTTCGACTTCGAGTTCGCGTCGGGCTTTTCCGACATCTTCGACGAAATGTTCGGCGAGTTCATGGGCGGGCGGCGTTCGGGCCAGGGTGCGATGCGCGGCGCGGACTTGCGCTACAACATGCAGATCAGCCTGGAGGAAGCCTTCGCCGGGCTCAAGACCACCATCGAGGTGCCGACCTCGGTGTCCTGCGAGACCTGCCACGGCACCGGCGGCAAGGACGGCTCCGAGCCGGTCACCTGCACCACCTGCCGCGGTGCGGGCAAGGTCCGCGCCCAGCAGGGCTTCTTCACCATCGAGCGCGCCTGCCCCACCTGCCACGGCCAGGGCCGGGTGATCAAGGACCCCTGCCCGGCCTGCTCCGGCGCGGGCCGCGTGCAGCGCGCCAAGACCCTCCAGGTGGCGATCCCGGCGGGTGTCGAGGAAGACACCCGCATCCGCCTCTCGGGCGAGGGCGAGGCGGGCCTGCGCGGCGCGCCGCCCGGCGATCTCTACATTTTCCTCTCGATCAAGCCGCACCGCATCTTCCAGCGCGAAGGCGCGGACATCTACTGCACCGTGCCGATCCCGATGACCACCGCCGCCCTCGGCGGCACCGTCGAGGTGCCGGTGATCGACGGCAGCCGCGCCGCCATCGAGATTCCGCGCGGCACCCAGACCGGCGCGCAATTCCGCCAGAAGGGCAAGGGCATGAGCGTGCTCAGGAGCCCGGCGCGCGGCGACATGTTCGTCCGCACCGTGGTGGAAACCCCGGTCAACCTCACCAAACGCCAGGAAGAACTGCTGCGCGAGTTCGCGGCGGAAGCCGGCGAGAACGACCACAGCCCGGAATCCTCCAGCTTCTTCAAGAAGGTGCGGGAGTTCTGGGAAGATCTGACGGAATGAATCCAACACGGGGGACACTGCGATGAAGATCGGAATCGTCGGGGCAGCGGGCCGCATGGGCCGGATGCTGATCAAGCAGGTCCTCGAAACCGAAGGCTGCACCCTCGTCGGCGGCACCGAACGGGAAGGTTCGCCGATGCTCGGGCACGACCTCGGCCTGATCGGCGGCGGCAGCGCCATCGGGGTGGTCGCCAGCAGCGACGTCCGGGCGGTGTTCGAGGTCGCCGACGTGGTGATCGACTTCACCGTCCCCGCCGCCACCCGCGCCCACGCCCAGCTCGCCGCCCAGACCGGCACCGCGATGGTGATCGGCACCACCGGCCTCACGCCGGAAGACCTGGACGAGATCCGCGCCGCGTCGCAAAAGGCGGCCATCGTCCAGTCGTTCAACATGAGCCTCGGCGTCAACCTCCTCGCCAACCTCGTGGAGCGCGCCGCCGCCGCCCTCGGCCCCGACGCGTTCGACATCGAAATCGTCGAGATGCACCACAAGCACAAGATCGACGCGCCCTCCGGCACCGCCATCCTCCTGGGCGAAGCCGCCGCCAAGGGCCGAAACGTCAACCTCGCCGAAGTCACCCAGAGCGGTCGCCACGGCGAAACCGGCGCGCGCCGCGCGGGCGACATCGGCTTTGCCGCGCTGCGCGGCGGCGACGTCGTCGGCGAACACACCGTCATCCTCGCGGGTGCGGGCGAACGCATCGAACTCACCCACCGCGCCACCCAGCGCGCCATCTTCGCCGCCGGCGGCGTCCGCGCCGCCACCTGGCTCGAAGGCCGGAAGCCTGGGCTCTACTCGATGAAGGACGTGCTGGGTCTGGGGGATTGAGGAAGGTGGGGGGGGGGGCCGGGCCCCCCGGGGGGGGGGGGGGGGGGGGGGGCCCCCCCGGCGAGCAAGGGAGGAACGGGGAACAGACGGAAACCCCGCCCGCAGGGGTCCGCGCCGCCACCGGGCTCGACGGCGGTAAGCGGGGGCTCTACTCTATTAAGGACGTGGTGGGTGTGGGGGTTTTTGTATGGTCCGGGCGCTGCCCGGACCCGCTGGGGCCTTGGGCCCCAGACCCCGTAACTAGTTTTTCGCGCGTCAGCGCAATCGACCGTCACGCCGCGTGATGGTTTTATCGCGCTACGCGCTAAAACAAGAGGAATGGGATCAAAGGGCCGACGGCCCTTTGTGGGGTCCAGGGGCGAAGCCCCTGATCTTTCGGGGGCACACCAATGACCACCTGTTTGAGCACATCCGAAATCCACGAATTTTTCGCACGGTTGCAGGCGGCCAACCCCGAGCCGAAGGGTGAGTTGGAGCATGTGAATCCGTACACCTTGCTGGTGGCGGTGGTGTTGTCCGCCCAGGCGACGGACAAGGGGGTGAACAAGGCGACCGGGCCGTTGTTCGCGGTGGTGGACACGCCGGAGAAGATGGTGGCCTTGGGCGAGGCGAAGCTCGCCGAGGCGATCCGCACCATCGGGCTGTACAAGACCAAGGCGAAGAACGTCATTACGCTCAGTCAACGATTGATCGACGAGTTCGGTGGCGCGGTGCCCAAGGACCGCGCGGCGCTCGAATCCCTGCCGGGGGTGGGGCGCAAGACCGCGAACGTGGTGCTGAACATCGCGTTCGGCGAGCCGACGATCGCGGTGGACACCCATGTTTTCCGCGTCGGCAACCGCACCGGCCTGGCGCCGGGCAAGACCCCGCTCGACGTGGAAAAGACCCTGGAGGCGGTGGTTCCCCAGGAGTTCTTGCAGCACGCGCACCACTGGCTGATTCTGCACGGGCGTTATGTCTGCAAGGCGCCGAAGCCGCTGTGCGCGGCCTGCCCGCTCCCCGACATCTGTCGTTACGATGCGAAAACCATCTGACCGTCAGGGCGGGGCGATTCCCGCCTGATGCGTCTGCCAGACCGCGCCGAGGCACGCTCCCGGCGCGATTTTTTTGACCTCGCGGCTGCGTTCCTGGACGTAGACGGCGCGCGGTTCGGCCTCGTCGGTATAGAGGAAGACGTCGACGATGCAACGCGGCTGGTCGTACTGCCAGACTTGCGCGGGCGGATCGTGGCGGACGCGGCTCGGCGGACCGAGCACCGCGTCGAGTTCCCTGCCGGTGAGGCCGTTGAGCAGCGAGCCGTCCGGCATGCCCAGCTTGGGTTCGCCGGGAACGGTCCCGAGGTGGAGCAACGCCTGCGGATGCGCGAGAGCTTCGAGCGCGAGCGCCAGGGCGGGGTCGACGCGCGGTTTCTCGGCAGGCGGCGGCGCACCGGCGCAGGCGGCGAGCAGGCCGAGGGCGCAGATCGCGCCGAGGCGGATCGGGAAGGCCGTCACGCCGGGTCAGCCGACGGCTTCGGGGATGTCTGCCGGGCCCATCGGCGGGCGCACCGGCTCGGTTTTGGAGGAGAGGGCCTCCAGCGTGCCCTCGATCACCGCGCCGCGTTCGCTCACCAGGTTGGCGTAGCGCACCGTGCCGCGCACGACGCCGCCGGAGCGGACGGTGACGGTGTCGGTGGCGACCAGTTCGCCGTCGAACAGGCCGGAGATTTCGGCGTGGGCGACGGTGGCCTTGCCGGTGAAGGTGCCGCCCTTGGCCACCACGACGTTGCGGGTTTCGTTCAGGGTGGCTTCGACCCAGCCTTCGACGACGAGGCAGTCGCACGACGAAATCGCGCCGTTGAGGCGGATGTCGCGCCCGACCACCAGCTTCTTGCCGTCCGGCCCGAGGGCGTCGATCGGCGATTTGCGCGGCGTGGACGGGATATCCGGGATGCGGCGCGGCATTTCGGTGCGGAAGGGCATGTGCGGGATGGCGGGCTTGGACATCGGCATTCCTGTTTTCGGCTCGGGTTGATCAGCGAACCGCCACGGCTCCCGCGAAGGAGTCGCCGCGCAGGGACTCGAGCACGTGCACCATGAAGATCACCGCCACAACCGGCGCGATCACCCCGAGGAAGGGAACCGCCATGCCGGAGGCGAACAGTGCGCCTGCCCCCCAAAGTCGAACGAAATGTTGCTTGCGCAGCGCGTCGGCCTGCTTGAGCGTCATCCGCCGTACCGCGACCATCTCGAAGTATTCGACCGACACAAGATAGCCGTTGATCGCGACGAAGACAAAGATATTAATCCCCGGAATGAAGAAGGTTAACAATAACGTCAAAAGGTTGAACCCGAGGGTCTTGAGCGCGAAGCCGATTGTACCGCCGATGATTTCCCTCAAGGGCTGTGCGCGCCCCGGTCCACGATCCGGATAGTAGAGCGCCTCGACGCGACGGCAGAGCGGCTCGGCGAACAGGCCGATCAGCACCGTCACCAGCGCGGGGTAGACCAACCCGCCGCCGATCAGCGCGAGCAGGCCGCCCAGCGCCGCGATCAGCTTGTTGACGCCGTCCCAGCTGGTCTCGGTGAGCAGCGACAGCCCCCACCACACCAGCCCCACCACGCTCATGTACAAAACCAGCGCCAGCCCGACGCATTGCCAGAGCACGCCGCGGGTGCGGCGGTCGGTGAGCTGCGCGAGGGATTTGACAAATGCCTCGTACATCGGTACTGAGCCTCCACTTGATAGTCCCTTGCGGTGTCACAAACCCGCAACTCGGGATCGCTTGTGATTGGCGGACGGCTATGTATACTGCCGCCCATCCGAAAGACCGGCTTTAGGAGATTGCTATGTCATCGGCTCAACCCGCGAGCCACGACGTGGTTGCCGTCGGCAACGCGATCGTTGACGTTCTGGCGCATGCGGACGAGGCTTTCCTCGCATCCCATGGCATGGCCAAGGGCGTGATGACTTTGATCGATGCCGGTCGGGCCGAGGAAATCTATCGCGCCATGGGCCCCGGTGTCGAGTGCTCGGGCGGTTCGGCGGCCAATACCGCCGCGGTGATCGCCGCGCTCGGCGGCAGCCCCGCCTACATCGGCAAGGTCCGCGACGACGCCCTCGGCGCGGTGTTCCGCCACGACATCGCCAACGCCGGGGTGAGGTTCGCCTGCGCACCCTCGGACAACGGCTCGACCACCGCGCGCTGCCTGATTCTCGTCACCCGGGATGCGCAGCGGACG
>JADHEE010000445.1_pt1 | contig 16458 bp, 18 predicted proteins | sample 8952401 | NCBI WGS metagenome assembly JADHEE01 (sample SAMN16124438, study PRJNA663242) | bioreactor sludge metagenome | isolation source: sludge (ammonium) | place: India:Bengaluru | collected 2019-02-28
TGGTTGCCATTGGTTCTCGATGGGTATGTGCGTGCGGGCACTGTACCGAATCTGTACCGAAGGGCAAATCTTGTACCGAAAAAACAGAAAAGCCAACCGGCTGGTTGGCTTAAGTGTTTGTTACACCAGAAGAATTCTGGTAGGGCGTGAAGGGATCGAACCTTCGACAAACGGATTAAGAGTCCGCTGCTCTACCAACTGAGCTAACGCCCCACGAAATGGGAGTCCGGATTATACATCAGGCTCCGAGTTTCCTGGTAGGTCGGGGGAGATTCGAACTCCCGACCAACGGATTAAAAGTCCGCTGCTCTACCGACTGAGCTACCGACCCAAAAAAACAGGAACGGCGGATTATAGTGACCGGCCCGATGCCTGTCAATGCAAGGGTTTGCTCAGACGGCGTAGTGCGTCGGGTCGGTCACGCCGGCCGCATGGAAGCCGTCGCGGCGCAGGCGGCAGGAGTCGCAGATGCCGCAGGCTTGGCCGCGCTCGTCCGCCTGGTAGCAGGAAACGGTGATGCCGTAATCCACGCCGAGCGCGCTGCCCTGGCGGATGATTTCGGCCTTGGTCAGATCGATCAGCGGCGCATGGATGGTCATCCGGTTGCCTTCCACGCCGGCCTTGGTGGCGAGATTGGCCAGCCGTTCGAAAGTGGCGACGAATTCCGGCCGGCAGTCGGGATAGCCCGAGTAGTCCACGGCGTTGACGCCGACGAAGATGTCCCGGCTCTCCAGCACTTCCGCCCAGGCGAGCGCCAGCGAGAGCATGATGGTATTGCGCGCCGGCACGTAGGTGACGGGAATGCCGTCGTCGGCGCCCGCCGTAGGGACGTCGATGTTGCGGTCGGTCAGCGCCGAGCCGCCGAAGGCGGCGAGGTCGAGGCGCACGACGCGGTGTTCCCTGGCGCCGAGCGCCATCGCGACGCGGCCGGCGGCTTCGAGCTCGACGCGATGGCGCTGGCCGTAGTCGAGCGACAGGCAGTAGCAGTCGAATCCGGCATCGCGGGCGATGGCCAAGCAGGTAGCCGAATCGAGCCCGCCGGAAAGCAGGACGATGGCGCGGCGCGGGGAAGCGGTGGATGGAGCGTTCATGGCATGTCGGGCGGATTCGCCGGGAGAATGTTTTTTTTGCGGTGTGGACTAGTCGACGATCAGCGCCGAGAGTTCGCGGTCGAGCAGGGCCGGATCGCCGAGATTGAGTTCGACGAGGCGGCGCAGGTGCGTGATGCTGTCGAGGTCCAGCGTCACGGCGCGCAGGCCCGCGTAGCGGCCTTCCACATGGACGACGCGCGCGTCCATGGCGATTTCGGCCAGCGTTTCGTCGAGCCGCACGCGCAGCTTGCAGAGCGCCTGATCCGCCGCCGTGGTTCCGGCGGGCAGGCGGACCAGCGCGCCTTTCAGCGACAGGTCGAGGACCACCGCCTCGCAGGTCCGGTCGGGAAAAGTCAGCGTCGCCGGAGCGTGGAAGGCGATACGGGAGTACTTGCGGCGTTCTTGGACCATGGGGGCGATCTGGGCGGGAGATTCACTTGCCCTGCATATTACCCCAAAGCAGCTTGTGCAGTTGCAGCTGGAAACGTACCGGCAGGCGGTCGGCCAGAATCCATTCCGCCAGATCCCGGGGCGCGACCGCACCCTGCACGGGGGAGAAGAGGATCGGGCAGCACCGGTCCAGGCCGTGCTCGGCGATGGTTTGCCGGGCCCATTCGTAGTCGGCCCGGTCGGCGAGCACGAACTTGAGTTCGTCATGCGGCGTCAGCAGCGGGATGTTCTGCCAGCGGTTGCGTGCCGATTCGCCCGAGCCCGGCGCTTTCAGATCAACGATGCGCGACACGCGCGGATCGACGCCGGCGATGTCCAGCGCGCCCGACGTTTCGAGCGAGACGTCGTAGCCCGCGTCGCACAGCGCGGCGAGCAAAGGCAGGCAGTTCTTCTGCGCCAGCGGCTCGCCACCGGTGACGCACACCTGCCGCGCGCCGTATCCGGCAACGGCGTCGACAATCGCCGCCAGCGTCATGCGCCGGCCGCCCTTGAAAGCGTGCTCGGTGTCGCACCACGTGCAGCGCAGCGGGCAGCCGGTCAGACGGACGAAAACGGTGGGCAGGCCGATGCGCGAAGCCTCGCCCTGCAGGGAATGGAAAATCTCGCTGACGAGCAGCGATGGTTCTGTCCGGCGCTCGGCCATCCGGCTACTTTTTCAGGCGCTGTTTGGCCGTGGCCGCCGCGGAACTGTCCGGATACTTGATCAGCACGGCCTCCAGCGTGGTGCGGGCGCTCTTGGCATCGCCCAGCTCCTGCTGGCAGGAGGCCACGCCGATCAGCGAATCCGCCGCCCGCGGGTTTTGCGGCCACTTGGCGACGACCACGCGATAGACGTCGATGGCCCGCTTGCAGTCGCGCTGGGCGGTGAGCGCATTGCCCTGCCAGTAATAGGCGTTCGGCGCGAGCGTGCTGTCGGGATGCGCCTTGGCGAAGGCTTCGAAGGCCGCCGCCGATTCCTTGAGCTTGTTGGCCTTGAAGAGGTTCAGTGCGGCTTCGTATTCGCGGGTCTCGGCCGCCGGGTCGGACGGCTTTTTGTCCGCCGCCGCATCGGCCGGGGGCGGCGGGGCGCTGCCGTCGGTTTGGGCGGTATCCGCCGCGGCCGGCGGCGTCTCGAGCTTGCGCACGCGGCCGTCGAGATCGACGTAGAAATCCTGCTGGCGCTTCTTGGCGGATTCGAGCTCATATTGGAGCGTTTCCACCTGGCCGCGCAGCCTGGCGTTTTCTTCGCGCAGGGACTGGATCTGGTTCATCAGCTCGATCTGCGCCTTGGAGAGGGTGTCGACGCGCTCGTTGACCTTGATCGACAGATCGTTGACCTGCCGTCGGGCTTCATCGTCGTCGAACAATCCCGCACGCGCCTGCTGCGTGCCGAAAACGGCCAGCAGCAGGGCGATCGCGGAAATCGCCGGGCGAAAACGCAAGCGGCGCGCCGGCATCTCAGAACTCGCCGCTGTACAGCATGTCGCTGCGGCGATTTTCGGCGAAGGCCGCTTCGTCATGGCCCGCGTTCTTCGGCTTTTCCTCGCCGAGGCTGACCGATTCGACCTGGTCTTCACGGGCGCCTAGCAGAACCAGCTGCTTCTTGACCGCGTCGGCGCGCTTCTGGCCGAGCGCCAGGTTGTATTCACGGCTGCCGCGTTCGTCGGTGTTGCCCTGGATCAGCATCCTGAACTGGCGGTTGTTGGTCAGGAATTTGGCATGCGCGGCGACGAGATCCTTGTACTCGGCCTTGATCTCGAACTTGTCATAGTCGAAATAGACGCTGCGTTTGGACAGGATGCTCTTCGGATCGGTGAGTTCGGGCGGCAGCTTGCGGCTGTCCATGCCGTTGGCGGTAACGGTGGCGATCTTGCCGTCATTGCTGCGCGATTCGACCGGGGCGCCGGCTTGTTCGGCATCGGGGGTCGAGCTGCAGCCAGCAACCAGGAGAATGAGAAGAGTCGGGATGATGAGGCGTTTCATTTATGAATCTCCAGCGTCAATAAAATGTCCGGTTGTTCGAAAGGTCCGTTACCGACGGTAGGGGCCCCAGGCCGGCTCACGGACGTCGCCGGCCGGGATGGAAAGGCGCTGCTTGATGCGGCCGTCGACCGACACGGCCGACAGCACGCCGCGACCGCCGACTTCGGTGGCGATCAGGATCATGCGGTTGTTGGGCGCGAAGGACGGCGATTCGTCCTTGGCCGAATCGGTCAGCACCTGCACCTGGCGGCTGGACAGGTCCATCACCGCGAGGCGGAAAGCGCCGTCGCGCCGGCTGATGAAGGCCAGCGTCTTGCCGTCGCGGGAGATGCGCGGCGAGACGTTGTAGCTGCCTTCGAAGGTGACGCGCTGGTCGCCGCCGCCGTTCAGGCTCGTGCTATAAATCTGCGGGCTGCCGCCGCGGTCGGAAGTGAAATAGAGCGTCTGGCCGTCGGGGGCGAAGCACGGTTCGGTGTTGATCCCGGAACCGGTCGACAGGCGCTGCACGCCGGAGCCGTCGGCGTTGATCAGGAAGATTTGCGAACCGCCGTCCTTGGACAGCGTGACCGCCAGCCGGCGGCCGTCCGGCGACCAGGCCGGCGCCGAATTGGAACCCTTGAAGTTGGCCACCACGACGCGCTGGCCGCTGACCAGCGAGTGTACGTAGATTACCGGCTTCTTGTTCTCGAACGAAACGTAGGCCAGCCGCGCGCCGTCGGGCGACCAGGTCGGCGAGATGATCGGCTCGCGCGAGATCAGCGCGGCCTGGGCATTCTGCCCGTCGGCGTCGGCGATGTGCAGTTCGTAGCGCGCCGCGCCGCTCTTGACGACGTAGGCGATGCGCGTGGAAAAGACGCCGGGTTCGCCGGTCAGCTTTTCGTAGATGAAGTCGGCGATGCGATGGCCGGCCGCGCGCAGCATGCTGGACGAGGTGCTCAGCGCTTCGCCGCCGAGCGGCGCCTGCCGGGTGACGTCATACAGCTGGAAACGCGCTTCGAGGCGGCCGCCGCTGTCCGGCTTCACGCTGCCGGCGGCCAGCGCGTCCGCCCCGCGGTTTTTCCAGTCGCCGAAGCCCGGGCTGGTCGTTTCGGTCATCGAGATGCCCGAGGTATCCACCATCCGGAATACGCCGCTGCGTTCGAGGTCGGCGCGCACGACGCTGGTCAGTGCGCGCGCGGAACCGAATTCGCCGCCGAAGTCGGCGATGGCGACGGGAATCCGGTTGGCGCCGGCGCCGGTGATTTCGATGGTCAGTTCGGCGCGCGTCGGGGACGTCAGGGAGAGAAGGACCAGAGCGCTGCTCGCGATCAGGCTCAGGCCGCGCAATGAGAGCGAGGGTCGAAACATGGGACGCAGGCTTCCGGAAAAGAGTTTTCGATTATATCGTCTGAGCATGGCAACGATTTGTAACGAAAGGTAATTCCAATTCCCTTTCGGGCGGCGGGGCGCGTTCATTCATCGAACGGCTTGTACTTCACTTCGAGGTCGCGGGTGAAGAGGCCCGGCTGGTCGGGCAGCGGCAACGGGTCGGATTTCTTGATGGCCCGCTCGATGGCATCGTCCAGCAGCTTGTTGCCGCTCGACTTGCTGAGCCTGACGTCGATGATTTCACCCGAAGGCAACTGGGTCACCTTGAAAATGGCCTCTGGATTGCCCTTGATCGAAGGCGGCAGGACGATGTTCCCCTTGATCTTGCCGCGAATCTTGGCCGCGTAGTCGGCCAAGCCGCGCGCGCGCGCCGACGACGCCTGGTCGGCGCGCATCTGCCCGAGTTGCTTGAGCTCGGCGTCCAGGCCCGCGCGGTGATCCTGCGCCGTCTGCGCCGCCGCCTTCTGGCGTTGCGCGTCCTTCAATTCCTGTTCGAGCTGCTTCTGGAAGTCGGGAACCTCGCGTTTCGGTTCTTCCTTCTTGGGTTCCTCTTTCTTCGGCTCGGGCTTCTTGGGCTCTTCCTTCTTCGGCTCCTCTTTCCTAGGCTCCGGTTTCTTCGGTTCTTCCTTCTTTTTCTTGTCGTCCTTGCCGGCGATGCCCGGCTGGACGGGCGGGGGCGGCTGGGCCTTGGGCAGGGGTTTGGGTCCCGGCTTCGGTTCGGGCGGCGGCGGCGGGGGGGCGGGCTCGGGCTTGGGGGCGGCGACCGGCGCGGGCGCGCCGCGCCACACCTCGACGGCGACCGACGACGGCGACTGGCTTTTCCATTGCACGCCGAAGAACAGCGCGCCGAGCAGCAGCAGGTGCACCGCCGCCGACAGCACCAGCGCCGTGACGTTGGTTTTTTCCTCGGGAGTAATCGGGGTGAGGTTGTCCACTGTCGCTTCCGGGCCGGCCTACTTGCCGGTCGGCTGGACGAGCAGGCCGATGCGCTTGACCTGCTGGCGCTGGAGTTCGTCCATGACCCGCAGCACCGCTTCGTACTTGACGTTCTTGTGGCCGACGATCAGCACCGGCCGTTCGGGGTCCTTGCGCTGGGCGTTGATGATGGCCTGCGCCAGCTCGTCGCGGCCGAGCGGGGTTTTCTCCCCCTTGTCCATCAGGGACAGCGCCTCGTTGGCGTCGATGTTCACCTGCAGGGCCTCGGCGGGCGCCTGCGAGGTCTTGCCGACCGACGGCACGTCGATGCTGGCGGTGGTCATCATCGGCGCGGTGACCATGAAGATGACCAGCAGCACGAGCATGACGTCGATGTAGGGGACGACGTTGATTTCGTTTTTCAGGCGGCGTTCGCGCATGCTTCCTCCCGCCTAGCGCATCTGGCGCTGCAGGATATTGGAGAACTCTTCCATGAACGACTCGAAGCGCGTGGCCAGGCGGTCGATCTCGTGCGAGAAGCGGTTGTAGGCGACCACCGCCGGGATGGCGGCGAACAGGCCGATGGCCGTGGCCACCAGCGCCTCGGCGATGCCCGGCGCGACGGCCGAGAGCGTGGCCTGGCCGACGTTGGACAGGCCGCGGAACGAATGCATGATCCCCCACACCGTGCCGAACAGGCCGACGTAGGGGCTGACCGAGCCGACCGAGGCGAGGAAGGCGAGGTGCGCGTCGATATTGTCGACCTCGCGCTGGTAGGTGGCGCGCATGGCGCGGCGCGAGCCGTCGATGATGTCCTTGGGGTCGAGGTTCTTCTGGCTGCGCAGCTTGGCGAACTCGCGGAAGCCGGCTTCGAAGATGCGCTCCATGCTGCCGGTGCCGTGGCGGTTGTTGACCGCGCTCTGGTACAGGTTGTTGAGGTCGCCGCCGCTCCAGAAATCGCGCTCAAATTGTTCGGTCTGCGTCCTCGCCTCGCGCACGGTGAACCACTTGCGGAAGATGTAGTACCACGACATGAAGGACACGCTGGCCAGGATGGCCATGACGAACTGGACGACCGCGCTGGCGTTGAGGATCAGGTGCAGGATGGAAAGGTCTTGCGAGACGTTCATTGGATGGCTTCCAGTTGGGCCCGCATCGGGGCGGGAATGGAGGTGACTTTCATCTGTCCGGAGCCCGTCTCGATACTGACGCAGACGATCTGAATCCTGCCGCTGGCCAGCTCTTCCCAGCCGTCCTCGCCCGCCGGGCCGCCGCGCCGGACGTGCTGGCGGAAAAAGATCTGCGAGCGCGCGATCTTCTCGACTTCGAGGCTGACGGTGAGCAGGTCGTCGAGGCGGGCAGGCTTGAGGTAGTCCAGGCTGACGTTGCGCACGACGAAGGCGATGCCGGGATCGCGCAGCAGTTCGGCCTGTCCGTGGCCGATGGAGCGCAGCCATTCGGTGCGGCAGCGTTCGAGGAATTTCAGGTAGTTGGCGTAATACACCACGCCGCCGGCATCGGTGTCTTCGTAGTAGATGCGAACAGGGATGGTGAAGGCGTTGGGCTTCTGTTCGTGTTTCATGGGCGGAACATTCTAGGCGTGCTGTGAAGGTTTTGATGTAAGAATTTGTGACAACCCATTGTTTTATGGCATGTTCATGGGGTCTGCCAAAGCTCGTTCTGGGTTTTTTGGGATGGCGTGTCGAGGCCCAGATGGCGGTAGATGGCGGCCGTGGCGACGCGGCCGCGCGGCGTGCGCTGCAGGAAGCCCTGCTGGATCAGGAAGGGTTCGAGCACGTCCTCGATGGTGTCGCGCGCCTCGCCGATCGCGGCGGCGAGGTTGTCCACGCCGACCGGCCCGCCGCCGAACTTGTCGATCACCGCCGCCAGCAGCTTGCGGTCCATCACGTCGAGGCCGCCGTGGTCGACGTCGAGCATCGACAGCGCCTGGTCGGCGACCGCGCGGGTGATGTGCCCGGCGGCCTTGACTTCGGCGAAGTCGCGCACCCGGCGTAGCAGGCGGTTGGCGATGCGCGGCGTGCCGCGCGAGCGGCGGGCGATCTCCAGCGCGCCGCCGGCGTCCGTCGGCACCTGCAGCAGCTGCGAGGAGCGCGTGACGATGTGCGTCAGCTCCTCGGGCGTGTAGAACTCCAGCCGGGCGACGATGCCGAAGCGGTCGCGCAGCGGGTTGGTCAGCATGCCGGCGCGCGTGGTGGCGCCGACCAGGGTGAACGGCGGCAGGTCGAGCTTGACCGAGCGGGCGGCCGGGCCTTCGCCGATCATGATGTCGATCTGGAAGTCCTCCATCGCCGGATAGAGGATTTCCTCGACGACCGGCGAGAGGCGGTGGATTTCGTCGATGAACAGCACGTCGTGCGGTTCGAGGTTGGTGAGCATGGCGGCCAGATCGCCGGCGCGTTCGAGCACCGGCCCCGAGGTCTGGCGCAGGCCGACGCCCATCTCGGCGGCGATGATGTGCGCCAGGGTGGTCTTGCCCAGGCCCGGCGGGCCGAACAGCAGCACGTGGTCGAGCGTGTCGCGGCGGCGCTTGGCGGCTTCGATGAAGATGCCCAACTGCTCGCGGATCTTGGCCTGCCCGACGTAGTCAGCGAGGCGCTTCGGGCGCAGCGCGCGCTCGATGGCGTCTTCCTGGCTCGACTTCGATTCGGGCGAGATCAGGCGGTCGGGCGGCGTGTCGCCGGCGCGGTCGAAGGAATCGGTCTCGATCATGTCAGATGGAAGGCTGCTCTTCGTATTCGGTCAGCGCCAGCCATTCGCGGATCAGCACCTGGCCGAGGGCGAGCAGCATCGGGCCGAGGAACAGGCCGATGAAGCCGAAGACCATCACCCCGCCGAAGATGCCGACGACGATCAGCAGCAGCGGCAGGCTGGAGGTGCGCGAGATGAGGATCGGCTTGATGAAGTTGTCCACGCTGCTGATGCCGAACATGCCCCACAGCAGCATGAAGATGGCCCAGCCGGTCTGGCCGCTGTCGTACAGCCACCAGGCCGCGCCGAGCCAGATCAGCGTGGCGCCGATCACCGGCACCATGGAAAAGATGAAGGTGGTGAAGGTCAGCATGGCGACGCCGGGGACGCCGGCGATCAGGTAGCCGATCATGGCCACCATCGCCTGCGCCGCGGCCGTGCCGACGATGCCGATCATCACCCCGGTGACCGTGCCCGCCGCCAGTTTGAGCATGCGCTCGCCGAGGCCGCCGGCCAGCTTCTGGCTGCCGTTGCGCAGGGCCGCCGCGTATTTCTCGGCGTCGCGGAAGATGAAGAAGACGAAGAAGATGACCAGCATCAACTGCAGCAGCCCCTGGCCGAAGATCGAGACGGTGGCCAGCGCCATCCGGCGCGTCGGGTCGATCAGCTGGCGCAGCAGGTTGTTCATCTCCTCCCGGCTGGCGGCGAGTTCGTGCCAGTAGGTGTCGATGATCGGGCCGGCGACGGGCAGGTCGGACAGCCAGCGGGGCGGGTTGGCGGACAGTCCCGTCTCCATGATTGGCCGCAGGTAGCGCACCGCCGATTCGATGCCCTGGGCCAGCGTGCCGGAGAGCAGGGCGAGCGGCGCGAGCAGCAGCAGGACCAGCAGCGCCGACATCAGCAGCGCGGCCAGATGGCTGCGCCCGCGGCACAGCTTCAACATGTAGTCGCGCAGCGGGGCGGTGGTCACGCAGATGACCACGGCGAACATCAGCGTGCCGGTGAAGGGCAGCAGCACGGCGATGCAGCCGATCAGCAGCAGCGCGACGAGGGCGAACTGGCTGATCTGTTTCTGGGCGGAGGTGATGTGTTGTTGCATTATGGCTTGGCGAGAAGTTTGAGTGCCTGGCGGATGCCGTCCGACGTTGACAGCTCGGACGGGAGTTGTTTCATGACGGCCGTTGCTTCGCGGTCATTGTATCCCAGCGCCAGCAGCGCATTGAGGATGTCATGCCGGCTGTCCTCGGCGGGCAGCCGGGCGGCCGGCAGGGCGTCGGCCAGCTTGCCCTTGAGTTCGAGGAGCAGGCGCTCGGCGGTCTTCTTGCCGATGCCGGGCACCTTGGTCAGCCGCCCGGCCTCCTGGCGCGCGATGGCCTGGGCGAGATCGTCGACGGACAGCCCCGAGAGCACGGCCAGCGCCGTGCGCGCGCCGACGCCCGAGATCTTCACCAGCTGGCGGAAGGCGAAGCGTTCGGCCTCGGTGCCGAAGCCGTAGAGGAACTGGCCGTCCTCGCGCACGACGAAGTGCGTGAGCAGCGTGCAGGCCTCGCCCACCGCCGGCAGGTTGAAGAAGGTGCTCATCGGCACGTCGACCTCGTAGCCGACGCCGCGCACGTCGAGGAGCACCTGCGGCGGTGTCTTTTCCAGCAGGGTTCCGCTCAAACGCCCGATCATCTACTCGCTCCCTTTCGTTTTTCCCTGGATCAGCCGCCCGTTGCGCACCCTGAACCCCTTCGTCGCCAAAGCCCCGAGCCCCTGCCCGCCGTGCGCATGGGCGATGGCGCAGGCCAGCGCGTCGGCGGCGTCCGGGCTCGGATCGCCGGGCAGCGACAACAGCCGGCGCACCATGTGCTGCACCTGGATCTTGTCCGCGTGCCCGTTGCCGACCACGGCCTGCTTGACCTGCAGCGCGGTGTATTCGGCGACCTCGACGCCGCCCGCGACCAGCGCGGCAATCGCGGCACCGCGCGCCTGTCCGAGCAGCAGCGTCGATTGCGGGTTAACGTTCACGAAGACGATTTCGATGACAGCCTGCTCGGGCTGGTAGTGCGCGAGCAGTTCGCCGATGCCGGCGTGGATGGTGCCCAGCCGCGCCGGCAGCGCCTCGTCGGCGTCGGTGCGGATGCAGCCGCTGGCCAGGTAGGCGAGCCGGGCGCCGGTCTTCTCGATGACGCCGAAGCCGGTCGCCCGCAGTCCGGGGTCGATGCCCAGGATGCGGATCGTGCGATGCGGGTTCGGATTCAAAGTCGGCGGGTTCGTCGTGGCGTGGCGCGGGGGCGCGCAGTCGACAGTATACAGAGTCTACGGGGGGCCGCCCGGCGGGTATGAACGTGTGCGGAATTTCGCGTCGCGCGACGCGGGAATTCCGGATTTCCGCCGCGCGGAGGCAGCCTCCGGCGCCCGGGCCAAGTAAAAATTCCTTTGCACCTCAGCGGGTTGCGCGTCCGGCGGCGGGACCGCAGGGCAGGAACAGTATTTGCGAGGGCTGCCGCGTTTGACCATTCTCGAATAATCCAAGGAGGGGAGATGAACACCAAGGTCATGACGCAGGCGGTCGGGAGCGGCGCTCCCGCGGCCGCGGGGCAAAAACACGTCTTGTCGCGCTACGGCCTGCATCTGGGCGTGGCATTCCTGCTGCTGATCGTGCTGCTGCCGCAGCAGCCCGGCCTGCCCGTCGCCGGGCATTACATGCTGGGTATCCTGGCGTTCGCCGTCACGGTGTGGATGACCGAGGCGGTGTCGTATCCGGTCAGCGCCGTGGTGATCACCGCGCTGATGGCCTTCATGCTCGGCTTCGCGCCGGACGTGGCCAAGCCCGACACGCTGATGGGTACCAGCAAGGGCCTGTCGATCGCCCTCGGCGGCTTCAGCAACACGGCCTGGGCGCTGGTCGGCGGCGCCCTGTTCCTGGCGGCGGCGATGACCCGCACCGGCCTCGACCGGCGCATCGCCCTGCTGGTGCTGTCCAAGGTCGGGGCGCAGACCAGCCGCATCCTGATCGGCGTGATCTTCATCGGCTTCGTGCTCAGCTTTTTCGTGCCGAGCACCACGGCGCGCGTCTCGGGCATGGTGCCGATCGTCATGGGCATCATCGTCGCCTTCGGCGTGCCGCTGCGCAGCCGCTTCGCCGGCATGCTGATGATCGCCGTGGCGCAGGCCGACAGCCTGTGGAACGTCGGCATCAAGACGGCGGCGGCGCAGAACATGGTCGCCGTCAGCTTCATCGAGAAGCAGCTGGGCGTGAACGTCTCGTGGCTCGACTGGTTCATCGCCGCCGCGCCCTTCTCGGCGATCATGTCGGTGGTGCTGTATTTCATCCTGATGAAGATGATGCCGCCCGAGAAGCAGGAGATCGAAGGCGGCCGCGCCATCGTCGCCAAGGCGCTCCAGGACCTGGGGCCGATGCGCGCCGAGGAGAAGCGGCTGCTGGCCATCTCGCTCGTCCTGCTGTTCTTCTGGGCGACGGAAAAGCTGGTCCATCCGTTCGACACGTCGACCACCACCATCGCCGCCATCGCCCTGATGTTCCTGCCGCGCGTCGGCGTGATGGACTGGAAGGAAGTGCAGAACGCCATTCCGTGGGGCACGCTGGTGCTGTTCGGCATCGGCATCAGCCTGGGGTCGGCGCTGCTGTCGACCAAGGCGGCGCCGTGGCTGGCCACCTGGATCAGCGCGGCGTTCGGCCTGCAGACCGCCTCGGCGCTGATGATCCTGGCCGTGCTCGCGCTGTTCCTGATTCTCATCCATCTCGGCTTCGCCAGCGCCACGGGCCTCGCCGCGGCGATGATCCCGATCGTCATCTCCGTGCTGCAAAGCGTGCAGACGCCGGGCATCAACGTGGTCGGCATGACCATGATCCTGCAGTACGTGGTCAGCTTCGGCATGATCCTGCCGGTCAATGCGCCGCAGAACATGGTGGTGTACGGCACCGATACCTTCGAGGTGCGCGACTTCGTGCGCACCGGCATCCCGCTGACCGTCATCGCCTACCTGCTGGTCCTGCTGCTGGGCGCGACCTACTGGCGGTGGCTGGGCTACGTGGGCGGTTGAGCGGGCGGCGCGGTCCGCAGGTGACGCGGACGGCATCGAGGCCGCATAATCCAGGACGCTCCCCGCACGGGAGCGACCGCGCCGGCGGACATGCCGTCCGCCGGCGCGCCTTGCTTCGGAACGGCATGCATGTGTTTCGCAGGTTTTTTTCCTTCCCTCGCCGCGCATTCCGGCCGGGCCCGCTGGCGGCTCGGGCTGCCCCTGCTGGCCGCGCTGGCCGTCTGCGTGCTGGCCGGCTGGGGCGCGCGCGAGGCCTTCCTCGCCCGCCAGCTCGACACGCTCGCCAGGCAATCCCGGCAGCACGTGGAGTTCTACCGGACGAGCCTCGACTCGCTGTTGACGCGCAATGAATCGCTGCCGCGCATCGCGGCCATGGAAGGCCGGCTGCGCGAATTGCTGCGCGCTCCGGCGGACGGCCGCAAGGTGGCGGCGGCGAACGACTATCTCGAGGAGGTGAAGGAACGCGCCGGACTCAACGCGGCCTTCCTGATGGACCGGGGCGGGCTCACGCTGGCGGCCAGCAACTACCGCTCGCCGGGTTCCTACGTCGCGCACAACTACGCCTACCGCCCTTATTTCCAGGCGGCGATGGAGGGCCGGCTGGGCGTTTTCTACGGCGTCGGCGCGACCACCGGCGAGCCCGGCTATTTCCTGGCCGCGCCGATCGAGGAGGCGGGCCGGGAAACCCTCGGCGCGATCGTGGTCAAGATCAGCCTGGAGGATTTCGAGGCGGCGCTGGCGCGCAGCGGCGATCCGATCCTGCTGGTCGATGCCAACGGCGTGGTGATCCTGGCGTCGATGCCGGATTTCAAGTATCGCTTCCTGACGCCGCTCGAATCCGGTGTGCTGCGGCAGACCGGCTCGTCGCGCCAGTACGGCGCCCAGCGTCTGCGCCCGTTCGACGCGGATCTGCAGGTGCAGGACGGGCCGCGCCGCGTGCGGGTCGCCCTGCCCGGCAAGCCGCGGGAGGAATACGTGGCGGTTTCCGCGCGCACGGGGCGCCTGGGCTGGTCGATCGTGCTGCTCAGCCAGACCCGCCAGGAGCGCCAGAGCGCCCTGCTGGCCGGCGCGGCCGCCGGCCTGGCGGCGGCCTTCCTGCTGTCGCTGGCGATCTTCCACCACTTGAACGCCGAGCGGTACCGGGAGCGGCGCCAGGCCGAGGCCGCGCTGCGCCAGGCGCATGCCGGCCTGGAAAAGCGCATCGCGGCAAGGACGGCCGATCTGACGGCGACCAACGCCGTGCTGGAGGAAAAGGTGGCCGCGCTGAAGACGACGGAGACCGTGCTGCGCGAGGCGCGCGACACGGCAGTGCAGGCCGGCAAGCTGGCCGTGCTCGGCCAGATGGCGGCGGGCATCAGCCACGAAGTCAATCAGCCGCTGACGGCTCTGCTCACCTTCGCCGACAACGCGGTCGACATGCTCGGCCGCGGCCGCGTCGACGAGGTGCGCGAGAATCTCGGGCTGATCCGGCAGATGGCCGACCGCATGGCCCACATCGTCGGGGAGATCAAGAATTTCGCGCGCCGGCCGGCGGCGGACAGGAGCGCCGTCGAGGTGGCCGGCGTCGTGGATCAGGCGCTGATGCTGGTGGAGGCGCGGCGCAAGCGCGCCGAGGCACGCATCGACGTGCATGGGATTCCCGGCGACGTGCGGGCGCTCGCCGACCCGCAGCGCCTGGAACAGCTGCTCGTCAATCTGCTGCTCAACGCGCTGGACGCCGTCGCCGGCGCGGCGGAGCGGCGGGTGACGGTGGCCGCCGTCCGCGCCGGCGGGCAGGTCCGCATCGCCGTGGGCGACAGCGGCGCGGGGATCGCGGCGGCGGTCTTGCCGCACCTGTTCGAACCCTTCTTCACCACCAAGGCGGCGGGTCAGGGGCTCGGGCTGGGGCTGGCGATCTCGCGCATGATCGCGACGGAGCTGGGCGGGCGCCTCGACGCCCGCAACCGCGAGGAAGGCGGCGCGGAATTCACGGTGACATTGGAGGCGGCATGAGTACGGAAAACGGTCTTGCGCACGGGCCGGTCTACCTGGTCGAGGACGACGAGGTCGTCATGCGCGCCTGCGCGCAGGCGCTCAGGCTCGCCGACATCGACGTGCGCGCCTTTCACAGCGCCGAGCAGGCGCTGGCGGCGCTCGACGAGGAGCCGCCCGCCGCCGTGGTCAGCGACGTGCGCATGCCGGGCATGAGCGGGCTGGACCTGCTCGGCGCGGTCTGGCGGCGCGACCGCGAGATCCCGGTGATCCTGATCACCGGCCACGGCGACGTGTCGATGGCGGTCGAGGCGATGCGCGCGCATGCCTACGACTTCATCGAGAAGCCGTTCAACTCGGCCCGGCTGGTCGACGTCGTGCGCCGGGCCCGCGAACGGCGGGCGCTGCTGCGGGAAAACCGGGCGCTGCGCGAACAGCTCGGCAACCTGCGGGAGATGCCGCTGATCGGCGCGTCCGAGAGCATCCAGCGGGTCGCCCGTACCATCGACTCGCTGGCCGCCACCGACGTCGACGTGCTGATCCACGGCGAAACCGGCACCGGCAAGGAAGTCGTGGCGCACGCTCTGCACACGCGCAGCGGGCGCACCGGTCCGTTCGTCGCGCTGAACTGCGGCGCGCTGCCCGAATCGGTGTTCGAGAGCGAGATCTTCGGCCACGAGAGCGGCGCCTTCACCGGCGCCGACCGGCGACGCATCGGCAAGATCGAGCACGCCACCGACGGCACCCTGTTCCTCGACGAGATCGAATCGATGCCGCTCGCGCTGCAGGTCAAGCTGCTGCGCGTGCTGCAGGAGCGCCGCATCGAGCGGCTCGGCAGCAACGTCAGCCTCCCGGTGAATTGCCGCCTAGTCGCCGCCACCAAGGCCGACCTCAAGCGCCTGTCCGAGCAGGGCGGCTTCCGCGCCGACCTGTACTATCGCCTGAACGTGGTCACCATCGAACTACCGCCGCTGCGCCAGCGCCTCAACGACATCGGCCCGTTGATGACCTATTTCCTGCTCCAGGCCAGCCGGCGCTTCAACCGCGAAGCGCCGGCGTGGGACGAGCAGGACTTGTTCCGCTGGCAGCACCACGACTGGCCGGGCAACGTGCGCGAGCTCAAGGCGGTCGCTGAACGCCTGTGCCTCGGCGTCGGCGACGGGCTGGCAGGGCTCGCCGCGCCCGCCGTGTCGCTGGCCGCGCGCCTGGAGAACTACGAGCGCGGCCTGATCCGCGAGGCGCTGCGCGCGGTGCGCGGCAACGTCGCGGAAGCCGCCGAACGCCTGCATCTGCCCAGGAAGACGCTCTACGACAAGCTGGCCCGCCACGGTCTCGATCCGGAGGCTTTTCGCGGCTGAACGCCGCGACGGCGGCGACACGTCGCGGTAAACGACAAAGCCTCCATACCGGAGGCTTTGTCGGAGTGCGGTACGGGAACGCCTACTTCAGGCCGAGAATCCACTTGGCCAGTTTGTCGGCTTCGTCGGGCTTGACGGTGGTGTTGGGCGGCATGAACGGCAGCGTCGCCTTGCCTTCCTTCTGCCAGCCGGCGCCGGCCGGTACCGGCGTGCCCTTGACGATGGTTTCGGCAACCTTCGCCTCGGCTCCCTTCTGGCCCGCGTACTTCTTGGCGACTTCCTTGTAGGTCGGCCCGATCAGCTTCTTGTCGACGGTGTGGCAGGCCAGACACCCCTTGGCCTTGGCCAGCGCCTCGTCGGCCAGGACCGGGCCGGAAACCAGGACGCCGGCGGCGAGTAGCAGGGAAAGGTGGGTAGTTTTCATGCATGCGCTCCTGTTGATGGGAAAAAGACTCGATTCGAATGCGGGTTCATGGCGGACTTGTTTTCAGTGCCGGCTGGACGCGGCAAGCAGCGCGCCCGCGCCGATAAAGATTCCGCCGAAAAAGCGGTTTTGCGCCTTCATCGCGCGCGGGATGCGCAGC
>JADHEE010000447.1_pt1 | contig 16400 bp, 15 predicted proteins | sample 8952401 | NCBI WGS metagenome assembly JADHEE01 (sample SAMN16124438, study PRJNA663242) | bioreactor sludge metagenome | isolation source: sludge (ammonium) | place: India:Bengaluru | collected 2019-02-28
CTGCGCGTCGCGCTGCTGCAGGGCAACATCGCCCAGGACGTCAAATGGCGGCCGGAGAAATTCGAGGAATCGCTGCGCACCTACTACGAGCTGATGCGCGACCACCCGGCGCGGCTCACCGTGCTGCCCGAAACCGCGCTGCCGGTGTTCTACGGCGAAGTGCCGGAAGACTACCTCGACGCGATGAAGCAACTCGCCGCGCGCAGCGACGGCGACCTGCTGTTCGGCATCGTCACCGGCGACCTCGCGCAGTACGCCAACAGCGCCGTCAGCCTCGGCGCCTCGGGCCGGCAGCGCTACGACAAGGCGCACCTGGTGCCCTTCGGCGAATTCATCCCGCCGGGCTTCGCCTGGTTCATGGCCATGGCCGACATGCCGATGTCCGCCTTCACGCCGGGCGGGGACGCGCAGCCGCCGCTGCGCCTCGGCGCGCAGCAGATCGCCGTGAACATCTGCTACGAGGACGCCTTCGGCGAGGAGATCATCCGCGCGCTGCCGGCCGCCACGCTGCTGCTCAATATTTCCAATGTCGCCTGGTTCGGCGATTCGCTGGCCCCGGCGCAGCATCTGCAGATCGCCCGCATGCGCGCGCTGGAGACCGGCCGCACCATGCTGCGCGCCACCAACACCGGCATGACCGCGATCATCGGCCCGGACGGCGTGGTGCAGGCGGCGCTGCCCCCGTTCACCCGCGCTGCGCTGACCGGCGACGTGCAGGCCTATGCCGGCAGCACGCCGTTCGTGCGCTGGGGCAACGTTCCGGCGGTGATCGCCGCGTGCCTGCTGCTGGCTTTCGCCCGGCGGCGCAACACGCTATCCTGATCCGCTTTTCCACCAACGACGGGTATCGCCATGACCGAACAACAACTTCTCGCCGCCGGCATCCGCACGGTCGATTCCAGACAACTCTATCCGGCGCAGCACCGGCCGGACGATGCCGGGCTGCCGATGCTGCTCGTGGAAAACCCGCTCGGGCGCGCCGTCGTCGCCCTGCAGGGCGCGCACGTCATGGCCTTCCGGCCGGCCGGCAAGGACGAACTGCTGTGGGTTTCGCCGCTGACCGCGCTGCAGGACGGCGTGCCGATCCGCGGCGGCATCCCGTTGTGCCTGCCCTGGTTCGGCCCCGGGCCGGACGGCAAGGCCATGCACGGCTTCGCCCGGGTCAAGCCATGGACGGTGGCCGCGGCCGAGCGCCTGGCCGACGGCGGCACGCGCCTGGTCCTGGAACTGGCGGGTGACGCAGCGGCCAGCGCGCTGTGGCCGCACGCCTTCGCCTTCCGCCTGGAAATCGAAGTCGGCACGACGCTGAAGATGACCCTCGACGCGCGCAACCCCGGCGCCGAGGCCGCGCCGCTGGCCTTCGCCTTCCACACCTATTTCGCCGTCCCGGACGTCGCCACGGCGCGCGTCTCCGGCCTCGACGGCACGGTCTACATCGACAAGACCGACAACTTCGCGCGCAAGACGCAGGCCGGCGAAGTGACCATCGCCGGCCCGACCGACCGCGTCTATCTCGACGTTCCGCGGCGCCAGACCATCGCCGCCGGCGCCGGCCGCATCGACATCGAATCGGAAGCCCGCTGCGCCGTGGTCTGGAACGCCTGGCACAACGACCGGAACATTCCCGACCTCGGCGAAGGCAACCACGTCGGCTACCTGTGCGTCGAGCGCGGCGACGTGGCGGACCACGCCGTCAGCCTGCCGCCCGGCGGCAGCTACCGCGCCTGGATGCGCATCGCCGGCTGACGCCGGCCCGCCCGCTCAGGCCACCTGCTTGAACTGGTGCAGGGCCGAGGGCGCCGGCCAGCCGGCGTCCTTGCACACGCGCACGATGGCCTCGTTGGTGTCGAAGTAGACCTGCCAGTAATTGTCCGTGTGGGTATAGGGGCGTACGGCGATCACCGGGCCTTCCAGCCGGATGTCGAGCAGGTTGATCTCCGGCGGCATCTCCGTCGCCACGTTGGGAATCGCCGCGACCGCCGCCTTGAAGCGCTCGATCGCCTCCAGCGGATCGACGCCCACCGCCAGCTGCGCCGTGCGCTCGACGCGGCGCAGCGGCAGGCTCGAATAATTCTGGATGCTCTCGCCGAAAACCTTGCCGTTGCCGACGATGGTCAGCACGTTGTCCGGCGTCACGATCGACGTGCCGAACAGCCCCAGCTCGCGCACCGTGCCGGTCACGCCGCCGATGTTGACGAAATCGCCGACCTTGAACGGCCGCAGGATCAGGATGAAGGCGCCGGCCGCGAAGTTGCCCAGCAGCCCGCTCCAGGCCGCGCCGATGGCCACGCCCGCGCCGGCCAGCAGCGCCGCGAACGAGGTCGTCTGGATGCCGAAGTAGCCGAGGATGCCGAGGACCAGGGCGATGTTCAGCGCGATGGCTACCACCGAGCCGAGGTACTTGGTCAGCGTGGGATCGACGTGGTTGCGGTTCATCGCCCCCTGGATCAGCGAGATCACCTTGCCGATCAGCCAGCGGCCGACGATCCAGAAGGCGAGCGCGGCCGCGACCTTGATCGCCAGTTCGCCGAGCGTCGCGCTCAGGAAGAGTTGCAGCGACTGCATGTCCATGAGAAGCCCCTTTCGCGTTGGGTTCAGGAGGGAAAACGATTATGGCGCACGGCGCCGGCACGGAGCCGGACGTCAACTGTTAAATAAAACAAACCCTTCCCGCCCGCCGCGGGACGGCCGGCGCCTTCTTGTCGGCCGCAAAAGCAAGTAAAATGCCCCGTTGCCACGTCTTTTCCACGTCTTTCCCAAGCCTCACATGCCCACATTTCAGGAAGTCATTCTGCGTCTCCAGAGTTTCTGGGACAAACAAGGGTGCGCGCTGCTGCAGCCGTACGACATCGAAGTCGGCGCCGGCACCTTCCACACCGCCACGTTCCTGCGCGCCATCGGCCCGGAGCCGTGGAGCGCCGCCTACGTGCAGCCCTCGCGCCGCCCCAAGGACGGCCGCTACGGCGAGAACCCGAACCGCCTGCAGCACTACTACCAGTACCAGGTGGTGCTCAAGCCCTCGCCCGACAATATCCAGGAGCTCTACCTGCAGTCGCTGGAGGCGCTCGGCATCAATCTCAAGGAACACGACGTCCGCTTCGTCGAGGACGACTGGGAATCGCCGACGCTCGGCGCCTGGGGCCTCGGCTGGGAAGTGTGGCTCGACGGCATGGAAGTCACCCAGTTCACCTACTTCCAGGAAGTCGGTTCGCTGACCTGCAAGCCGGTGCTCGGCGAGATCACCTACGGCCTCGAACGCTTGGCGATGTACCTGCAGGGCGTGGAGAACGTCTTCGACCTGGTGTGGACCGAGGCTAACGGCCGGGTGCTCACCTACGGCGACGTCTATCACCAGAACGAAGTCGAACAGTCGAAGTACAACTTCGAGCATTCGAACGTCGAAATCCTCTTCCGCCACTTCGCGGACCACGAATCGGAAGCCAAGCGCCTGATGGGCCTGAACCTCGCGCTGCCGGCCTTCGAACAGGTGATGAAGTGCTCGCACTGCTTCAACCTCCTCGACGCGCACGGCGCCATCTCGGTCACCGAGCGCGCCGACTACATCGGCCGCGTGCGCGTGCTGGCGCGCGAAGTGGCGCAGTCCTACTACAACTCCCGCGAGGCGCTCGGCTTCCCGATGTGCAAGCGCGACACGGCGGGAGCGAACTGACATGAACGCCACCCTGCTCATCGAACTGCTGACCGAGGAACTGCCGCCGAAGGCGCTCTCCCGCCTCGGCGAAACCTTCGCCCAACAAGTCCACGCCGGCTTGTCCGGCCACGCCCTCGTCCCGGCGGACGGCGCCTGCGCATGGTTCGCCACGCCGCGCCGCCTGGCCGTGCGGGTGCCGGGCGTGCTCGCCGTGGCGCCGGACGCCACCGCCTTCGAGAAGATCATGCCGGTCGCCGTGGCCCTCGACGCCGCCGGCCAGCCGACGCCCGCGCTGAAGAAGAAGCTGGAGGCCAAAGGCATTCCGCTCGACGCCGTCGCGCAGTTCGAACGGCGCCTGGACGGCAAGTCCGAGACCTTCTTCTACAAGGCCGCCGTCAAGGGCGCGCGGCTCGACGACGTGCTCGCCGGCGTGGTCGCCGACGCGCTGAAGAAGCTGCCGATTCCGAAGGTGATGCGCTGGGGTGACTCCGACCACCAGTTCGTGCGCCCGGTCCACGGCCTGGTGATGCTGCACGGCGACCGCGTGGTGCCCGGCGAGGTGCTCGGGCTGGCCAGCGGCAGGGTCACGCGCGGCCACCGCTTCCTGTCCGGCGGCGACATCGTGCTTGAACACGCCGACGCCTACGCCGACGCGCTGCGCGCACAGGGCAAGGTCATCGCCGGCTTCGCCGAGCGCCGTGCCGCCATCGCCGCGCAGCTCGACGCCAGGGCCAGGGAGCTGAACGCCACGATCAACCCCGCCGACGGCCTGCTCGACGAAGTCACCGCGCTGGTCGAATGGCCGGCGGTGTACGTCGGCGAATTCGAGTCCGAATACCTCGAAGTGCCGCAGGAATGCCTGATCCTGACCATGCAGCAGAACCAGAAGTATTTCCCGCTGCTCGACGGGTCGAAGAAGCTGCTCAACAAGTTCCTGATCGTCTCCAACATGGAGGTCGACGATCCGCAGCACATCGTCGGCGGCAACGCCCGCGTGGTGCGGCCGCGCCTCGCCGATGCCCGCTTCTTCTACAACCAGGACCTGAAGAACGGCTTCGTCGCGCGCGCCATGAAGCTCGCCTCGGTGGTCTACCACAACAAGCTCGGTTCCCTCGGCGACCGCGCCAACCGCCTCAGCGCCATCGCCGCCTTCGTCGCCGACAAGCTCGGCGCTGAAAGCCTGCTGGCCCGCAACGCCGGCCTGCTGTGCAAGGTCGACCTGCTCACCGACATGGTCGGCGAGTTCCCCGAGCTGCAGGGCACCATGGGGCGCTACTACATGCAGCACGAAGGCGCCGGGCCCGAAATGTGCAACGCCATGGAGCAGCACTATCGCCCGCGCTTCGCCGGCGACGTGCTGCCGGAGGGCAACGTCGCGTGCGCGGTGGCGCTCGCCGACAAGATCGACGCGCTGGTCGGCTTCTTCGGCATCGGCCAGATCCCGACCGGCGACAAGGACCCCTTCGGCCTGCGCCGCGCCGCGCTCGGCGTGCTGCGCATCCTGATGGAAAAGCCGCTGCCGCTCGATCTGGCCGAGCTGATCGCCGAAGCGCAGGCCAGCTTCGCCGAAGGCGTGCTCGGCCAGCCGGTCGCCGGACCGCTGCTCGACTTCATGCTCGAACGCCTGCGCGGCCTGCTCAGGGACGCCGGCCACGCCCAGGACATCGTCGAGGCGGTGCTGGCCCAGCGGCCGACGCGCATCGACCTGGTCCCGTCCCGGCTCGCCGCCGTGCGCGATTTCCTGCGCCTGCCGGAAGCCCTGGCGCTGGCCGCGGCCAACAAGCGCATCGGCAACATCCTCAAGAAGGCCGAAGGCGAGCTGCCCGAAGCCGACGTCGCGCTGCTGCGCGAGCCGGCCGAGAAGGCGCTGTTCGAGCGCGTCGTGCTGCTCGCCCCGCTGATCAAGTCGCACGTGGCCAACGAGGACTACGCCGACGCGCTGAAGGTGCTCGCCTCGGTGCGCAGCGCGGTCGACCTCTTCTTCGACGAAGTGATGGTCAACGTCGAGGAGCCGATGCTCCGCGCCAACCGGCTGGGGCTGCTCAAGACCCTGTTCGGCCAGCTCAACGCGGTCGCCGACATTTCGAAACTGGGCGTATGAAACTCGTCATCCTCGACCGCGACGGCGTCATCAACTTCGACTCGGACCACTTCATCAAGTCGCCGGCGGAATGGAAGCCCATTCCCGGCAGCCTGGAAGCGATCGCCCGCCTGACCCAGGCGGGCTACCGGGTGGTGGTCGCCTCGAACCAGTCGGGGATCGACCGCGGCCTCTTCGACATGGACACGCTGAACACCATCCACGACAAGATGCACCGCGCCGTCCGCGCCGCCGGGGGACGCATCGACGCGATCTTCTACTGCCCCCACTCCGCCGACTCCAACTGCAACTGCCGCAAGCCCAAGCCCGGCATGTTCGAGCGGATCGCCGGCTGCTTCAACACCGGCCTCGCCGGCACCTACGCCGTCGGCGACTCGCTGCGCGACCTGCAGGCGGCCGTCGCGGCCGGCGCGCGGCCGGTGCTGGTCCTCTCGGGCAAGGGCAGGAACACGCAGAAGGACAACGAGATTCCCGAGGGAACGCTGGTCTTCGATGACCTCGCGGCGACCGTCGAGCACATCCTGAAGTCATGATCGCGCTGTTCCGGTCCGCCCTGTTCCTGCTTCTTGCCGTCCTGATCACCGCGCCCACGGGGCTGCTCGTCACGCTCGCCGTGGTGCTGCCGATGCGCTGGCGCTTCCGCATCATCGCGGCGTGGCGCGTGCTGTTCATGGGGCTGTGCGCGCGCGTGCTGGGACTGCGCTACCGGGTGATCGGCCGCGAGCACATCCCCGCCGTCCCCTCGGTCGTGCTGTCCAAGCACCAGTCGGCGTGGGAGACGGTCGGCCTGCAGGACATCTTTCCGCCGCAGGTGTTCGTGCTGAAGCGCTCGCTGCTGCTGATCCCGTTCCTGGGCTGGGCCTTCGCCGCCGTCAAGATGATCTCGATCGACCGCAAGGCCGGCAAGAACGCGCTGAAGCAGGTGGAAAAGCAGGGCATCGAGCGCCTGCGCGCCGGCTATTGGGTGATCGTCTTTCCCGAGGGCACGCGCACCGCGCCGGGCGAACGCCGGCGCTTCAAGACCGGCGGTGCGCTGCTGGCGGTCTCGGCCGGCGTGCCCGCCGTGCCCGTGGCGCACAACGCCGGCGAATTCTGGGCGAGGAACGCCTTCGTCAAGAAGCCGGGACTGATCACCGTCAGCATCGGGCCGGCGATCGATCCCCAGGGCAAGACGGCCGAAGAGGTGAATGCCCTGGCCGAGCAATGGATCGACGCGGAAATGCGGAAAATCTCGCCGCATCGCTACCCGGCAGAAGCCCATGCCGTTGCAGGCTGAACTTCCGTTCGCGCTGGACCGGCCCGCGGCAGGAGAGACGTCGCGGACCATCGCGCTCGCCGACCGCATCGTGCCCTACACCCTGCGCCGCGCCCGCCGCCGCACCCTGGGGCTGACCATCGACCACCGCGGCCTGCGCGTCGGCGCGCCGTACCGGACCTCGCTCGCCGAGATCGAGAACATGATCCGCAAGCATGCGGACTGGGTGGCGCAGAAGCTCGACGAATGGCGGGCCCGGCGGCGCCCGGCGCCGCAGCCGCTGGCCGACGGGGCGCGCCTGCCCTATCTCGGCGGCTGGCTGGAAATCCGCCTCGGACAGGGCAGCGGCCAGGCCTGCTGGGCGGCGGACGGCGTGCTGACCCTGCTGCCGCGCTCGCCGGACGACGCCGGCGTCGTGCTCGGCAAGGCGCTGCGCCGCCGGGCGCTGGCCGTGTTCGGCGAACGCCTGGCGGCGCAGGCCGCACGCTTCGGCATCGCCGCGCCCCGGCTGGCGCTCTCGTCGGCGCGCACGCGCTGGGGCAGCTGCAGCCTGAAATCCGGCATCCGCCTGAACTGGCGCCTGATCCACGGCGAACCGCGCCTGATCGACTACGTGATCGTGCACGAACTGGCGCATCTGACGGAAATGAACCACGGCGCGCGCTTCTGGGCGATCGTCGAACGGTACTTTCCCGAGCACCGCGACGCGCGCGACGCGCTGAAAAGACTCTCCGGCTCGCTGCCCACCCTCGCCTGACCGCCTGCGGCCAGGATTTTCGAAAGGAACACCCATGCGCATCGAACAAGACATCAAGCTCGACTTCAAGGACGTGCTCATCCGCCCCAAGCGTTCGACCCTGACCTCGCGCTCGGAAGTCGACATTTCCCGCGACTTCGTCTTCCTGCATTCGCAGAAGTCCTATCACGGCATCCCGATCATCGCCGCCAACATGGACGCCACCGGCACCTTCGAGATGGCGCGCGCGCTGGCGCGGCACAAGCTGGGCGCCGCCCTGCACAAGCATTACGGCGAGGACGAGCTGCTCGCCTTCTTCGCCGCGCAGCCCGCCGGCGGCGCGGCCTTCTACTCGATGGGCATCACCACGCCGGACTTCGAGAAATTCCGCCGCGTCATGGACAAGGCCAACGGCACCATCGAGTATGTCTGCGTCGACGTCGCCAACGGCTACACCAAGGCCTTCATCAGCTTCATCCACAAGCTGCGCCGCGAGTTCCCGGCGGTCACCATCATGGCCGGCAACGTGGTCACCGGCGAGATGACCGAGGAGCTGATCCTCGACGGCGTGGACATCGTCAAGGTCGGCATCGGCCCCGGCTCGGTGTGCACCACGCGCAAGATGGCCGGCGTCGGCTATCCGCAGCTCTCGGCGATCATCGAATGCGCCGACGCCGCGCATGGCCTGCGCGGGCTGATCTGCGCCGACGGCGGCTGCACCTCGCCGGGCGACCTGGCCAAGGCCTTCGGCGCCGGCGCCGACTTCGTGATGCTCGGCGGCATGCTCGCCGGCCACGACGAGTGCGGCTCGGACGTGGTCGAGGTCGACGGCGAGCGCAAGATGCGCTTCTACGGCATGAGCTCGCGCGAGGCGATGAACAAGTATTCCGGCGGCGTCGCCGGCTACCGCGCCTCGGAGGGCAAGGAAGTGCTGCTCGACTACCGCGGCCCGGTCGAGAACACGCTGCAGGACATCCTCGGCGGCGTGCGCTCGGCGTGCACCTACGTCGGCGCGCGGCGGCTGAAGGAGCTTTCCAAGCGCACCACCTTCGTGCGCGTCACGCAGCAGCTGAACGAGGTGTTCGGCGCGTCGTAGGCAGCGCCGGCCTCATTCCTCCATCTGCAGGGCCGCGTAGAGCATCAGGCGGTCGTCGATGCGCGCCAGATCCAGACGGGTGATCTGGTTCACCTTGCGCAGGCGGTAATCGAGCGTATTGCGGTGGACCGCCAGCCGGCGCGCGGCCCGGTCCACCAGGCAGTCCTCGTCGAACCAGGCCTTGAGGCTCTTGCGCAGCAGCCGGCTCCGGTCGCGCTGCGCCAGCAGCCGGAGCGGACGGGCGAGATGCTGCGCCTGCCAGCCCGACCCAAGTTCGGAGAGCAGCACCGGAAAGCTCAGGTCGTAGAACGAGAACAGCCGTTCCGAAGGATCGCGCCGCCGCCCCACCGCCAGCGTGCGCCTGGCGCACAGGTAGGACAGGTGGGCGCCTTCGATGCAGGCCAGCGCCACGCCCAGGGCCATCGCCGACGGCACCGCCGCGCCCTGCGCGGCCACCTCGTAAAGCGTGGACAGCTGTTCGCGGGCCAGTTCGGACAGGTCCGTTTCCTTGCCGGCCACGTCGAGCGCCTTGAGGATCACCAGCTCCCGCGGCGAGATCACCGCCATCAGCAATTTGGCGTCGTGCCGCGCCAGCCGCTGCTGGCAGGCCTGCAGCTCCGCCAGCGCGCGGTCCGGGGCGACGCCCTCCTCGATCAGTTCCAGGACCAGCGCCGAGTGCGGCATGCGGAAATCCACGCCCAGCCGGTTGCCCCAGAGTTCCAGGTCGTCGCGCGGGGTGCCGCCGCGCCGGATGAGCTGATCGACAAACTCTTCCCGGTAGCGTTTCTCGTGCTGCAGCTCGCTGACCAGGCGCGCCTGCTCCAGGATCATCTCCGCCATCACGCGCACCAGTTCCCCGAAGCGCCGCACCTTCTCCGGGTCGCCGGTGATGCCGATCACGCCGCGGACCTTCCCGCGCACGTTGAGCGGCAGATTGACGCCCGGCTTCACGCCGCGCAGGGTCCGCGCCGCGGCCGCGTCGAATTCGACGGCCTTGCCTTCGGCCAGCGCCAGACGCGCGCCGGTGTGCTGTTCGCCGAGGCGTTCCGGGTCCCCGCTGCCGAGGATGATCCCGTGCGCGTCCATTACATTGACGTTGAACGGGATGACCTGCATCGTCCGTTCGACGATCTCCTGTGCCAGCGACGGTTCGAGACTGATCATCACCCCTCCGGAAAGAAAATGGTAAAAATGCACAATGCCAACTGTTTTAAAAAGTCTTTTTTGTGCAATCAAACAATGCCATATGGATTCAATGTCATTATAATGCCCTAAACACAGGGAAACCATCATGCATATCGTCGTCGCACCCGATTCGTGCAAGGGCAGCGTCCCGGCCACCGGCGTCGCCGAGGCCGTGCGCGATGCGGCATTCGTCGTCAGCGGCGAAGGACGCACCGACTTCCAGACCGCCAGAGGCAAGGCGCCGGTCGGCGTGGCGCGGGCCGCCAAGGCGGGCGGCATCCCGGTCTTCTGCCTCTCGGGGAGCCTCGGCCCGGGTGCGCACGAGGTGCTGGCGCACGGCATCGACGCGGTGATGAGCATCTGCGACCGGCCGCTGACGCTGGAGGAGTGCATGCGCGACGGCCCGGCGCTGATCGAGGCCGGCGCGGAGCGCCTGTGCCGGATCGTCGCCGCGTCGCGCTCTATCGGCCACGCGGCGACGGAGGGATAATCCAGCCACGCGCCGAGCAGGCGCGACACCTATTTCAACAACGACAAGCGGAGGGAAAAAATGGTACAGGGGCCGTTACTTCTCGTCATTCTGGTGATCGCGATCGTCATGATCGTGGTACTCATCTCGCGCTTCAAGGTGCATGCCTTTCTCGCCCTGCTGTTCGCCTCGTTCTTCGTCGGCCTGGCGGCCGGCATGAACCCGGTGGAAGTCAGCAAGACCATCATGAAGGGCTTCGGGGGAACGACGGAGCGGATCGGCATCGTGATCATCGCCGGCACGATCATCGGCGTGTTTCTCGAAAAGACGGGCGCGGCGCTGACCCTGGCGGAAAGCGTGCTGCGCGTCGTCGGACCGAAGCGGCCGGCGCTGGCCATGAGCATCATCGGCTACATCACGTCGATCCCGGTGTTCTGCGATTCCGGTTTCGTGATCCTCTCGGCGCTGAACAAGGCGCTGTCGAAAAAGACCGGCACCTCCATGGCGGTGATGGCCACGGCGCTGTCCACCGGCCTGTACGCCACGCATACGCTGGTGCCGCCGACGCCCGGACCGATCGCCGCAGCCAACAACCTGCACGCCGACCTGGGAACGGTGATCTTCGTCGGGCTGATCGTGGCCATCCCGGTGACCATTGCCGGCTACCTCTGGGCGACGAAATTCGCCAGCCGGTACGAGGTGCTGGCCGAGTCCTCGGTCAGCTACGAGGACCTGATCAAGCAGTACAAGCAGTTGCCCAGCGCCTTCGCCGCCTTTACCCCGTTGGTGCTGCCGATCCTCCTGATCGGCCTGAAATCGGTGGCCGCCTTCCCCGGTCAGCCGTTCGGGAGCGGCATGCTGAAGGCCACGCTCGATTTCGTCGGCGAGCCGATGGTCGCCCTGCTGCTGGGCATGCTCGCGTGCATCCCGCTGGTCTCCAGGCTGGATGAAGAAGTGATGTCCAACTGGATCGGCATCGGCCTGAAGGATTCCGCGGCGATCATCATGATCACCGCCGCCGGCGGATCGCTGGGCGCCCTGCTGTCCGCCAGCAAGATCGCCGACTATCTCGGCACCAGCCTGTCCACGCTGGACCTGGGCATCTTCCTGCCGTTCCTGATCGCCGCCGCGCTCAAGACGGCGCAGGGCTCGTCGACCGTCGCGCTGATCACCACCTCGGCGATCGTCTATCCGCTGCTCGGCACGCTGGGCCTCGCGTCGCCGCTCGGCGCCGTGCTCGCGACCATGGCGGTCGGTTGCGGCGCCATGGCCGTGTCCCACGCCAACGACTCGTATTTCTGGGTCGTCGCGCAGTTCTCCGACATCAAGGTGGACATCGCCTACAAGTGCCAGACGCTCGGCACGCTGGTCCAGGGGATCACGGGCATCATCGTCGTCTACGCGCTGAAGCTGATCCTCGCGTAAAGGCGCGCCGCGCCGGGAGATCGCGGCTCCGGGCTGGCGGAGCCGCGAATCCATTACAATGCGCGTTCGGATTCTCCCCGCAGGCGCCCATGAAACCCTACCTCGACCTGATGCGCCATGTCCTCGAACATGGCACGCCCAAGTCCGACCGCACCGGCACCGGCACCCGTTCGGTGTTCGGCTGGCAGATGCGCTTCGACCTCGGCGCCGGCTTTCCACTGCTCACCACCAAGAAGCTGCACCTGCGCTCGATCGTGCACGAACTGCTGTGGTTCCTGCAGGGCGACACCAACATCCGCTACCTCAAGGAAAACGGCGTGCGCATCTGGGACGAATGGGCCGACGAAAACGGCGACCTCGGCCCGGTCTACGGCCACCAGTGGCGGCACTGGCAGACGCCGGACGGGCGCGAGATCGACCAGATCGCGCAGCTCGTCGAGGGCCTGAAAAGGAATCCCGATTCCCGCCGCCACCTCGTCACCGCCTGGAACCCGGCCGACGTGGACCGCATGGCGCTGCCGCCGTGCCACGCGCTGTTCCAGTTCTACGTCGCCGATGGCCGGCTCTCGTGCCAGTTGTATCAGCGCAGCGCCGACATCTTCCTCGGCGTGCCGTTCAACATCGCCTCCTACGCCCTGCTCACGATGATGCTGGCGCAGGTCTGCGGCTACCGGCCCGGCGACTTCGTGCACACCTTCGGCGACGCGCACCTGTACAGCAACCATTTCGAGCAGGCAAAGCTGCAGCTCGCGCGCGAACCCCGCCCGCTGCCGACGGTGCGCATCAATCCCGAAGTCAAGGACATCTTCGCCTTCCGCTTCGAGGACTTCACGCTGGAAGGCTACGACCCGCATCCGCACATCGCGGCGCCGGTGGCGGTCTAGGCATGACGATGCTGTCGCTGATCGCCGCCGTCGCCCGCAACGGGGTCATCGGCCAGGACAACCAGATGCCCTGGCACCTGCCGGGCGACATGCGCCATTTCCGCGAGACGACGCGCGGCCGGCCGGTGATCATGGGCCGCCGGACGTGGGAGTCGCTGCCGGAGAAGTTCCGGCCGCTGCCGGAGCGGCTGAACGTGGTGGTCAGCCGGAATCCGGACTATGCGGCGCCCGGCGCCGTGCTGGCCGGATCGCTGGCCGACGCCCTCGGCAAGGCCGGCAACGAGGGTGAAATCTTCGTCATCGGCGGCGCCGATCTGTACCGCCAGGCGCTGCCGCTCGCCGGACGGCTGTATCTCACGGAGATCGCCGCCGATTTCGCCGGCGATACCCGCTTCCCGGACGTCGCGCCGGAAGACTGGCGGGAAATCTCGCGCAGCCAGCCAGCCGAGGAGGCCGGACTGGTCTACACATTCGCCGTCTATCAGCGCACGCAATCCACGTAGTACTGGGCCTTGCCGTTCACGACCTCCTTGACGAGGCCGTGGATGTCCGTCTCGAAGCCGGGGAACTGCTCGTTGAAGTGGCGGGCGAACTTCAGGTAGCGGACGATCGTGGCGTTGAAGCGCTCGCCCGGAATCAGCAGCGGAATGCCGGGCGGATACGGCGTCAGCAGCATGCTGGTGACGCGCCCTTCCAGCTCGTCGATCGGCACGCGGTCGATCTCGCGGTGCGCCATCTTGGCGAAGGCTTCGGTCGGCTTCATCGCCGGCACCATGTCGGAGAGGTACATCTCGGTGGTCAGGCGCGCCACATCGTTGACCGCGTACACGCCGTGGATCAGGTGGCACAAATCCTTCAGGCCGATGCGCTCGTAGCACGGATGCTTCTGCACGAATTCGGGCAGCACCTTCCACAGCGGCTGGTTCTTGTCGAAGTCGTCCTTGAACTGCTGCAACTCGGTGACCATGGTGTTCCAGCGGCCCTTGGTGATGCCGATGGTGAACATGATGAAGAAGCTGTACAGCCCGCATTTCTCGACGATGACGCCGTGCTCGGCGAGATACTTGGTGACGATCGCCGCCGGGATGCCGCGCTCGGAGAAGGCGCCGTCGACGTCCAGCCCCGGGGTGATCACCGTGGCCTTGATCGGGTCGAGCATGTTGAAGCCGTCCGAGAGCTGCTGGAAGCCGTGCCAACGCTCGCCGGGCTTCAGCATCCACGCCTCGCGCTCCTCGATGCCTTCCTCGGACAGGTCGTCCGGCCCCCACACCTTGAACCACCAGTCGGCGCCCCACTCCTCGTCGATCTTGCGCATGGCGCGGCGGAAGTCCAGCGCCTCGGCGATCGACTCCTCGACCAGCGCCGTGCCGGAAGGCTCCTCCATCATCGCCGCCGCCACGTCGCACGAGGCGATGATGGCGTACTGCGGCGAGGTCGAGGTATGCATCAGGTAGGCCTCGTTGAACACGCTGCGGTCGAGTTCGCGCTCCTCCGAGTTCTGCACCAGGATCTGCGAGGCCTGCGAGAGGCCGGCCAGCAGCTTGTGCGTGGACTGCGTGGCGAAGACCATCGATTCCTTGCAGCGCGGGCGGTCGGCGCCGATGGCGTGGTAGTCGCCGTAGAAGTCGTGGAAAGCGGCGTGCGGCAGCCAGGCTTCGTCGAAGTGCAGCGTGTCGATCTTGCCGTCCAGCTCCTCCTTGATGTCCTCGACGTTGTAGAGGATGCCGTCGTAGGTCGACTGGGTGATGGTCAGCACGCGCGGCCTGGCGTCCTTGTCCTTGGCGAACGGGTTGGCGGCGATCTTCTTCTGGATGTTCTCCCAGGCGAACTCGGACTTCGGGATCGGGCCGATGATGCCGTAGTTGTTGCGCGTCGGCATCAGGAACACCGGCACGGCGCCGGTCATGATGATCGAATGCAGTACCGACTTGTGGCAGTTGCGGTCGACGACGACGATGTCGCCCGGCGCGACGGTGGAATGCCAGACGATCTTGTTCGAGGTCGACGTGCCGTTGGTCACGAAGTACAGGTGGTCGCAGTTGAAGATGCGCGCGGCGTTGCGCTCGGAGGCGGCCACCGGGCCGGTGTGGTCGAGCAGCTGGCCGAGTTCCTCGACCGCGTTGCACACGTCGGCGCGCAGCATGTTCTCGCCGAAGAACTGGTGGAACATCTGGCCGACCGGCGATTTCAGGAAGGCCACGCCGCCGGAGTGGCCGGGGCAGTGCCAGGAATACGAGCCGTCCGCCGCGTAGTGCGTCAGCGCGCGGAAGAACGGCGGCGGCAGCGAATCGAGGTAGGCCTTGGCCTCGCGCTTGATGTTGCGGGCGATGAACTCGGGCGTGTCCTCGTACATGTGGATGAAGCCGTGCAGCTCGCGCAGCACGTCGTTCGGGATGTGCCGCGAGGTGCGCGTCTCGCCGTGCAGGAAGATCGGGATGTCGCGGTTGCGGTGGCGGATCTCGGCGACGAAGGCGCGCAGCTCGGCCAGCGTCTCCTCCGGCTCCAGCGCCAGCTCCTCGTCGTCGATCGACAGGATGAAGGCGGAGGCCCGCGACTGCTGCTGGGCGAAGGAGGTCAGGTCGCCGTAGCTGGTGACGCCGAGCACCTCCATCCCTTCCTTCTCGATGGCGGCGGCCAGGGCGCGGATGCCGAGGCCGCTGGCGTTCTCCGAGCGGAAGTCCTCGTCGATGATGATGACCGGGAAGTTGAAACGCATGGAACCCTCTGGAAAAGATGAATGGGCCGCTTTCGACGGGACGGATGCCGGGCGGCGTCCGGGCCTGGCGGGAAATCCATGCGGGATTTCCTCGCCTGCCGGCGCCTCCGGGTCCCGCCGCCGCGCGGCCGGATTGACGAGATCAGATCTTCGGCAGCGTCACGCCGACCTGGCCCTGGTACTTGCCGCCGCGGTCCTTGTACGAGGTCTCGCAGATTTCGTCGGACTCGAAGAACAGCACCTGCGCGCAGCCCTCGCCCGCGTAGATCTTCGCCGGCAGCGGTGTGGTGTTGGAAAATTCCAGCGTCACGAAGCCTTCCCACTCGGGTTCGAACGGCGTGACGTTGACGATGATCCCGCAGCGCGCGTAGGTGCTCTTGCCCAGGCACACGGTGAGCACGCTGCGCGGGATGCGGAAATACTCGACGGTGCGCGCCAGGGCGAAGGAATTCGGCGGAATCACGCAATGCCCCTTGCCCGAGACCTCGACGAAGGACTGCGGATCGAAGGCCTTCGGATCGACGATCGTCGAATTGATGTTGGTGAACACCCGGAATTCGTCCGCGCAGCGGATGTCGTAGCCGTAGCTCGACGTGCCGTAGGAGACGATCTTGTGGCCGTCGGCCTCGCGCACCAGCGCGGGCTCGAACGGCTCGATCATGCCGTGCTCCCACGCCATGCGGCGAATCCACTTGTCGGACTTGATGGACATCGCGAACACTCTGGAATGCATTGAAAGAAGGCGGGTATTTTACGGTTTCCGGCGCCGCGTGGGGAAATACCTTGCGCGGCGTTTTTTCCCGCTTTTTCTCTTTAAAATCCTGCTTTCGGCACCCCGCTCCCCAACCCGCGCGCCCCCGCCTTCACCATGCAACGCTCAC
>JADHEE010000449.1_pt1 | contig 16379 bp, 11 predicted proteins | sample 8952401 | NCBI WGS metagenome assembly JADHEE01 (sample SAMN16124438, study PRJNA663242) | bioreactor sludge metagenome | isolation source: sludge (ammonium) | place: India:Bengaluru | collected 2019-02-28
GCGCTGGCGCTCCAGACGGGGTTGGCGGCCGCGGACGTGGATGCGGTGCTGGCCAGCGACCGCTTTGCCGACGAGGTGCGTGCCGATGAGCGGCAGGCGGCCGAATTGGGGATTCGCGGAGTACCTTACTTCGTGATCGGCGGGCAGGTATCGGTGTCTGGAGCGCGCGACGTGGAGGAGTTCGTGCGCGTCTTGCGCGAACAGGAGTCGATCGCTTCGGACGCAGCCTCGGATACGGAGCCGGATACCGCGTCGGATGGGGCAGCAATGTGCGGAGACGGCTTTTGCGAAGTCCGCAAATGAAGACGCCGCTTCCGGCAGACGGACGCGAGGCGCCCGCGCCGGGGGAGATCCCGGTCCCCGGCGTCCGGGAATTTCGATCCGAATTCCCGGCCTCGCCGATACGTATCGGATGTGTCGGATGGGGACTGTCGGCCAGGGTAGCGGCGCGATTTCCCGCGCAGGGCAGCCATCTTGAGCGGTATGCGCGGGTCTTCTCTGCGGTTGAGATCAACTCGTCGTTCTATCGTCCGCATCAGCCGAAAACTTATGCCCGGTGGGCGGCGAGCGTGTCTGATGCATTCCGGTTCTCGGTCAAGATTCCGCGAAGGATCTCGCACGAACTCAGGTTGCGCGACGCGGATGCCGCGGTTGGTGAATTTGTGCAGGAGGTCGCGCCTTTGGGCGAAAAATTAGGGTGCCTGTTGCTGCAGTTGCCACCCAGCCTGGCGCTGGATGCGGCCGCGGCACGAAAATTTTTTTTGCTGCTGCGTCGCCTCACGGACGCGCGTGTCGTCTGCGAACCGCGACACGCGACGTGGTTTACCGAAGAAGGTGCGGAAACGATGAAAAATGCCGGGGTCGCTTGTGTGCGCGCAGACCCGCCGCCGGTCGCCGGCGTCGAACCGGCGGGCGATCCGGGTACGCTGTACTTCCGGCTGCATGGTTCGCCGGAGATCTATTACTCCACATATGACGAGCCGTTCATCGAAGCGGTGGCCGCTCAGATTATCGACGCTCGAAACTCGAATACCGAGGTCTGGTGTATTTTCGACAATACCGCGCGCGGCGAGGCGGTTCCCAACGCGCTGACACTGATGGAAAAATTAGAGAAAACGGCCTGGTGAGACAAGCTCGCCGAAGAGCCCTCGGTATGCGCGCCGGCAGTCATTGCCGAAGGTATGGGCGGACCTGTGTTGATGATGGCGGGAGAGTGATTCGGGCTTCTTCGTTGGCTTTCGCTCACATCGAACGCCGTCGTCACCGGCCCACCGCAAGCGCATGGCATGGCGCGCTTCAGAACAGCTTGTACTGCTGCTGTTCCGCGCGCGCCTTGCGCGGCAGGGCGTCCTGCGTGCGCAGCAATTCCGGCGCGATGTCATCCAGGAAAGGCGATGGCGGCGGCGTGCGGCGCTGGCCGCGCCAGGCGCGTTCGCGGGCGCGGGTGAGGAACAGCCGGTCCTTGGCGCGAGTCAGGGCGACGTAGAACAGGCGGCGTTCCTCGGCCGCCGCGCCGGGGTCGGCCTCGTCGGCGGCGTTCCATGAGAAGGGCACCAGCCCGTCCTCGACGCCGACCACGAATACCACCGGGAACTCCAGTCCCTTGGCGGCGTGCATGGTGAGCAGCGAAACGCGGTCGGCGCGGGCGTCCCAGAAATCGGCCTCGGTGGATAGCGCGACCCGTTCGCGCAGTTGCGTTTCGTCCGCCGCGTCGGCGGCGAGGGCGCCGAGCCACCGGCGGGCTTCGGCCAGCGCGGCCTGGCCGGCGGCGTCCTGCTCCGGGCGCAATTGTTCGGCCGCGGCGGCAATGCGGGCGGGCAAGGCGGCAGCGTGCTGTTTGCCGTCCTGCCGGGCCAGGGCGTCGAGCAGCGCCGTCACCAGCGGCTGGTTGGCGATGGGCGCGGGCGAGCTTTTCTTGTACGGGATGCCGGCCCGGTCGAGAGCGTCGCGCAGCGCGGCGGCCTGCGCGTCGGTGCGGTAGAGCACGGCGAAGTCGGCGAAGCCGAGCCCGCCGCCATCGCGCGCGGCCCCCTTGCGGCCGGCGGCGAGCATGTCGTGGCCGCCGAGCAAATTCTCGATCGTGGCGGCGACGAAGTCCGCTTCGGCCCGTTCGTCCGCGGCGGCGTACAGGGTCAGCGGCTCGCGCATCGGCCGGGTGACGTCGTCGGGCGCGCCGTTGCCGATGAGCTGCGCGGCGGCGCCGACGATGCTGCCGGTGGAGCGGTAGTTGCGCCCGAGGCGCAGCGTGCGGGTGCCGGGAAAATCTTTGCCGAAGCGGGCGAAGCAGCCGGCGTCGGCGCCGCGGAAGCCGTAGATCGCCTGGTTCGGGTCGCCGATGGCGCAGAGGCTCGCGGCGTCGGGCGCGAGCAGTTGCAGCAGCCGGTACTGGCGCGCATCCACGTCCTGGAACTCGTCGACGCAGATGTGGCGGAAGCGTCGCCGCCAGCGGGCCGCGACGGCCGGGTCGTTTTCGAGGATGTCCACCGGCAGCCCGACTAGATCGTCGAAATCCACCCACTGGCCGGCCTGGCCGAGCCGGCGGCAGGTGGCCAGCGCGGCGGCGCTTTCCTCATCGGCCGGTGGCGCGCCGGTGCGCTTGAGCAGCGACACGGTTTTCAGCAGGCGCATCGCCTTGGCGTGGCTGAGATCGAGGTCGGCGGGGCGCGCGGCGGCGCGTTCGCGCTCGTCTGCGCTGCGGACGTCCGCCGGCAGGCCGGCGGCCGCGCCTTCGGCGTGGAGGAAGGCCAGCCCGAGGGAATGGAAGGTGTGGATCGCGCATTCGCCCGCGCTGGCCGGGATCAGCGCGGCCAGCCGCGCGCGCAGTTCCTCGGCGGCGCGGCGGGTGAAGGTGATGGCGAGGCAGGCCTGCGCCGGTTCGCCGCCTTCGAGGATCAGGTGCGCGAGGCGGTGGGTGAGCATGCGCGTCTTGCCGGAGCCGGGGCCGGCGGCGACGATCAGCGGACCGTCCACCGTCGCCGCGGCGCGGGCCTGATCGGCGTCGAGCCCGGCGAGCAGGCCGGCGTGGCCGGAGGGCGCGGGCGCCGTCGGCGGCATGGGCTCCGCTGGCGCTTCGGCTACCTCGGGGACCGGCGCCGGCGCGGCCTGCGGGGACGGCGGCAAGGGCAGGTCGAACAGCAGGTCGCCGTGGCTGAGGCGCTTCAGTTCGCCGTCCTCGAACAGGCGGATGACGCCGTATTCGCCGTCGTAGCCGGCCTGCCGGATGACGCGGCCGGCGCGCAGCCGGGCGACCGCCTCGCCGAACAGCGCGTTCACCCGGCGGATGTCCTCGACCGGCGTTTCGCCGAGGATGGCGAAATCCGGCCCGAGCGCGGCCGAGAGGCGGTCGTAGGCATGCGCCACGCGGCGCGAGGCGACACCGCTGTCGAGGATTTCGGCGAGCATTTCGGGCAGCGGCACGAGGCTGCTCACCGCGCCGGCGGTCGGCGGCGGCAGACCGGCCGCGCGGTCGGCCAGCGCCTCGACCCGGTGCGCGACGCCGACGGTCAGCGGCTTGCCGCACACCGGGCAGCGTCCGCCGCGGGCGAGGGTTTCCACCGGGTCGAGGCACACGCCGCAGGCGCGGTGGCCGTCCAGGTGGTACTTGCCTTCCTCCGGGAAGAATTCGACGGTGCCGACGTAGCCGTCGCCGGTCTCCAACGCCCGGCGCATGGCGAAGAAGTCCGGCGCGCCGGCGAAGCGCGTCGCCTCGCGGCCGAGCTTGGCCGGCGAATGGGCGTCGGAGTTCGAGATCAGGCGGTAGCTGTCGAGCGAGGATACCCGCCAGTTCATTTCGGGGTCGGACGACAGGCCGGTTTCCACCGCGAAAACGTGGCCGGCCAGGTCGCCGTAGCATTCCTGGATCGAATCGAAGCCCGACTGCGAACCGAGCGCGGCGAACCACGGCGTCCAGATGTGCGCCGGCACGAGGTAGGTGTCCGGCCCGGAGTCGAGCGCCACTTCCAGCAGATCGCGCGAATCGAGGCCGAGGATGGGCCGGCCGTCGGAAGCGATGTTGCCGATCCGCGCGAGGCTGGCCGCCAGCCGGTCGGCGCCGGCGAAATCGGCCAGATAGATCAGGTGGTGGATCTTGCGCGTGCGCTCGCCCTTCTTGTAGATGGTCGAAATCTCGGTGGAGAGCATGAAGCGCACCGGCGTCCGGCAGGCCGGCGGCAGGGTCGCCAGCACCTCGGCTTCGAGGTCCGGCCGCAGGGCGAACAGGCCGTTGCCGGCGGGCACGAGCTTGTCCTTCATCTCGGCCAGCCACGCCGGGTGCACGCAATCGCCGGTGGCGACCACCGCGATGCCCTTGCGCGCCGCCCACCAGGCGAGGTGTTCCAGGTCGAGGTCGCGGCTGGTGGCGCGGGAATGGCGGGAATGTACGTGCAGGTCGGCGTGGAACGTCATGACGGAGCTGGCCTCGTTTATTCGATTCCCCGAATTATAGGGGCCGGGCCGCCGCCCGAAGCCGCGCCGCCGTGCCGGACGGCGGACGTTTCAGGATGCCGCTAACCGGCAGCAGGCCCTGCGTCCTTGGTGGCCGCGCCGTTTCCCGAGCATGCCGCGGCGCGCGAGCGTTCCCAGTTGCGCGCGTCCGCGGCGATTCTTTCCGCCAGCGCGGCGACGAGGCGCTGCTGCCCCAGCACCAGTTCCGGATAGCCGCCCGCAGCGGCGGCTTCGAACTGGCCGCTGCATACCAGCCGGGCATCGGCCGCTTCGCCCGCGAAGCCCAGGGCCCAGTCCGCGTCGAGGCTGACTTTGCTGCCGGGCCAGGCGTCGAGCCGGCGGATCTGCACCTTGAGCCTCAACACGGGTTTGTTCGCCGGTTTGGCGAGGCCGGCGACGTCCCGGGTTTGCAGGCGATGCACGAGTTCGGCCGACAGCGCGTTGCGCACTTCCTCGCCCAGCGGCCCGGCCCAGCGTTCGCCGTCGAGCACGGCGACGCCGGTCGGACCCTGGCGTACCACCAGCTGCGGCTGGTCCAGCTGGGCCGGAATGCCGACCGCCAGGACGTCGATCGCGAATCCGGACGGAGGCTGGCCGGCCGTCGTCCGATTCTCCAGGACCGGCAGCAGGGTGTGGTAGTGCACCGGCGCGGAGGCGCAGGCGCCCAGGGCGAGCGAAACGGCGGTCAGGCCGTGGAGGATCGGGCGGTTCATCGTGATGGCTCCTGCACCGGGTCCTGCGCCGGCGGTTGGGCTGGTGATTGGACTGGCGACGGGGCCGGCACGGCGGCGCGGTCGTCCGGGCGGCCGCGCAGCAGGGATTCCGGATGGCGCCCGAGGAAATCGGTCAGCACGCGCAGCGAGCGGGCAGCGCGCTGCACTTCCTGCAGCGTCTGGCTCAGGTCGTGCTGCAGCGGCGCATCGTCGGCCAGCGCGCTTTCCGCCGTGCCGAACGTCTGCTGCGCGCGCTGCAGGGTCTTCGAGGCTTCCGGCAGGACGTCGCCGTCCAGCTGCTTGAGCGCCTTGTCCAGGCTCGCCAGCGTGGTGTCGAGATTCTTGCCGATGGCTTCGAAGGGCACCTTCTCGATCCTTTCGACGATGCCGGCGACCTGTTCCTGCACCCGGTCGAAGCTGCTATTGACGGTCGGCAGCATCAGCGGGCGCGCGGATTCGTCGAAGGCGACCTTCGGCGCGTTGGGCACGTGCTCGATCGAGATGTAAAGCTGCCCGGTCAGCAGGTTGGCCGAGCGGGCCTGCGCGCGCAGGCCGCGCGCGACCATGTCGCCGAGGAAGCGGGTGGCCTGTTGCTGCGGATCGTTGCCCGCCACGGGCACTTTCTTCAGCACCCGGCTCAGCCGTTGCGGATAGACCAGGATGCCGACCACGGTGGAAAAACTGTGCCTGGCCTGATCGTAATCCAGGCTGATCGACACCACTTTCCCCAGGTCGACGCCCGAGAACACCACCGGCGCGCCGACCGACAGGCCCCGCAGCGGCCGTTCGAAACGCAGCTGAAAGAACTGCGCCGGGCCGTCGGGCGGCGCCATCGCGGTCGTCTGGTCGCCGGCCAGGACGTACAGCGTGTTTTCGGTGGCGGGCTCGCCCGGTTCATGCTCGGGCGCGGCGAAGGCGATGCCGCCCGAGACGATGGTCGCCAGGGATTGCGTCCTGAGCTTGAGCCCGTCCGTCCCGAGCGAGACGTCCAGGCCGCTGGCATTCCAGAAGCGGGTGTTGGTGGTGACGAAGCGGTCGTACGGCGCGTCGACGAAAATCTGCAGCCGGACGTATTTGCCGTCCTCGTCGAGCTGGTGCGAGGCCAGCCGGCCGACCTGCACGCGCCGGTAGTACACCGGCGAGCCGATGTCCAGCGAACCCAGGTCGGGGGTGCGCAGGATGAAGGACTTGCCGGGCATGTCGCCGGCCACGGTGGGCGGCGTTTCCAGGCCGGTGAAGGTCTTGCTGGTCGCCGTGGCGGAACCCTTGTCGACGCCGATGTAGGCGCCCGAAAACAGGGTGTCGATGCCCGACACGCCGCTCGTGCCGATGCGCGGGCGCACGACCCAGAAGCGGGTGTCGGCGCGGGTCAGGTTGGCGGCGCTCTTGTCCAGCGAAATCGTGGCGACGATGCGCGAACCGTCCTCGTCCAGCGTGATGCCGGAGACCACGCCGACCGTTACGTCCTTGAACTTGACCGGCGTCTTGCCGGCTTCCAGCCCGGCGGCCGTGTGGAAGGTGACCGAGATTTCCGGCCCGATCGACAGCCAGGCGTGCACCAGCATCGATATCCCGATCAACGCGGCGACCACCGGCACCAGCCAGATCAGGGAGACGCGCCAGCGGGGGCGGATCACGGCGGGCTCGCCGGGTTCGGGCATTTGTTCGGATTCGTCGTTCATTCTCTGTCACCGTCCCAAATCAGGCGTGGATCGAAGCTCATGGCCGAGAGCATGGTCAGGATCACGACCAGGCCGAAAAACAGTATGCCGATGCGCGGCTCGATGTCGCTCAGCGCCTGGAACTTGACCAGCGCGGAGACGATCGCCACGACCAGCACGTCGAGCATGGACCAGTAGCCGACCAGTTCGATCAGGCGATAAAGCTTGGCGCGTTCGCGCATGGCCCGGCGGCTTTGCCGCCGCGAACTGGTCAGCAGCAGGCCGAGGACCAGGAACTTGGTGCAGGGCACGGCGATGCTGGCGATGAATATGATCAGCGCGATTTCGTAGGAACCTTCCCGCCAGAACTGGATGACGCCGCTCATGATGGTGCTGTCGATGCCGTGGCCGAACATGTTGGTATACATGACCGGCAGCACGTTGGCGGGGATGTAGAAGACGAGCGCGGCGACGAGCAGGGCCCAGGCCCGTCCGATGCTGTCCGGGCGGCGGCGGTGCAGGGCGCTGCCGCAGCGCGGGCAGGCGGCGTGTCCGGTCCGGTCCAGCGTGTCCTCGCACACCAGCCCGCAGCCGTGGCAGCCGATGACGCGCAGCTGGGATGCCCGGGGTATCTCGCTCATGTCCCGGTCCGCGGCGGCGGGTCGGCCTCGGTCAGTTCCCACAGCCGGTGGGTGTCCCGGTTGGCGATCAGCGTGATCAGCACCATCAGCCCGGCCGTCGCCCAGATGCCGGCGCCGGGCGCCACCTGCACCAGGCTGGAGAGCTTGATCACGGCCACCAGGATGCCGAGCAGGCAGACTTCGATCATGCTCCACGGACGCAGCGCGGCCAGCATGCGCATCGCCGGCGCGAAGCCGGGCGCGCGGCGGCCCGCGCGGGCGTGGACCAGCACCCAGGCGAGCAGGGTGATCTGCAGGAAGGGCACCACGATGATCGACAGCGCGGTAGGGACGGCGATGACGGCGATCGGGCCCTGCGCCAGCGCGGCGGCCGATTCCCAGAGGGTGGTCTCGTTATGGACGCCCTGCAGGCTGATGCGGATGACCGGGCAGACGTTGGCGATGACGAAGGCGATGGCGGCGGCGAGCGTCAGCGCCAGCCAGCGGTCGACGTCGATGCGGCGGGCGCGGTAGAGGATCGCCGCGCAGCGGGCGCAGCGCGCCGCTTCGCCCACGGCCAGGGGCCGGCGCCGATAGACGCTGTCGCAGTGCTCGCAAACGATCAAATCGGAAAAAGTTCTCATACGCTCTCCGCCCGCCGTTCACTATAGAACGAAACCGGCGTTTCCGGCCGCGACCGCCGGGCCTCGGTTCATCCCGGCCGGGCCGTCCGGCTAGACGCAGGCGGCCCGCTTGCGGTTCAGCGTCTCGCACAGGGCCGCCGGGGAGAGCGGCCGGTAGTAGTAGTACCCCTGCATCGTGGTGCAGCCGGACTGCTGCAGGTAGCGCGCCTGGAGCTCGGATTCGACGCCCTCGGCGACGAGGTTGAGCCCCAGCCCGTGGGCGATGGAGATGATCGCCAGGATGACCGGGAAATGGCCGTCCTCGCGCTGGATTTCCTTGACGAAGGATTGATCGATCTTGACGGTGTTGATCGGAAAGCGGTGCAGGTAGGAGAGCGACGAGTAGCCGGTGCCGAAATCGTCGATGGCGACGCTGACGCCCAGTTCGCACAGGCGCGTGAGCTGGTCGTTGACCTGCTGCGGATTGCGGATGCAGATGTTCTCGGTGATCTCCACCTCGATCATTTCCGGGGCGATGTCGAATTCGGCGAGCGCCCGGCGCATCTTCGCCGAGAAATCGCCGCGTTCGAGGCAGTGCGGCGAGATGTTCATCGAGATGCGGATCGGCTCGATGCCGAGCCGGCTGCGCTCCTGGATGTCGCGGCACACGGCGTCGAGCATCCAGTCGTTGATCTGGATCATCAGCCCGTTTTCCTCGGCGGACGGCAGGAATTCACCGGGGGAAAGCAGGCCGCATTCGGGATGGTTCCAGCGGATCAGCGCCTCGGCCCCGGCAATCCGGCCCGTCGTCACGTCGACCTGCGGCTGGTAATAGATGATGAACTCGTTGCGTTCGAGCGCCCGGTGAATGTTCTTTTCGAGCTCCATTTCCCGATAGGTGGCGTCGAACATCGCGCCTTCGTAGAAGGAGTGGCCGTTCTTGCCCTGCGCCTTGACGTGGTACATGGCCATGTCCGCGTGGCGCAGCAGCTCGTCGATCGACTCGCCGTCCTCGGGATAGACGGCGATGCCGATACTGGCGGAAATGTGGAACTCGGCGTTGTCCAGGACGAACGGCTGGCGGAAGGTTTCGAGGAACTTGCCGGCGATGACTTCGGCATCCGTCTTGTCGTGCAGCTCGGGCAGCACCACGGTGAATTCGTCGCCGCCCAGGCGCGCCAGCGTGTCGCCGCGGCGCAGGCAGTTCTTCAGCCGCGTGGCGACCTGCTGCAGGAGCTCATCGCCCTTGACGTGGCCGAGCGTGTCGTTGACCAGCTTGAAGCGGTCCAGGTCGATGAACATCACCGCCAGCCCGCTCTGGTTGCGCTTGGCCTGGATCACCGCCAGCCCGAGCCGGTCCTTGAACAGCACCCGGTTCGGCAGATCGGTCAGGATGTCGTGGTAGGCCTGGTACGAGATCATCGCCTCGGCCCGCTTGCGGTCGGTGACGTCCCGGGCCACCCCGTAGGTGCCGAAGAATTCGCGCTGGGTCGGCTCGCTGCCCACCGCGTACATGCCCATCGAATTGAAGGAGATGGTCATCAGGGTGTTTTCGAAGGTCAGCTCCTGGTCGTTGCCCGACTGGCTCTTGAGGCGCAGCTCGACGTTGCGGGACGCGCGCTGTCCGACGCGGCGTTCGTTGAAGACGTAATGCGCGCGTTCGATGTCCTCCTCGTGCACCAGCTCCGAATAGTGCTTGCCGATCAGTTCGGACGGCGCATAACCGAGCAGATGCTGGGCGCGGTCGTTGACGAAGGTGAACCGGCCTTCGTCGTTGAGCGTGTAGATGATGTCCGGGGAGCTGTCGACGAGGTAGCGGTAGAGCTTTTCCGAACATTCGAGCTGCCACGCGATGTTGCGGTTTTCGTTTTCCAGGCGCTTCTGCCGCAGCGCGTTGTCGACCGTCGTCAGCAGCTCCTCGCGGGTGTAGGGCTTGCGCAGGTAATCGTAGGCACCGCGCTTCAGCGCGCCGATCGCCGCGTCGATGCCCGTGTCGCCGCTGACCACGATGACCTTCGTGTCGATGCCGCTGGTGTTGATGAAGTCCATGATCTCGTGCCCGCTGTAGTCGGGCAGGCGCAGATCGAGCAGCGCCAGGTCGAACTTCATCTTTTCGAGATGCGCGATGGCCTCGCTGCCGGTCGCCGCGGTGACCAGCTGATAGCCGCGCCCCTTGAGCAGTTCGCACAGGCTGTTGAGCAGCATCGGCTCGTCATCGACGAGCAGCAGGCGGGGACTCGTCGCCGTCAGGGCGAACGCCGTGGCAGCCGTATTGTGGTTCAAGGCGAAAACGAGAGCGGCGGAATCGTTGGCGGAAATTAAACTCATCGTCTCCTCGCGCTGAACACGTCTGGACCCTAATGGCCGGCCGGCTTACGGATGGGCAGCAGTATTTCGAAATGCGTCCCCCGCGCGTTGCTGCGGCAGGTGATCAGCCCCTGGTGCTTCTTGATCAGCCCATGCACGATGGACAGGCCGAGGCCCTGGTGGCCTTCGCCCTTGGTGGTGCGCACCGGCTGGAACAGGTTGGACAGAATCTCGGCGGGAATTCCCGGACCATTGTCGATCACGCAGATTTCCACGAACAGCGCTCCGTCCTTGTTGACGTGGCCGTTGTTGACGATCTGGATCTCCCCGCCCGCGCGCACGGCTTCGACGGCGTTCTTGACCAGATTGACCAGGATCTGCTTGAGCGTATCCGGGCTGGCTTCGACCTCGGTCGGCAGATCCTGCGTGTGCACCGTGATCTTCACCGTATCGGGCACGAACTCCGTGTCGCGGAACAGCCGCACCACTTCGCGGATGACGCGGTTGGCCTCGGCGCAGTTTTCGCGCACGGCCGGCTTGAGGTTGGAGAGCCCCTGGATGATCGCACCGACCCGGTCGATCTCCTCGTTGAGGATCGATATCTCGCCGGACACCGGTTCGCGGCGTTCGAGCTTCGTATCCAGGACGCTCAGATAGTTCTTGATGATCGACAGGGGATTGTTGATTTCGTGCGCGATCTTGCGCGAGGCCTCGCGGTAGTCCTCGACCACGGCGGCGACCCGGCGCGACGCTTCGCTGCGCTCGCCCAGCGCGGTTTCGAGCGCCATCGCCGCCTGCTCGCCGAACGATCGCAGGAAGCGTTCCCGTTTGCGCAGGCCTTCGCTCTGCCAGGCGGCGATCCCGCCGATCAGCAGGCCCAGGCAGCGGCCGTGGGCGGCCAGCGGCAGGCAGACCAGCGAGGCGCATTTGAGGATGTGCAGCAACTGCTCTTCGGTGACGCCGAGCGGATTGCCGTCGTCGACAATGAAGGCGGTGCGGCGCTGCAGCGCCGCTTCGGCCACGATGCCGCCGCTGGTCAGGGCGACCGTGAATTCCTTCAGGCGCTGCTTGTTTTCGCCGATGGGCACGCCGACCAGCGCGTTGCCGATGCCGTTGGTGAGCAGGATGAGCGCATCCTCGAAATCGAACAGGATGCGCGCCGACCGGCTCATCGCTTCCAGCAGGGTCGCTTCCCCCTGCTGCGGGGCCAGCGCGCGGCCGGCTTCGGAAGACAGCACCAGATGCAGCACTTCGTCGGAGAGCTTCCTTTGCGCCGACTGGCCGGCCGGTTCGGCGGCCGGATCGACCGCGGTCGGAATGTCCAGTTCGTCGACGCCGGTCAGGTCGATGCCCAGATAGTCGGCCGCCTGCTTGACCTGCGCCGAGGCGCCCGCGGCGATCTTCGCCAGGTCTTCGTCGTCGATCCCGCACAGGGCGGCGGCCGCCTTGACAGTGGGGTCCTCCGTGTCGTTGTCGCTCAGCAGGTGCGCAAGCAGGACAATGCGGATCAGTGGATGCGTATTGCCCAGCCGGGTTACCGACTCATGGTGGTAGAGCACGCTGTCCGACAGGAAGGAGTCCAGGTTCCAGCGTTCGACCAGCCAGGCACCGGCTTCCTGGTGGGTGATCTTCAGCGTCCGCTCCTCGATTTCGCAGAGAATCTCGTCGTCCCTGGCGAGGAAATTGGTGCCGTATTCCCGGGGTGCGGTGGCCAGCAGCGCGAGCCGGCCGACGTCGTGCAGCAGCCCGGCGAGGTAGGCCTCCTCGACGTGCGGATAGCTGATCAGCCCGGCGATCTCGCGCGCCAGGACGGCCGAGGACAGCGAGTGCTTCCAGAAGGCGCGCAGGTCGGTGCTGTTGGCATGCGAGAAGTTGTTGAATACCTGGAACACCGATTCGCTGATCACCAGCGTCTTGATGATGCCGACGCCCAGCGTCATCAGCGAATGTTCGAGCCCGAGCTTGCGGTTGCCGCGGTGATAGGCGGAACTGTTGGCCACCGAGAGGATTTTCCCGGTCATGCCGGGGTCCTTGGCCACCAGCTCGGCCAGGGCGTTCATGCCGACTTCTTCCGTCTGGCATTGCTCGATCAGTTTCAGCAGTATCTGGGGCATGGCTGGCAGCCGTGCGACCAGCAAGCGGTGGCGAATATCAGATTCTTCTTGGCGCATCATGTCCAGCCCCGCCGCAAGACAGCCGCGAGAAGTCGTCGCACATCCGAATGCAGACGCCCATCGCCGCTTCCCTCGGGCAGAAAGCCTCTCCCTTGTCGATATTCCAGATGCTACTGAATGAAACTTATAACTTAAGTCATAGCCAGGGAAATAATACAAAAACGGTTAAGCCTTAGCCAGCGATCCGTAAGTCAAGATTCAATTTACTGTCCCATCTGTATCAAACTGCGCCGAAATCCTGGGCGAAAGCGCCTTTTTTGCTCGTTCGGGCGATTCGCCCGATCCGGCAGAGCGCGCGGAGAGGCGTCGGGATCGCGACTTGATGTACGCTATGCACCTCTTTGTCCATGCGCGGCGAAGGTCCGACGGAAAATCGGCGGCGCAGGGAATCCGAATTGTCTCCAGGGAGGGTGGAAGATCGATGTTGCCAAGAAGGTCGATAGCGCTTTGGGTCCTGCTGCCGGTGCTGGGGATGGCGAGCGGCATGGCCGCGGCCCAGCCCAGGATGCTGGGGTTCGACGACAATTCCTGCCAGGCCTGGGTCGGGTCGAAAGACGATGCGGATCAGCGCCGGGAATATGTGTCGTGGGCGCGCGGCTTCCTGAGCGGCCACAACTACGCGAATCAGAAACAGCAGGTCTCGGACGTTTCGCGCGGCACGGTGGAGATGTTCATCGAGCGTTTCTGCCGCGACAAACCGACCGCACCCTTCACCGAGGCCGTGTATCGCATGAGCGACCAGTATTCGGGGCGGGGCGCGCCCATCGCCAAATAGCCGGCCGGCGTGCAAACAGTTTTATGACCTTGGCGTTGCGGCGGACGGGAATCCAAAGGGGCGTGGCCGCCGGTTCGGGGGTTCGATTTTCGGCTGAACTATCAGTGGCTTAGCGGGGTAAGTCGTCAGTTTACGTCGAACTGTCCCTCAGTTTATTCCGATCATCGCGGCCGCCGATTGGCAGTATGCTTGGCGCACACCAAAAACCGTGGGGGCGCCGTGAGAAGACTGCTCATACCTGTCGATGGCTCGGCCAATTCCCTTTGCGCCGTTCACCATGCCCTTGGCGAGTACAGGAAAAATCCGCAGACCAGCATCCATCTGCTGAACGTGCGGCCCAGGATGTCGCGCTATCTGGCCAAGCATGTGAGCAAGCGGGATCGTGAGCAATGGCGCCAGGGCGAGGCGGAGAAGGCGCTGCGCCCCGCGCGGGAACTGCTCGACAAATCCGGGATTCCCTACGCCGCCCACGTCGAAACGGGCGACACCGCGGAAGCGGTCGTGGCCAAGGCCCGTGACCTGCGCTGCGACTGCATCCTGATCAGCACGGCCCGCAAGGATTCGCTGAACCGCCTGCTGGCCGCTTCCGTGACGAACCGCATCCTGGCACTGACCGACATTCCGGTCGAAATCGTCGTCGGCCGCGACGTGTCGAACCTGGAGAGCATCGGCATCCCGGCCGGCGTCGGCCTGGGCATCGCCGGGCTGATCATGCTCGTCCTCGACTGAGCGGACGCGCGGCCCGGCTGCCGCGCGCCCCGGCGCCCGCTATTCCGGGCGCATCTGCGGGAAGAGGATGACGTCGCGGATGTTGGCCGAATCGGTCAGCAGCATGACCAGGCGGTCGATGCCGATGCCGCAGCCGCCGGTCGGCGGCAGTCCGTATTCCAGGGCACGAATGTAGTCGGCGTCGTAGTACATCGCTTCCTCGTCGCCCGCGTCCTTGGCCTTGGCCTGCGCCAGGAAGCGCTCCGCCTGGTCTTCCGGATCGTTCAGTTCGGAGAAGCCGTTGGCGATTTCGCGGCCGACGATGAACAGCTCGAAGCGTTCCGTGATCTCGGAATTATCGTCGCTGCAGCGCGCCAGCGGGCTGATCTCGGCCGGGTAGTCGATGATGAAGGTCGGGTCCCACAGCTCGGCTTCCGTGGTTTCCTCGAACATCAGGAGCTGCAGCGTGCCGAGGCCCATGCCGGGCTTGAGCTCGGCCTTCATCGCGGCCAGCTTCTGGCGCAGCCAGTCGGCGTCGGTCAGCTGTTCCAGCGTGTACTGCGGGCGGTACTTCATGATCGCCTGGACCATGGTCAGGCGGTCGAACGGCTTGGACAGGTCGAGCGGGCGGCCCTGATAGACGAAGACCTCGGTGCCGAGCGCCTCGCGCGCCGAATGGCGCAGCAGGCCCTCGGTGAAGTCCATCAGCTTGTGGTATTCCGAGTACGCCTCGTAGAACTCCATCATGGTGAACTCGGGGTTGTGCCGGGGGCTCATGCCTTCGTTGCGGAAGTTGCGGTTGAGTTCGAACACCTTCTCGAAGCCGCCGACGACCAGCTTCTTGAGGTACAGCTCCGGCGCGATGCGCAGGAACAGCTCCATGTCCAGCGCATTGTGGTGCGTCTTGAACGGGCGCGCCGAGGCGCCGCCGGGGATCGGGTGCATCATCGGCGTCTCGACTTCCAGGAAGCCGTGGCTGCACATGTAGTTGCGGATCGACTGCACGATGCGGCTGCGCGCCATGAAGGTGAAGCGCGACTGCTCGTTCATGATCAGGTCGAGATGGCGCAGGCGGTACTTCTGTTCCTGGTCGCTGAGGCCGTGGAATTTTTCCGGCAGCGGGCGCAGCGATTTCGACAGCAGGCGCAGTTCGGCGCACTGCACGGTCAGTTCGTTGGTGCGGGTGCGGAAGAGGGTGCCGACGGCGCCGACGATGTCGCCGATGTCCCAGCGCTTGAAGGCGGCGTAGGTCTCCTCGCCGACCTTGTCGCGCGCGACGTAGAGCTGGATGCGGCCGCCGACGTCCGAGATGGTGATGAACGACGCCTTGCCCATGACGCGCTTGAGCATGATGCGCCCGGCCACCTTGACTTCGACCGGATTGGCTTCGAGTTCCTCGCCGGTTTTCGCGTCGTACAGCTCGATGATCTTGCCGGAGATGTTTTCGCGTTCGAAATCGTTCGGATAGGCCTTGCCGGCGGCGCGCCATTCGGCGAGCTTGGCGCGGCGTTCCGCGATGATGTGGTTTTCGTCCTGCTCCGGGGCGATGGGGGTCTGGTCAGACATGTCGTCTCTCTGCATGGGTTTGAATTCTTGGTTCGCTGCGGCGGCGCCTACACGCCCTGCTTGAGGCTGGCTGCGATGAAAAGATCGAGATCGCCGTCGAGCACGCGCTGCGTGTCGCCCACTTCGACGTTGGTGCGCAGATCCTTGATGCGCGACTGGTCCAGCACGTAGGAACGGATCTGGTGGCCCCAGCCGATGTCGGTCTTGGCGTCCTCGAGTTTCTGCTGTTCGGCCTGGCGCTTGCGCATTTCGGCCTCGTACAGGCGCGATTTCAGCATGGCCATCGCCTCGGCGCGGTTGCGGTGCTGCGATCGGTCGTTCTGGCACTGCACAACGATGCCCGACGGCAAGTGCGTGATGCGCACCGCCGAGTCGGTCTTGTTGATGTGCTGGCCGCCCGCGCCCGAGGCGCGGTAGGTGTCGATGCGCAGGTCGGCGGGGTTGATCTCGATCTCGAACGAATCGTCGATTTCCGGGTATACGAACACCGAGGCGAAACTGGTGTGCCGGCGGGCGTTCGAGTCGAACGGCGACTTGCGCACCAGGCGGTGGATGCCGGTTTCCGAGCGCAGCATGCCGAAGCAGTATTCGCCGGAGAGCTTGATGGTGGCGGTCTTGATGCCGGCCACGTCGCCTTCGGATTCTTCCAGCACCTCGACGGCGTAGCCCCTGCGCTCGCCGTACTTCACGTACATGCGCAGGAGCATCGACGCCCAGTCCTGGGCTTCGGTCCCGCCGGCGCCGGCCTGGATGTCGAGAAAGCAGTTGAGCGGGTCGGCCGGGTTGTTG
>JADHEE010000444.1_pt1 | contig 16375 bp, 16 predicted proteins | sample 8952401 | NCBI WGS metagenome assembly JADHEE01 (sample SAMN16124438, study PRJNA663242) | bioreactor sludge metagenome | isolation source: sludge (ammonium) | place: India:Bengaluru | collected 2019-02-28
AGACCACCGCGATGCTCCACAACCCCGGCTTCGACTTCAACGACGCCGCCCTGCCCATCGGCGCGGCCTACTGGGTCCGTCTCGCCGAGACCGCGCTGCCGGTTCGCTAGACCGCCTGTTTCAGGGCCGGTTCCGCCACGAATTCGAGGGTGCGCTCGACCGGCTTCCCCGAAAGGTCGGTGAGCTTGGGAAGGCGATCCTTGCTCCGCCCGAGGATGTGGACGATGCCGAGGCGGCGGTGCGGCAGCAAGGGCTCCACCAGCGCGCCCGTGGCATCGCACTGCGGCAGCGCAAGATCGCATATCCAGTTGCACCACGCGGGCAGCGGGTGAATCGCGATGCGGTCGGTGTAGATCGCGTGATTGAGCGGGAACTGGTCGCTGATGTCGCGCAACCCGCGAATCCGGGCAAGGCGATAGCTCTCCACCCAGGCGTCCTAATACGGACTGTCGCCCCGGCAGGCGAAAACGCCGGCGTTGACCGTCGGCGCGAACAGCACCGTGTTGCCGATCTTCCGGTCGTAGCGGCGGATGAGGCCGTTGCGCAGCCAACTGCCGACGCGGCGCAGGCGATCGCCGAGAATCGGCAGCGTGGACGGAAACTGCCGCACCTTGCCGCGCGCCACCGCCGTCGGATAGGCCCGGTCGAGTTCGGGCACCGCGGCCATCTTGCCGGTTTGCGCCCCGGCGATCAGCAGATCGACCGCATCACCGCTCTGCACCCACGCATCCGCATCGATCCAGAGGTAAACTTCGTAGCCTGAGGCATAGCGCGGCAGGTGCGGCTTGACGGTGAACGCCTTGTAGCGTTCAGGCGCACCCTGGAGACATGGAAACGGCAGGTCCCAGTCGGCCTTGCAGACCTTGGTGGAGAGCGCCTCGGCCTCCGCCCGCTGCTCCGGGGTCAAGCCGAAATCGAAGACCACCACGTCGACGTCTGAACGATGCAGATTCTGGCGTAGCGACAGGAGCAATCCGCGCAAAAGACGCCAATATCCGGCGTCGCCGCCGGTAAAAATCACGTGTCGCGAAGCCATGGGAACCACTACATGCCGGACCATTCGGGCCGCCACGAAACCGCCGCAATTCAGCCCGGGTGTGGGGGTACTCCTTTTGAACCGCTTCCGCCAGTGATTTCCGTCACTATTTTCGGGTGTTAGCCAATCATTTCAGCTCCGGGGCATCGGGGATGCCGAGGTCCCGTCGCCGTTTCGCGGAGAGTCCGTCGGCGACGAGGCGGTACGAGCGGGTGAGGTATTCCCGCAATTCGGCGTCGGAGAGGCCTCCGGCGGCGTGGCGCTGCACCCACAGCAATCCCCGCGAGGCGAGGTAGGGCGCGGGGCGCACGCCTTCGACATGCTTCAGGATCTCGAACGACACCGGCGAGACCTTGAAGGTGATCCCCGGCACCTCGCCTTCCGACCAGCCGCACACCGCGAACATCTTGCCGCCGACCTTCCACACGTCCGAGCCGCCCCACTGCACCACGTGGGTGACGGCGGGCAGCCCCCGGCAGAAACCGTTGAACTCGTCGCGCGTCATCGCCTGCCTCCCGTTTTGGCCTTTCCCGCATCGCGCCGCGTCAGGTCGGCGTCAGGCGCGGGCGGCATAGTCGCAACTCGGATCCACAACCGCGGGAGTTCCCAATGCGTCTTCCCCTGCCTGTCCTGCTCGGCCTGTTCGCCGCCTTCGCCGCCGCGCCCGCGTTCGCCGCGCCGCCCGACGAACTGGACTTTGCCGTGCTGCGCAACGGCGAGCCGGTCGGCACCCACGTGGTACGGTTCCACGGCGGCGACGGCGACCTCCAGATCACCGTGGACACCAATGTGGTGGTGAAGATGGCGATGATCCCGGTCTATCGCTTCGCGCACCACGACGACGAGGTGTGGCACGGCGGCCATCTGATCTCGCTCGCCTCCACCACCAACGACGACGGCACACGCCACACCCTCTCCGTCACCCGCACCGACGCCGCGCTCGCCGTCACCGGCGACGGCAACGCCACCCGCCTGCCGCCCGACACCGTGCCCGCCAGCCTGTGGAACCCGGCCACCGTCGGCCAGGACCGCCTGCTCAACACCCTCGACGGCCACGCCATGGCGATCCAGGTCGCGGACCTCGGCGACGACACCGTCGCGGTCGGCGGCGCGCCTCGTCCGGCGCGGCACTACAGGATGGCGGGCGATCTTGCGCGCGAGCTTTGGTATGATGCCTCCGGCACCCTGATCAAGGTGCGGTTCAAGGCGAAGGACGACTCCGACATCGAGTACGTCCTGAAATAACGGAGCCCCCATGCGGATTCTCCTGGTCGAGGACAACGACCGCCTCGCCGACCTGGTCGGCCAGGGCCTGCGCGCGGGCGGCTTCGCCGTCGACGCGTTCACCACCCTGGCCGACGCCGACGCCGCCATGGCCACCGCGCCCTACGACGCCGCGATCCTCGACCTCGGCCTGCCGGACGGCGACGGCCTCGACCTCCTGAAGGCGATGCGCCAGCGCCGCCAAAGCCTGCCGGTGCTGGTGCTGACGGCGCGGGACGGCGTCGACGACCGGGTGCGCGGCCTCAACCTCGGGGCCGACGACTACGTCGTCAAACCCTTCGCCATGCCCGAGCTGCTCGCACGGGTGCGCGCCCTGCTGCGCCGCCCCGGCAACGCGCTCGGGGTGCGCCTTTCCTGCGGCCAGGTGAGCATGGACACCACCTCGCGCGAGGTCTGGATCGGCGGCGGCCTCGTCGCCCTGCCGCGCCGCGAGACCGAAATGCTCGAGCAACTCCTCCGCCGCGCCGGGCGGGTGGTGCCGAAGCGCGCGCTGGAGGACGGTCTCTACGGCTTCGACGACGACGTCTCCTCCAACACCGTCGAAGCGCTGATGAGCCGCCTGCGCAAGCGCCTCGTCCAGACCGGCGCGGACGTCACCATCCACACCCTGCGCGGCGTCGGCTACATGCTGGCGGAAACGGAAGCCCAGCCGTGAGCCCGCCGCCCTCCCTGCTCGGGCGGATCGTCCTCCGCCTCTCGCTCACCACCCTGGCGGCGATCGTCTGCGCCTACGGGTGGCTGTGGTACATGTTCGAATCCACGACCGGCGCGTTGCAGAACAAGTCGCTGATCGAGACGGCGCGGTCGATCGCCGAGTCGGTCGCCTCAGACCCCCAGGGCCGCCCGACCCTCGGACTGTCGCAGGCGGTGCGCGACGCTTACGCCCGCTCCGGCGGCACCGACGGCTTCGCGGTGCGCGACCGGGCGAGCGGCGAGATTGTGTTCGCGGGCGGCGCGGAGGTCGGGCCGATCCCCAAGCAGGTGGACGACGACGAGGACGGCTCGCTCTACGCCTACAACCCGGACGGCCCGGGGCCGGAGACCTACCTCGGCGAAGCCTTCCCGTTCAAGCGCGGCGGGCGCGACCTGATCGTCCAGGTGGTGCGCAAGAGCAGCGACGCCGAAGCCTTGATCGACACCGTGATCGGCGACTTCTTCGAGGACGGCGGCTGGCTCGCCGGGCCGTTCCTGCTCGCGCTGCTCGGGGTGAGCATCCTCACCGTCCGCGGCACCCTCGCGCCGCTGCGGGAGCTTTCGCGCCAGGCGGAGCGGATCGGCCCGCGCGCCACCGACGTGCGCCTGCCGCACGACGACGTGCCGCGCGAGGTGATGCCCCTGGTGCACGCGGTCAACCATGCCTTCGAGCGCCTGGAGCAGGGCTTCCGCCTGCAACGCGAGTTCACCGCCGACGCCGCGCACGAGCTGCGCACGCCGCTCGCGGTGCTCACCGCCCACATCGACACCCTCGCCGACCCGGCGGTGGCCGCGCCGTTGCGCCGCGACCTCGAGAGCATGACCCATCTGGTCGAGCAGCTCCTGCGCGTCGCGCGGGTCGAGGCGCTGGTGCTGCACGCCTCCGACCACGCCGACCTCGCCGAGATCGCCCGCGAGGTCGCCGCGTACCTCGCGCCGATGGCGATCCGCAACCGCCGGATGATCGAGGTGGACGCGCCGGAGACGCGCGCGGTGGCGGTGCGCGGCCAGTCCGACGCGCTGTTCCACGCGGTGCGCAACCTCGTCGACAACGCGCTGCGCCACACTCCCGCGGGGACTACCGTCACCCTCGCCGTCACCGCCGACCCGCCGACGCTTTGCGTCCGCGACCACGGCCCCGGAGTCCCGCCGGAGCGGCGCGCCGAGGTGTTCCAGCGTTTCTGGCGATCCGACCGCCGCAGCGCCGGGGCCGGGCTCGGCCTCGCCATCGTCCAGCGCACCATGGAGGCGCACGGCGGCAGCGTCGCCATCGCCGACGCGCCGGGGGGTGGCGCGGAATTCCGCATGGAATTTCCCGCCGCGTAAGGTTGCCGTCAGGTCGCGCCCGCAGGATCGCCTCAACAGGAGGTGACCCCATGTCCCTGATTCTCGCAGACCGCAACCACCCCGACAGAGCCCGCCTGGAACGCGCCGTCCGCGACGTGTTCCGCCGGGAGTTCAACGCCCACGTCCCCGGTTTCCCCACCCACCTGATCGCCGCGATGGGCCCCGGCGGCGTGCCCCGCGCCGTCGCCGGGCTGCGCTTCGCCGCCGACGGCCTGTTCTCCGAGGTCTACCTCGACGACGGCGTCGAGGCGGCGCTGTCGACGGCGTTCGGACGCCCGGTGCGCCGCGCCCAGGTGGTGGAGTTCTCCAGCCTCGCCGCGCCCGAACCCGGCGCGGCGTTGCCGCTGATGGTCGCGGCGATCCGCGTCGCGCTGGCGGCGGGCGCGAGCTTCGGCCTGTTCACCGCCACCCGCCACCTCCACGCGCTGCTGGCGCGCACCGGCCTCGCGTTCGTCGACCTCGGCCCGGCCCGCCCCGAGCGCCTGCCCGACGCCGCGGTCTGGGGCGACTACTACCGCCACGAGCCGCGCGTCCTCGCAATCGCGGCGGAGGCCCTGCCCACCGCCTTCGCCATCGCCACCCGGCCCGCGGCGGTGGCCCATGCGTGAGGTTCTGGATGCCCTCGCCGCGACCGCGCGCCGCGACCCGGAGCGGCTCGCGATCACCGACGCCCAAGGCGCGATGACCTACGGCGAGCTGGCGGCGGCGGTCGGCGGGCTGTGCGAGACCCTGGCGCCCACGCCGCCGGTGGTCGGACTGCTGATGCCGCGCGACCGCCGCCACGTCGCCGCCGACCTCGCGCTCGCCGCGCTCGGGCGCACCATCGTGCCGCTGCCGGAATTCTTCGCCCCCGGCCAATGGCGGCACATCGCCGCCGACGCGGGACTGGGGGCGGTCGTCACCGTGCCCGAGTTCCGCGACCGCCTCGCCGCGCTCCCGGTTCCGCTCCGGCTCGCCGAGGCCGGGGCCCCGGGCGCAATGCCTGAGCCCCGGGAATCGCGGCGGGTCATCTACACCTCGGGCACCACCGGAGCACCCAAGGGCGTGGTCCTGAGCGAGGCCAATCTCGCCGCCTCCCTCGCCGGGCTTGCGGCGGCGGCGGACGCCTCCGCCGACGACGTCCACCTCTCGGCGCTACCGTTCTCGCTGCTGCTCGAACAGTTGGCGGGCGTGCTGCTGCCGCTCCAGCTCGGCGCGCGCATCCACATCGCCGCCTCTCCCCGCTCCGTTCCCGTCGAGGCCGAGGCCTGCCGCGCCACCACCTCGGTGCTGGTGCCCGAGCTCCTCGCCGGATGGATCGGCTGGCTGCTGCAAAGCCGCAGCCGCGCGCCCGCAACCCTGCGCTTCGTCGCGGTCGGCGGCGCGCCGGTGGGCGAGGCGCTCGCCCGCGCCGCCTGGAATCTCGGTCTGCCGGTGCACGAAGGCTACGGCCTGTCCGAATGCGGCTCGGTGGTCGCGGTCAACCGCCCCGGCGCGCGCCGCCCGGGCACGGTCGGGCAGCCGCTGGACGGAGTCTCGGTGACGGTCGAGGACGGCGAGATCGTGGTGCGCGGCCCGACGGTGATGGCGGGCTACCTCGGCGGCCCGCCCGCGAACCACGTCTGGCGCACCGGCGACTGCGGCCGGGTCGAACCGGACGGCAGCCTCGTCGTCCTCGGGCGCAAGGACGACGTGGTGGTCACCGCCAATGGCCGCAACGTCCACCCCGAATGGATCGAGCCGATGCTGCTCGCCGAGCCGTCGGTGCGCGCCTGCGCGGTGATCGGCGGCGAACGCGGCCTGCTGGCGGCGATCCTCCCCGCCGCCGCCAAGCCGACCGACTGGCGGCGGCTGGTGCGCCGCGCCACCGCCGCCGCGCCGGAGTACGCCCGGCCCGGCGAAATCGCCCTGCTCACCCCCGCCGAAGCCGAAACCCACGCCCTGTTCACCGCCGACGGTCGCCCGAGGCGGCGGCGCATCGCCCAGTTCCTCAAGGAGAGAGCCATGACCTTCTACGACACCCTGGTTTCCGCCACCACGCCGGAACGCACCGCCTTCACCCAGATCCCGATCCTCCGCGCCGCGCTCGCCGACGGCGTCGATCCCGCGCTCTACCTCGCCTTCCTCGACAGCGCCTACCACCACGTGCGCTACACCGTGCCGCTGATGCAGGCGGCGCTCGCCAAGTGCGGGCCGGAGGACGACGCCCTGGCCGACGGGCTGCGCGAGTACATCGTCGAGGAAACCGGGCACGAGGCCTGGATCCTCGACGACATCGCGGCCCTCGGCGGCGACCGCGCCGCCACCCGCGACGGGCGTCCGCCGCTCGCGGTGCGGGCGATGGTGGCGATGGCGTACCACCTCGTGGCCGAGGAGGGCCCCTACGCCCTGCTCGGCATGGTGCACGTGCTCGAGGGCATGTCGGTGGCCCTCGCCGACAAGGCGGCGGAGGCGATCAAGCGCCGCGTCGCGCCCGGTACCGAGGGCGGGTTCAGCTACCTGATCTCGCACGGCGGCCTCGACATCAGCCACGTCAAGGGCTTCGCCGACCTGCTCGACGCCATCGACACGCCGGAACGCCGCGCCACGGTGATCGCGGCGGCGCGCGAGTTCTACGTCCTCTACGGCAACATCTTCCGCGGCATCGCGGCGCAGGCGGAGGAGGCGAGCCATGCGGCTTGACGGCAAGGTGGCGCTGGTCACCGGCGCGGGATCGGGCATCGGCGCGGCGCTGGCGGCGGAGCTGTCGCGGCGCGGCGCGCGGCTGATCCTGCTCGGACGCACGCGGGAAGCGCTGGAGCGGACGCAGGCCGCCCTCGCCTGGCCCGAAAACGCCGACATCCTCTGCCTCGACCTCGCCGACCCGCAAGCGCGCGCCGAAATCGCGGCGCGCGTGGCGGCGCTTGCGGGCAGCCTCGACGTGCTCGTCAACAACGCGGGCGTGGTCGATGCCGGGCCGCTCGCGCTCCAGGACGACGACGCCTGGCGGCGGATGATCGAGGTCAACCTGCTCGCGCCGATGAGCCTCGCCCGCACCCTGTTGCCGCTGCTCGCCGCCTCGCGAGGGCGGGTGGTCAACGTCGGGTCGATGTTCGGCGACATCGCGTTCCCGTTCTTCGCCGCCTACTCGGCGACCAAGTTCGGCCTGCGCGGCTGGTCGGAGGGCTTGCGGCGCGAGGTCGCGGATCTGGGCGTCGGCGTCACCTACTGCGCGCCGCGCGGCACCCGCACCCCGGCGGCGGCGGGCTTCGCCGGCTACGCGCGCGCCTTCGGAATGCGTCTCGATCCGCCGGACGCGGTGGCCCGCGCCATCGCCGACGCGATCGAGGCCGACGCGCGGGACGTCTACCCCGTTGGCGCGGAGCGGGTGTTCCTGCTGCTCCAGCGGCTGTTCCCGGCGCGCGTCGACCGCGCGCTGCGGGCCCAGGTGAAAAAGGCGAAAACCTCCGCCGCCGTCAGCTTGGCGTCAGGTTCGGAGCCCACCCTGGGATAACGGCAGAACCGCCGGATCGTGGACCCGAAGAGGACCGAAACCATGCAGATCGCTTCCACCGGAGTCTCCCTCACCCTCCCCGCCGCGGCAACGGCGCGCCCCCCGGAAGCGGTCGAGCACGGCACGGACCGCGACTCCGACGGCGACGATCCCGGCGGCTCCGCCGTCCGCACCCTCCCGGCTCCTCCCCCGGGCCGGGGCGGCACCGTCGACATCCTCGCCTGACCCCCTGCCCGCGAGGCACGAAAAGCCCCTGAGACTCACAGGCTCCCTCCCGGGAGCCTTTTTCTTTCGCGCCGCGCCTCCACATCAGCCGGAGGCTACTCTCGCGCGGCCCACGGATCGCGCCAACGACGGAGGACCACCGATGCCCCGTTTCGAGACGCACCTTCTGAAAATCCTCGCCTTCGCGGCCTGGCTGCTCGGCTCCGGCAGCGCCCTCGCCTTCGAGGGCGAGCAGGCGATCACCGCGGCGGGCTACCCGGCGCTGGTCAAGTTCATCCCCGGCGACCCGCAGCGCCCCCTGGTGGTGTTCATTCCCGGCGCGCACCACACCGCGCGGATCGCCTACGGCGGCCATGCGGGCGGGCGCGACGAGGACTTCCTCGCCCATTGGCTGGTGAAGGACGGCTACAACTTCCTCGGCGTCTCCTACCCCATCGCCACCCGCAATCCGGTGATCGAGGGTGCCCACCCCGCCTACGGCGCGCGCGACTGGGGCCGCCAGGCCGCCGAGGCGGCGAAGCGCGCCATCGACGAACACCGCCTCACCAATCGCGTCATCGTGATCGGCTGGAGCATGGGCGGGCGGATCGCCGAGCCGGTGGCCGAGGCCGCGCGCGCGGCGGGGCTCGACCTGGAGTTCTTCGTCTCGTTCTCGGCGACGCCGGGCGTCACCGGCCTGGTGAGCATGAAGGCCGAGTTCCCCATGACCGCGAGCGGCTACGCCGACCGCTCCAACATCTACCCCGCCTTCCTCAAGCAGCTGGCCTACGAGAACGCGCTCAACGGCGGGCGGACGATCATCGACGAGGCGTCCTACCGCAACGACTACGTCGGCGACATGCCGGTGGGGCTCGAAGGCTACGGCCTGCATTACCGCGACGGCCGGTTCGTGCGCGACTTCTGGGCCGACGAGGAGGACTTCCGCGTCCACGAGTACGGCAAGCTGCCCGACATCGCGATCTTCATGCCCAACCACCCGCTCGACGCGCGCCACGCCCTCACCGACCGGGGCAACTGGGGCCTCCTGATCGTCAACAAGATCTCGGAGGACCTGGCCGCCGCAAAGGTGGACCTCAACGCCATGCCGCCGGAGCGCTGGCTCGCCCTCGTCGACCTGGTGCGCGACGCGCCCGAACGCCTCAGCGTCGAGATCCCGGGCGACCACTTCTTCTTCGTCGGCGAGATGGGCGCGCGCCAGACCGCCGCCGCGCTCCGGACCATGGAAGCCCGGATGGCGGGCTTCAAGGCGCAACTGAAGTCGCTCGCCGCCGCCGAGGCGAAGTGAGTTCCCGGGGGAGGCGCGCGCCACCTTTCCCCCGCCCGCGATTTCGGCGGTTGTCGATTCGCGTGCTGCGCCCATATTGTATGATTGTAGGATTTCAAAAGGCGCGGCGGCCAACCCCGCGCCGCAACCGCGAGGGTGGAACCGCATGAGCGACCGGAACCTGGGATTCGTCGGACTGGGGAACATGGGGGTGCCGATGTCGGAGCGCCTGCTGGCGGCGGGGCACGGCCTCGCGGTGCACGACCTCAACCCCGCCGCCGTGGCGGGCGCGGTAGAGAAAGGCGCGACGGCGGCGGAGTCCCTGGCCGCGCTGGGCGAAAGCTGCGACGTGGCGTTCCTCTCCCTGCCGACGCCGGAAGCGGTGCGCGCCGTCGCCATCGGCCCCGGCGGGCTCGCGGCGGCGAACCGGGTGAAGGTGGTGGTCGACCTCTCCACCACCGGCCCGCGCGTCGAGGACGAGGTGGCGAAGGCCCTCGCCGAACGCGGCAAGGCGCTGGTCGACTGCCCGGTGAGCGGCGGCGTCGCCGGAGCCCGGGCGGGCACCCTGGCGATGATGGCGGCGGGCGACGCGGCGCAGGTCGCCGAGCTGATGCCCACCCTCGGCGTCCTCGGCAAGGTGTTCGTCGTCGGCGACCGCCCCGGGCAAGGGCAGACGATGAAGCTGATCAACAACCTGATGTCCACCGCCGCGCTCACCATCGCCTCGGAAACCCTGGTGCTCGGGGTCAAGGCGGGGCTCGACCCCGACCTGATGATCGAGGTGCTGAACGCGGGCACCGGAGCGAACAGCGCCACCGCCAACAAGATCCCGAAGTTCGTGTTGCCGCGCACCTTCGACTTCGGTTTCAGCATCGGCCTGTCGTCGAAGGACGCGCGCCTGTGCGTCGAGGAGGGCGACCGGCTCGGCGTGCCGATGATCGTCGGCAACGCGGTGCGCACCCTGCTCGGCATCACCCGCGACCGCCTCGGCCCCGGCGCCGACATGACCTCGGTGATCAAGGTGGTGGAGGAATGGGCGGGGGTGGAGGTGAAGGGCCGCGCGGCCAAGTCCTGACCCGCCGCCTTGCAGGAGAACAGGCCGATGGAGGTTGATCCCGATTTCCCCGGAGCCGCCGAGCAGCGCGTCGCGGCGTTCGTCGCGTCGACGCCGTGGGAGGCGATCCCCGAGGCGGTGCGCCACCAGGCGCGGCGATCGATCCTCAACATCCTCGCCACCGGCTTCGCGGGCGCGGGCGAGGCGGCGATCGCCACCGCGCTCGCCGTGATGCAGCCGTTCTCCGGCCCGCCCACCGCCCACCTCGTCGGGCGCGCCGAGCGGGTCGACGCGGCGCTGGCGGCGTTCCTCAACGCGGCGGCGGCCAACATCCACGACTTCGACGACACCCACCCGGCGACGATCATCCATCCCACCGCGCCGGTCGCGCCCGCCCTGTTCGCCTTCGCCGAAGGGCGGGAGGTGCCGGGCCGCGACCTGCTGCGCGCGTTCGTCCTGGGCGCGGAGGTGGAATGCCGCCTCGGCAACGCCCTCACGCCCTACCACTACACCCGGGGCTGGCACATCACCTCCACCTGCGGCCCGGTGGGCGCGGCGCTCGGCGTCGGCGCGCTGCTCGGGCTCGACCGCCGCCGCCTGGTGTTCGCCATCGGCAGCGCCGTCGCCCAGGCCGCCGGGCTGGTGGAAACTCTCGGCACCATGGCGAAGAGCGTCAGCGTCGGCAACGCGGCGCGCGGCGGCCTGCTCGCCGCGCTGCTCGCCGAACGGGACTTCGACGGCCCGCCCGCGCCGTTGAGCGGCGTGCGCGGCTTCGCCCGGGTGCACGCCGACCCGCCCGACCTCGCCGCGCTCTCCGACGGCCTCGGCGAGCGCTGGGAGTTCGGGCGCAACACCTACAAGCCCTATCCGGTCGGCGTGGTGCTCAATCCGGTGATCGACGCCTGCCTCCAGCTCCGCGCCGAGGGCCTGGCGTGGGACGCCGTGGCGCGCGTCACCCTGCACGGCCACCCGCTGCTGCGCCAGCGCACCGACCGGCCGGACGTCGCCACCGGGCGCGAATCCCAACTGAGCGCGCAGCACGCCATCGCCATCGTGCTCAAGTCCGGCACGGCGGACCCGGCGGCGTTCTCCGATCCCGCGGCGACGGAAACCCTGGGCCGCCGCCCGAAGGTGGCGTTCGTCGACGAGCCCGGCTGGAACATCGCCGCGATCCGCATGGAGGTGGAGACCCGCGACGGCGCACGCCGCACCGCCTCGGTCGCGGCGGCGAAAGGCTCGCCGGACAACCCGCTCTCCGACGCCGAGATCGCCGCCAAGCTCCGCGCCCAGGCGGAGGCGGCGGAATTCCCGGGCGACGTGGAGGCGCTGATCGACGCGGTCTGGAGTCTCGACTCCCAGCCCGACGCCGCCGTGGTCCCCCGCCTCGCGGCGCGATGACGCAAACCCCCACAGGGAGGATGACGATGCCCCACCCCGCCGCCCCCGGCGAACCGTTCGAACTCTTCGCCCTCTACTACGCCCGGCATTCCGGGCGCAGCGCCGCCGACAACGCCATCGGCGGCGACCTGCACGACGCCGGGTCCGACCTCGCCTATTTCGTCTGGGTGGCGAAGCGCTCCGACCGGGTGTTCGTGATCGACACCGGCTTCGCCGAGGGCGAGGCGGAACGGCGGGGCCGCGACCTGCTGCGCCGCCCGGCGGAGGGCCTGGCGCTGCTGGGCGTGGACGCGGCGAAGGTCGAGGACGTGATCCTCACCCACCTCCACTACGACCACGCGGGCACCCTCGGCGACTTCGGCGGCGCGCGCTTCCACGTCCAGGACGCCGAGGCGGCCTACGCCACCGGACGCTGCATGTGCCACGACTTCCTCAAGATTCCGTTCCACGTCGAGGATATCGTCTCGTTCGTCCGCCACCTCTACGCCGGGCGGGTGTGCTTCCACGACGGCGCGGTCGAGGTGGTTCCCGGCCTTTCCCTGCACAAGGTCGGCGGCCACACCGCCGGGCTCCAGGCGGTGCGGGTGTGGACGCGGCGGGGCTGGGTGGTGGTCGCCTCCGACGTCGCGCACCTCTACCTCAACCTGCATCGCAAGCTGCCGTTTCCGGCGGTCTACAACGTCGCCGAACTGCTCGAGGGCTACCGCGCCGTCACCGCGCTCGCCGATAGCCCGGAGCACGTCGTGCCCGGCCACGACCCGCTGGTGATGTCGCTCTATCCCGCGCCCGCCCCGGAACTCGAAGGCATCGCGGTGCGCCTCGACGTGCCGCCCCGCCCCTTCCCCGCCTGACCCGGAGACGCCGATGAAACCCCTCGCCGGACGCACCGCCCTCGTCACCGGCTCGGTCGCCGGGCTCGGCCACGCCATCGCCCGCGCCCTCGCGGCGGACGGCGCGAACCTCGTGCTCAACGGCCTCTGCGCCCCCGGCGAAGGCGAGGCGGCGGCCACGGCCCTCGCGGCGGAAACCGGCGCGGACGTGGTCTTCGACGCCGCCGACCTGCGCGCGCCGCCCGAGATCGCGCGCATGGCGGAGGCCGCCACGGGGCGCTTCGGCGGCCTCGACATCGTCGTCAACAACGCGGTGGTGCGGCACTTCGCCAAGGTGGAGGACCTCGCGCCCGAGGCCTGGGACGAGGAGATCGCAGTCAACCTCTCCGCCGCCTTCCACCTCGCCCGCCTCGCCCTGCCGGGGATGAAGCGGCGCGGCTGGGGGCGGATTCTCAACGTCTCCTCGGTGTTCGGCGCGCGCGGCGCGGCGGAGCGGGTCGGCTACGTCACCACCAAGACCGCGCTCCTCGGCCTCACCCGCGCCATCGCCATCGAGACCGCGCGGAGCGGCGTCACCTGCAACGCGATCAGCCCCGGCACCGTGCCCTCGCCCGCGATCCTCGCCCGTATCGCCGCCACCGCCGCCGCAAGCGGGCGCACGGTGGCGGCGGAGACCGCCGACTATGTCGCGGCGCGGCACCCCACCGCCCGCTTCGTCGCGCTGGAGAGCGTCGGCGCGCTCGCCGCCTTTCTCTGCGGCCCGGCGGGAGCCGACATCACCGGCGCGACCCTGCCGGTGGACGGCGGCTGGACGGCGGGCTAGCCCATCCGCTGCGGCAGCCAAGTGACGATGCCGGGGAAGACGTAGAGCAGCACGATGAACCCCAGCATCACGCCGATGAACGGCATCACGCCGTAGACGATGGTGCGCAACGGCACGTCGCCCGACATGCCGCGCAGGATGAACAGCACCATCCCCACCGGCGGCGTGATCAGGCCGATCTCGATCAGGAGCACCAGCACCACGCCGAACCAGATCGGGTCGAAGCCGAGCGCGACGACGATGGGGAAGGTGACGGAAAGGGTCATCAGCATCATCGAGATGCTCTCGATGATCATGCCGAGGCCGAGGTAGACGATACAGATCATCAGCATCACCACCCACGGCGCGGGATCGGCGGCGGTCACCGCCGCCACCGCCTCGCGCGGCAGGCGGAGGAAGTCGAACACCCAGCTGAAGATCGACGCCCCCACCACCAGCAGCATCAAAAAGCCCGTGACCTTGACGGTCTCGAGCGCCGTCTCGTAGAGCCCGCGCAGGGTCAGCGCGCGGCGTTGCAGGCAGAGCAGCAGCGCCGCCGCGGCGCCCACCGCGCCCGCCTCGGTGGGCGTGGCGACGCCGAGGTAGAGCGAACCCAGCACCATGAAGATCAGGAACAGGAACGGCAGCACGCCCCACAACGCGCGGATCTTTTCGCCCCAGGTGTAGGCGCGCTCGACGGGCGTCGCCTCGGGCACGGCGAGCGCCCAGACGAAGGCGGTGCCGGAGAACATCGCCGCCAGCAGCAGCCCGGGCAGCACCCCCGCCATGAACAGCACGGTGATCGGCGCGCCGACGACGTTGCCGTAGATGATCATCGCGATGGAAGGCGGGATCAGGATGCCGAGCGTCGCCCCCGCCGCGACCACGCCGTAGGACAGGCGGTGGCTGTAGCCGCGCCGGATCATCTCGGGCGCGGTCACCGCGCCGAGCGTGGCGGCGGTGGCGAGGCTCGACCCCGAAACCGCCGCGAACACCGCCGACGCGCCCACCGTGGCGTGCGCCAAGCCGCCCGGCATCCGCCCGTACCAGCGGATCAACGCGTCGAAAAGCTGCGTGGTGACGCCGCTGCGCACCAGCAGCGAGCCCATCAGCACGAAGGTGGAGATCGCGGTGAGGGTGAAGGTGTTGACGCTGCTCCAGGAGCGGTCCGCGAGAATCGCCAGTTGCGGCTGCGGCAGGGTGAGGTAGAGCGCCGCCATTCCCACCGCGCCCATCGCCAGGGCCACCCGCACGCCCAGCACCAGCAGCACCAGCAGCGCCACCACCAGCGCTCCGCCGCTCCAGGCGGGCGACGCACCGCGCGCGAAGCCGCAGAGCAGGCCGACGAGCGCGAGAAGGCCGAGCACCGCGAACGCCACCCGCGCACCGCTCCAGGCGAGAGCGGCGGCGAGCACCCCGGCGCAGAGGATCAGGGTGCCGAGATCGAGCCTGCCGGGCACCAGCCAAACCTCGCGCCCGCCGCACAGCACCAGCGCCGCCACCACCGCCGCCTCGATCGCGGGCACCGCCCAGGCGCGCCACGCGGAGGGCGGTGGGCGCAACAGGAACAGGTCGCGCAGGATCGCGGCGACGAACATCAGATAGCCCAGGGTCACCGGCAGTTCGGGAATCCACTGCGGCGTGCCGAGCAGCCCCCAGTCGCGGNNGGTCACCGGCAGTTCGGGAATCCACTGCGGCGTGCCGAGCAGCCCCCAGTCGCGGGTGCCGTAGACCCATTCGGAAAAATTGAACCGCCCCATCTGCCATCCGGCGGCGGCGATGAACAGCAGCCCCACCCACAGGCCCACGGCTTCGAGAAAGGCGCGGCGCGCGGGCGGCAGGGCGGCGGTGAGGATCTCCACCTGGATGTGCGACCCCGCGCGCTGCGCCACGCTCAGGCCGATGAACACCAGCGCCACGAACATGTAGGTGCTGATCTCGGTGACCCAGATCGTCGGCGCGTTGAACGCGAACCGGGAGACCACCTCGTAGCAGACGATCGCGGTCATGCCGAGCAGCACCAGCACGCCCGCGCCTTCCGCCAGGCGGATCACCGCGTCGATGCCGCGCACCACCGGGTGGTCGGCAGGGCGGAGCGAGGGGATATCGAGGTGGCGGGCGCTGTCATCCGGCATCGGGATCCTCCGTGGGGCGCGAGCCGAGGCCCGGCGCGGGTTCGAGAAGCCTTACTTGACACACTGTAATATTGTATGATCGTATAATGCAAGCGGGCGGCGCGAAAAATCTCGCGCGGGCTCAAAGGATAACGAAAAACATTGGGAGGATTATGGAGATGGCCAAGCGTTTTCGTGCCTTCACGCTCCCCCGAGGCCTCGCCGCGCTGGCGCTGGCCGGTGTGATCGGCGCCTTCCCCGGCCCGGCGCGCGCCGCCGACAAGATCGACCTCACCATGGGGGTGATCGTCGCGCCGGGGGACATCTATTCCAAGCTCACCGCGAGCGTGCCGGAGCGGATCGCCAAGGCGACCGACGGCCGGGTGCAGGTGACGGTCTCGGATTCCCTCGTCGCCCCGGCGCAGGTCGCCTCGGCGGTGCGCGACGGGCGGCTGCCGATGTCCGCCGCGCTGCACACCTACCTCGCGGCGGAGGAGCCGCGCATGGGAATCTTCAACCTCCTCGGCCTGATCAACACCATCGACGACTACACCACGGTGCAGAAGGCGTTCTGGGGCAAGGACGTGGCGGAGATCTGGGCGAAGCAGTGGAACGCCCGGGTGCTGGCGGAGGGCGCGTGGTGCACCACCCGCCTGTTCTCCAAGGAGCCGATCCACAGCCTCGCCGACTTCAAGAACAAGCGCCTGCGCGTCCACAATCCGCAGACCGCCGTGCTGATGGGGTCCCTCGGCGCCAAGCCGACGCCGCTGCCGGTGAGCGAGCTGATGCCCGCGCTCGAACGCGGCGTGATCGACGGCGTGTTCACCTCGGCCTGCGTCGGCAACGCGATGGAGCT
>JADHEE010000448.1_pt1 | contig 16284 bp, 10 predicted proteins | sample 8952401 | NCBI WGS metagenome assembly JADHEE01 (sample SAMN16124438, study PRJNA663242) | bioreactor sludge metagenome | isolation source: sludge (ammonium) | place: India:Bengaluru | collected 2019-02-28
CGGAGCGGCCCGGCGGAACGCTCGAACCTCGCCGTCGTGAACACGGGGACGGAGGGGACCGTCACCCCGAGGATCGTCCTGCGGTCGGGGGACGGCGCCTCCGTCTACGAAGTCCCCGCCGCCCTCCTGCCGCCGCTCTCCCCCGGCGAGTGGCGGCAGGTGAACGACGCCGACCTCCTCCGGGCCGCGGGCTTCGCCGAGGCGACCGCTCTCGTGAGCCGCGCGGCCGGCACGGCGCCGCTCGGCGCCTATGCCGTCTTCAACGACAACCTCTCGCACGACGGCTCCTTCGTGCCGGCCGTTCCGGACGACGCGTTCGGGGGCGAGCTCGTCCTGCCGGTCGTCGTCGAGACGCCGACCTTCGAGAGCGAGCTCGTCCTCTTCAACCCCGAGGCGGTGCCCGTCGGCGTCTCGCTGACCTACACCGAGTCGCTCGCGGTCTCGAAGGGACGGGTCGGAGTCGTCTCGATCGAGCTCGCGCCGTTCGAGCAGAGAATCCTCCCGCGGGCCCTCGACACGCTCCGGGAGCTCGGTCTCCCGCTCGGCCCCCGCGGCGCCGCGTCGTACGCCGGGACGCTCCAGGTCCTCTTCGCGTCCCCGTTCACGACGCTGGTCCGCGGCCTCGCCGGTTCGAAGACCGCGGCCGCGGGAAGCGGGGAGTGTGCCGGGATGGGGAGCTTCGGCCTCTTCTACACCGCGGTGCCGGCCGCCCCCGGGGCCGCCGTCGAGGCGGTCGTCGACGGTCTCCGCCAGACCGCGACGACCCGCTCGAACCTGGCGCTCTTCAACCCGTCGGCGACGGTGCCGGTCACCGTGGCGTACGACGTCCACGACGGGTCGACCGGGGCGAAGGTCTCTTCTTCCGCGCCTGTCGACCTCCCGCCGCTGGGATGGACGCAGGTCGACCGCGTCCTCCTCGGCGCCGGCGTGACCGAAGGGTTCGTCCGCGTCCGCAGGACGTCCTCCGGCGGCGTCTTCGGCGCCTACGGCGTCCTGAACGACGGCGCCGCCCCGGGAGAGAGGACCGGCGACGGGAGCTACGTCGCGGGGGAGGCGTACGACCCGCCCGATTGAGTGAGCCGGCTCGGCGCCACCGCGGAGGGGGCAGGACGGAGGGCCGCGCGGAGGGCGCGGCGCCACGTGTCCGCGACGCTCTCGCGCGCACGGACCAAAGGGACCGCTCGATCGTTGCGCAGGCATAATCACCCGATCCAGCGTTCGGGCGGCGGCAAGGGGATTTCCCGGACGCGTCAACGGGAGGGTCCGTGGCCAGTCGAATCGTTCGCATCCTGCTCGTCTGTCTCGTCGTCGCGACCGGCACCGTTTCGGCGGAAGAGCCCTGGCTCGAGGCGCCTCTCCGGGCCGACGCCGCGGCCGTGCTGCGCGCGTCCGAGAAGAAGCTTCCCGGGGAAACGGAGGAGAACTCCGCCTGGTACCGGCTCCTCCTCGACGAGTCCCGCTGGACGTTCGAATCGGACGGTCGGTACACCGTGACCCATCGGCGGGTCCTCCGGGTCCTCTCTCACGAGGGGGCGGAGGGGATGGGATCGGTCGCCGCGAGCTGGAAGCCGTGGAGCGAAGCGAAGCCGGTCCTGAAGGCGCGCGTCATCCGCAGGGACGGTACCGTCCTCTCCCTCGACGAGAAGACGATCGCGGAGTCCCCCGCGTCGTCCGATCCGCTCCTCTTCGACGACCGAAAGGTCCTTCGGGCGCCGCTCCCCGGAATGGAGCCGGGCGCCGTCGTCGAGTGGGAGGTCGTCAAGACGAGGACGAGCGCGCCGCCGTCGGGCACGCTGGGGAGCCAGCTGTTCGCCTACTCGTACCCCGCGGGACGGATCCGGTTCCGCGTGGAAGCGCCCTCGACGCTGCCGTTCGTCTGGAAGGCGTCGGGGCTCGACCTCGCGCCGAAGGTCTCGCTCGCGGCCGGCCGCGTCGTCCGGGTCTGGGAGCGGACGTCCGTCCCGCCTCTCGAGGAGGTCGAGTCCGATCTGCCGCCGGAGGTCCCCGCGAACCCGCTCGTCGAGTTCGCGACGGGCACGTCCTGGCGCGACGTGGCGACGGGCTACCGGGCCGTGGTGGAGGAACGCCTCGGCGCCGGGCCGCTCTCGGCCGGGCTGTTGCCGTCGGGGCCGTTCCCGAGCCGCCTTCACGAGGCGGCCGCGCTCGCGGAGTGGGTCCGGCGGGAGGTTCGCTACACGGGCCTCCTCTTCGGCGACGGGGCGATCGTCCCGTCGCCCCCGGCGGCGGTCCTCCACAGGAAGTTCGGTGACTGCAAGGACCAGGCGACGCTCCTCGTCGCCGCGCTCCGGGCGCGCGGTTTCGATGCCGCCGTGGCGCTCCTCCGCGTGGGGGAGGATCCGGACGTGACCCCGGCACTGCCCTCCCTCGACGCTTTCGACCACGCGATCGTCCACGTCGCGGGGCTCCGCGCCGACGGCATCTTCGTCGACACCACGTCCCGATTCGAACGCTTCGGAGAGGTCCCCGTCCGGCTACAGGGGCGACTCGCGCTCGTCTGCCGGCCGGAGACGAACGGTCTGACGCGGATCCCGGTCGCGCCTGCCGCCGCGAACACCTCGAGAACCGAGGTCCTCGTGACGGTTCCGGAAGCGGGGCCCACGAAGGTGACGGAGAAGACGGTGTGGGCGGGAGCGTTCGAGTCGAGCCGCCGGCAGGCGTTCGACGGCCTGAGCGAGAGCGACATGAAGGAGGCCTTCGACCGCTGGACGACGGCCAGCTTCGGGGGCGGCAAGGTCCTTCGCGGCGTCGCCTCCCCGGCGCGCGACCTCTCCGGGCCGTTCACGCTCGAGCTCGAGGTCGAGCAGCCCGGGTTCGTCCGCGCGGACGACGAGCGGGCCGTCGTCGCCCTCGCCGCGGACGGCTTCCTCAGCGAGCTGCCGGACCCGGAGGAAGGCGAGCGGAAGAACGAGCTGACCGCGGTTCCCTTCCGACAGGAGTTCCGCTACCGGTTCATCCCGCCGCAGGGCTTCGCGCCGCTGCTTCTTCCCGAGGAGGAGACGCGGAGCCTCGGTCCGGCGACGTTCCACAGGAAGGCCACGGCCCGGGAGGACGGGAGCGCGGACTTCGAGGCGACCGTCGAGCTGACGCGCGCGCGGCTGACGCCGGCCGAGGTCGTCGCGCTGCGCGAAGGGCTCGCCGCGCTGCGCGAGTCGGAGCCGATGTCGTTCGTCTTCGAGCACCGCTCCGCCGTCGCGGCAGCCCGCGGCGACCTCGAGGACGGGCTGAAGATCCTTCGCGAGGAGGTCCGCCGCGACCCGTCGAAGGCGGCGCCGCACCGCCGGCTGGCCCGGCTCTTCCTGACCTCCGGTGTCGGGGACGCCGCCCGACGGGAGGCGCGCGAGGCCGTGAGGAAGGAGCCGGGCTCGGCGAGAGCGTGGTACCAGCTCGGCCTCGTCCTCGAGCAGGATGCCTGGGGCCGGCTGCGTCGCAAGGGGTGGGACCCGGTCCAGGCCGAGGCCGCCCTCCGCAAGTCCCTCGAGCTCGATCCCGACAACCTCGAGGTGTGGTTCGAGCTCGCCATCCTCCTCGAGCACGACCGCGAAGGTTTCCGCTACGTCGATCCCGCGCGGCTCGCGCTCGCCCTCGGCGAATACGGCAAGCTCGTCGAGAAGGCGCCGGGCGCGACGGTCCTCGCCCGGAACTACGCCTTCGCCCTGCTGCGCGCCGACCGCCCGGCCGACGCCGCGGCGTTCCTCGAGAAGCGATCGGACGCGGAGCAGATGCTCGGCCTCCGGGTCGCAGCCGTCGCCGCCTCCCGCGGGACCGTCCGCGCCCTCGAGCTGCTTCGGCAGGCGAACCCGGACCTCGCGGCACGGCGCAAGGCCGCGGGCGAGGTCGGCGCGCTCCTCCTCGTCCTCCGGCGCTATCCCGAGGGCGCCGCGCTGCTGGAGGAAGCGGCGCGCGGAGGGGACGGCGCCGCCGCAGTAGCGGTTCCCGTCGAGACGGCCCGCCGCCTGAAGAAGCGTGACGGTCCCGTCCCGGCTCCCGTCGCGGGCGACGCCCTGTCGGCCGTCAATGCCCTCATGGCGGCGGTCTTCTCCCCGGACGGCGGAGTCGACGCCGCCGAGAAGCTCTACGTGAAGGCGGTGCGGACCGCACGTGACGCCGACGGGGCCGCTCTCCTCCGAAAGTTCCTCGAGGAAGAGGTGAGGGGCATCCGGCGATCCGCCCTGGCGTCGGGGGCCTCGCTCGCGTTCCTGAGAGACAGCGCCCTCGCGGCCGGGCTCACCGCCGACGGGTCCGCGGCAGAGGGATGGCTCGTCTCGGGGACCGTCCCGGTGGCGGGACAGGCTCCCCGTCAGATCCGCGTCTGGGTCGGCGAGGAGGACGGCGTCCCCCGGATCGTGTCGGACGACGGCGGCTCCCGGTTCCTCTGCTGGTATGCGCTCGACCTCGTGACGCGCGGCCGGACCGAAGAGGCGCGCCGCTGGCTCGAGCGCGCGGCGCTCGAGGTCGAGGTCCACGAAGAGGAAGGCGACCTCCTCCTCGATCCCCTCCTCCCGCGTCTCCGGCCGGGCGCCGGGGCGCCCCCCGCCGAGCTGCGCCTCGCCGCGCTCGCCGGCCTTGCCGGCGCGCCGCTCCCGGAGCCTCTCCTCGACGAGCTGCGCCGCGCGCAACGCGAGAAGCCCGAGGACCCTCTCCGGGCCGCGCTCCTCCACAGGTCGCTCGTCGCGCGGACCGGGGCCGATTCGAAGCGGACGAAGGAGGAGGCTCGGGCGCTTCTCGAGGAGGCGATCGGACTCCTGCCGATCATTCGCGTCGACCGCGCCTCGGGCGAGACGGCTGCGATGTTCGACATCGGGCTGAAGGGGAGGGCCGGCCGAGTCGATGAGGCGCTCGCCGCGGCCGAGGAGCACGCCCGGTCGCACGCGAGCTGCCGGCTCGTCGGCTCGTCGCTCGTCTCGCTGCGCTCGACGGCCGGCGACTCGGCGGGGGCGCTCGAGGCCGCGGACCGTCTGATGCAGCGTCCCTCGCCGTCGGCGGGCGACGCGAACACCTCGGCCTGGGCGCGATACGTCGCGGGAAAGGTGGACGAGAAGGCCCTCAGCCAGGCGAGGCAGGCCGTCGAAGGCTCCCGGCGCTCGAATCCCGCCATCCTGAACACGCTCGCCGCCATCTGCGCCGAGCTCGGGCGGCACGAGGAGGCGCATGCCCTCGTCCTCCGCTCGATGGAGCTCCTGGGGCTCGACGAGCCGATGCCGGGCGACTGGCTCGTCGTCGGGCGCATCCGGGAGAGCTTCGGCCTCGTCGACGAAGCGATCGAGGCGTACGGCCGGGCGAGCAAGGACGAGGAGGATCAGGCGTCGTTCCCCGATTCCGTCGGCGAGATCGCGGCGCGCCGCGCCCGGGCGCTCCGCGCGGCGAAGGCGGGCGCGGACTGAGCGCCCCGGTCGGCTGACCCGGCCGGGGGCAGGGCGGTAGCATTCCTCCCGCACAGGGAGGAGCCATGGCCGCGAAGAACGTGCACGGTCGGACGGTCGTCTTCGCCGGCGGGTGCCGGACCCCCTTCCTCCGCGCCGGGGCCGCCTTCGCCGACGTGATGGCCTACGAGCTCGGGGCGATGGCGCTGAAAGGCCTCCTCGACCGGACGGGCGTCGAACCCGCCGCCGTCGACCGCGTCGTGATGGGCACGGTCCTCGCCGACCCGCGGACGACGAACCTCGCGCGCGAGTCGGCGCTCGCCGCGGGACTTCCGGCGTCGTGCCCCGCGTTCACCGTCACGGCGGCCTGCGCTTCCTCGAACGTCGCGGTCTCCGGAGCCGTCGAGGCGATCGCGAGCGGCGCCGCCGAGGTCGTCGTCGCGGGCGGCGCCGAGACTCTCTCCGACGCGCCGATCCGTTTCGGCCGGGAGGTGCGCAAGCGCCTCATCCGGTCGCAGAAGGCGAAGGGGGTCCTCGACTGGGTGAAGCTCCTGCAGGGGCTTTCGCTGAAGGACCTCGCCCCCGACACGCCCGCGATCGCCGAGTTCTCGACGGGGCAGACGATGGGGCAGAGCGCCGAACGACTCGCGAAGAGGCTCGGCCTGACGCGCGAGGCGCAGGACCGATGGGCGCTCCGGTCCCACCGGAAGGCGGCGGCGGCGACGAAGGCGGGGCTCTACGTCGAGCAGGTCGTCCCGGCGCGGGTGCCTCCGTCGTACGGGCCGATCGGGGCCGACGACGGCATCCGCGGCGACACGACGCTCGCGAAGCTCGGCGCGATCCCCCCGGCGTTCGACCGCGCGTTCGGCACCGTCACCGCGGGGAACAGCTCCTTCCTGACCGACGGGGCGGCCGCCTGCCTCCTGGCGAGCGCGGAGGCGGCCGAGAGGCTCGGGCTCGCGCCGCGGGCGCGGGTGGTGACGACCGCGCTCGTCGCGATGGAGCCGCTCGAGGAGCTCCTCCTCGGTCCCGTCGCGGCCGTCGCAAAGGCGCTCGACGCGGCGGGCGTGTCGGCCGGCGAGGTGGGCGTCTGGGAGGTCCACGAGGCCTTCGCCGCGCCGGTCCTCGCGTTCCTGAAGCTCCTCGCCGACCGGAGCTACTGCCGGGAGCGGCTCGGCCGGGCGGATGCGGTCGGGCGGATCGACCCGGGGAGAGTCAACGCCCGGGGCGGCTCGCTCGCCCTCGGGCACCCGTTCGGAGCGACCGGCGCGCGCCTCCTGACGACGTGCGTCGAGAGGATGGAGCGCGAGGGAGCCGAGCTCGGCGTCGTGACGACGTGCGCGGCGGGCGCCCTCGGGCACGCGATGGTGCTCGCGCGATGAGAAGCCTCTCGCTGAAGAAGCGTCCCGACGGCGTCGCCGTCCTCCTCTTCGACACGCCGGACCGGCCCGTCAACGTCCTTTCGGCCGAGCTTCTCGACGAGGCGGGTCCGCTCATGCGGGAGATCCGGGAGGACGACGCGGTCGTCGCCTGCGTCCTCGCGAGCGCCAAGCCCGACGGATTCATCGCGGGAGCCGACCTGGACGAGGTCCTCGCGATGAGCGCCGCGGAGGCCGAGTCGATCTCCCGCGGCGCCCATGCCTGGCTCGACCGCGTGGAGGAGAGCCGGAAGCCCTTCGTCGCGGCGATCCACGGCGCGGCGCTCGGCGGGGGCCTCGAGGTCGCGCTCGCCTGCCGCTTCCGCCTCGCGACGGACGACCCGAAGACCGTCCTCGGCCTCCCCGAGGTGATGCTCGGGCTCCTTCCGGCCGCGGGCGGCACGCAGCGCCTGCCGCGCCGGATCGGCGTTCAGCGCGCGCTCCCGATGCTCCTGGCCGGCAAGCGCCTCCGCGCCGCGCAGGCGTACCGGTACGGCCTCGTCGACGCGCTCACCTCGCCCGGGGGCCTCCTCGAGACGGCCGCGAAGGCCGCGCTCGGCCTCGCGAATGGAACGCTGAAGCCGAACCGGGACAAGCAGCCCCTCACCGAGAAGCCGCTCGCCCTCCCGCCCCTCCGCGCCTGGGCGATCGGGAAGGCGCGGGTGGAGGTCCTTCGGAAGACCCGCGGCCTCTACCCGGCGCCGCTCGAGATCCTCGCCTGCGTCGAGAAGGGGCTCGCCGAGGGCCTCGCGGCGGGCCTCGAGGAGGAGGCGGTCCGGTTCGGGCGCCTCGTGGCGACCGAAGGCGCGAAGAACCTCGTCCGCCTCTTCGACGCGATGACCGCGCTGAAGAAGGCGCCGAAGGGCGAGGCGCCGCGCGAGGTGAAGCGGCTCGGCGTCCTCGGCGCGGGGCTGATGGGGGAGGGGATCGCCGCCGTGTCGCTCCCGCTCGCCTCCGTCGTCCTGAAGGACGTCTCGGAGGAGGGACTCTCGCGCGCGGCGAAGAGCCTGCGGAAGGGGCTCGACCGCCGCGTCCGCTCCGGCGCGCTGACGCGCCTCGAGAGGGACCGGCAGTGGTTCGGCCTCCGCCCCACGACCCGCCCGGAAGACCTCGCCGGCTGCGACCTCGTCGTCGAGGCGGTCTTCGAGGACCTCGCGCTGAAGCGGAAGGTGCTCGCCGAGACCGAGGACGTGATCGGCTCGGAGGCCGTCTTCGCGAGCAACACGTCGGCCCTCCCGATCTCGCAGATCGCTGCGAAGGCGAAGGTCCCGGAGCGCGTCGTCGGGATGCACTACTTCTCGCCCGTCCCGAAGATGCCGCTCCTCGAGGTCGTCGCACCGAAGGGCGCCGCTCCGTGGGCCGTCGCGACGGCGCGGGCGTTCGGTGTCGCGCAGGGGAAGACGGTGATCGTCGTGACGGACGGCCCCGGCTTCTACACGACTCGGATTCTCGCGCCGTTCGTCAACGAGGCGGTCGTCCTCCTCGACGAAGGGGCGGCGATCCCGGACCTCGACGCGGCGCTCCTCGACTTCGGGTTCCCGGTCGGACCCGTCGCGCTCCTCGACGAGGTCGGGATCGACGTCGCGGCGCACGTCGCGCGCGACCTCGGCAAGGCGTTCGCCTCGCGGGGCGCCGCCGCGTCGGGCTCGTTCGCGCGGCTCCTCGGCGCGGGCTTCCGCGGCCGGAAGAACGGACGGGGGTTCTACGTCTATCGAGCTGAAGCGCGCTCCGGCGGATCGAAGGAAGTCGACCGGGAGGTCTACGCGTTCTTCGGTGGCGCGGAGCGGACGCCGATGCGCGGCGCCGACCTCGCGGACCGGCTCGTTCTCCTCATGGTGAACGAGGCGATCTGGTGCCTTCAGGAAGGGGTCGTCGCCTCCCCGCGGGACGCGGATGCGGGCGCCGTCCTGGGCCTCGGGTTCCCGCCGTTCCGGGGCGGGCCGTTCCGCTGGGTCGACGCGGTCGGCGCGGCGGAGGTCGTCGGAAGGATGGAGCGCCTGCGAAAGCGCCACGGCAAGCGCTTCACGCCGGCTCCGCTCCTCCTCGAGGCGGCGCGGGCCGGCCGGCCGTTCCACGGCTGAGCGCCGCAAGTCCGGACCGGCTGCCGGACGACGGGAGATGGGGCGGGGCGGGCCTTCCGGCCCGCCCCGCGAAGCTCAGCGCTCGAGCTTGAAGCCGACGCGGATCGTCACCTGGAACTCGGCGACCTTGCCGTCGTGGATGCGGCCCCTCTCCTCGACGACCTCGAACCAGTCCATGTGCCGGATCGTCTTCGAAGCCTCTTCGACGGCGGCCTTCACGGCCTCGGCGAAGCTGACCGGCGACGTGCCGACGAGCTCGACTTTCTTGTAGATACCAGGCATCGGTTCCTCCTAGCGAATTCTCGGGACGGGGGTCCGCAGGGATTCTATCGGCGCCCGCCCCGGGGAACGCTCAGAAGCCGAAGCCCCAGCCGAGCTCGACCTCCCACTGGTCCATCTTCAGCTCGATCCGCTGCTGGCCCGGGACCTCGAGCGGGTTCGCGCCGCTGACGGTCTGCGAGAAGGCGCGGGTCACGGCGACGTGGAGGGCGCTCTTCGGCGAGAGGAGCTTCGAGACGCCGACGGTGACGTGGTCCTGGACGATGCCCGGGGCGAGGATGTTGAAGAGGACCTCGCTCTCCTGCACCGGCTGGGTGCAGTGGGCGTAGCCGGCGCGAAGCGTCCACGAAGGGGTCGCCTCCCACTGGACGCCGAGCTTGTAGACGGTGACGTCGTCCCAGCCGAAGCCGGCGCCGCCGTCGGCGCCGAGCGGGGCCTGCATCAGGTTCGGGAGCATCGGGTTCCCGACGGAGCCGACCTCGCTGTAGTAGATCTGCTGGACGTCGGCGGCGATCGACCACCCCTTCGCCGGGAAGACGGCGATGCCGGCCGTCCAGGTCGCGGGGACGTCGAAGTCGCCCTTGCCGGCGAAGAGGCCCGCGTAGTCGTCGAACTCGTCCATGGCGATCTTCGTCTGGTAGGAGGCGCCGACGCCGAGGTACTCCCCGAACTTGCCGTGGTAGCCGATCCGCGCGCCGAACCCGGTCGTGGTGTCGGCGCCGTTGTTCGTCAGCTTCGCGGGGTTCGACGAGAACATCGAGAAGGCCGAGAGTCCCTTCGCCTCGAAGCTCTGCCAGCCGAGGATCGGCGAGACGCCGATCGCCTGGTGCTCCGCGAACTCCCACGTGAAGGAGGGGGCGATGAAGGCCTGCATCAGGTTGACGCCGGCGAGGGCCTGGCCGAAGACGGGGTTCGACCAGTCGGTGTTCATCCCGCCGTTCCCGTAGATCGCGAGGCCGACGTGGAAGCCGTTCGACAGGTGCCAGGCGCCCGCCATGGCCGGCATGACGAAGGCCTTGCTGTCGCTCTCGTAATTGCCGGGCGCGAGGCCGAACGTGCCAGGGTAGCCGGAGGGGTTCCCGGTCACCGTGTACTCGCGGTTCGGGTTGAAGAGCGCGAGGCTGATGTCGTAGCCCTTGACGAACGCGATCGTCGCGGGGTTCGTGGCGCTCGCCAGCGTGTTCAGGTGGAGCGCCTGGCCGGCGCCGGCCATCCCTTTGTACGGGGTGCCGTAGCCGAGCGAGAAGTAGCCGTTCGTCGCCAACGCGGGAGCGGCCAGGGCGAGCAGGGCCAGCGCCGTGATCGCCAGGACGGGGTTTCGTCTCATCGCACACTCTCCATAGGGCACGCCGCATCGGGTCGTGCCGGAATCCGGGTCTGTGGGAGGAAGGTCGGGACCGGCCTTTCGGCCGGGGTCAGGTCGTCAGCAGCCGCCGCCCTTCTTCGGCGCGGGGGCCGCGACGGCCCTCACGACGAGCTTCGGCGGGGGCGGGGCGGAGGCGCCGGTGAAGTAGCCGTTCAGGGCGCTCCGCGAGCGGAACTCCGCGATCCGGGCCGGCGTCGGCTCCGCGGGNCTGCGGATCGGAGACGATCTCTCGCGCGAGGTCGACGGCGCCGATCGTCCCGAACGGCTTCGCGGCGACGGCCGGCTTCGAGGCGGGGAGGGCGAGCGTCGCGAGGCCGAGGACGGCGAGCGTGCCGAGCGCGGCGAACTGTCGGTTGCGGAGGCGGTCGTTCGACGGCGGGACGTCCTTCCCGGCCCTCCTCGCGAAGATCAGCTCGAGCTTCTCGGCGCCGAGGAACGCTCCGATGGCCATCGCGACGACGCCCGCGGCGAGGACGGAGAACGGCAGTCCCGTCGCCTGCGCGATCGTCACCGAGCCCATCGTCCCGCTCTTGTAGAAGCCCTCGAGGGGGCCGTAGAAGAGGCCGAAGAGGAACGAGCCGGCCGTCACGCCGACGATCGACCAGAACCCGTCCCACTTGCCCGAGGCCATCGCGACGACGCCCGTCCCGGGGCAGTAGGCGGAGACCATGAAGCCGATTCCGAGGAGGAGGCCGCCGACGACGTGCGGGCCGACGAAGGTCTCCGGCACCGTCAGGAGCGAGAGGTCGAGGACGCCGAGCCCCGAGAGGAGGCCGATGCCCGCGCAGGCCGTCGCGATCGCGCTGAACATCACCTTCAGGACGCGCGTGTCGGTCAGGTAGAACTGGGCGGCGAGGTTCTTCGCGTTCCCGAAGCCGGCGCGCTCGAGGACGAAGCCGAACGCGAAGCCGACGAGCGTCCCGAGGAGGAGGCCGGTGGGGAAGCCGAAGACGTCGTTCGGGTAGAGCGGCAGGAGGTTCATCGCCACTCCTTTCGGAGGAGCGGGGCGACGAGGTAGCCGCCGGCGAAGACGCACATCATGAAGATCCAGGAGCCGAGCGAGAGGACGGCGCCGCCTGTCAGCGCCTGGCCCGAGGTGCAGCCGCGCGCGAGGCGGGCCGCGAAGCCCATGATCACGCCGCCGAGGATCGCGAGCGCGATCCGGCGCCCCTTCGGCACTGCCTCGCCGCGGATCACCTCGCCCTTCAGCCGGCCGGCCGAGTAGGCGCCGACGAGGCCGCCGAGGAAGACGCCGAGGACCTCGAAGACGAGCCAGTCCTGAAGGACGCTCTTGCCCGGGCCGACGTACTGCGAGAAGTAGGCGTTCGCTTCCGTCGCCGCGGGGGCGACGAGGTGGGCGGCGCCGATCGCGAGGCGGGTCGGGACGCTCGAGGAGCCGAGCCCGAAGCCCATGACGAGGAACGAGCCGAGGAGGACGAGGCCGAGCGCGAAGCCGGCGACGTAGGGGTTCCAGTAGGGACGTTCGACGGGGGGCTGCATCTCGTTCACCTCGTCACGGGAGGAAGCGGAAGGCGGAGTGCTGCCCCGCCGTCAGGAGGATCCAGCGGAGGGCGAGGCCCCCCGCGAGGATGAGGACCGGGAGCATCGGGGCGAACGGGAGGTGCCGCTTCGCCTCCGCGGCCTCCATGGCGAGCGGGACGAGGAGGCCGAGGACGACGACGCAGGAGAAGAAGACGGCCGTGTACGGCCCGCCGAGGAACTGCGACGCGGCCCACTCGCCCGTCTCGCCCGCGGTCGCGAAGCCGAGGAGCATCAGGGCGATGAGGACGAGCTCGGCGACGATGGCGAGGGCGTCCCAGCGGACGAGCGTCTTCCGGTCGCCCTCCTCGAGCGGGAGGAGGAGGAGGAGCGCCGCGCCGGTCGAGAGGCCCGATGCCAGGAAGAGGGGCCCGAGGACCGCGCTGTTCCAGAGGATGCGCGACGGCATCGTCCCGAGGAGGAGGCCGGTGTAGATCCCGAGCGCGACGCCCATCCCGACGCTCGTCAGGAGGATCCCGCGCCGCCACCGGTCGGCCTGGCCGAAGAGGGTCTCGAGGAGCCGCGAGAAGGCGCCGGGCGTCTTCCCGCGGAGCCACGCCCGCTGCGCCTCGCCCAGCGAGCCGAGGCCGAGGAGGAGGCCGACGGGGTAGATCAGGACGAGGATCCAGGCGCCCCAGGACATCGGCGAGGTGGCGTGGAAGAAGAGGTAGAAGCGCCAGGCCCAGAGCCTGTGGGCGAGGTCGAGCCAGAGGGCGCCCATGCCGACGGAAAGGAGCGCGAGGGCGGCGAACGGCATGAGGCGAAGGGCGTCGCCTTTCGGCTTCTCTCCCGACCGCAGCTCGAGCGCGGCGGCGAGGACGAAGATCCCCGCGACGAGTCCGCCGAGGAAGAGGTAGGCGACGATCTCCCAGCCCCAGACGTGGAGCGACGGGTCGATGCCGGGGTTCGTACGGGTCGTTGTGGCTTCGATCAGGTGGTTCATCGCACGCGCCTCAGACGAGGAAGTGGACGTTCGGGCCGGCGCCCGACTCGGGGTGGTTCACCTTCGAGCGCCGCTCGCGGAGGAGCTTCGCCACGGTCGACTCCGGGTCGTTCGAGTCGCCGAACGTGAGCGTCCCGGTGGGGCAGACGCCGACGCAGGCGGGCTGGAGCTCCTTCTGGACGCGGTGGAGGCAGAACGTGCACTTGTCGACGTACCCCTCCGGGTGGACGAAGCGCGCGTCGTACGGGCAGGCGGCGATGCACGCCTTGCAGCCCGAGCACTTGTGGTGCGTCACGAGGACGACGCCCCCCTCGTTCACGTGCGAGGCGCCCGTCGGGCAGTTCTTGACGCAGGGGGCGTCGGTGCAGTGGTTGCACCTCTCGGAGCGGATCTCGGCGGAGAGCTTCGGGAACTCGCCCCGGACCTCCTCGACGATCCAGTCGCGGCAGAAGCCGTCGGGGACGTCGTTCTCGGCCTTGCAGGCGAGGACGCACGCCTTGCACCCGACGCACTGGCGGGTGTCGACGGTCATCGCATAGCGCTTCGCGGCGGAGCTCGTCGCGCCCATCTCAGGCCTCCGCCTTCGCGGCGTTCGCCGTCGCCGTCTTCTCGGACTTCTCGATCGTCACGAAGTTGACGCTCATCCCGGTCGTCCCGGCGACCGGGTCGACGGCGATGCGCGTCACGAGCGTCTGGTCGTCCATGCCGCGGTTCGCCGCGAACCTCAGCCCCGGGTTCGTGTGTCCGTAGCCGTGGACGACGAAGACGCAGTCGGGGCGGATTCGCTGGGTCACCTTCAGCTTCACGGGCTGGGAGCGGACGCCGTCCTGGTTCACGAGCGTCACGACCTCGCCGTGCGCGAGCCCCTGCTCCTTCGCGGCCTTCGCGTTCAGCCAGACCTCGTTCTCGTCGTAGACCTCGGAGAGGAAGCGGTTGTTCGTCGTCCGCCCGAACGTGTGGACGGGGGAGCGGCCGAAGAGGAGGCGGAACTGCCCGTCGGCCGGCTGCTCGTGCCGCGTGTAGGGCGGCAGCGGCGGCAGGCCCGCCTCGGCCATCCGCTTCGAGTAGAGCTCGATCTTCTTCGACGGCGTCGCGAACGCCAGCTCGAGCCCTTCCTCCGCCCGGACCGGGACCGGCGTCCCCTTGAGGACGCCCTTCCTCTTCGCGGCCGCGACATCGTAGCCGCCCGCCGAAAGCCGCTCGGTCACGAGCTGCTCGCCGCTTTCCCAGGGGAAGTACTGTCCCAGGTCGAGCCGCTTCGCCAGCTCCTTCGCGATCCACCAGCCGGGCTTCGACTCGTACATCGGCGGGACGACCTCCTGCCGGATCGGGAGGAACGGTTCCGACCAGGGGATCGGGGCGACGTCGTCCCACCGCTCGAGGTACGTCGCCTCGGGGAGGACGACGTCGGCGTAGCCGACGATCTCGGCGGGGAGGACGTCGATCGCGACGAGGAGGTCGAGCTTCTGGATCGCCTCGAGGACCTGCTTTCGCTGCGGGAGCGCCTGGAGGAGGTTCGAACCGTAGACGATCCACCCCTTGACCGGGCAGCCCTTCGTCGTGATCCGGCCCGGGACCGTCGCGTCGCAGACGCCGTGAGAGAGGACCTCCTCGGCGAACGGGTAGATGACGCCTTCGGGATGGTCCTGCGCCGCCTTCGTCTCCGCCGGGTAGGCCGGGACCGGGTACTTCGGGACGTTCATCTGCGTCGGGACGAAGATCCCGCCGCGGCGCCCCCAGGAGCCGAGGAGGGCGTTCAGGATCGCGATCGCGCGCGAGCGCTGGACGTCGTCGCCGTACCAGGTGACGTGCCGGCCGGGGTGGACGAGCGAGGCGGGACGGGCGCCCGCGATGAAGCGGGCCGTCTCGACGATCGTCGCGGCCGGGATCGTCGTCTCGGTGAACGCCCACTCCGGCGTCTTGTCGGCGACGTGGGCCTTCAGCTCCTCGAGGCCGACGGCGTGCTTCTCGACGTAGTCGCGGTCGTAGAGCCCCTCGCCCAGGATCACGTGGATCCACGCCAGGAGGAGCGCCATGTCGGTGCCGGGCTTGATCGGGAGCCAGTAGCGGGCCTTGCCCGCGGCCGTCGAGTAGCGCGGGTCGACGACGACGAGCTCGCCTCCCTTCGAGATCATCTGCGCGAAGTCCTGCACCTGCGTGTTGTGCATGTTCTCGCCGAGGTGCGAGCCGATGAGCGTGAGGACCCGAGAGTGAGCGATGTCGAGGACCTCGGGGGAGCCGAGCGAGGCGCCGTAGGTCAGGTTGAAGCCGACCTCGCGCGGACCGCGGCACTGCCCGTAGGACGGCGCCGTGACGGTCGCCGAGCCGTAGGCGAAGAGGAGGTGCTTGAAGAACGACCCGCCGAAGCCGTGGGAGAAGAGGGCGACCTTGTCCGGCCCGCACGTCTCCTTGATCTTGAGGAGCTTCTCGGCCGCGAAGTCGAGGGCCTTCTCCCACGAGACTTCCTCGAAGTCCTGCTTCCCGCGCGCGCCGGTCCGCCGGAGGAGCGGCTTCTTCAGCCGGTCGGGGTCGTAGAGGAGGCCGGTGCCGCCGGTGCCGCGGGGGCAGAGCCGGCCGCGAGAGAGCGGGTGCTCGGGGTTCCCGACGAGCTTCGTGACCTTTCCGTCCTTCACGTGCGCGAGGACGCCGCACTTCCAGAAGCAGAGCTCGCAGAACGTCGGGACGACCCGGTCACCGTCGGTCCCGGGGTCGTGGACGACGTCGGGGTCGAGGCCCCACCACTTCGTCGTCAGGCCCGAGCCGAGGGCGGCTGCCCCGAGGCCCGCGCCGCCGATCTGTATGAACTCTCGCCGGGTCGCCGTCATCTTCGCCTCCGGTGGTCTGGAAGATCGCCGTCGGCCGGATATCAAGAAGCGCGCCACGATGCGGCGGGAACGCGAATGCTGCTGTGCAACGCGATCGGCGCGAAACTGCGAGATCGTCGCTGCGACAAATCCGTTCACGTGCAACGTGTTGTTTCGTGTCTCGGGAGTCGAATGAAACACGTTGTTTCGGCCGCGGCCGAGCATCTTCCCCGGAAGCGGCCGGGTCGCCGGGCAGTGCCGGCTCCCGTACGATGAGGGGATGATTCGCTCGAGCCGCACGCCGCTCTGGATCGTGACCCTCTCCGGCGTCTTCGCCGCGGCGCTTCTCGGGACGGCCGGCCTGGCGTCGCGGACGCTGCGGCAGCGGGATGCGGCGGTGCGCGACGGCGTCCTGTCGCGGGCGGCGCACGAGCTCGAGGCGAGCCTGCGGGGTGTGACGCCCGAGGAGGCGT
>JADHEE010000440.1_pt1 | contig 16238 bp, 14 predicted proteins | sample 8952401 | NCBI WGS metagenome assembly JADHEE01 (sample SAMN16124438, study PRJNA663242) | bioreactor sludge metagenome | isolation source: sludge (ammonium) | place: India:Bengaluru | collected 2019-02-28
TGGTCACCTGTTGCCATGACCACTTCAATACCATCATCAATCAACTGTTGAATGACTTGATGCGCATTGGCTTTAATCGCATCGTGAATAGCAATATAAGCCAGCACTTCTTGGCTATTGCTTAAGAAACTGATCACATTGCCTGTCGCACGCTGCTGATTCAACTGGCTTTGCAAAGTATCATCTAAGGTGATGCCGAGTTGCTCAAGCAGCTTTTGGCTACCAATATAAAGGGTTTGCTCGCCAATCTGACCTTTGACACCAAAGCCAGTTACATCCTCAAAGTCTGCCACTTTAAGCAATTGCTGTGCAGGAACTATTTGAGTCAAAGTCTGTGCAATCGGATGACTTGAATACTGCTCAATCGAGGCAATCCACTGTTCTGCTTGCGCTTGGTTTACATTTGGGCTGAGCAACTGAATTTCTTTCAGGCTTGGTTTACCTTCAGTCAAAGTCCCTGTTTTATCGACAATCAGCGTATTCACTTTACTTAAAGCTTCAATCGCCTCTGCATCTTTAAACAGTACCCCTTTTTGTGCCGCACGACCGGTGGTGGCCATCACTGACATTGGCGTCGCCAAACCCAGCGCACACGGGCAGGCAATAATCAGTACCGCCACCGCACACATCAGTGCCAGATCAAATTGCGCACCACCAAACACCATCCAAGTGGCAAAGGTCAATACACTAATCAACAACACCACAATCACAAAATACTTGGCAAACACATCTGCCAAACGTTGTAACGGTGCTTTAGAACGCTGTGCTTCTGCCACCGTCTGAATCATTTTCGCCAAAGTGGTATTTGCCCCAACCGCCGTGGTTTGAATACGAATACTGCCTTGTTGATTGACCGTCCCGCCGATCACCGTGTCATGCACTTGCTTTTTCACAGGCACAGGTTCACCGGTCATCATGGCTTCATCGACATAGGTTTTGCCTTCAACCACCACACCATCCAGTGGGATCTGCTCGCCCGAGGAAATTTGTAAAATATCGCCTTGTTTGACCATACCAATATCAACTTCAACCACTTGATCATTTTGAACCAACTTGGCTGTGTTGGCTTGCAGTTTGAGTAAGGCTTTGAGTGAGTCTGCGGTCTTAGCACGCGCCTTTAACTCCATGATTTGACCGAGCAAACTTAAAGATACGATCATACAGGCTGCTTCAAAGTACACTGCAACGCCATGCCCAGTTTTGGCTTCCATTGGAATCACACTTGGGAAAATCGTTGCCACCACACTATAAATATAGGCCGCTAACACCCCAACACCAATCAGGCTCCACATATTTAAGTTGCGGGTTTTATACGAAGTCCAGCAACGTTCAATAAAGGGTTTACCTGCCCACAACACCACTGGGGTCGCGAGGACCAGCTCAATCCACGGCTGAATATGCGGTGAAATGAAACTGTGAATATGTGAACCCATCGCCACTACAAACACGATCAACGTCAGTGGCAAGGTCATCCAAAAGCGATGGCTAAAGTCCACCAACTCTGGGTTGGGTGCATCATCTAAAGTCGGTTGCATCGGCTCGAGTGCCATACCACAAATCGGACACGTCCCCGGTCCCTTTTGTACAATTTCAGGGTCCATCGGACAGGTATAGTCCATATCCGCAGCCCCTTCAGGTACAGGACGCTGATCGGGTGGAATCAGATAAAACTCAGGATCCCCTTTAAACTTATCTAAGCAAGAAGGATTGCAGAAATAATAGGTCTGTTGCTGATAATCCGTTTTTAACTCTGTATTCGGATCGACTGACATGCCACATACGGGGTCAATAAACTCAGCTGATCCAGACGGAGCACTATGTTCATGCTTTCTTCCACCACAGCAGCTACTTTTTGCAGCTTCTACTTTCGGCTTGGGTACACAGCAACTGGCTTTGGTGTCTGGTTCTGTTTGAGGCTTAGGCTCACAACAGGATGCTTTTTTCTCTGCCTCTTTCGGAGTTGAACCACAACAGCCCGCAGTAGAAGTAGACACCGATACTGCATCTTCAGTTTTTACATAAGCCTCTGGGGTTGCAATAAACGTTTGCAAACATTTTTCACTACAAAAATAGTAGTCCTGTCCCTGCCACTCGGTATGCGGTTTAGTTAAATCAGTTACAGTCATGCCACACACAGGGTCAATAAATATGGTCTTCTCTGCATCTGACACAGGTTTTGATCCGCAACCACAACCTTTGGAAGTCACTACAGCACTTCCCTCTTTCGCCTGAGATGAAGCATCGCTTATATCTGTTTGGGATTGATTGCAACAAGCACTGGTCGCTTTTTCTGATGTTAAGTAAGCCTCTGGGTTGGCCGAAAATTTCTTTAAACAGCCTGAACAACAAAACAAATAACGAACTGCTTGATGCTCATACACATGAGGAGAGTCTTCTGCGACCGTCATCCCACAGACAGGATCGATATTCACCACCATCGGCGCTAATTTCTGTTTGGAACAGCAAGACGTTTTGTGTTGCTCACTCATTCTGACTCACCTTTTATTTTTTGATTGTGTTAGCATAAAGTCAGTACCTAGGTACTGAGTCAAGCTTTTTGGAGATTATTTTATGCTCACTATCGGCAAGCTGGCAAAACACTGTCAGGTAAATGTGGAAACCATTCGTTATTATCAACGGATCGGTCTGATGCGTATTCCTGAAACCACACAAAACTATCGCTATTATAGTCAGCAAGATATTGAAACTTTAAGCTTTATACAAAAAGGCAAAGATGCGGGCTTACAGCTCAGTGAAATTCAAGATCTATTGCATTTGCAACTGGATGATCGAGAAAAAGTCCGTGATGTGATTCAGCAACGACTGGAAAAAATTGATCAACGGATTCAAGAGCTGAATGCTTTGAAACAACGCCTTTCAAGCTGGGTGGATGAATGTAAAACCACCACCGACAGTTGCTGCCCAATTTTGCAAGAGCTAAAAAAAGGTTCAACGATTGCACCATAAACAGATACCATCTTTGAAATTTGACGATCATTTTCACACACCTTTTCGATTCTCAGGACTGCGTTCACCATGTCGATTGAACTTGCCCAACTCAGAAAACAGCTTCGCAAACAACGCAGACAAGTTTCCGCCTATCAACAGCAGCAGTCCGAACTTCAAATTTTACAACGTTTAAGACGTGTGCCCGAATTTAAACATGCCACCCGTGTCGGGATCTATCTACATGCTTTTGGGGAAATTCAGACCCGTAAAATCATTGAATATTGTTTTCATCAAAAAAAAGCAGTGTATTTACCGATGATTTGCAATATGAACTGCTGACCCCTCAACAGCATTTACGCTTCAAGCGCTAAAATTGACATTTTTGACTGTTGAGAATACTTAAAAATCACATGTTTAGTCATTTTTTATACAATTTATTTTGACCTGCCCTTGTATTTTTTAAAATACCCATCACTATAAAAAACATGGCAACACCGTTGTCACTCATTAGGAGTGCCCATGTCTGAAATTATTATGAATCAAGAAACCTTAGAGCCTCAGGTTCCAAGTGTATTACCACTTTTAGCGTTACGTGATGTAGTGGTGTATCCACACATGCAAATCGCGCTATTTGTAGGTCGTGAAAAATCGATCAATGCAGTTGATGTGGCTCGTAACAGTGACAATCTAGTATTTGTAGTTGCTCAAAAAGATTCTCTTTCAGAAGAAATTGATCACGACAACTTATATCAATACGGTACTGTCGCGAAGATTGTGCAAGTTGTGAATCATGAAAATGATGAAAACTGTATAAAAGTATTAATTGAAGGCTTGCATCGTTCAAAGCTAGAAAAAATCATTGATGAAAATGATTATCTAACCGCAGAACATGCGCTTAGCCCAATGTCAGTCCACATTGACGAAACAACGCAAGAAACACGTGTTCAAGAATTACGTGCCCTATTTGCTCAATATGCTGAAGCAAAACTGCGTAATGCACGCGAACTGATTGCTGCTGCGAACAAGATTGACGATTTACTGCAATTGTTATTCTTCGTAGCGACCCGTGTCCCGCTTAACATTGATGTGAAGCAAAAATTCCTCGAACACGATGAGTTTGAAGCACATCTACAAGAACTGATGACGTATTTATTGCAGCAATCTGAAGAACAACAGATTGAGCAAACTTTACATGACTCAGTAAAGCGTCAAATGGAGAAAAATCAACGCGAATACTTCCTCAATGAAAAGATGAAGGTGATTCAGCGTGAGCTTTCTGACATGAATGGCGGCGCGGAAGATGACGTTGCTGAAATTGAAAAACGTCTTGTCGAAGCTGATTTGCCTGAACATGTGCGTAAAAAAGCTGAAAGCGAATTCCGTAAACTCAAAGCAATGCAACCTGCATCTAGTGAAGCGGCTGTGGTGCGCAATTATATCGAGGCTATTTTAGATACGCCTTGGAATAAAGCCAGCAAAGTCAGCATTAACTTAAGCAAAGCGCAAGAAATTCTCGATGCGGATCATTACGGCTTAGACGACGTGAAAGATCGTATCGTGGAATATCTCGCAGTTCAATCTCGCGTGAAAAAACTCAAAGGCCCAATCCTTTGTTTGGTTGGCCCTCCAGGTGTAGGTAAAACTTCACTGGGTGAATCGGTTGCGAAAGCGACAGGTCGTGAGTTTGTACGTATGGCACTCGGTGGCGTACGTGACGAAGCGGAAATCCGTGGTCACCGTCGTACTTATATCGGTGCGATGCCGGGTAAAATTGTGCAGTCTTTAACAAAGGTCGGCGTGAAGAACCCTTTGTTCTTGCTCGATGAAATCGACAAGATGGCGCAAGACTACCGCGGCGACCCTGCTTCTGCGTTGCTTGAAGTACTCGATCCATCACAGAACAGCAAGTTTAACGATCACTATTTAGATCTTGATCTGGACTTGTCTGAAGTGATGTTCATCTGTACTGCGAACAGCATGAATATTCCAGAAGCATTGCTTGACCGTATGGAAGTGATTCGTCTACCGGGGTATACCGAAGATGAAAAAGTCAATATTGCTGAGCGTTACCTTGTTCCGAAAGCAATGAAGAACAATGGTCTACGTGCGAAAGAATTGACTGTTCATGAAGAAGCAATTCGTGACATCGTGCAACGTTATACACGTGAAGCTGGTGTACGTAGCTTAGAACGTGAAGTCTCTAAAATTGCCCGTAAAGTTGTAAAAGAAGCGGTCAGCAAGAAAGCGAAAAACCTGCAAGTTGATGTGACTTCGGCCAATCTTCCAGACTACTTAGGTCCACATAAGTTTGACTTTGGTATGGCGGAAGATGAAGCTCAAGTCGGTCGTGTTAACGGTTTAGCGTGGACTTCAGTGGGTGGTGAGTTGTTGACCATTGAAGTTGCAGCGGTCAAAGGTAAAGGTAAATTCATTACCACGGGTTCACTCGGCGATGTAATGAAAGAGTCGATTACCGCTGCTATGACTGTCGTGCGTACCCGTGCAGATGAATTGGGTATCGAGTCGACACGTTTCGAAGAAACCGATGTTCACGTCCACTTACCAGAAGGTGCAACACCGAAAGATGGCCCTTCTGCAGGTTTAGCGTTAACAACTGCATTGGTTTCTGCTTTCACAGGCATCCCAATTCGTCCAGATATTGCCATGACAGGTGAAACCAGTCTCGGTGGTCGTGCAATGCGCATTGGTGGCTTGAAAGAGAAACTTCTGGCTGCACACCGTGGTGGAATTAAGCTGGTCTTCATTCCTCAAGACAACGTCCGTGATTTATCTGAAATCCCAGACAATGTTAAAGAAGGTTTAGAGATTAAAGCGGTGAAATCGATTGATGAGATTTTACCACTGGCGTTGACCTCTATGCCTGAACCTTTGGTCAAAGCACCAATTGTGAAAGCTGTCGACGAAGGCAAAAAAGCTGCACGCCACTAATTCTGCATCTTAAAAAAAAGAGAGCTTCGGCTCTCTTTTTTATTACAATTTACTGTAGATAACACCACACATCTTTATGCTTTTATTTCCTACAATAATTNGCAAAGCTCGGAGCAACCAAACGCTGACATTCTAACTGATCAAGTTGCTGCATCGCTGTACAATAGCCTGCGCCTAAGTCACGTGAGCTCACATTACTCACTGTCGCAATAAAATTACCATGGCTTGGATAAATCCACTTTAAGCCCACAGGATAGCTTTGGATGGGTTGTTCGCTAAAGAATCCGATCATTTCTAAAATATACACACCTTTAATCTTATCTTTTTGTGACTGAACCGATTTCGCATGCACATAGCTGCCCATTTGTTCAGTTTTATAAAACGGTGGTTCTTCTAAACTATAGAACACAAAGTCCACATTGTTGGGCAATTTAGACTTTTGCTCTGCCAAAATACGCGCCGTTTCAATCACACCAGCAACGCCAGAGGCATTGTCATCTGCGCCATCCTGATCGCCAAAGACGTCATAATGCGCCCCAACAATCACGCGGTCTGCGCGTCCGACATTTAAACTACACACTACATTTCGGTAGATTTGCTGATTGGCAGTAAAATTTTGATAGTGACATGGGACGCCCAATAAGCGCATTTGTTCTTTGATCCATGCAGAGACACGGTTTAGTTCATCAAGGTTTTTATAGTTACGTGCTTTGCCCTGACCAATCACTTGCTCCAAATAGACTTGTAGGTTTTGTTCATCAGCCATTTTGGCGTTGCTTGCAAATACCTGCCCTGTGAAAGTACCCAGTACAACAATCAACAAAAAAGCCTGTTTTTTTAAAGTTTTGAGCCACATTGTTATTATTCCAAGTATTTCTTATTCCTCTCATCTGTTGAATTAAGCAACATTAGTTCAGTGAATTCAATTGCATTTTGTTTCGTCTCACTGCAAAGCCTTGCTTTCACCGTTATAATGAATCATCTCGTTATACATGACCCATTATGAAAATCCGTATTCTGACCATTGGTCAAAAAATGCCTGCATGGGTACTGACTGGTTTTGAAGATTATTTCAAACGTATTCAACCTTTTGTGCAAACGCAGATTATTGAACTGCCAATGGCAAAGCGCGGTAAAAATGATTCAGAAGCAGATATTTTAAAATACCGTCAAATTGAAGGTGATAGCATTTTAAATGCAATGAAAGGAAACGAAGTGCTGATTGCTTTAGAAGTCGGTGGTCGTGAGTTTAGCACCGAAAAACTGGCAGAAACCATGAAAGGATGGATGCTTGAGGGCAATGATATTGTACTGGCAATTGGTGGGCCTGACGGTCACTCTGAAGCAGTACGCAAAGCAGCTGCTTGGCATTGGTCTTTATCCAAACTGACCTTACCACACCCGATGGTTCGCGTGATGCTGATTGAACAACTCTACCGTGCGATGAGTATTAATCATAATCATCCTTATCATCGTGCAGGTTAAGCTCAAGTATTGTTCTTTTTTTGGAACAATACGTTGATATTTCCCCCATTACACAGATGATAAGAATCTGACAAAATTCTTTTCATCTTCTGCTATTAGGCTTTCACAATGAACTTACAAACGCTACCCGGCTTATTCATTTCTCATGGCTCACCCATGCTTGCGTTGAATCCAGAGCAAGTTGGGCCAGCGCTACATCGTTTGGGTCTAAACTTACCGACACCACAAGCAATTGTGATTATGTCCGCACACTGGGAAAGTAACTCACTTGAAGTAAGTACTGGAGTGAACACTTTGCCCCAATATTCTTTGCGATGGGTACAGGTCATCGTTTTAATATTGTGCATAGTAGCTTTACCATGGGTGCACTGGGCATGGACATTTACCGTTTTGATTAATATATAAATTTTACTTATATATTAACAAAAAAATATTTATGGATACATTTTGAAACCCAAAAGAACTGAATGTATCCATTCTTTTAAAAATAACATCGGATAGCATGTATCTTGTTATTTTAAATCAAGAACTTGTAAGCCATGAAATTAAAATATTTAGCGATTGTCCTTTTCCCACTCGCACTGGCTGCTTGCCAATCATCTGATATTCAAAAAGTAGGAGATTTGGCTGTGTCTGTACTACAACAACAAAATGCAGATCAAACACTCGCAAACTACCATTGGAGCGCGAATATCCCAGATGCGCCTAAACCTTTGGTTTTAAACTTTGACAAACAAGCAGGTCGCTTAGGCATTGCAACCAGTTGTAACAGTATGGGTACCAGTTGGAAAGTTGAGAATAATCAAATTGTGACGGGTAACCTGATGGCGACTCAAATGGCATGTGAACCAAAAGCCATGGCTCAAGAAGGCATCGCAGCAGATTTATTTGACAACCGTAAAGCACCGTTTGTTTTAAACCTAAATGATCCTGATGCACCAACACTGACCGTGGTATCAGCAAAAGGTGAAAAAATTGTATTCACAGGTAAACAAACCGCTGAATCGAAATATCAAAGCCAAGGTGAAACTGTTTTCTTAGAAATTTCACCAGAAACCAAAACATGTTCTGCAGGAGTTGCCCGTATGGAATGCCTACAAGTTCGTGAAATTAAATATGCTGAAAATGGCGTAAAGACACAGGTCGATAAAGACTGGACGTTATTCTATAACCACATTGATGGTTTCACCCACAATCCGAAAGAGCGTCAAATCGTACGTGTTAAACGTTTTGAAATTGCCAACCCTGCGGCTGACCAATCAAAATATGCTTATGTTCAAGACATGATTATTGAACGTGAAGCAGTCAAAGGTTCATTGTAATCGTTCAATGACATTAGAAAAACCGAGGCCTCAAGCCTCGGTTTTTTATTGGGTATTTATCTAAGTGTATGTAGACTTAGAATACGCCTTGAGCAAGCATTGCATCTGCAACTTTTACAAAGCCTGCAATGTTGGCACCATTTACATAGTTCACAGTACCATCTGCTTGTGTACCGTATTTCACACAGTTACGGTGAATTTCTTTCATGATCGCATGTAAGCGCTCATCGACTTCCTCAAAAGTCCAACCCAAACGTAAAGCATTTTGTGACATCTCTAGTCCAGAAGTCGCAACACCACCCGCGTTGGATGCTTTACCTGGTGCGTATAAGATTTTCGCTTCAACGAATTTTTCGACTGCATCTAAGGTAGAAGGCATGTTTGCCCCTTCAGCGACACAAATCACTCCATTTGCAAGGAGTACTTCAGCATCCGCCTGATCTAACTCATTTTGAGTTGCACATGGCAATGCGATATCACATGGAATAGACCATGGACGCTGCCCTTCTAAGTATTCAAAGCCATGCTTAGACGCAAACTCAGAAATACGACCGCGCTTCACATTCTTCAGTTCCATCACTTCAGCCAGTAAAGCATCGGTAAAGCCTGCTTTTACATATACTGTACCCGCAGAGTCAGACAATGAAACGACTTTCGCACCTAGGTACATTGCTTTTTCAGCTGCGTACTGTGCTACGTTACCAGAACCAGAAATCGTGACTATTTTGCCTTGGAAGCAGTCGCCACGGGTTTTCAGCATTTCTTCAGCAAAATACACTGTGCCGTAGCCCGTTGCTTCAGGACGCGCCAAAGAACCACCAAAGGTTAAACCTTTACCCGTAAACACAGATGAAGTGTCATTGCTCAGCTTCTTCATCATTCCAGCCATATAGCCCACTTCACGGCCACCCACACCAATATCACCCGCAGGGATATCCGTATTTGAACCTAGGTGACGGTATAGCTCAATCATTAGCGCTTGGCAAAAACGCATAATTTCGCCTTCAGACTTCCCCTTAGGATCGAAGTCTGAACCGCCTTTACCACCACCCATTGGTAGTGTCGTTAACGCATTTTTAAAGGTTTGCTCAAAGCCTAAAAATTTTAGGATCGAGAGATTTACCGATGGGTGAAAACGCATACCACCTTTAAATGGACCAATCGCCGAGTTGTATTGAACACGGAAAGCACGGTTTACATGGGTTTGACCTTGATCATCCACCCATGATACACGGAATTGAATCGCACGCTCTGGCTCAACCAAACGCTCGAGCAAACCGTGATCTGCATAACGAGGATTTTTTTCAATGAACGGCCAAAGGCTGGTCATGACTTCCTCTACCGCTTGTAGAAACTCGGGTTGATGTTCATCACGTGTTTTCACGTAATCTAAAAACTCATTAAGGCTGTTATATTTCAACGCTTAATCCTCAGCAGAAAATGGATCAAAATTGGTCAAATTTTATAAACAATGTTAAATTTTGGCGCAAACAATTAAATATCTTTTACCAACAATTCACAACACATTTCTATAAAAAAACATATTTATCATTTATATAACAATTATTTATATAAAATATACCTAGAAATTGGTTATAAAAAATACCAATAAAAACACAGGTTTAAAATCTTTTTTTGCTCAAAAATGATGCAGTCAATGAACCATTTTAGAACACAGGATTAATCAAAAAAAACATGGTAAAATTAAGTGATCTACCTATTTCTTCTAATATCTCTGCAAATTCATCTGCAGGATTGGTTTACGCATGAATTCGCACATTTCCCTGATCCAAAATATCGATGCTCTCCTTCCCCAAACCCAATGTGGACTCTGCGGACATCGTGATGGATGTCTGCCTTATGCCCAAGCCATCAGCGAAGGTGAAGCAGCCAATAAATGTGTACCCGGCGGGCAGCCTGTAGCCGATGCATTGGCTCAGTTGCTAAACCGACCAGCATTAATTGCAGAGGAAAGTGTTTGGCCTATTCAAGCCGATGGCCGCCCACAGAGAATGAAAGCAATCATTCGTGAAGATGAATGCATTGGTTGTACCAAATGTATTAGTGCCTGTCCTGTAGACGCCATTGTTGGCTCGGGTAAACTCATGCACAGTATTTTGACTGACCTGTGTACAGGCTGTGAACTGTGTATTCCGCCTTGTCCTGTTGACTGTATTGACCTTATTCCAGATGTAAGCGGTATACCGACGGAAATCTTGCGCAAAGCTGAGCAAGATGATTTAAGACAACGCTATTACGCGCACATTCAGCGTGAAGAAAAACAGCGTCTACACCGTAAAGGTCCAGTAGTTCGTGCAGAAATTGATACGGCGTTATTTGCCCAGTTTTCAGCACAGAACGATGCTGTACCTGATATTCAAATCCTCGACAAAGAGCCAGAAATGGCAGCAAAGCTCGATGCAAAAGCCACCATTGAGCTGGCGAAATTACGTGTACAAATCAAAAAACTAGAAAAGCAGCTCAGCGTGCGTGAAGATACGAAAAAACGTCTGTTGTTAGATGATTTAACCCAACAGCTTAATCTGTTACAGGGAGCTTAAAACATGCTAACGACAAGCGGAAAACCCGTAAAAAACATGACCAAAAAGCAAATCCAAATCTTTTTTGAACGTTTACGCGCACAACGTCCAAACCCCAAAACTGAATTGAATTATTCGAGTCCTTTTGAGCTGTTGGTGGCTGTGACCTTGTCTGCTCAGGCGACAGATGTGAGTGTCAACAAAGCTACAGATAAACTCTTTCCAGTCGCCAATACACCTGAAACGATTTATGCCTTAGGGGTCGATGGTTTAAAAACCTATATTAAAACCATAGGTTTATATAATGCGAAGGCCGAAAATGTCATTAAGGCCTGTAAAATACTGATTGAAAAACATAACAGCATCGTGCCAAACAACCGTGCCGATTTAGAAGCTTTACCCGGTGTAGGGCGAAAAACAGCCAATGTGGTGTTAAATACTGCTTTTGGACAACCGACGATGGCGGTCGATACGCATATTTTTCGTTTAGGCAATCGTACGGGATTAGCGGTCGGCAAAAATGTACTTGAAGTCGAACACCGTTTAGTGAAAGTCATTCCGAAAGAATTTATTGTCGACTCGCATCATTGGCTGATTTTACATGGTCGATACTGCTGTATCGCACGCAAACCGAAATGTGATGAATGCATCGTTTCAGATGTGTGTAACTGGCCAGATCGTTTTGAATTTGGTGCAGCACGTATTGCCACAACGACGATTGAAGCTGAACACTAAAGTTCAGTTTTTATTGTTGATTTGATTTATCTTTTAAGCCTTGCTGCAACTTCGGATGTAACTGACGTTCTGGCTGCTTCTTCGACATTTTTTCTTGTTTACTGACATCGCGTAGCATTTTTACGCTGATATAAAACAAACCCACCAAGACCGCCGCAGCAACAATAATTAAAACAATGATTCCAACTTGTGCCACACGCGACTCCATTTTAACAGGATCAAGAAAAAGAGCCCTAATATGACTTAGAGCTCTTTCAATGTCAAAACATTGCCATGTTTAAAACATGCAATTATTTGTCTTGATCAAGAATCGCGAACAAATCTGCTTGTACTTCTTCAATTGGACGTAAGCCATTCAGCTTGTCATAGGTTGGTGCATTTTCACCAGACGCTGCGCGACCTTGGTAGAAACCAACCAACTGTTCAGTTTCAGTGTGGTATGAACCTAAACGCTTACGAATCGTTGCTTCTTGGTCATCTGGACGTTGTACCAGCTCTTCACCAGTTTCATCGTCCTTACCTTCCACTTTAGGTGGATTGTAAACGATGTGATAAACACGGCCAGATGCTGGGTGCTGACGGCGACCAGAAAGACGTTGTACGATTTCTTCGTCAGGAACATCAATTTCAATCACGTGATCAATGTTGATGCCTTCATTTTCAAGCGCTTCGGCTTGAGGAATGGTACGAGGGAAACCATCAAAGATACAGCCATTTACACAGTCAGGTTGCGCAATACGTTCTTTCACTAAACCAATGATCAGTTCATCAGATACAAGACCACCATTGTCCATCACGCTTTTAGCTTGTAGACCGAGTTCAGTTCCTTCACGAATTGCAGCACGGAGCATATCACCGGTTGAAATTTGTGGGACATTGTAGCGCTTACAGATCAACTGAGCTTGTGTACCTTTACCTGCTCCAGGTGGTCCGAGTAAGATAATGCGCATAAAAAAACATCCTCATTTAAACAATATATTTGACGCTTTATACATGCCGACAAATTCGACATATTTTTAGCATCTAATTATAAGAAAGCTACAAACAAATGTATTGTACCCGCAATGAAGCCAGTTACCCCACCCAATAAAATCAAAATCCATTCGTCTTCCTGAAATGCAGGACGTAATAAGTTTTGAAATTCTTTCGGCGTTAGCTCCCGAATACGGTCTCTAAACATTTGATAGATTTTCTGTGCACGGCTCGCATTGAACGCTGGGTCGCATACAGGCACCATCGTAATTTCAATTGAACGATCAATCAAGTCCGTCTTGAGTTTTGCGTATTCACGTGGCCCCAAAGACAGCTGCAAAGATGTTCTCACCAATGGCGTTTCCATGATTTCATTAATATGACGTTTGACAATACGACGGGTCTTGTCTTTTTTATTGCCATACATCATTTCAGTCATGATAGATTTTAACGTAATCAGGTCTTCTGTGACTACACTTGCAAACACATCAGACACTTCTTCTTGGCGCTTCATGAAAGCGCCTTGCACATTATAGGTCCCAATGCGCGGAATCACAGGCTTAATCCATGGAAACTTACGATCTTTTGTTAATTCAGTCAGTTGCAGATATCGAACATAGTGTGGCTCAATTGGATTAAACACCATCCAAATCGCAATCCAGTTGGTTAAGAAGCCCCATACCGCTGCCCAAAATGGGACCGTCCAATGCCATGGCACCACAAACCAAACAATCATTTGGAAGATACCAAAGAACATCCCAATGAGAGCACTAATATGCCAAATAAAGTTGATTTCTTTCTGACCCACTTTCAAGAACATACGCACCATCAGTCTGCGGTCACCTTCCATTTGGCTGACCACCATATCGCGCATATCCACAAGTGACTCGACGTTCATGGTCAGTTCGGTCACTAATTCTCTGAGCACAGCCGGAAGCTGTTTGTGTGCCTGCGCATAAATTCGACGCTTAATCGAATAAGGTAAGTTTTCCCAAAGTACAGCATTGCGGTCAATCATGACTTCATCAATCAGGTGCTCAAGTTCAAAACCAACTTGCTCACCAATGATCCGTGCCATATCCTCAGGATCCATGGCATCTAAAAATTCACGCAAAGAACCAAGCTTAGATAAGGTATTATCCGTAATGATGCCTGAAATACGTCCCGCTTTTCTAGGCACAATGCCCTGCCAACCCACAGGCAAAGGTCCAATATGAAAGCCCCAAAATGTAATCGGGTAAAAGACCATTTTCAGGGCCATCCAAACGTGCGCCCAAGTCACAAAAGCAGTCACAGGAATAATGCTGAGTACAGCCCAAAAATCGGGTCTATTCAAAAAGGTTTGCCACAACTGATTGACGTACTCAAGCATGCATAACTTCCATATTTAATTTTATTAACTGAATTATATAGCGTTTTAAAAAAGATATTGTGTCTATAAACCAAAGCTTAAAGTATAGGAAAATTGTAGTCTCGGTTCGGTTTCTACAATCACATCCCCCGATTTAGTTTCGAGTTTTTCCCCTGCGCCAATCCCCACACTGAAAGTGCTGATTCGCTCAGGACTCAGTAACACATAAGCAAGATCTACACCACCACCAAGGCGAGATTCGTACTCTGCATCTACTTTCTTGCTGTCAATATGCCCTGCATAAACACCGAGATAATAACCATTTTTATCTTTACCAGTAAAATGAACTGGAAATCTAAAACCCAACTGACCACCTACAGGGTAATCATCATTGATAAATACCCCAGCTTTTGCATAAGCAATCCCATAAGGATTCACCCACTCCAAATTGGTGTGCAGTAATTTCTGCGTTACACCAGCCCCTACATTCCACGTTTGAGCACTGCCAGCAGGAATTTTCGCATCTGGCAAAAAGGAATTATCTTGAGCGTAGGCAACGTTTGCACAGGCAACAAGTGCCAACACTGGATAAATTCTTGTCATTATTGTCACCATTATCCGTAATGTTATTTTAGTAATTGGTCCCTTTTTACAGGATTTTGACTGTAGCAGAATTTATAAAACACTTATATACAGCAATTTATATTTTTGATGTCTATAAAGTCAAAATTTAGGCAAAAATGAAAAGCAGAAGCCGCGATTACAAATATCAAAACAGTGTGACATGCGTTAGAATAGCGCGCAGGTATTTTCCTCTTTATCCATGTGTTTAAGTCGATTTGGTATGAAACAGCACTTTCCTTTAAAAAATGTCCAACAAGAAAAGCGCATTTTTCGAAATCGTACCTTTATTTCCATGGGTATTGTGGTTTTCTTCTTGCTGATTTTAGTCACTCGCTATGCCTATTTGCAGCTGGTTCAATTTGACGAGTTTTCAACTGCATCCGATCAAAACCGTATCCGCCTACAACCTTTAGCCCCTGCACGTGGTTATATTTATGACCGCAATGGTGTGCTGTTGGCGGACAACTATCCAGTCTTTACCGCGACGATGAGTCGAGCGGATGTGACGGATATTGATGCCACAATTGAACGTTTAACGCCAATCTTAGAACTCACACCAGATGATATTGAGCGCTTTAACAGTCGTATTAAAGCCTCACGTAAAACTGAACGCGTTTCCATTAAACTTAATCTCAATGAAAATGATATCGCTCGCTTTAGCGAAGTTAAGTATCAATTCCCTGGGGTTAATATCGAAACCCAGATGACGCGCTACTATCCACATGGTGAGCTATTTGCCCATGTGATTGGTTATGTAGGTCGAATTAACGATAAAGAATTAAAAAGTATCAATAAAGATTTGTATGCGGGCACTAACCTGATTGGTAAAATTGGGGTAGAAAACTCCTATGAAGATTTGCTGCATGGTGTACCAGGAAATGAGTCGGTCGAAGCCGATGCGCACGGTAACGTGTTGCGCCATTTAGGTCGCAAAGAACCCGTTCGTGGTAATGACTTATATCTTTCACTCGATTATGGCTTGCAGACGGTTGCCTCAGAGCAGCTTGCAGGTCGTCGTGGTGCAATCGTGGCGATGGATCCACGTACAGGTGAAATTCTGGCCTTGGTCTCAAGTCCAAGTTTTAACCCTAACCTGTTTGTCACGGGGATTAGTCATACCGACTATAGCGGTTTACGCGATAACCTCGATCAACCGCTATATAACCGTGCTGTACAAGGCGCTTACCCACCCGGCTCAACCATTAAACCGATGTTTGGTTTAGGTGGTATTCATTATGGCTTAATTGATTGGGGCACGGCCATTTCCGATCATGGCTATTTCACACTTCCGGGCGATTCGCATAAATTCCG
>JADHEE010000455.1_pt1 | contig 16042 bp, 14 predicted proteins | sample 8952401 | NCBI WGS metagenome assembly JADHEE01 (sample SAMN16124438, study PRJNA663242) | bioreactor sludge metagenome | isolation source: sludge (ammonium) | place: India:Bengaluru | collected 2019-02-28
GTCGCGCACCCGGATCATCGTGTGCAACAGGCGGTAAGACATGATGCGTCCTTGAATCAGTGAGAAATTCCGTCGCGCTCGATATGGGGCTCGGGTGCGGATGGTGCAACCGGAATCCCCGCGACCCGCAACACCACGTCGGCGGCCTCGCCGCTCGGCGAGGCGAACGGGCCGACGAGCTCGGCCAGCGCGGCCCCGGTGCGGGCGAGGAACGCGGCCCGGGCGTCGCCATCGCAGAGCAAACGGTCGGTTTCTGCGGCCAGGGCTTCCGGCGTGCAGGCTTCCTGGAGGAATTCGGGAACGATCATCTCGTTTGAGATATGGTTTAGCAGCGTCGCGTACTTGATTGAAATCATTTTACGCGCCAGCCACGCCGAGATCGGCGATCCACGATAGCCGATGACGAACGGCACCCGCGCCTGGGCGAGTTCCAGGGCCACGGTGCCTGAGGTCGCCATCGCCGCGTCGGCAGCGGCGAACGCGTCCCAGCGTTCCGCCTCGCCACGCACGATATGTGGGGGACGCTTCCAGCCCGCGGTTCCGGCGCTCACCAGGTCGGCGACCGTCGCCACCGTGGGGATCACCACCGCGAGATCGGGGTGGCGGGCGCGCAGAATCTCGGCGGCGTCATGCAACACCGGCAGCATCCGCGTGACCTCGTTGGCGCGCGACCCGGGCAGCAGGCAGAGCACCGTCGCCGCCGGATCGATGCCATGGCGGGTGCGGAATCCTGCGCCGTCGGCCTTCCCCGCTCCGCCCTCGTTCACCGGGTGACCGACTTGTGTGGCGGCCAGCCCGTGCGGCGTGAAGTACGGCGGTTCGAACGCCAGAAGGCACATCAGATGGTCGAAGATCCTGGCGATCTTTTTCGCCCGGCCCGGCTTCCACACCCACACCATCGGCGCGACGTAGTGCACACGGGGGACGCGGCTTTTGCGCCCGATCAGCGCCTTGGCGACACGGCCATTGAAGCCGAGGGAATCGAAGGTGACCACCACCGCGGGCTTCTGCGCGACCACGTCGTCGGCGACCGCGCGCACGCGCTTCAGCACCGTCGGGATCTTCGGCACGACTTCGGCCAGACCCATCACCGCGATGTCGGACTGCGGAAACAGCGACGCCAGGCCTTCCTCGGCCATGCTCTCGCCGCCGACCCCGGCGAAGCGCACCCGGCCCTGGGTGCGCTGTTTCAACGCCCGCATCAGCCTTGCGCCGAGAATGTCGCCCGAAGGCTCGCCCGCGACGAGATAGACGAGCGGCGCGGAGCGGTTGGCGGCGAGCCCCACGACGAACACCCCGAGCGCGTCGGCGCGGGCGCCGACCGCCGCCGCATCCAGCACCAGGGCCGCGCCCGCCTCGACGGCGATCCCGCGCAATCCTGCGGCGGCGGCGGCTTCGACGGTCTCGACGCCGATGGTCGGCAAGTCCAGGCGGCGATCCTGGCCCGGTTTGCACACCTTGACCAGCACGCCGCCCGTGCCGTCGCGGCGAAGCGCGCCGCAGCGACCGAGCATCGCGTCGGTGCCCTCCACCGCTTCCACGGCGAGGACGATCCCCTGCTGCACCACCGCGCCCTGTCCGACGTCGAGCGCGCCGAGGCCGCGCGCCACTTCGACGCCGCGCGCGATATCCACGGTGTCTTCCGGCGACGGGAGTAGAGACCCGTAAGCGCCTTCGCGGGCGAGAATGTCGGCGAGAAAATCCTGCGCGCCGCGCAGCACGAGGCCTTCGCGTATGAATTCCGCCGCGACGGCGCGCAACAGGCCGTCGTCGCCGAGCGCCTTGCCGCCGATGCGGGCGATGAACGCCGCCCCGCGCGCGTCCGGGCGCAGGGTGGCGAGCGACGGACGGCGGATCGCTCCGGCGAACACCACCTCGCCCACCCCCGCCGCCTTGAGCAGCCGGAACGCCTCGCCGAGCGCGCCGATGCGCACCCAGGCATGCTCGGTGCCCTCCACCGTGGCGGCGTCGGCATGGCCTTCGAGCGCGAGGACGAACGGCGTCTCGCCTCGGGCACGGCAGGCGGAAACAAGCAGCCGGGGAAGGTTCCCTCCCCCGGCTATGAGTCCGATCCGGCCTTTGCGCGTTGCGTCCTCGGTCATCGCGGCAATCCGCTCCGGGTCAGGATTCCGGCTCGAGCGCGACCGGCTGGCAAATTCCGCGTGAACTGTCCTGGCGGACGAAGGTCACGATCTCCATCACCGGTTCGCAGTCGCTGAACAGGTTGGCGACGTCCTCGACGCGCTCGTTCATCGTGCCTTCCGGCGCGAACAGCAGGCGGTAGGCGCGGCGCAGGGTGTGGATGGTCTCGCGGTTGAAGTTGCGGCGCTTCAGCCCGACGATGTTGAGCCCCGAGAGATGCGCCCGATTGCCCAGCACCGACCCATAGGGGATGACGTCGAACTCGACGCCCGACGCGCCGCCGATCATCGCGTGCTGGCCGATGCGCACGAACTGGTGCACCGCGCTGAGGCCGCCGATGATCGCGAAATCCCCGACCGTAACGTGCCCCGCGAGCGTCGCGTTGTTGGCGAAGATGCAATTGTTGCCGACGATGCAGTCATGCGCCACGTGGGCTCCGACCATGAACAGGCCGTTGTCGCCCACCTGGGTCAACATCCCGCCCCCTTCGGTGCCGGGATTCATCGTCACGCCTTCGCGGATCTGGTTGCGCTTGCCGATCACCAGCCGCGACGGCTCGCCATGGTACTTCAGGTCCTGCGGGCGCAGTCCGATGGAAGCGAAGGGGAAGATCGTCGTTCCCTCGCCGATTTCGGTGCGTCCGTCGACCACCACGTGGGAGATCAGCCGCACCCCCGCCCCCAGGACCGCATCCGGCCCGACGACGCAGAACGGGCCGACCTCGACGTCGGCGGCGAGCGTGGCCTTCGGATCGACGACCGCTGTCGGGTGGATGTTGGCCATGTCAGTTATCCAGAATCATCGCGGCGTACACCGCTTCGGCCACGACCTGGCCGTCGACTTTCGCCACGCCCTTGAACTTCCAGACGTTGCCGCGCTGGCGTTCCTTGGCGACATGGATGTGGAGCTGATCGCCCGGCACCACCGGCTTGCGGAAGCGGCACTCGTCGACGCTCATGAAATAGACGAGCTTGCCCTCGGCCTCCGGCCCCATGGTTTGGACCACCAGGACCGCCGCCGTCTGCGCCATCGATTCGACGATCAGCACACCCGGCATCACCGGATGCCCCGGGAAATGGCCGAGGAAGAACGGCTCGTTGACGCTGACGTTCTTCAGTCCCACCGCGCTTTCATTGGGCACCAGATCGATGATCCGGTCGACCATGACGAACGGATAGCGATGCGGGATCATCTCCATGATGCGCGTTACGTCGATGATCTTCTTGGCTTCGTCTTCCGCCATTTCCCAAACACCTTTCACGTTGTTCTTTTTCCTCCGGTGCAGGAGGTCTTGACCCCAATGTGGGCGCGGCTCCGTTCCCCCAAGCCGCGTTCACGCACCGTGTTTCTTGGCCGCCAGGCGCTCCAGCATGCCGATCTGCCGCCAGTGTTCCTTGGCCGGAACCGCCGGGCTGCCGATCACCGTCTGGCCTGCCGGAACGTCCCGCATCACGCCCGATTGCGCGCCGATGCGCGCGCCCGCGCCGATCTTCAAATGGCCGGTGATGCCCGACTGCCCGCCCGCGACGACGAAGTCCGCGAGCCGGGTCGAACCCGACACCCCGACCTGGGCGACCAGCACGCAGCCGCGACCGAGTTCGACGTTGTGCCCGATTTGAACCAGGTTGTCGATACGACAGCCTTCGCCGATCACCGTATCCGGACCGGCGCCGCGATCGATGGTGGTGTTGGCGCCGATTTCCACGTCGTCCTGGATGATCACCCGTCCGAGCTGCGGCACCTTGAGGTGGCCCTTCGGCCCCATGGCGAAGCCGAAACCGTCCTGGCCGATCGCAGCGCCCGCGTGGATCCACACCTTGTTGCCGAGAATCGCATAGCTGATCGTGGCGTTGGAACCGATGGTGCAGTCGTTGCCCAACACCACGCCCTCGCGCAACACCGCGTTGGCGCAGATGTGGCAGCGCGCGCCGATCTCGACGCCTGCGCCGATCACCACGCCCGCCTCGATCCGGCAGCCTTCTCCGACTTTCGCCGTGGGGTCGATCACCGCGTGCGGCGAAACCTCGGCAACCACGCGGGACTGGGGATAGAACGCATGCGCGATCACCGCGTACGCCCGGTACGGCTCGGGCGTGATGATCAGCCCCATTCCGGCGGGCGCCATTTCGGCGAGCTCGGGGTGCACGACGCAGGCCCCGGCGGCGCAAGTCTCGAACGCCTGGACGTACTTGCGGTTGTCGAGGAAGCTGATGTCGTCGGCGCCCGCGCGATAGAGCGGCGCAACGTCGGTGATCATCCGCTCCGCCATCGCGGCGTCGCTCAGGGAACCGCCGCTGATTTCCGCGAGCCGCGCCAAGGAAAACGGTCCTTCGCGACGATAGAATCGGGAATCGGTCATGGCGTACTCTCCTGAAGTTGCCGTCAAGGCTTCTTGTTGGCCGGCGTCTTGTTCGACGCGGCGAGCGGGTTGGGGAACTTCACCGACGGCAGCGACTTGTTCAGCCGCGAGATGACGTCGTCCGTGACGTCATACGAAGGATGGAACAGCAGCACCTGACCGCGCGGCAACAGCACGGTCGCGCCTTCCGCCTCCGCCACCGCGCCCCAGATCTTCTGCACCTGCTGGCTGACCTCGCCCAGCGCCGCCGCATAGGCTCCCTGGAGTTGCTGCTGGCGGGTCTTGAGGTCGTGCTGGAAGGTGGCGAACTTGCTCTGGAACGCCTGGACCTTCTCGCGGTAGGTCGCCGCGTCCACCAGCGACTGCTGCCGCACCAGTTCCCGCTCCTCGTCCTTGAGGGCCTTTTCCTTGGCGGCGAACTCGTCGTCGTAGGTCTTGCGGTAGGTATCGAGTTCGCGGCGGATTCCCTGCACGGCGGTGGACTTTTCCATCACCTCCTGAATGTCCACGACCCGGATCACCGGATCCGGCTTGGCGGCCGGAGCCGCCAAGCTCGCCGGAGCCCCCGCCAGAAACGCGAGAGCGACGCCGACGCACGACAGGACCTTCATACGCATCGCGTCAGAACCTCGTGCCGAAGTTGAACTGCAGGAATTCGGTCTCGTCGAATTTCTCCTTGATCAGCGGAACGCCGAGATTGAGGCTCATCGGCCCCATCGGCGAGCGCCAGACGAAGCCGAAACCGGCGGAGACGCGGATCATCGAGGAGTAGTCGACCTCGCTCCGGTCCATGCCGTCGAAGCGACCGCTGGTGCCGACGTCGACGAAGGTCTTGCCCGACAGGCCGAGCTCTTCCGGCGTTCCGAGCGGGAAGCTGAGTTCCGCGCTCTCGTTGGTGCTCCAGTTCGACCCGAGCGCGTCGCCCGTGTCCTTGTCGCGGGGGCTGATGCCCGCGGTGGCGAAGCCGCGCATCGAGTTTTCGCCGCCGAGGAAGTAGCGATGGCTGATCGCGATGTCCTCGCCCAGCGGGATCATGTAGCCGAAGTTGCCGGTAAAGCCGAGAACGTAGCCTTCCGCCAGGTTGAAGTACTGGCCGCCCGCGAGGTTGGTGCGGAGGAAGCGTGCGTCGCCGCCGAGGCCCGCGACGTCGTTGCCGACCGACACGATGTAGCCTTCGGTGGGATCGTTGACGTTGTCGCGGCGGTCGTAGCTCAGCTTGTGGCCGACCTGCGAGAGCACGAACGTGCCTTCCTGCTCCTTGATGAAGGTCGAGGCGTCGCTGTCGACGTTCTCGATCTTGTCCTGGCGGATGGTGTACTTGAAGGTGTGGCGCAAATGCTCGTTGTAGCCGAAGCCCGAGCGCAGCGCGACGCCGGTGGTCTGGTAGTCGTAGGAGCTCTCATCCTGCCAGTCGCGGGTGATGCGGAACAGGTCGAAGCCCGCCGACAGGTCGCGGTTGAGGAAGTACGGCTCGGTGAACGAGATGTCCGCCTCGGTGCCGGACTGCGCCAGCGCGACGTTGAAGTTGAGCTTCTGACCCTTGCCGAGCAGGTTGTTTTCACCCAGGCCGAAGATCACCTTCGCGCCGTCGCTGGTGGAATAGCCGGCGCCCAGGGTCACTTGGCCGGTCGACTGCTCCTGCACGGCGACCTTCAGCGTCACCTTGTCCGGGTCGGTGGTCGACGGCTCGGTGGTGATGTCCACGCTCTTGAAGAACGCGAGGTTTTGCAGGCGCTGGCGGGTGCGGCGGACCTTCGCCGAGTTGAAGGGGTCGCCCTCCACCAGGCGGAACTCGCGCCGGATCACTTCGTCCAGGGTCCGCAGGTTGCCGTTGATCTCGATGCGCTCGACGTAGACCCTCGGACCTTCGTCGATGCGGAAGGTCATGTCGATGGTGTGGTCTTCGTGGTTGCGGGTGATGTCGGGCTTGATGTCGACGAAGGCATAGCCTTTCGCGCCCACCGCGTCGGTCAGCGCCTGGATCGAGTTCTCCACCTCGTCGGCGTTGTACCAGTCGCCGGACTCGAAGGTCAGGTCCTTGGCCAGTTCGCTGGTGTCGCCGAATTCCGGCAGCGTGGTCTCGATGTTGATCTTGTTGACCTTGTAGCGTTCGCCCTCGTTCACGGTGAAGGTGAGGAAGAAGCCCTCGCGGTCCGGCGAGAGCTCGGCCACGGCGGACTCGATGGCGAAGTCGGCATAGCCCTTCGACAGGTAGTAGCGGCGCAGCTTCTCCTTGTCGAAGGCGAGACGCTGCGGATCATAGGTGTCGGTGTTGCTGAGGAAGCGATACCACGCGGTTTCCTTGGTCAGGATGGTGTCGCGCAGGTGGTCGTCGGAATACTCGTGGTTGCCGTTGAACGAGATCTTGCGGACGTAGGTCACCGGGCCTTCGTTGATCTCGAACACCACGTCGATGCGGTTCTGGTCCTGCTTGATCACCTTGGGTTCGACGGTCGCGCCGTAGCGCCCGCCGCGGCGGTAGATTTCCTGGATGCGTTCGACGTCGGCGAGGACGCGGGCGCGGGTGTAGATCGAGCGCGGGCGGAGGCGCACCTCGGCCTGGATGTCCTCATCCTTGATCCGCTTGTTGCCTTCGAAGGCGACACGGTTGATCACCGGGTTCTCGACCACCGACACCACGAGGTCGTTGCCGTCGCGGCGGATGCGCACGTCGGCGAACAGGCCGGTGGCGAACAGGCTCTTGAGCGAGCGGTTGATCCGCTCCGCGTCGATCGGGTCGCCTTCCTTGACCGCCATGTAGGAGCGAATCGTCGCGTCCTCGATCCGCTGCGTTCCCTCGACGCGGATGTTCCCGACGGACTGGGCCCAGGCGGCTCCGGCGGAAACGCCCAACGCCACGGCCACCAGCAATCCCCACATGACGTGGCGACAGAACACTTTTGCGCGCATCAATTGCCGCCCCCCAGCCAAAACATCGCCCCCGATTCCCGAACGCCTTAAGACAGCCAGCGGGCAAGGTAGCGCGAAATATCGTTCCACGTCGCGAAGATCATCAACGTGCCGACCAGGCCGACGCCGATCTTCAGTCCGAAGTCCTGCACGCGCTCCGGCAAGGGCCGTCCGCGCAACACCTCGAACGCATAAAACAGCAAATGACCCCCATCAAGCAAGGGGATCGGCAAGATATTGATAAGACCGAGGTTGACCGAGAGAAACGCCATCATCGTGATCAGCGGCAGGACCCCCGCCGCCGCCGCGTGCGCCGACGCTTCGGCGATGCGGATCGGCCCGCCGATTTCGTCGGAGCCGCGCACGCCCCGGATCATCTGGCCGATGGCGACGAAGGTATCCTTGACGATGCCCCCGGTGACCTGGGTGGCGGAGATCAAGGCCGTCGCAGGCCCCTGGCGCTCAAGAACGGTTTCGCCGCTCGGCGCAACCCCCATCAGCGGCGTGCGCTCGACATCGCCCGAGCTGCCGGACCGCTCGATGACGCGGGGACGCACGGGAATCGTGATCTGCCGCCCGGCCCGGTCGACGGTGACCTGCATCGTCCGGTCGATGGAGAGTTGGGTAATCTGCCGCACCTGCTCGAAACGGGTGATGGTCTTGCCGTCGATCGAGACGAAACGGTCGCCCGCCAGCAGCCCCGCCTCTTCCGCCGCCGAGTGCGGCAGCACCTGCCCGACGACCGGGCGGGTGGTCGGCTGGCCGACGGTGACGAATACCGCCGCGTAGACGAGAATCGCGAAGATCATGTTGAACGCCGGTCCGGCGGCGACGATCGCCATCCGCGCCCACACCGGCTGGGTCGGGAACGCATGACGCGGATCGGCCGCGACGGCGGCCTTGTCCGAGCGGGCGCTCGCGGCGTCCTCGTCACCCAGCATCTTGACGTAGCCGCCGAGCGGAATCAGGCAGAACTTCCAGCGCGTGCCGCTCTTGTCGACGAAGCCGAACAGCTCGCGCCCGAAGCCGATAGAAAATGCGAGAACCTTGACGCCGCAACGCCTTGCGACGAGAAAATGACCCAACTCATGAACGAAGACCACGCTCGTGAGAACGAACAGGAACGCGAGAGGTTGGTACAGGGCCATCACTGCATCCTAGTGTCGGGCGCCGAGACCGCGACCACGGTCCGCGCCAGCCCGGCGATTTCGGCGGCGGCGCGGGAGCGCGCTTCCGCATCCACGGCGAGAACCTCGGCGATCGTCGTCGGTGTCGCCGCGTCGAGACCGTCCAGCACCCGCTCAACCGTCTCGGAGATGTCGAGAAACCCAATCTCGCCACGTACGAACGCCTCGACCGCGACCTCGTTGGCGGCGTTCAAAAGAGTAGGCGCGGCCCCCCCGGCGCGCAAGGCCCGCCGCGCCAGCGCGAGGCACGGAAAACGCTCCGCGTCGGGTTCGGCGAAGGTGAGCGCCGCCATCTTGCCGAAGTCGAGGCGTTTGACCGGCGTCGGCATCCGATCCGGCCAGGAGAGCGCCACAGCGATGGGCGTGCGCATGTCGGGCTCGCCCAACTGCGCCAGCACCGCGCCGTCGCAATACTCGACCATCGAGTGGATCACCGACTGCGGATGGACCACCACGTCGATGCGTTCCGGCGCGACGTCGAACAGGTGATAGGCCTCGATCACCTCGAGGCCCTTGTTCATCATCGTCGCGGAATCGATGGAAATCTTCGCCCCCATGCTCCAGCGCGGATGGTTGACCGCCTGGCGCGGCGTCACCCCGGCCATCTCGGCGCGGCTGAAGGTGCGGAACGGACCACCGGACGCGGTGAGGATGAGGCGCTCGATCCGCTCGGGGCTCTCTCCCGCGAGCACCTGGAAGATCGCGCTGTGCTCGGAATCCACCGGCACCAGGGCGGTGCCGCAACGCGCGAGCTCGGCCTTGAACACCGCGCCCGCGCAGACCAGGCATTCCTTGTTGGCGAGCGCCAGGACCTTGGAATTGCGCGCCGCCGCGAGCGTGGGCTCCAGCCCCGCCGCGCCGACGATGCCGCCGATGGTCCAATCCACCGGGCGCTCCGCCACCTCGATCAACGCCGCCTGCCCCGCCGCCGCCTCCACGCCGGTGCCTGCGAGGCCTTCCTTCAACGCCGGGTACAAATCCGCCCTGCCGATCACCGCGACCGCGGGCTTGAGCCGCCGCGCCGCCGCGATCAGGTCGTCGACGCGGCTGAACGCGGTCAGCGCCTCGATCTCGAAGCGGGCGCGGTCCCGCGCCAGCAGGTCGAGCGTGCTGGTGCCGATCGACCCGGTCGCTCCCAATACCGAAACCCGTCGCGGCGCGCCCTGGGGGCGCGCGGCCCTGGCCGGTAAGGTCATGCCAACGCTCCTATGGCTCGCAACGACATCAGCACCGCCAGCGCCGCCGGGGCTGCCGTCAACAGTCCGTCCACGCGGTCGAGCAGCCCGCCGTGGCCGGGAATCAGCCGGCTCGAATCCTTTGCGCCGACGCGCCGCTTGATCGCGGATTCGAACAGGTCTCCCAATTGCGCGATCACTGCGAGCGCGGCTCCCATCAGCGCCAGAATCGCCCAGGGCGCGTGCGCGAGATCGGCGACGCCGCTGCCCGCGAGACCGATCAACGCTGCGCAGAACATTCCGCCGCCGAGCCCGGCCCAGGTCTTGTTCGGGCTGACCCGGGGCATCAGCTTCGGCCCGCCGATGGTCCGCCCGAAAGCGTACGCGCCGATATCCGTGGCCCACACCAGAACGAACACCCAGAGCGTGGCCTCGAAACCGAAGTCGGCGCGCAGGCGCATCAGCGCCACGGCGGGCAGCCCGATATAAATGGGGCCGAAGCCCAGAAGCGCGAGATCGAGGCCTCGCCGTTTTTGCCAGACCATCGCCGCGACGAGCGCCGCGAGGCCGAAGAAGCCGAGGGCGAAGCTGCCGTTCCAGGCCGACGCAGCGACCAAGCCTGCGGTTCCCACGATGGCGGCGCGCGCGGCAGGCTTGAGGTCCGGCGCGAGCAGGCCATGCCATTCCCAGGCCAGCACCGCCGCGAGAGCCACGATCAGCACCGCGAACGGCAGCCCGCCGAACCAGATCGCCGCCACCATCGGCGGCAACATCAGTACCGAACTGACGATCCGCGTCGCCAGGCCGCTCTTCTTCGGAGCCGGTGCTTGCTCAGGCAACGACGGCACCGTACCGCCTTTCGCGCCGGGCGTAGACGTCCAGCGCCGCCGACAAGCTCTCGCGGTCGAAGTCGGGCCAAAGGGTGTCGACGAACACGAATTCGGTGTACGCCATCTGCCAAAGGAGGAAATTGCTGATCCGCTGTTCGCCGCTGGTGCGGATCAGGAGATCCGGGTCCGGAATTCCCTGGGTGAACAGGCGCGCGGAAAAGGCGGCTTCGTCGATGGCGTCGGGCGCGAGTTTACCCGCCGCGACGTCGGCGGCCAGACTGCGCGCCACCTGGACGAGTTCGTCGCGACCGCCGTAGGACAGCGCGATCATCAGGGTGAGCGCGGTGTTCTGGGCGGTCAGGGTTTCGACCTCGTCGAGCTGCGCCTGGATGTCGGGCGCGAGCCGGGCGCGGTCGCCGATGATCCGCAGGCGCACGCCCTGCTCGTGCAAATCGCGCGCGTCGCGGCGCAGATAAATCCTGAGCAGGCCCATGAGGTCCTTGACCTCGTCTTCCGGCCGCTTCCAGTTTTCCGACGAGAACCCGAACAGCGTCAGGTATTCGACGCCGAGATCGCCCGCCGCCCGCACCACCGCGCGGACCGCCTCCATCCCCTTGCGGTGACCCGCGGCGCGCGGCAGGTGCCGCGCCTTCGCCCAGCGCCCGTTGCCGTCCATGATGATGGCGACATGGCGCGGCGTGGCGCCTGAGGCTGCTGCAGCCACGATGTGGGATTCCGATCGAGCCACGGTCAGACCTGCATGATTTCCTGTTCTTTGGCGGCGACGATATCGTCCACCAGCTTGATCGTGCGGTCGGTGACCTTCTGGATTTCCTCGCCGTGCGTGTGCAGGTCGTCCTTGGAAATCCCGTTGTCCTTTTCCGCCTTCTTGAGCGTTTCCATGCCGTCTCGGCGCGCGTTGCGCACCGAGACGCGGGTCTGCTCGGCGTACTTGCTGGCGATCTTGGTCAGGTCGCGGCGGCGTTCCTCGGTCAGCGCCGGAACCGGCACGCGCACGGTCTGGCCATCGACCACCGGGTTGAGGCCGAGACCCGCGTCGCGGATCGCCTTTTCCACGGCCTTGACAGAGCCCTTGTCCCACACCTGGACGGAGAGCATGCGGGCTTCCGGCACGCCGATGCTGCCGACCTGCTTGAGCGGCGTGACCGCGCCGTAGACCTCGACCTGCACCGGCTCCAGCAGTCCGGCGTGGGCACGCCCGGTCCGCAAGCCCGCGAGTTCCTTTTTCAGAGCGTCGACGGCGGATTCCATCCGGCCTTCGATCTCGAACAAAAGTTCCTCAAAATCAAACGGTTCGGCGGACATGACTCAATCCTCTCTGGCAATGATCGTATAGAGCTGCTGTTCCCCGCCGAGAACCCGGCGCAGCGAGCGTTCCTCGTGCAGGGAGAACACCAGGATCGGAATGTTGTTTTCACGCGCCAGGGCGATGGCGGAGGCGTCCATCACGTTCAAGCCCTTGATCAAGACTTCCGTGAAGGTCAGGCGCTCGTAGCGCACCGCATTCGGGTCCTTCTTGGGGTCGGCGGAGTAGACGCCGTCCACCTGCGTCGCCTTCATCAGCGCGTCGCAGTTCATCTCGGCGGCGCGCAGCGCGGCGGCGGTGTCGGTGGTGAAGAACGGGTTGCCGGTTCCGGCGGCGAAGATCACCACCCGGCCCTTTTCCATGTGGCGCACCGCGCGGCGGCGGATGTAGGGCTCGCAGACGGTAGCCATCGGGATCGCCGAGAGCACCCGCGACGGCACGCCCGAACGCTCGAGCGCATCCTGCACCGCCAGCGCGTTGATCACCGTGGCGAGCATACCCATGTGGTCGGCGGTCGCGCGGTCCATGCCCCGGGTCGCGCCGGTGACGCCGCGGAAGATGTTGCCGCCGCCGATCACCACGCAAATCTCGACACCCGCGTCGTGAATGTCCTTGAGTTCGGCGGCGAGGCGCGTGACCACCCGCTCGTCCAGTCCGTATTCCTGCTGCCCCATCAGACCTTCGCCCGACAACTTCAGCAAGATACGACGGAACTTCGGCTGCGCGGTCATGACATCCCCCACGAAAAACGCTTGCGCCGCACCGGACGGCACCGGCGCGATGATACACGATTATTGATATCTGTCTTAAGGAGAATCGGCCCGAAAGCCGCACCTCCGGCCCCCGAATTCGAGGCGAAAAAAACGGGGGATCGAGATCGATCCCCCGCTCTTGGTGTCCGGATCGATCAGGCGCCCTTGACCGCCGCGGCGACTTCCGCCGCGAAGTCGGACTCTTCCTTCTCGATGCCTTCGCCCAGGCACATGCGGACGAAGCCGACGAGCTTCACCGGCGCGCCGGCTTCCTTTTCGGCGTTGGCGACGACCTTGGAGATCTTGGTTTCGCCGTCGATGACGAAGATCTGCTCCAGCAGCACCGCTTCCTCGTAGTACTTGCGGATGCGACCGTCGACCATCTTTTCGATGATCTCTTCCGGCTTGCCCGAGGCGCGGGCCTGCTCGGAGAGAACGTCGCGCTCGCGCGCCAGGGCGTCGGCGTCGACCGAGGCGACGTCGAGGAACAGCGGGTTCGCGGCGGCGACGTGCATCGCGATCTGCTTGCCGAGGGCTTCGAGCACGGCGGCCTTGCCGGTCGACTCCAGGGCCACCAGCACGCCGATCTTGCCGAGGCCCGGCGCGACCTGCGCGTGGACGTAGGCGGCGACCACGCCGGCGTTGACCTTGAGCGACGCGATGCGGCGCAGGTGCATGTTCTCGCCGATGGTGCCGACCATGAAGGTCAACTGCTCTTGAACGTTGCGGCCTTCGCCGTAGGGCATCGCGGCCAGCGCCTCGACGGAGCCTTCGGCCTTGAGGCCGAGCTCGGCGACCTTGGCGACGTAGCCCTGGAAGATTTCGTTGCGGGCGACGAAGTCGGTCTCGGAGTTGACTTCAACGACCGAGGCCGAGGTCCCGGCGACGGCGACGCCGACCAGGCCTTCGGCGGCGACGCGGCCGGCCTTCTTGGCGGCGGCGGCGAGGCCCTTCTTGCGCAGCCAGTCGATGGCGCCTTCGATGTCGCCGTCGGTTTCCGCCAGCGCCTTCTTGCAGTCCATCATTCCGGCGCCGGACTTTTCACGCAGGTCCTTGACGAGAGCAGCGGTGATCGCAGCCATGATTCGGGGATCCTTTCGGGGTATCGGGTAACGGATGGGGCACGAAAAAACCGAGGCCGGGCGGGTCGTCTCAGACCCGCCACGGCCAAAAGCTGCAACGCGATTAGTGCGCGGCTTCCTCGGCGGTCGCTTCCGGGGCTTCCGGAGCGGCGGCTTCGTCGACGAAGACCTCGTCGGCCGCGCCGATGTCGACACCCGCGTCGGTCAGTTCGGTCTGGATGCCGTCGAGCACCGCGCCGCTGATCAGTTCGCAGTAGGTGTTGATCGCGCGGATCGCGTCATCGTTGCCCGGCACCGGGAAGTCGATGGTGTCCGGATCGGAGTTGCTGTCGCAGATCGCCACGACCGGGATGCCGAGCTTCTTGGCTTCCTGAACCGCGAGGCTTTCCTTGATGGTGTCGATCACGAACAGGATGTCCGGCAGGCCGCCCATGTCCTTGATGCCGCCGAGCGCGCGCTCGAGCTTGTCGCGCTCACGGTTGAGGTTGAGCTGCTCGCGCTTGGTCAGGCCCTGGAGTTCGCCGTTGCTGATGCGCTGGTCGATTTCGCGCAGGCGGCGGATCGAGAGCGACACGGTCTTCCAGTTGGTCAGCATGCCGCCGAGCCAACGGTGGTTGACGTAGTACTGGCCGCAGCGCTTGGCGGCTTCGGCAATCGGCTCCTGCGCCTGGCGCTTGGTGCCGACGAAGAGAACGCGTCCGCCGCCGGCGACGATCTGCTGCACCGCCTGCATGGCGCGATACAGCATCGGCACGGTCTGCTGCAGGTCGATGATGTGGATGTTGTCGCGCGAGCCGAAGAGGAACGGAGCCATCTTCGGGTTCCAACGGCGGGTGTTGTGGCCGAAGTGCACGCCAGACTGAATCAGCTGGCTCATAGAGAAAGTCGGAAGCGCCATGATATCCTCGCTTTTCCGGTTGAAACGTCCGCAGGCCGCAGAAGGCTTTCCCTTCACCGGAGCGACCGCGCCATCGGCACGGCCGCAAGGCCCACGTGAGTGATGCGGTGGAGATAGCGGCTCGAAGCGGCTTTGGCAAGCAGTTTCAGCCGAGTTCCTCGACGGCGACGATCCCCGGAACCTCGCGCAGCGCCGCAAGGGTGTGCGGGCCGAGGCTGCGGTTCTGCGCGAGCGTCAGGTCCACCTCGCGGTCGGCGAGGTTGACGGTGAGGCGGACACTGTGCCGCCCAGCGGGCGCGGCACCCAGGATGTTGCCGAGCGCGGACAGCGGCATCTCGTCGTCGATGACGATGCGCAGTCCCTTCACCGCCCGCGCGGCGGCGCGGTCGAGGGAGGTCACCTCCTGCGCGGTAAGGCGGAGCTGTTCGTCCTCGGCGCGGATTTCCACGGTGAGCAGCAGCGGCTGGTTGGCTTCCAGAAGTTCCCGCGCGGCGGCGAGGGTCTCGGAGAACAGCGTCACCTCGAACGAGCCGGTGGCGTCGGAGAACTCGGCGAAGGCATAGCGACGCCCCGACTTGCCGATGCGCTCCCGCATCGCCACCACGATCCCCGCCATTTTCACCCGCGACACGCCGCCGATCCGCGCCGACGCGACGAGGTCGGCGGCGGGCATCACGTTGAGGCGGTCCATCAGCGACGCGTAGGTGTCCAGCGGATGCGCCGAGAGATAGAAGCCGACCGCGCCGAACTCCTGGTTCAGCCGCTCCATCGGCGGCCAATCGTCGCACTTCGGCAACTGAGGCGGCGGAACCGCCACCCGTCCGTCGCCGAACAGGCTGACCTGCGACGAGGTGCGCTCCTGCTGCGCCGCCTGGCCGAAGCGGATCAGCATGTCGAGGCCGTTGACGATGCGCGCGCGGTTGCGTTCGAGCTTGTCGAACGCGCCCGACTTGACCAGGTTTTCCAGGCTGCGGCGGTTGAGCACCTGCGGTTCGACGCGCTCGGCGAAGTCCATCAGGCTCTTGAACGGCCCGCCCTGCTCGCGCGCCGCCACCAGCGCCTGCATCGCCGCCTCGCCGACGTTCTTGAGCGCGGCAAGCGCGTAGCGCACCGCCCCCTGCCCCTTCGCGTCGTATTCGACGTTGAATTCGGCGTTGGAGGCGTTGATGTCGGGCGGCAGCACCGGAATCTTCAGGCGCGACAGCTCCTGCTTGAAGTGCGAGAGCTTGTCGGTGTTGTGGATATCGAGGGTCATCGACGCGGCGAGGAATTCCACCGGGTAGTTGGCCTTGAGGTACGCGGTCTGGTACGCGACCAGGGCGTAGGCGGCGGCGTGCGACTTGTTGAAGCCGTAGCCCGCGAACTTGTTCACGTGGTCGA
>JADHEE010000456.1_pt1 | contig 15993 bp, 14 predicted proteins | sample 8952401 | NCBI WGS metagenome assembly JADHEE01 (sample SAMN16124438, study PRJNA663242) | bioreactor sludge metagenome | isolation source: sludge (ammonium) | place: India:Bengaluru | collected 2019-02-28
CGCAGCGTCAGCTGCTCGCCGTTCAGGCTGTCCTCGAACGAGTACATCTCCTTCTCGACGATGTCGGTCACCTCGCCGATGGCGCGCTTGAACAGCGGCGTCGGTTCGACGATGGGCAGACGGATCGGACGGTAGCCGTAGCTTTTCAGCCACGACCGCACGGTCTCCTCGAACAGCTCCCACACTTCGGATTCGCCGGGCAGGATGTCGTTCATCCCGCGCACGGACTGGATGCTCTGGCTCATGATGTCGGTGCGATCTTTCTCTTGTAGGTGCGCGCCACGTAGCGATCCACGATGGCGATGAATTCCTCGGCGATGTTCTCGCCGCGCAGGGTGACGGTCTTCACCCCGTCCTCGAACACCGGCGCGGTAGGCGCCTCGCCCGTTCCCGGCAGGCTGATGCCGATGTTGGCGTGCTTGCTTTCGCCCGGCCCGTTGACCACGCAGCCCATCACCGCCAGGGTCATGTTCTCGACGCCGTCGAATTCCGCGCGCCACTGCGGCATGTGCTCGCGCACGTGGGTCTGGACGGACTGGGCGAGTTCCTGGAAGAAGGTGCTGGTCGTCCGGCCGCAGCCCGGACAGGCCGTGACCATCGGGGTGAAGGCGCGCAGGCCCATGGTCTGCAGCATTTCCTGCGCGACGACGACTTCCTGCGTGCGCTTGCCGCCCGGTTCCGGGGTCAGCGACACGCGGATGGTGTCGCCGATGCCTTCCTGCAGCAGCACGGCCATCGCGGCCGTGGAGGCGACGATCCCCTTGGAACCCATGCCGGCCTCCGTCAGGCCGAGGTGCAGGGCGTAGTCGGACTGCTGGGAAAGCTCGCGGTAGATGCCGATCAGATCCTGCACGCCGGAGACCTTGCACGACAGGATGATGTGGTCGCCGGGCAGTCCCAGTTCCTCAGCCCTCGCTGCGGACTCCAGCGCCGAGGCGACCATCGCCTCGCGCATCACGCCGACCGCATCGAGCGGCTGCGGGCGCCGGGCGTTGTCGTCCATGATGCGCGCCAGCAGATCCTGGTCGAGGCTGCCCCAGTTGACGCCGATGCGCACCGCCTTGTCGTACTTGCAGGCGATCTCGATCATCTGGGCGAACTGTTCGTCGCGCTTCCTGCCGTGGCCGACGTTGCCCGGATTGATGCGGTACTTGGCCAGGCGCTGCGCGCACTCCGGATAATCGGCCAGCAGGCGGTGGCCGTTGTAATGGAAATCGCCGATCAGCGGCACGTCGACGCCCATGCGTTCGAGCTGCTCGCAGATACGGGGGACCGCCGCCGCGGCTTCGGGCGTGTTGACGGTGATGCGGACGAGTTCCGAGCCCGCGCGCGCCAGTTCGGCGCACTGGATCGCCGTCTTGACGACGTCCGCGGTATCGGTGTTGGTCATCGACTGGATGACGACCGGCGCATCGCCGCCGACGACGACCCGGCCGATCCGGACCGCTTGCGTCGGGCGACGCTTGACAAAAGTATTCATGGTCATTCGAGAGTCAAACGGGCAACGTCGTCCCTGCTGCGCTGCGACAGATCGACGGGCTTGCCCTTGTATTGCAGGGTGACGTGGGCCGCGTTACCGACGATCAGGGAAAAAGGCGGCTGGCCAACGACTTCACGCTGGCTGCCGGCCGGGTTGAGCTGGGAAAAGACGATCTTGCCGCCGCGCTCGCGTACTTCCACCCACGACTGCCGGTCAAAGGAGAATACCAGCGTCCCGTCGGACGCGGAGGATGCCGCGGGCGCCAGCGCCGAGGAAGCGGCCGGCGCGGGCGCGGCCGGTGCCGGAACGGCGGGGGGCGGCAGCGTTGCGGGCACCGGCGCCGTTTCCAGGGCCGGGGTCACGGGAACGGGCGTCGCTTCCGGCGCAGCCGGCGCGTCGGATTCCTGGCCGGAGGTTTCGGCCGGCGCCGTGGCTGCCTCACCCCCCGCCTGTCCGCCCGAGACCAGCGCCTTGATCGAGCCGAGGGTCGATCGCCACGTTTCGGTGGGAACGAAAAAATAGGCCAGCAGCGCCAGCGCCAGGATCAGCAGCCCGGCCGCCACGCGGACGTAGTCGCGCCGGTCGCCCCGCCCCTCGCGCGGCATGCTGACCGGGGCGCCGTCGCTCACGGCGAGCTCCGGCCCCTGCGGCATCTGCACGCCGTCCATCGCCGCCATCAGCGGCGCAGCATCGAGTTCGAGATAGCGCGCATAGTTGCGCACGAAGCCGCGGGTGACCGTCCTGGGCAGATGGAACCAGTCGTTCGTCTCCAGGGCTTCCACCTGGCGCGAACTCAATTTGAGCGCCATCGACGCCTCGTCGACCGAAATGCCGCGGGCTTCGCGCGCCGCGCGCAGGCAGTGCCCGACGTCGATGGCGGCGTCCGCCGACGCCCATTCCTGTCCGTCCTGCTCCTGGCGAAGCGCCGGATTACGGACGGTTCTCTCCTCACTCATTCGAAGTTCCCTTTCAGCAATTCCTGGTACTCGGCGGAATCGGGAAATTTGCGGCGCAACTGGGCGGTCAGGCTCCGCTCGTCCGCCTGGTTGCCCAGCCGGCGCTCGACGCGCACGGACAGCCAGAGCATTTCCGGTCCCGGCTCGACCAGGCGGCCCGCATCCGTCAGCTGCTTCCGGGCGGCGTCGAAGTTGCCGCGCCGGTAGCTGACGTCGGCCAGGTAATACAGCGCCTGCGGACTGTCCTGCGCCAGGCGCAGGCTCCTGCGCAGCGCATCCTCGGCCTGATCGAGCTGGCCGGTCTTGATGTAGCAGGCCCCGGCATTGAGGTAGGCGTTGGCCGGCGTCTGGTACATCGGGTTCCTGTAGGCGCGCTCGAAATACGGGATCGATTCCTTCGCCCGGCCCGTCTGGCACAGGAACCAGCCGTAGTTGTTGTTGATGTCCGGATTCCTTTCCTCGAGGCTCAGCGCCCGCCGGAAATCCTTCTCGGCCGAATCGAACTCCTTCACGTAGTAGAGCACCAGCCCCCGCGTGCTGAGCGCCGGCGCATAGTCCGGATCGATCGCGGCGGCGAGCGTCAGCTCTTCGAGCGCGACGATCAGGTTGCCGTCCTGGAAATACAGCGCGCCCAGTTCGGTATGCGCCTTGGCGCGCGTCCGCGGGTCCTTGGGCAGGGGCGACGCGGAGAAGCCCGCCGGGTCCGGCAGCGGCTGCTGCGCGCCCGCCGACAGGGCGAAGCCGGACAACAGCGCCGCGGCGAAACGTACGAACCAGTTGCTTACGGCTGTAGTCATTGCGATCTCACCTCATGAATGCCGATCACCGGACGCCCGGAGCGCCGGGTTTTATCCCTGACCTGCCCGGCCAGTTGGCCGCACGCCGCGTCGATGTCCTCGCCGCGGGTCTTGCGCGTCGTGGTGACGATCCCGGCATTCATCAGGATCTCCGCGAACCGGCGGATGCGCGGCGACGGAGAACGCCTGAACGGCGAACCCGGAAACGGATTGAACGGAATCAGGTTGAACTTGCACGGCACGTCGCGCGTCAGGCGCAACAGCCGGCGGGCGTGCTCGTCCGAATCGTTGACGCCGTCGAGCATCACGTATTCGAAGGTCACGAAGTCGCGCGGCGCCTTTTCCAGGTAGCGCTGGCAGGCGGCCATCAGTTCGCGCAAGGGGTATTTCCGGTTGATCGGCACCAGCTCGTCGCGCAAGCCGTCATCCGGCGCATGCAGGGAAACGGCCAGCGCGACCGGGCAGGCGTCGCGCAGGCGGTCCATCACCGGCACCAGGCCGGAGGTCGACACCGTCACCCGCCGCCGCGACAGGCCGTAGGCGTTGTCGTCGAGCATCAGGCGCAGGGCGGTGACCGAGTTGTCGAAATTGGCCAGCGGCTCGCCCATGCCCATCAGCACGACGTTGCTCACCGCCCGCTCGCCGTCCGGCCGCGCGCCCAGGGCGCGGTTGGCCTGCCACAGCTGGCCGATGATCTCGGCGGCCGTCAGGTTGCGGTTGAAGCCCTGCTTGCCGGTCGAGCAGAAGGCGCAGTCGAGCGCACACCCGGCCTGGGTCGACACGCACAGCGTGCCGCGGTCGTCCTCGGGAATGAAGACGGTCTCGACGGCGTTGCCGCCGCCGACGTCGAACAGGAATTTGCGCGTGCAGTCGTCGGACAGCTTGTCCGAGACGACGGCCGGCGGGACGATCTCCGCCTCCGCCTTGAGCTTTTCGCGCAGGCTGCGGGCGATGTCGGTCATCGCATCGAAGTCGCTCTGCCCGGAGCGATGCATCCAGCGCAACACCTGCCGGGCGCGGAACGGCTTCTCGCCCAGTTCGGCGAAATACGCCGAGAGGCCCGCGGCATCGAAATCGAGCAGATTGACGGTCATGCAGAAATCTCCGGCGCCCCGTTTCAGCGGCCGGCGTAAAGGTTCATCGCCGGGAAGAAGAAGGCGATTTCGACCTTGGCCGTATCGGGGCCATCCGAACCGTGGACCGCGTTGGCGTCGATGGATTCGGCGAAATCCGCGCGGATGGTTCCCGGCGCGGCCTTCTTCGGGTCCGTCGCGCCCATCAGATCGCGGTTCTTGGCGATGGCGTCCTCGCCTTCGAGCACCTGCACCATCACCGGCCCGGAAGTCATGAACTCGACCAGCTCGCCATAGAACGGCCGCTCCTTGTGCACCGCGTAGAACTGCCCGGCTTCCTGCGGCGACAGCCAGGCCATCTTCGCGGCGACGATCTTCAGTCCATTGGATTCGAAGCGGGAATAGATTTTTCCGATCACGTTCTTGGCGACGGCGTCGGGCTTGATGATGGAAAGCGTGCGTTCGATGGCCATGGGATCAAATCTCCTGGTTGGGTAGGAAGAGAAACAGCCGCGGGTGCGGTGGGGACCTCTGAAAAATTCTTTATTCTACCAACAACCCACTGATCGGCGACGGATTTACAGTGAAAACCTTGCCCCGGCGGACGCTTATCGCACATGCTGCGCCGCGCTCCGACGGCGGTCTCGGGCGCCGGGGCTTGCGACCCGCAACCATAGCGGGTACCATGGCCCGGCTCAAAAACACGCCTTTTTGAATCAACGAATTAGCCCTACTTTCTCGTGCACTTTTCAAGGTCGAGCCGATGGTCGATCAGCCCTTCGAAGCAATGGACGCATGGATCGAGTACTTCGGTACGGTCGACATGCCGATCCTGCGCCAGACCGCGCGCCGGCTGGAAGAAGCCCGCCAGGCCATCGACCGGGTCAACGGGCGAGAGATCGCCGCGATCGTGCTCCAGGATCCCTTGCTGGCCATCAAGGTGCTCGCCTATATCCAGCGCTTCCAGGGCAAGCGCCTGCATTCGGACATCACGACCATCGCCAACGCGGTCATGATGCTGGGCGTCGAGCCCTTCTTCGCGCACTTCGAGGCGCCGACCACGATCGAGACGCTGCTCAAGGATGAGCCGCAGGCGCTGCTCGGCGTGCTGCACGTGATCCGCCGCGTCCAGCGCGCCTCGCGCTACGCGCACGACTGGGCGTTCGAGCGGCACGACATGAACATCGAGGAAGTCGAGCTGGCCGCGCTGCTGCACGACCTGGCGGAAATCCTGCTGTGGTGCTTCGCCCCGCAGCTGGCGATCGAGATCCGCCGGCGGCAGCAGGCCGATCCGACCCTGCGCAGCGCCGCGGCGCAGGTCGAGGTGCTCGGCATCCGCCTGTTCGACCTGCAGCTGGCGCTGTGCGACGCCTGGCACCTGCCCGAACTGCTCAAGACGCTGATGGACGACGCCAATGCCGGACTGGCGCGGGTGCGCAACGTCGTCCTGGCGGTCAACCTGGCGCGCCACTCGGCCAACGACTGGAACAATCCGGCCTTGCCGGACGACTTCGAGGCGATCGAGAAGCTGCTGCACGTCGATCGCCCGACCCTGCTGGCGCGGCTGAACGTCCCGGACGAGGCGGCCGCGCAGTATTTGGCGCCCCGGCACCGTCCGCCCCGGGGGGACGATCAGGGATAAAGATCGCCGGCGTCCGGCCGATACCTCGTCATCCACGACACACACAAACAAAAAAGGGAGCCCTGCATGACCACCGCCAACATGATCTTTTTCGGCATTGTCGCCGTCGTCCTCATCTACGGCGTCATGCTCTACAACGGGCTGGTCGCGCTCAAGCACAACGTGGCCAAGGCCTGGGCCAACATCGACGTGCTGCTCAAGCAGCGGCACGACGAGCTGCCCAAGCTGGTCGAGGTCTGCCGGCAGTACAAGCAGTTCGAACAGGAGACCCTGCAGCGCGTGATCGAGGCGCGTTCCCAGGTGCACTCGGCGCGCGAGACGCAGGACATCGGCGCGCTCGGCGAGGCGGAAGGCGCCCTGCGCATGGGCCTGGGCCGGCTGTTCGCGGTCGCCGAGGCCTATCCGGAACTGAAAGCCAACGATAACTTCATGCAGCTCCAGCAGCGCATCACCACGCTGGAGAACGGCATCGCCGACCGGCGGGAGCTGTACAACGACGCGGTCAACATCAACAACGTGCGCGTCGAGCAGTTTCCCGACGCCGTCATCGCCCGGCTGTTCCACTTCGAGAGCAAGCCGCTGCTCGAATTCTCCACGGCGGAAAAGACCGACGTCGATCTGAAACAGCTGTTCGGCTGACCGGCGCCCGTCCGCCGCGGACTCCGGCATGATTCTCTCCTTCCGGAAGAGCTACGGCCAGTTCATCACCTCGGGTTTCCAGCTCCTGTTCTTCGTCGCCGGGCTGCAGGCGAAATCGCGCGAAGGCTGGATCGTCTGCCTCGCCCTGATCGCCGTCGTCAGCCTGTTCGCTTGGACGGCCGCGCTGCGGCGCCGGCGCGCGATCACGGATACGCCGACCTCGCGCATCGCCTCCGCCGCGCAGGGCTACGTGGAGCTCTCCGGCGTCGGACGGCCGCTCGATCATCCGCCGCTGCTTTCCCATCTGACCTGCCTGCCCTGCCTGTGGTACCGCTTCCACGTCGAGGAGAAGACCAGCGGCAACAAATGGAGAACCGTGGAAAACGGGGAAAGCGACATCCCGTTCATCATCGACGACGGCAGCGGACGTTGCGTGGTCGACGTGGAAGGCGCCGAAATCCTGACCCGGCACAAGGAAACCTGGACGCAGGGAAATTACCGCAATACCGAATGGAAGCTGCTGGTCAACGACCGCATCCACGCGCTCGGCGAGTTCAAGACGCTGGGCGGCGGTTCGGTCGACCTCGACGCGCGGAGCGACATGAACGAACTGCTGGCCGCATGGAAAAAGGACAAGGCGGCGCTGCTCAAGCGCTTCGACCTGGACGGCGACGGCGAGCTGAACATGAACGAATGGGGACTGGCACGCCAGGCCGCGCGCCGCGAGGTGGCCAGGATGCATCGCGAGGCGCGCGCCGAATCGGACGTCAATACGCTGAGCTGCCCGCGCAACGGCCGCCACTACCTGCTTGCGAACATCGACCCGAACCGGCTCGCCCGCCGCTACCTGCTGTGGTCGCTGTTCCACCTGACGCTTTTCCTGGCGGCGCTCGGCACGCTGCCCTGGGTGCTGCACCAGCGCTTCTGACGTCCGAGGCCGCCATGGCGCGGCCAGACGGCATCCGGACCGGCTAGTTTTCCAGTGCCTCCCAGCGTTCGAGCAAGGCGATCAGTTCGTCGTCGATCTCGGCCAGACGCGCCGACAACGCGTTCGCCGCTTGCGGGTCGGTCTGGTACAAGGCGGGGTCTGCGAGGCGCGCGGCGATTTCCTTCTGCTCGTCTTCGAGCGCGCTGATCCGGCCGGGCAGCTCGGCCAGCTCGCGCGTCTCCTTGTAGCTCAGCTTACGGCTGCCGTCAGCCTGGGTCCTCGGCGCGGCCTCGGCGCGGGCGTTCTCGCCGCGCGCATTTTCAGTGGGTTTTGCCGGCGGAGGCGGCTCGGCACCGGCCTGGCGCCGCGTCTGGCAATCGGCCCAGTCCTGGTAGCCGCCGGCGTATTCGCGCCAGTATCCGTCGCCTTCCGCGGCGATGGTCTGGGTCACCACGTTGTCGAGAAACGCCCGGTCGTGGCTGACCAGGAACAGCGTGCCCGGATAGTCCTGCAACAACTGTTCGAGCAGCTCCAGCGTTTCGATGTCCAGGTCGTTGGTCGGTTCGTCGAGCACCAGCACGTTGGCGGGACGGGCGAACAGGCGCGCCAGCAGCAGGCGGTTGCGCTCGCCGCCGGACAGCGAGCGGACCGGTGAACGCGCGCGTTCCGGCGCGAACAGGAAGTCGCCGAGGTAGCCGATGACGTGCTTGCGCTCGTTGCCGATCTGCACGAAATCCGAACCCGGCGAAATGACGTCGACCAGCGCCGCCTCCTCGTCCAGCTGGGTACGGAACTGATCGAAATACGCGGCCTGGATCTTCGTGCCCAGGCGCACCGTGCCGGCGTCCGGCGCCAGCTCGCCGAGGATCAGGCGCAGTAAGGTGGTCTTGCCGGCGCCGTTGGGACCGATCAGGCCGATCTTGTCGCCGCGCTGCAGGCGGCAGGAAAAGTCGCGCACCACATGTTTCTCGCCAAAACTCTTATGCACGCCAACCAGCTCGGCCACCAGCTTGCCGCTGCGGTCGCCCGCGTCGATCGCCAGTTCCACCCGGCCCTGCCGCTCGCGCCGCGCCGCCCGCTCGCGCCGCAGCTGCTCCAGGCGCAGCACGCGGCCTTCGTTGCGCGTGCGCCGCGCTTCGATGCCCTTGCGAATCCAGACCTCTTCCTGCGCCAGGAATTTGTCGAACTTCGCGTTCTGCACGGCCTCGTCGTGCAGCATCTGTTCCTTGCGCGCCTGGTAGTCGGCGAAACGGCCCGGAAACGAGAGCAGCCGGCCACGGTCCAGCTCGACGATGCGCGTCGCCACCCGGTCGAGAAAACGGCGGTCGTGGGTGACGAACACCAGCGACACGCCGGACGACAGCAGCAATTCCTCCAGCCACTCGATGGCGCCGATGTCCAGATGGTTGGTCGGCTCGTCGAGCAGCAGCAGATCCGGCGTCACCGCCAGCGCCTGCGCCAGTGCGAGACGCTTCTTCTGTCCGCCAGAAAGGGTGCCGACCGTCGCGTCCGGGTCCAGCGAGAAACGCTGGATCACGCGCTCGGCCTGCGCCTCGAACGACCAGGCGTCGCGGGCATCCAGTTCGCCCTGCAGCGCGTGCAGACGCTCGCCCAGCGCGGCGTGATCGGCCGCCGGGTCGGCCATGGCGTGCGACACCGCGTGGTACTGCGCCAGCAGCGCCGCGACGTCGCCCATGCCCGCCACCACGGCCGCGAAGACGGAAAGCGCCGGATCGAACGGCGGTTCCTGGGGCACGTAGCCGACGCGGATGCCCGGCTGGCGCCAGACCGATCCGTCGTCCAGCGCGCCCTGCCCGGCCAATGCGCGCAGCAGGGACGACTTGCCGCTGCCGTTGCGGCCGATCAGCGCCACCCGCTCGCCGGGATCGACCTGCAGGTCGGCGTGATCGAGCAAAGGCACGTGGCCGTAGGCGAGCGAAGCGTCGGAAAGAATCAGATGGGGCATTGCAACCGGATTTCGGAAACGCGAAGAGGCGAATGATAAGGCAGGAACGCCTGCCGGATCGCCCACACCGCAAGGATCGGCGAAAAAAGCCGCCTGCATGGTGCTAGAATACGCGCCCGACCTCCTCGTAGCATAATGGATAGTGCACGCGCCTCCTAAGCGTGAGATACAGGTTCGATTCCTGTCGAGGAGGCCACTCTGACGGCCCTGTCCGTAGTCCGCGCCATATCACAGGCTAAAGGCCTTTACGGCGACGGCGTTCCTTCCCCGGTCACCACTGCGAAAGAAGCGCTTTTTCCGCCCAGAAAAGCGCGGTGATCGTCTTCGCGTCGGTGATTTCCCCATCGCGGACCGCCGCCACGGCCTCTTCCAGCGTCAGTTCCAGCACGTCGATGAATTCCCCGTGATCGAGGTTTTGTCCGCCCTGCCGCGCCAGCCCGCGCGCCAGGAAAATCTCGATGCGTTCGTCCGAATACCCGACGCAGGGATGCATGACTCCGAGGTGCCGCCATTCTCCGGCGACAAAGCCGGTTTCCTCCAGCAATTCTCGCCGGGCCGTAGTCTCGACCAACTCCCCGGGATCGATCTTGCCGGCGGGAAACTCGATCATGGCGCGGCCGAGTGGATAGCGAAACTGGCGTTCGAACAGGAGTTCGCCGCCATCCAGCACGGGAATTACCACGACGGCGCCCTGGTGCTTCACGTATTCGCGCGTCGCCTCGCTCGCATCCGGCAGACGAACCCGGTCCAGGCGGACGTCGAGGAGCTTGCCGCGAAAGACCTGCGAAGTCTCGATCGTAGTCTCGGCAAGGTGGGCATGGTTTTCCGAAGGAGGTGTCTTCATTTTGCGGGCCGGGGAAAAAGACAAACGCCCCGGCGGACGGGGCGTCGTCGATTCAAAAAAGTGAGCCGAAGGTCAAAAGACGATGGACCCGGTCAGGCTCGTCGCGCAGAGCATCATCAGGCCGTTCGGGAAAATCCCGATCAGGGCGACCGCCAGGCCGTTGGCCGACATGAGCACCTTGGCGTCCATCGGTGCCTCGATCGGCGCGGTGCTCGTCGGCGGGTCGAAATACATGACCTTGACGATGCGCAGATAATAATAGGCGCCCACCAGCGAGAAGAAGACGGCGACGAGCGCCAGCCAGAGATGCCCGGCGGCCACGACCGCCTGCAACACCGAGAGCTTGGCGAAGAAGCCGACGAAGAACGGTATGCCGGCCAGCGAGAACATCATCATCATCATGATTGCCGCATACCAGGAGTTGCGCTTGTTCAGGCCGGCGAAATCGCTGATCTCGTCCGATTCGAATCCCGCGCGGGAGAGCAGGAGAATGGTTCCGAAAGCGCCCAGGCTGGCGAGGACATAGGTCACGACGTAGAACATCGCCGAGCTGTAGGCGTTGAAGATGAAGCGCACGTCGCCCATGATCACGCCGGTGGCCATGCCGAGCAGCATGAATCCCATGTGCGAGATCGCGGAATACGCCAGCATGCGCTTGATGTTGGTCTGCGCGATGGCGGCGAAGTTGCCGACCGCCATGGACAGGACGGAGAGGATGATCAGCATCATCTGCCAGTCGCGGGACGCGACGATCAGCCCGCTGACCAGCACGCGGATCACGACGGCGAAGGCCGCGAGCTTCGGAGCGCTGGCGATGAACAGCGTCACGGCGGTCGGAGCGCCGTGGTACACGTCCGGAATCCACATGTGGAACGGCACCACGCCCAGCTTGAAGGCGATCCCGGCGATCACGAAGACCAGGCCGAAGGACAGGATGATCCCGTTCCCCTCGCCGCTGAACAGGCGCGCGGCCAGCGCCGGAATCTCGAGCGTCCCGGTCGCCCCGTAGAGCATCGAGATGCCGTAGAGCAGCAGACCGGAGGCCAGCGCGCCGAGCACGAAGTACTTCATGGCCGCCTCGGTCGAGGCGACCGAGTTGCGGTTCATCGCCACCATGGCGTAGAGCGCCAGCGACAGCATCTCGATCCCGATGTACACCGTGAGGAAATGGCTGGCCGAGATCATGACCATCATGCCGAGCGTGGCGAACAGGCTCAGCACGTAGAATTCGCCCCGGGCCATCTCCGGGCGATCCAGGATGTAGGTGCGCGAATAGAACAGGACGACGATGACGCTGATATAGACCAGGAATTTCAGCAGATCGCCCATCAGGTCGCTGACGAACATGTTGCTGAAAGTATAGGAAACCTGTCCCGTGCTGGTGGCGAAGGTCACCACCGCGGCCCCGACCAGCGCCAGCTGCGTCAGCACGTACGTGACAGTCCGGTTCTTGTCCTTGACGAAGAGGTCGACGATCAGGATCGCGCACGCCATCGCCAGCACAAAGATCTCGGCGCTGGCGATGCGCAGCTCGGGCACAACAAATTGCATTTCGGCAAGCGTCATAGCGAACACCAATTATTGAATCTTGCTTACGGAGATGTGGCGCAGCAACTCGTCGACCGAGCTGTGCATGACTTCGGTAAAGGGCTGCGGATACAGGCCCATGACCAGCGCGCCGGCCGCCAGCAGCGCGAGCACCAGGAATTCGCGCGCGGTGATGTCGGTCAGCTCGGCCACGTGATGGTTGCCCACGGCGCCGAAGACCACCCGCTTGTACATCCACAAGGTGTAGGCGGCGCCGAGGATCAGCGTCCAGGCCGCGGCGAAGGCCACCCAGAAGTTGAACTTGACCGAGGCCAGGATGACCATGAATTCGCCGACGAAGCCGGAAGTCGCCGGCAGGCCGGCGTTGGCCATGGCGAAGAGCATGAAGAACGCGGCGAACTTCGGCATGGTGTTGACCACGCCGCCGTAGTCCGCGATCAGACGCGAATGCACCCGGTCATACATCACGCCGATGCAGTAGAACATCGCGCCGGCCACGAAGCCGTGCGAAACCATCTGCACCAGCGCGCCCTCCATGCCCAGCGGGCTGTAGATGAAGAAACCAAGCGTCACGAAGCCCATGTGCGCGATGGACGAGTAGGCCACCAGCTTCTTCATGTCCTCCTGCACCAGCGCGACGAAGCCGATGTACACCACGGCGATCAGGGACAGCCCGATGATCAGCCCCGAGAAGGCATGCGAGGCATCCGGCGCGATCGGCAGCGAGAACCGCAGGAAACCGTACGCGCCGAGTTTCAGCGCGATGGCCGCCAGCACGATGGAGCCGCCGGTCGGCGCCTCGACGTGGGCGTCCGGCAGCCAGGTATGCACCGGCCACATCGGCACCTTGACGGCGAAGGCGGCCAGGAACGCCAGGAAAATCCATTTCTGCTGCAGCATCGGCAGCGGCATCTGGTGCCAGTCCTGGATGGCGAAGCTGCCGCCGGAATAAAGGTACAGGTAGATCAGCGAGATGAGGAAGAGCAGCGACCCCATGAAGGTGAACAGGAAGAACTTGAAGGCGGCATACACCCGCCGCGGCCCTCCCCAGACGCCGATGATGAGATAGAGCGGGATCAGGGACGCTTCGAAGAAGACGTAGAACAGCATGCCGTCCAGCGCGGCGAAGATGCCGTTGAGCAGGCCCGACATGATCAGGAAACAGGCGTTGTATTGCGCCACCTTGCTCTCGATCACCTTCCAGCCGGCCAGCACCACGATGACGGTGATGAAGCTGTTGAGGATCACGAAGAGCATCGAAATGCCGTCGACGCCCAGATGGTAGTTGATGTTGAAGCGCCTGATCCACGGCAGGAGTTCGACGAACTGCATCGCGGGCGTCGTCGTGTCGAAGCCGGCATAAAGCGGCAAGGTCACGAGCAGGCCGGCAAGCGCGCCGAGCAGGGCCAGCGCGCGCGCCAGGGGCGAATTCCGGTCGGACCCGGTGAGCAGCACCACGCAGCCTGAGAAAATCGGCACCCAGATGGCTAGCGAGAGAATCGGCAATCCTGACATAGTGTTCCCAGTCGTATTATTCGGTTCAGGCGCGCAGGAGCCAGAAAGTGAGAAGCGCGCAGACTCCAAAGATCATCGTGAAGGCATAGTGGTAGATGTGGCCGGACTGGAACAGGCGCACCAGCATGGCGATCCAGCCCACGACGCGCACGGAGCCGCCCACGATCAGGCCGTCGATGATCCCCGCGTCTCCCCCCTTCCACAATCCGCGGCCGAGCAGCCGGGCGCCCCCGGCAATCACCACTTCGTTGAACTTGTCGAAGTAGTATTTGTTTTCCAACACCGTGTAGATCGGCCCGCAGGCGGCCTTGATCGCCGCCGGAATGCCAGGTTTCTTGAGATAGAAGAACCAGGCCGAGACCACGCCGGCGACCGCCAGCCAGAATACCGGCGACGAGAGCGCGTGCGTCGCCATGGCGACGGCACCGTGGAAATCGCTCGCCAGTTCTTCCATGACCGGATGGGCTTCGGCATTGACGGCGATGGCGTTGCCGAAGAAGTCGCCGAACAGCATCGGCTCGATGGTGAAGTACCCAATGACCACGGACGGAATCGCCAGCAGGACCAGCGGCAGCGTCACCACCCAGGGCGTTTCGTGCGGCTTCTGTCCCGGCGCGAGGCCGTGATGATGATCGGCCGAGACCTCCTCGTCGTCGTGGTCCCCGGCATGCTCGCCATGGTCGTCCGCGTGACCGTGCGCTGCCGCATGGTGCTTGCCGAAACGCTCCTCGCCGTGGAACACGAGGAAGTACATGCGGAAAGAATAGAACGCCGTGACGAACACGCCGACCATCACGGAGAAGTAGGCGAAGCCGGAACCCGGAATGTGCGACAGCTTGACGGCCTCGATGATCGAGTCCTTCGAATAGAAGCCCGAGAAGAACGGCGTCCCGATCAGCGCCAGCGAACCGATCAGCGAGGTCAGCCAGGTGATCGGCATGTACTTGCGCAGCCCGCCCATGTTGCGGATGTCCTGATCGTGGTGCATGCCGATGATTACCGAACCGGCGGCCAGGAACAGCAGCGCCTTGAAGAAAGCGTGCGTCATCAGGTGGAAGATGGCCACCGAGTAGGCCGACGCGCCGAGCGCCACGGTCATGTAACCCAGCTGCGAGAGCGTGGAATAGGCGACCACCCGCTTGATGTCATTCTGGATGACGCCCAGGAAGCCCATGAACAGCGCGGTGATCGCGCCGATGACGATGACGAACGACAGCGCCGCATCCGAGAGCTCGAACAGCGGCGACATCCGCGAAACCATGAAGATGCCGGCGGTAACCATGGTCGCGGCGTGGATCAGCGCGGAGATCGGAGTCGGGCCTTCCATCGAGTCGGGCAGCCAGACGTGCAGCGGCACCTGGGCGGACTTGCCCATCGCGCCGATGAACAGCAGGATGCAGGTGGCGCTCATCACCGAGACCGTCGCCGCGTCCCAGCCGGGGATCAGGCTGATCGTCGCGTCGGCCAGGCCTTGGGCCTGATCGAAGACCGACTGGTAGTCGAGCGTGCCGAAATTGGCCAGGATCAGCCCGATACCGAGAATGAAGCCGAAATCGCCGACGCGGTTAACCAGGAACGCCTTCATGTTGGCGAAAATCGCGGTCGGGCGCGTATACCAGAAGCCGATCAGCAGATAGGACACCAGGCCGACGGCTTCCCAGCCGAAGAACAGCTGCATGAAATTGTTGCTCATCACCAGCATCAGCATGGAAAAGGTGAACAACGAGATGTAGCTGAAAAAGCGGTTGTAACCGGGATCGTCATGCATATAGCCGATGGTGTAGATATGCACCATCAGCGAGACGAAGGTCACTACCAGCATCATCGTGACCGTCAGGGGATCGATCAGAAAGCCGACCTGGAAGGTGTAGTCACCGGAGGTGAGCCACTGGTACACCGGGCCGTTGAAGGTGTTGCCCGCCGCCACGTCCCGGCAGATGAGGACCGAGGCCACGAAGGCGATGGCCACGCCGGCGATGGTTACCGAATGGGCCAGCCAGCGCGGGATCACGCGGCAGAACAGGCCGGCGACGATCGCGCCGAACAGCGGCGCCATAGGGACGAGCAGGTAGAGTTTTTGCATTTCCATGTTCACCCCTTCAGGCTGTCCAGGTCATCCACGTGGATGGTCTTCAGGTTGCGGAACAGCGCGACGAGAATGGCCAGGCCGATCGCCGATTCGGCGGCCGCCACGGTCAGGACGAAAAAGACGAACACCTGTCCGGCCAGATCCTGCAGGTAGTGTGAAAAGGCGATGAAATTGATATTGACGGAAAGCAGCATCAACTCGATCGACATCAGGATGATGATCAGGTTTTTCCGATTCAGGAAAATCCCGACGATGCTGATCGCGAACAAGACCGCGCCTAATATCAGAAAATGGGACAGTGTTAACAAGGTGCCTCCCTGATTGCCTTCCGCAAACGGCAGCGGAACCCGCTACCGCACGACATTCTTCAGTTCAATTGCTCTTCACGTGACCGGACGGAACCCGCCGCCGGCCTCAATCGTTTTTTTCCGCCGGCATCTGCAGGATGCGCACGCGATCCTTGGCCTTGACGAACACCTGCTGCGACGGACTGACCGACTTGCTCTTTCTCTTGCC
>JADHEE010000462.1_pt1 | contig 15842 bp, 15 predicted proteins | sample 8952401 | NCBI WGS metagenome assembly JADHEE01 (sample SAMN16124438, study PRJNA663242) | bioreactor sludge metagenome | isolation source: sludge (ammonium) | place: India:Bengaluru | collected 2019-02-28
GATCAACCTGCTCGAACAGACGCGCACGGCGGCGGAAACGGCCGGACGCGCGCACATCGACGGCGCCTTCATCGACAACACGCTGGCGCAGAGCCTGCGCCGCTTCGACAAGGGCGGCGAGGCGTTCTACGACCAGATCTCGGCGCTGCACAAGTCGGTGCGCGGCTCGAACCCCGACGCCGCGCTGTACTGGTTCTGCCGCATGCTCGACGGCGGCACCGACCCGCGCTATCTGGCCCGGCGCATCGTGCGCATGGCCTGGGAAGACATCGGCCTGGCCGACCCGCGCGCCGCGCAGGTCGCCGCCACCGCGGCCGAAACCTACGAGCGCCTGGGCTCGCCCGAAGGCGAGCTGGCGCTGGCCGAGGCGGTGATCTACATGGCCATGGCCGCCAAATCGAACGCCGCCTACGTCGCGTATAATGCCGCGCGGGCCTTCGTCGCCAAGGACGGTTCCCGGCCGGTGCCGCTGCACCTGCGCAACGCGCCGACCAAGCTGATGCGCGAACTCGATTACGGCAAGGACTACCGCTACGCGCACGACGAGGCGGACGCGTACGCGGCGGGCGAAAAGTACTTTCCCGAGGACATGCCGCCGGTCGAGTGGTACCGGCCGGTTGACCGCGGGCTGGAAATCAAGATCCGCGAGAAGCTCGCGCACCTGCGTGAACTCGACCGCGAGGCGCTGCGCAAGGCGAAGAAATAGAACGAAGCCGACGAATCGAACCACTTTGAGGACCGACCATGCTTGACATCCAATTGCTGCGCACCGACATCGACGCGGTCAGCGCGCGCCTGGCCACGCGCGGCTACGCGCTCGACGCCGCCACCTTCCAGACGCTCGAAGCCGAGCGCAAGACCTTGCAGACCCGGACGCAGGATTTGCAGGCGAAGCGCAACAGCCTGTCCAAGCAGGTCGGCATGCTCAAGGGCAAAGGCGAGGACGCCTCGGCGGCGATGGCCGAAGTCGCCGCGCTGAAAAACGAACTGGAAGCCAACGAGCAGCGCCTCGGCGAACTGCTGAAGGAGATGGAAGCCTTCATCGCCACCATTCCCAACCTGCCGCAGGAGAGCGTGCCGGTCGGCAAATCCGAGGCCGACAACGCCGAACTCAAAAAATGGGGCGCGCCGCGCGCCTTCGATTTCCCGGTCAAGGACCACGTCGACCTCGGCGAGGGACTGGGCCAGATCGACTTCGCCGCCGCCGCCAAGATCGCCGGCGCGCGCTTCTCCCTGCTCAAGGGGCCGATCGCCCGCATGCACCGCGCGCTGGCGCAGTTCATGCTCGACGTGCATACCGCCGAGCACGGCTACACCGAGGTTTACGCGCCCTACCTCGTCAATCCCGACAGCATGTTCGGTACCGGCCAGCTGCCCAAGTTCGAGGCCGACCTGTTCAAGATTCTGCGCGCCGACGCCGAGCCGCTGTACCTGATCCCCACCGCCGAGGTGCCGGTGACCAACATCGTGCGCGACGAAATCCTGGGGCAGGGCGTCCTGCCGCTGAAGTTCGTCTGCCATACGCCGTGTTTCCGTTCCGAAGCCGGTTCCTACGGCAAGGACACGCGCGGCATGATCCGCCAGCACCAGTTCGACAAGGTGGAACTGGTGCAGATCGTCGCCGCCGAGAAGTCGAACGAGGCGCACGAGGAATTGACCCGCCACGCCGAGGCCATCCTCGAAAAGCTCGACCTGCCGTACCGCCGCGTCGTGTTGTGCACCGCCGACATGGGCTTCTCGTCGGCCAAGACCTACGACCTCGAAGTGTGGCTGCCGGGGCAGAACGCCTATCGCGAGATTTCGTCGTGTTCCAACTTCGAGGCCTTCCAGGCGCGGCGCATGCAGGCGCGCTGCCGCAACGAGAAGAACAAGACCGAGCTCGTGCACACGCTCAATGGCTCGGGCCTCGCCGTCGGGCGCACGCTGGTGGCGATCCTGGAGAACTACCAGAACGCCGACGGCAGCATCACGGTCCCAGTGGCCCTGCGCCCCTACCTGGGCGGCATGGAGAAGATCCTGGCCGCGTGACGCAGGCCGGGCGGCGGAGAAAATGCGGGAAAGAAGCGGCGAAAACTGGCACCGGCCAACGGAGCTGTGCTAGAATCCGCCGCCTACCGGAGAGGTGGCAGAGTGGTCGATTGTACCTGACTCGAAATCAGGCGATGTCTTACGGCATCCGAGGGTTCGAATCCCTCCCTCTCCGCCAGACAGCAAGTAAAAAAGCGCCTTTCAAGGCGCTTTTTTTACATACCCATCTTTAAACCCATTGACCTTCAGAGTGCTTGACCGGATTTGAAATCTGAACAATCCGGCATGCATGCGGCGCGCCTTTGGCGAGCTATGCACACACGCCCCTTACGCGTTTGAAACGCCAAAGGGTTCCTCTTGCTGCGAAAAGTCCGCACGCGATGCGGACACAGAGCGGCAGAAAGCGGATGTGATTGATGCGCAACCAACCCGCCTCAAACTACGCCTGAAGCCTCGCCGTTCAATGGTTTCGGTGCGTAAATTCGTTGCGAAGAAAGCCCGGCCAATGGTGCGCCGGGCCTACTTACGATTGCTGATGATTGTCAGCGTTTTTCCGCAGGCACGGTCTAGCAGTTCCCTTGCAGCGCCCAGCCGCACAGACTCATTCTGCGCGCCGGTCATCAGGTTACTTAATCGGATTGCGGCTGGCCTTGATTCGGGCAGTCTCATGCGCGCCGACCAGTCGCACGGCGGCGCGTTCCTTGCCCGTTTCAACTGCGAGGCGCGCCAAGTCGCCGACCGTGCGGCCCGTAAGCTGTAGCGCTATTCCTGCAATGTGCCCAACGCCTCTCTCCCCAAACGCGAGCGCATGCCGTCCGGTTTCGATGGCCACGGCCTCAGCCGGGTTTTCCAGCCGCCGGATCTGGTTGTGCAGTTCGCGGAAATACCGCTTTTCGATGTCGGCGGCGTCAGGGACTGGCGAGCGCAATAGGGCGCGAACGAGCTCGCCGTGCGCCGGTGATGCTTCAACCTCCTGCGTGATTTTTGCTCGCTGCTCGGGCGTGATGCTGCGCCACCACTCGCGGACTTCCTTGTCGCGCGCAATTTCGTTTTCTGTGGTCGGTGCGCCGACTGCCAGTAGTTCCGCCTCGCGCTTTTCCCAGTAGCCCGATTCTGTTTCGAGGTTTTCCAAAGCGGCCAGGACCGCGCTGAGCGCTTGGTTCGCCAGCGGTTCGATTTTTGCCCCCTTGCCGGCGTCCGAAAGCAGCGGGTCAGCCAGAATCTGACTCTTGCTGTCGTGATAGGCCGTTACTGCATCAAGCGCCGAGAAAAACGAAGCGGCCGGCAAAGTGTTCTGTGCCGACGTCGGCAGGTCGTCCAGGGCAAACCGTTGATTTCCAATTGCATAGTCCATTCGCATCTCCAAATAAATTGCCCGGAAACCGACCGGGCGGCGGTTTCTCAATGAATAGTGGCGACCGGGCAGGCATCAGCCAGCCCACGGGCAGCCAGTCGGCCCAGGTAGCCGGGAATCCAGTCGCCAAGTTTCGGCGCGTGTGCTTTCTGGCATGCTTCCGACAGCCCTAGACCCCGCACATCAGTGCTACTACATGGCATTAATTCAATGTCTGCATTTTTGCGGGGGGTATCACCTGCATTTTTGGCATGTGCAACAGGGGTCAAGATGCCATTTTTACCGTGGGTGCCCTGCATTTTTGCGGGGGGTGTTTTTTTTTCGTCAGGCTTCCAGTCACGCCACGCGCAGGGCTTGAAGCCGTCAAGAAAAAGGCCATCGCGGTTCTTGATCGCAATCCAGGTCACGGCGTACAGCGACGCTCCCTGCTGGTAGCCGCCGCAGCGCGTGCGATACACGAAACCGTGCGCGATTAGCTCTTTGAGACATCGGCTTATCGTTCGCTCCGAGTCGAAACCAAAGCGGCGTAGATAGGTGTATGTCGCCTGCATGCGCCCATTGTTGTCCTTGGCCAGTTGGCGGGTGAGCAAGACCAACAGAGAGCGCGCAGAGAACGTCAGCGAGGCATAGGCGAGACTGTCTATTACCCGATGCTCAATCGCGGCGTACGGGTGCCTTGTGGAGGTTTTGGCGGCCATTAGACGCGCCCCTTTGTCGACAGCCAGCGCGATATTGCACGACGGTCTGATGGCGTCAGGGTATAGACGCCGACCGTAACCTCGCGCCCATCGCGATCAATCGCCGGAATGCGATGGCAGGGGATTTCCAAGCCACGCCGACGAAGTTCTGCGACCAGGTCGGGGAAGTTGCTGCACCCGGCGACGCGGTCGAGTTCTTCGCGCTTGGCGGGCCTGTGCAGCAGAATGGCAAGCGCCCGTTGATGCCGTGGGTTTGATGTGGCAAACTTGCGCTGTTCTGTGCTGTTTGCTTTGCCGACTTCGCCGGGTTGCCGCCCGGCGTTGTCACGTCTGGGAGGGGGCATGGAAGCGGCGCTCATTGCACAGCCTCGCGGCCGGTAGATTGGGCGTCACGCCATGCGATCAGCTCGGATTCGAGAAAGACCGTGCAGCGCGAAGAAAGACGTCGGGCTTTAGGGAAGTCTTGGCGATCCCTCGACCAACGCCAGAGAGTTGCGCGGCCGATTCCGAGGAAGGCGGCGGCCTGCTTTGGGCGAAACGATTTGTTCATGATGCGCTCCATAAATCCCGCGTGGTCGCGGTACGGATCGCATCGTCTCTTCTCTGAAAACTCCTCGCGAACAGGAAACCCGACTAGGTTATCTGTTGGTCCATTTTGGTCGGCCCCATGCGCGCCATGCATCGCGGGTTATCCCATAGGACTTGAATTTGTCCGCCAAGGCGCGTACCGCGTCAGCGGTGATTTTTCGGCGCTCGGCAACAATGCTCATGGCTTCATCCTTCGGGCTCATTCGCGAAGACGGCGAGACTGCTTCAGCAGCGTCCCACTCTTCGAATAGTTCGGCGACGATTGCTCGTTCGACCCATCCGTCGCGCTCTGCAGGCCGTCCGCCTTTGCCTTTCTTCAGTGTGCCAGCAGCGAGGTCCGCAAGGAATTCTCTAGCAGTCAACGGCACCAGCAATGACTCATTGCGGAGCAAGTCGGCCAATGCGGACCTGTCACCATCCAGCCATGTACCGATAGCGTGGCCCCATCTTCGTTCCTCCCAGTAGGCAGCATCCATGTCTTCTGCTTCCATCTTCTCCCCTCGTTGGTGTGCGTCGCAGCCGCGCCGGCCGGGTGAAGGTGCCCGGTTTTCGCCCCGTCGGGCTAGGCGCGGCTTGACCGCCAGATTTAACCCTCTGCTTTTAGGCGTTCTCTTATCTTCAAATCACAATACTGGTTAGTAATGCTGGATAGCTTCTCCATCGCAACCTCGATTATTTGTAGGGCATGAAAGGTTCTCGTGTCAGGGCCATCGCCAATAATTTCTTTTGCCCCTTCTAAGAGGGAATCTGCTTGCTGAGACAGAAAGACCAATCCCCACACGTCATCGGCGAGTGTCGTTTTTTCGATAGAATCATCATCAGCCATTTCGTAACTCCTTATTAGTTGCGTTGTGGTCAGGGCCGGTCTGGTGCTGCTACACCGCGCCGGCCCGCTCTGCCTGAAACCGTCAGGCGGCGGTGATACTCTTATTAATGGGCGTCACGTCGCCAGCCTTGACCACAGTGCCGCAATGCTTCGCCCAGTCGGCCATCAGACGACGGCGCTTGTCGAACAGCGATCCACGGGCATACGCGGCTTCTGCCTTGTCTGTGAGTTGGTGCGCCAGGGCGTGCTCGATCACCTCGCGAGCGTAGGCGGTTGTTTCGCCCGCCCAATCACGGAAGCTCGACCGGAAGCCATGTGCCGTAACATCGCGGCCCATGCGGCGCAGTACGGCCGTCAAAGTCATGTCCGACAGTTGGGTATTCTTGGAACTCGGGAATACAAGATCAGTACCCGAGATGCGCGGCAAGGCGTTCAGCAGCTTCAGAGCATCCGGCGACAGCGGAACACGGAGTTCCTTTCCTGCTTTCATACGGTTCGCTGGAATCGTCCAGACCGCGGCGCCCATGTCGAACTCGCTCCAAACAGCCCCGCGAACCTCGCCGCTACGTGTCGCCGTGAGAATGGCGAATTCCAGCGCACGTGCGCCTAGTCCTTCCATCACCCGAAGCTCGGTCATAAACGCCCCGACTTCGCGGTAGTCCAACGCGGCATGGTGTTCGACCTTCTGAACCTTGGCGCGCGGCGCCAGCAGGTTGTCGAGATGGCCGCGCCAGCGTGCCGGATTATCTCCTTTGCGGAATCCGCGAACAGTAGCCCAATCAAGAACCGACTCGATACGGCCGCGCACTCGGCTGGCTGTCTCGGTCTTTGTCATCCATATCGGGTCGAGAACGCGCATGACGTGCGCCACCTCAATATCAGCTACCGGAATTCTGCCGATGATCGGGTTTGCATAGGCTTCGAGCGTTGCAGACCATTGTGCGGCGTGTTTGGCGCTCTTCCACCCCGCCTCATGGGCGGCAATGTACTTTGATGCGGCCTCGGCGAACGGCATCAAGGCGGCGCGTGCGGCAATCAGGGCGCTACGGGCAGCGCGACGCTCTTCGACTGGATCTGAACCGGAGATTATCTTTGCGCGGGCATTTCGCGCGGCTTCTTTGGCGCCTGCCAGTGTGACATCAGGAAACCCACCCAAGCCAATGTCGCGGCGCTTTCCGCCCACGGTTGCACGGAGAATCCACGAACGCGCCCCGGAATCGCTGACCTGCAGGATCAGGCCGGCAACGCCGCCAACGAAGTGATATCCGGGCGTTGTCAGTCGGCCGACTTCGAGCGGGGATAGCTCTTTCGCTTTTCTTGGCATGATTCACCCATTTATGTACCCATCAATATAAATGATATTGCAGGATACAAAGAAATACAAGGTGAAACAATGTAACTAGACGTGGTCTAGTAAATAAGGCTATTTTTGATGCGACGTGAAACCGTATGAGTTATACGGAAAGCGGACTCCCTCTCCGCCAGAAACAAAAAAGCCCTTGATAATCAAGGGCTTTTTTGTTTTCGGTGTGGCGGGGCCCGCTTCGGGCTCCGGCGATTTCTCCTCTTTTGCAGATTTACAACACCTTCGGCGATTTTGTTGCTTTTCTTCAACATTCCGTAATGACGCTGCGCCATAATGGAGGCCTGAAGAAGAGGATCGTTGAAATGAAAGTGAGCGCCGCATCCCTGTCGCGCGGCTATATAAAGTGGGGAAAAAAGCTGACTCAACCCGAGGGCGCGCTGTTCTCCGCGCGCACCCCGCTCGGTCGTTCAACGAAAATGGTTCTTTTTGGCATCGGGGCCGTCGTGCCGCTCGGCTCGGTCATCTGGGTGCTCCTCCTCTCGCACGGTCTGCGCGTCAAGCGCGCCTCCTCGGTGAAATCGCCCAACTGAGCGCCGGCGCGGGGCGTCTCGGGCGCGCGCGTTGACGGCGCCATCCTCCGCCTGGTCATCGGTTTCCAGGGAAATACCCGCGTGCGAATCGCCGGAATCGGTTTTCCGGGCGGTAGAATGGTCGCTTCGCTGCGATTCCGGAGCGCATTCCTCATCCCAATTTTCTCTTCTGGATATCATGAACAAACGCGGATTCACCACCACCACGCTGCATTGCGACCGTGCCAAGCCGATCGAGCACGGCGCGACCCACAAACCCGTGCATAACTCGGCGGCGTTCGGTTTTGCCAGCGCGCACGATCTCGTCAAGGTCTTCCAGGGCGAGCAGGCCGGTTTCGTCTATGGGCGCCAGGGCACGCCGACCTCGGCGGCGCTGGAGGAAAAGGTCACGCGCATGGAGCAGGGGTTCCTGACCGTCGCCTTCAGCAGCGGCATGGCGGCGATCTCGGCGACGCTCTTCGCGCTGCTGCGCGCCGGCGACCACATCGTTTCCAGCAGCTTCCTGTTCGGCAATACCACCAGCCTGTTCGAGACCTTCGGCCGGATGGGCATCGAGGTGAGCTTCGTCGACGCCACCGAGGCGGCCAACGTGGAGGCGGCGCTGCGTCCGGAGACGCGCCTGGTCTTCGTCGAAACGATCGCCAATCCGCGCACGCAAGTGACCGACCTCGCGGGCATCGGCGAATTGTGCCGGTCGCGCGGCGTCGTTTACGTGGTGGACAACACCGTCACCTCGCCCTACCTGTTCCGGCCCCGGGACGTGGGCGCCAGTCTGGTCGTCAATTCGCTGACCAAGTACATCGGCGGCCACGGCAACGCGCTGGGCGGCGCGCTCACCGACACCGGCCTGTTCGACTGGACGCGCTATCCGAACATCAGCGAGCTGTATCGCAAGGGCGATCCCCGCACGTGGGGCATCGTGCAGATCCGCAAGAAGGGGCTGCGCGACGCCGGCGCCACGCTGTCGCCCGAGGCGGCGCATCACCTGGCCATCGGCGCCGAGACGCTGGCGCTGCGCATGGCGCGCACCTGCAGCAACGCCCAGGCGCTGGCCGAGTTCCTGGCGGCGCACCCGAAAGTGGCGAAAGTCTATTATCCGGGGCTGGAGAGCCATCCCCAGTACGCGCGCGCCAAGGCGCTGTTCGGCGGCAACAGCGGCATCCTGTCCTTCGAGCTGGTCGACGGCGTCGATTGCTTCGACGTGCTCGGCAAGCTGGAACTGGTCATTTCCTCGACCAACCTGGGCGACAACCGCACGCTGGCCATTCCCGTCGCGCCGACGATCTATTTCGAGCTCGGCCCCGAGCGCCGCGCCAGCCTGGGCATCGCCGAATCGCTGATCCGCATCTGCGTCGGCATCGAGGACGTCGAGGACCTACTCGCCGACTTCGGGCGGGCGCTGGAGGATTGACGGGCCGGCTTTCCCCCGGTCGGCGTCTCTGACGGACGCGGGCGGGCCGGTGCTACTTCCGGCCGCCGCGCGATCCGCCCTTGTCCCAGCCGTAGCGCACGGTGCGCTGCCAGCGCCGGTCCGGCTGGCGCGACGGGTCGGGCACGGCCGGTCCGTCCCCCGGCCGGCCGGAGTCCGGTCGCGGCTTGCGCGGCGGTTTCGGCGGGTTGCGCATGGCGGTGTCTCCTCGGCGGGGCGGGCAATGCCTCTATGCTAGACTTCCCGCTCATTCTATCGATCCCGGGAAATCATGGCAGGCAATACACTCGGCACCTTGTTCACCGTCACCTCCTTCGGCGAATCGCACGGCCCGGCCATCGGCTGCGTGGTGGACGGCTGCCCGCCGGGGCTCACGCTGTGCGAGGCGGACATCCAGGCGGAACTGGACCGGCGCAAGCCGGGCACGTCGCGGCACGTGACGCAGCGCCGCGAGCCGGATACGGTGGAGATCCTGTCCGGCGTGTTCGAGGGCCGGACGACCGGGACGCCGATCGGCCTGCTCATCCGCAACCAGGACCAGCGCAGCAAGGATTACGGCAACATCGCCCAGACCTTCCGTCCGGGGCATGCCGACTACGCCTACACGCAGAAGTACGGCTTCCGCGACTATCGCGGCGGCGGCCGCTCGTCGGCGCGCGAGACGGCGGTGCGCGTGGCGGCCGGCGCCATCGCCCGCAAATGGCTCAAGGAGCGCTGCGGCGTGACCATCCAGGGCTGGATGAGCCGGCTCGGCCCGATCGAGATTCCTTTCGTCGATGCCGCCCGGATCGGCGAAAACCCGTTCTTCGCGCCGGATGCCGCGATCGTGCCGCGGCTCGAGGAATACATGGATGCCCTGCGCAAGGCGGGCGACTCGATCGGCGCGGAGATCAGCGTGGCGGCGCGCGGCGTGCCGCCGGGCTGGGGCGAGCCGGTCTATGATCGCCTGGACGCCGACATCGCTTACGCGATGATGGGCATCAACGCCGTCAAGGGTGTCGAGATCGGCGCCGGCTTCGCCTGCGTCGCCCAGAAGGGCAGCGAGCACGGCGACGAGATGACCCCCGAGGGCTTTCTTTCTAACCATGCCGGCGGCGTGCTCGGCGGCATTTCCACCGGCCAGGAGATCGTCGTCCGCCTGGCCGTCAAGCCGACGTCGAGCATCCGGCTGCCGCGCCGCTCGATCGATCTGCAGGGCCGGCCGGCCACGGTCGAAACCCACGGCCGCCATGACCCGTGCGTGGGCATCCGGGCCACGCCGATCGCCGAGGCGATGCTCGCGCTGGTGCTCATCGACCATGCCTTGCGGCACCGCGCGCAGTGCGCCGACGTGGATTGCCAAACGCCGAAAATTGGGAGCAAAATGGCCTGAAAGAAACGCATTTTTCTGTCGATGTCCAACTGGAAATTTGCACGAAGGAGGGACTCAAAATGCACGTCGAACACCATGAGCTTCACCAGGAATTTCCCGAGATGAAGGACGTGATCAATACCTTGCGCACGGGAAATCCCATGTTTGCCCGGCTTTTCGCGACCTACCACCGCTTGACGGGCAAGGTTGAAGATCTGGAAGAACACGACATGCCGGTGGACGACTTCACCCTCGAAGACATGAAAAAGCACCGCGTCAAGGTCAAGGACGACCTCTATCACATGATGCTTGCCTACCGCGCGGGCCAGCAGTCGGTCAAATAACTCTTTTTTACGGAATCGGTCCGGGGAGCGTTCGGTAGAATTGCCGGATGCTCCCCGTTCCTTATTGGCGCCTGTCGGCCTACTACTTTTTCTATTTCACCTTCATCGGCGCCTTTTCCCCGTACTTCGCGCTCTATCTCCGCTCGCTCGCCTTCTCGGCGTGGGACATCAGCCTGCTGATGACGCAGATGCAGCTGATGCGCCTGGCCGGCCCGTTCTTCTGGAGCGCCCTGGCCGACCGGACGGGAAAGCGGATCGCGGTCATCCGCCTGACCGGGATCGCCACCTTCGCGCTGTTCTGCGTGTTCTTCACGGCGCGCCGCTTCGGCATCGTGCTGGCCACCATGAGCTGCTTTTCCTTCTTCTGGGTGGCGGCCTTGCCCTTGCTGGAAACGCTGACTTTCGACCATCTGCGGGAAAAGCCGGAACGCTACAGCCGCATCCGCCTATGGGGGTCGGTCGGCTTCATCGCGGCCGTGCTCGGCGTCGGCGCGCTGCTCGACCGGTGGCCGGTGGACGCGGTGCTCTGGGCGTGCGGCTTTTCGCTGGCGATGGCCGGGCTGTGCGGCCTGGCGGTTCCCGAGGCGGGCGTCCCGCATGCCGCCGGAACGCATCAGCCGATCGGCCGCGTCCTGCGTCAGCCGCGCGTCATGGCCTTGCTGACCGCCTGCTTCACCATGTCGGCGGCGCACGGCGCCATGAACGTCTTCTACACCATCTTCCTCACCGACCACGGATACAGCAAGTCGGCGGCGGGAACCTTGTGGACCTTCGGCGTGCTCGCCGAGATCGTCACCTTTTTCTTCATGGCGCAGCTCATGCGCCGCTTCGGCCTGCGGCAGGTCCTGCTGGCCTGTTTCGCGGCGGCGGTCGTGCGCTTCGCGGCCATCGGACAGCTGGTCGACTTGCCGATCGCGCTGGTCCTGACCCAGCTGCTGCATGGGCTCACCTTCGGCGCCTTTCATTCGGCGGCGGTCGCCACGATCAATCTCTGGTTCCCGGGAAACATCCGCGCCCGCGGCCAGGCGCTCTATTCCTCGGTGAGCTTCGGCGCCGGCGGCGTGGCCGGCGGGCTGGCCAGCGGCTGGGCCTGGGAACGCCTGGGCGGCGCCGAGGCGTTCGCGCTGGGATCGTTGTTCGCGCTCGTCGGTCTAACTGTCATTTTTTTCGGGGTTCGGGGCGCGGATGTCGGCGAAAATCAACCGTTGTGCGTTGTCAATGGAGTGGGCGATGTCGAAGGGCGACGGAGGTAGCGTTTTGAAGGTCGGGGTGAGCGCGGTTTTTCTGTCGATGCTGCTGGGCGCGGCCTGCACGCCGACGCATACGACGTCCGCCGGAGCGGTCGGCGTGGAGCGGCGGCAGGCCATGCTGCTCTCGTCCGCCGAGGTGAACCAGGCGGCGGAAAAGGCGTACGCGCAGACGATCCAGGAAGCGCGGGCGAAAAACCTGCTGAACCGCAATCCCGCGCAGGTACAGCGGGTCCGGGCGGTCGCCGCGCGCCTGGTCGCCGTGACCGGCGTGTTCCGCACGGACGCGCCCGGCTGGCGCTGGGAGAGCAACGTCATCAGTTCGAGCGACCTCAATGCCTGGTGCATGCCGGGAGGCAAGATCGCCGTCTATACCGGGCTGCTGGAAAAGCTGGCGCTGACCGACGACGAGCTGGCGGCGGTGATGGGGCACGAGATCGCCCACGCCCTGCGCGAACATGGGCGAGAGAAGGCGAGCCAGGCGGCGGGCGTCGATCTGGCGGCCACGCTGGGCGGCGTGATCGGCGCGTATTACGGACTCGATGCCAGCATCGGCAAGGAGGTGGTGGGAACCGCCGGCGATCTGGCGTTCATGCGCCCCAATTCGCGCGGGATGGAGCAGGAGGCGGACCGGATCGGCGTCGAACTGGCGGCGCGGGCGGGCTTCGATCCGCTGGCAGCGATCTCCCTCTGGGAGAAGATGGGGCGCGCGTCCGGGAACGGTACGCCGCAATGGCTATCCACGCACCCCTCGAACGAGACGCGCCTCGCCGATCTGCGGGTTTACGCCGAGCGCGTGCAGCCGCTCTATCGCGCGGCGCGTGCAAGGAATTGAATTTGTTTGGTTTCATGGGGTTGTGTCGGCTGACAGGGCCGGTATCCCATGAGATAATCATCGGGTTTTTCGGCGTCTTTCACAGAGATGTCCCACGGATGGCCGACTTGTCGCAATTGGAGGAGATTCGCCATGAGAAGAATAGTGCTCGCCCTGGTGCTCGTCGCCGCCACCCTGTCGGCGGCGTGCAACACCATGCGCGGCATCGGCAAGGATATCGAGCGCGGCGGCCAGGCCATCGAGAAGGCGGCCACCAAGTAGCCGCCTCTGCGTGTTGACGTTCCGACGAAGAGCGAAACCGGTTTTTTTGATCGTATCGAGGAAAATGACGTGAAAATTTGTGTCTTGCCGGGTGACGGCATCGGTCCGGAAATCACCGCCCAGGCGCTGCGCGTGCTGAAGGCGCTGGACCTGAAGTTCGAGATGGAAGAAGCCCTGCTCGGCGGCTGCGCCGTGGACGCGACGGGAAATCCGTTCCCGGAGGCCACCCAGAAACTGGCCCAGGCGGCCGACGCCGTGCTGCTCGGCGCGGTCGGCGGCCCGAAATGGGACGTCCTGGCCCGCGAACTGCGCCCGGAACGCGGCCTGCTCGGCATCCGCAAGCTGCTCGGCCTGTTCGCCAACCTGCGCCCGGCCGTGCTTTATCCCGAACTGGCCAACGCCTCGACGCTCAAGCCGGAAGTCGTGTCCGGCCTCGACATCCTGATCGTGCGCGAACTGACCGGCGACATCTACTTCGGCCAGCCGCGCGGCATCGAGGCGCGCCAGGTCGACGGCGCCGAACAGCGCGTCGGCATCAACACGATGATCTACAGCGAAGCGGAAATCCGGCGCATCGGCAAGATGGCGTTCGAAGCCGCGCGCAAGCGCCAGCGCAAGCTCTGTTCGGTCGACAAGATGAACGTCCTGGAAACGACGCAGCTCTGGCGCGACGTGATGAACGAACTGGCGCCCGAGTATCCCGACGTCGAGCTGACGCACATGCTGGTCGACAACGCCGCCATGCAGCTGGTGCGCGCGCCCAAGCAGTTCGACGTGATGGTCACCGGCAACATGTTCGGCGACATCCTGTCCGACGAGGCGTCGATGCTCACCGGATCGATCGGCATGCTGCCGTCGGCCTCGCTCAACGAGACCGGCAAGGGGCTGTACGAGCCCTGCCACGGCTCCGCGCCGGACATCGCCGGCAAGGGCGTGGCCAATCCGCTGGCGACCATCCTGTCGGCGGCGATGATGCTGCGCTACACGTTCGCCCAGGAGGAAGCGGCCCGGCGTATCGAGAACGCGGTGAAGCGCGTGCTCGAACAGGGCCTGCGCACGGGCGACATCTACGAGCCGGGCACGACCAGGGTCGGCACCGCCGAGATGGGAGACGCCGTGCTCGCGGCGCTCCGGGCAGCGTAAAGATTTCTTTTTTTGATCGAGGTAAACGCAATGAAGAAGGTAGGTCTCGTAGGCTGGCGCGGCATGGTCGGTTCCGTGCTCATGCAGCGCATGGAAGAAGAAGGTGATTTCGCTTTCATCGAACCGGTGTATTTCTCCACCTCGTCGGTCGGCGGCAAGGCGCCGGCATGGGGCGGCAAGGACGGCGGTACGCTGCTGGACGCGATGTCGGTCGAGTCGCTCAAGCAGATGGACATCGTCATCACCTGCCAGGGCGGGGAGTACACCAAGGAAGTCTTCCCCAAGCTGCGCGCGACGGGGTGGAACGGCCACTGGATCGACGCGGCGTCGGCGCTGCGCATGGACAAGGACGCGGTGATCATCCTCGATCCGGTCAACCTGAATGTCATCAAGGACGCGCTGGCCAAGGGCGGCAAGAACTGGATCGGCGGCAACTGCACCGTGTCGCTGATGCTGATGGGCATCGGCGGCCTGTTCAAGCACGATCTCGTCGAGTGGGTCTCGGCGATGACCTACCAGGCCGCCTCCGGCGCCGGCGCGCAGAACATGCGCGAACTGCTGTGCCAGATGGGCGCGCTGCATGACGCGGTGCGCGCCGAACTGGCCGATCCGGCCTCGGCCATCCTCGAGATCGACCGCAAGGTCGCGGAGACGATGCGCGCGTCCAGCTTCCCGACCAAGAACTTCCGCAACACGGCGCTGGCCGGCAGCCTGATCCCCTGGATCGACGTGCCGGTCGAAGGCGGCCAGTCCAAGGAGGAATGGAAGGGCGGCGCCGAATGCAACAAGATCCTCGGCCGCCCGCCGTTCCGCTCGCCGGGAAGCATCCCGGTCGACGGCATCTGCGTGCGCATCGGCGCCATGCGCTGCCACTCGCAGGGCCTGACCATCAAGCTGCGCAAGGACGCGCCGCTCGACGAAATCGCGGGCATCATCGCCGACGGCAATCCGTGGGCCAAGATCGTGCCCAACGAGCGCGAGATCAGCGAGCGCGAACTGACCCCGGCGGCGGTCACCGGCACGCTGACGGTGCCGGTCGGACGCCTGCACAAGCTGGCCATGGGCGCGGAATACCTCGGCGCCTTCACCGTCGGCGACCAGCTGTTGTGGGGCGCCGCCGAGCCGCTGCGGCGCATGCTGCGCGTCCTGCTCGAAGACTGATTGGTACAAAAAAAGGACCGGGGGTGGCTCCCCGGTCTTTTTTACGGTTTGGCGGCATGTTATAAGCAAGTCGAGCTTGCATCGCTAACCCCATGATGTTATTTTAATATTCCCGATTTCGACGCTCAGGGTGCCGTCTTGGCAAATAAAACATATCAATCCATCAAGCACTTCGGCCTGCGCTCCTCCGTCATGGCGGTCGCATCCTCCCTCGTTCTGTCCGGCGTACCGCTGGCGGCGCATGCGGCCGGCCTCGGCCGGCTCGTCGTGTTCTCGGCGCTCGGCCAGCCGCTCCGGGCGGAAATCGAGGTCACCGCGACGCGCGAGGAACTGGCCGGCATGAAGGCGCAGTTGGCCTCGCCCGAGACCTTCAAGCAGGCCGGACTGGATTACGCGACGGCCCTGCTGAACGTGCGCTTCAGCCTCGACAAGCGGCCGAACGGCCAGGCGGTCATCCGGCTGACCTCGGACCGGCCGATCAGCGAGCCCTTCCTCGACATGCTGCTGGAGCTGAACTGGTCCACGGGCAGGCTGGTGCGCGAATACACCTTCCTGCTCGATCCGCCGGAATTCGCCGCCAAGGCGTCCGCGCCGGCAGCCCCGGCGGTCGTCGCCGCGCCGGCCGGCCGGCCGGCGCCGGCGTCCGGCGGCTCCTCGGCCATCGACAACGAGGTGCGGGCG
>JADHEE010000467.1_pt1 | contig 15754 bp, 13 predicted proteins | sample 8952401 | NCBI WGS metagenome assembly JADHEE01 (sample SAMN16124438, study PRJNA663242) | bioreactor sludge metagenome | isolation source: sludge (ammonium) | place: India:Bengaluru | collected 2019-02-28
AGCAGGAACGCCGGGTCGTTGGCGGCGGTGGCGACGGCGACGGCGGCATCCGGCGCGGCGTAGAGCGTGGTCCAGAAGTCGGCGGCGTCGTCCATCGGCGCGCCGACCGCAAGCAGGACGGGGGCGGGCTTCACCCGGGCGATCGCGGCGCGGGCGGCGGCGAGCGCGCCGCGGTCGGCGATCACCACGCGGGGCCTGGCCGCCGCCATCGCGGCGGCGAGGGTGGCGGGAGACCAGGCGGCGTCCATCGGCGCGATGCTCGCCCCGGCCTTCAGCGCCGCGAGCGCGGAGAGGGCGCACTCCGCGCCCTGGGGCAGCAGCGTCGCCACCGTCGCGCCGGGCTCGACCATGAGGTTGACGAACGCGGCGGCGAGCAGGTCGGAGAGGCGCTTGAGCGCGCGGTAGCTGAAGTGGGCGGTGCTGCCGTCGGTCTGGCGCGCGATCAGCGCGGTGCGGTCCGGGTCGGCTCCGGGGCGGCACTGGCGGTCGAGGCTGTCCGTCGCGGCGTTGAACGCCTCGGGGATGTGCCAGCGGAAGGCGCGGCGGGATTCCTCGTAGGAGGGCGCTCTCGGCAGCATCGGCCTATTCCAGGATGTATTCGTATTCGAAGCGGTCGGCGGCGTTGAGGCCGTCGATCAGCACGCCGTCGAAGCCGAGGTCCATCAGCCCGACGAAGTAGTCGCCGAGGATCTTTTTCCACTCCGGCAGCCAGTAGTTGGCGAGCACGCCGTCGGCGGGGTTGGGCAGCGCCTCGCGCAGGAACGGCGTCTCGCCGATGCGCCACTCGCGCTTCCAGTAGTAGCGGTCGTCGCGCGCGGCGGTGAGGTTGATCTCGGCCAGCACGAGGCGGCGCGGCCCCATGAACTTGTACTGCATCGCGTGGACCTCGGCCTTGGTCAGGGCCTGGTCGGCGGCGTAGAAGGCGTCCACGACGATGAGGTCGGCGTTGCTCTTTCGCGTCGCCTCGACCCAGTCGGACTTGGCGGCGTAGGCGCGCGGATTCCGGAGCCAGAAGGCGTTTCGCGCGTCGCGCAAGGTCGTGACCGCGTCGGAGTTCTCGAACGGCGGGCGCTGCTTCGGCAGGATCTTGGGCGAGTCTGGCGTGCCGACCGCCAGCACCGAGAGTGCGTGGTCGTGGCGGCCCTTCTGCGCCAGGTCGTTGGCCGGCAGGGTGCAGGAATCGAGGCTGAGGATCGGCGTGCCGAGCTTGCGGATCGCGGCGATGCGCCGGGCGCGGTCCTCGGCCTTTTTCAGCTCCGCCTGAGTCGGCGGCTTGGCGTCGGGCGCGGGCTTGGGCTTGGGGCAGTTGACGTCGTCGAGCGCCACCGCGTCGAAATTCTTGAGGATGCGGCGGAACGGCCCGCCCGGCGCGTCGTCCGGCACCGGCTCGCGGTCGAGGTAGGTCTTGTCGAGCAGGGAATTGAGCTGGGTTTCCCACGCGCTGGTCTGCATCAGCCCGAGCGGCTCGCGCCCGATCATCAGGAAGTTGGGGTTGCGGCCCTCGACGTATTGGCCGAGGCCGTCCACCAGCGCCCGCAGCTCGTCGCGGAAGCGCGGGATCTGTACCGGCTTCAGCGGCTTCGCGCCGGGGGAGGGCGGGGCCAGCAGGCGTCCGTCGACGAACACCTGGGCGGCGGCGGGGGTGGCGCAGCCGAGGACGAGCGCAAGGGCGCAGGCGGCGGAAATGGGGCGGAAGCGCGGAAACACCGGGCGAAACTCCGTCGAACGGTCAACGGCGAGGCTTGCGCGAAACGCGGGCCTCCCGGCCCAGACCATAGCCCCAGGCCCTTAACAAAGCGATAAAAACCGCCGCTTCAGGCGCGTGCGAAACGGCTCCGCACGATGCCGCCGTAGGGAGCCAGCATGAGCAGCGCCATGCCGATCTTGACCGCGAAGTCGCCCGCCGCCCAGGTGGTCCAGGGCAGGCCCGAGCCTGCGAAGGCGATGGAGAAGAACATCAGGGTGTCGATCGCCGAGCCGAGAATCGAGGACGCGAGCGGCGCCTGCCACCAGCTCCGCCGCCGCAGCCGGTTGAACACCGTGACGTCGAGAAGCTGCGCCGCGAGGAACGCCGCGCCGGAGGCGAGCGCGATGCGGGGCGTGCTCAACCCCGCCGAAATCGCCACCGCGAAGACGAACCCCCAGCGCACGATCCGCCGCGCCGCAACCGGGCCCTGGGAGCGGTTGGTGAGGTCGGTGACGAAGAACGCCGCCGGATAGGTGAGCGCTCCCCAGGTCAGCCAGTCGTTGAGCGGGTACTGGACGAGCACGTTGGAGACCACCACCACCGCGATCATCGCGGCGACGGGCAGGGCGTGGGTGCGGAACCGGGTCACTGGGCCGAAGTCCTTTCAGCAGCGCGCATGACAAGCCTGCCGGGTCTCGCGGGAAACCGGGCATGCGGCGCGCAAACAATCATGAAAGCCGGGCGCTGTCCAGCGGAATAGCTCGCTCCGGGATGCGCGCCGCTGTTGCGGAAACCGGGCGTTTGGCGCTACCTTGGGCGCGACCATCCGGAAGCGTAACGATCTGGTGGCGCGGGGGAATTTTGAGCAGCGTGACAGACGATAAGACCGCCCACGTGGTGGTGGTCGGCAACGAAAAGGGCGGCACCGGCAAGTCCACCATCGCCATGCACATGGCGGTTGCGTTCGCCAACGCGGGCGGGCGGGTCGGCGTGGTCGACCTCGACCCGCGCCAGCGCTCGGTCTCGCGCTTCGTCGAGAACCGCCTGGAGACCGCGCGCAAGACCGGCGTCGACTTGAAGGCGCCGCAGGTCTACCCGATGGCGGGGCAGAGCATCGAGGAACTCGCCGAGGTCGCGATGGCCGCGATCCGCGAGCAGGACCTGGTGATCATCGACACCCCCGGTTCGGCCACCGAGCTCTCGAAGGCCGGGCACGTCTTCGCCGACACCCTGATCACGCCCCTGAACGACAGCTTCATCGACCTCGACGTGCTCGGTCGCGTCGAGCCCGAAACCTACAAGGTGCTGCGCCCGAGCCACTACGCCGAACTGGTGTGGGAGACGCGCAAGGAGCGCGCCATGGCCAACCGCGCGCCGCTGCGCTGGTTCGTCCTGCGCAACCGCCTGTCCCACGTCGACGCGCGCAACAAGCGCGCGATGGAGGAGGCGATCGACGCCCTCGCGGCGCGCATCGGCTTCACCCCCGTGGCGGGGCTGGGCGAGCGGGTGATCTACCGCGAACTGTTCCTCTCCGGCCTGACCCTGCTCGACGTGCGCACTCCGGGTGTCGCAATCGATTTGTCGGTTTCCCATATAGCGGCGAGACAGGAGCTCCGCGCTCTTTTCAATGCCGTGGGCTTCACCGATATAATTGCAGCGGCCTAATCCACGAAGATACCCGGCCGGGCCTGGACTTCCCCGCGCGCCCGTGCTTAAACCCGTTCACCCGCGTCGTTTTCGGCGGAATTCAACAAACAGTTGGAGGCAGTTCATGGGTCATCGCGTTCGCAAGGCAGTGTTTCCGGTCGGCGGTTTGGGCACGCGTTTCCTGCCCGCGACCAAGGCGATGCCGAAGGAAATGCTGACCGTGGTCGACAAGCCGTTGATCCAGTACGCGGTCGAGGAAGCCGCCGCCGCCGGGTGCGAGCACTTCGTCTTCGTCACCGCGCGTGGCAAGGGCGCGCTCGAGGACCACTTCGACGCCGCGCCCGAACTCGAACGCCAACTCGAGGAAAAGCACAAGGACGAGGCCCTCGACGCGGTGCGCAAGTATCTGCCGAAGACCGGCCAAATCAGCTACGTCCGCCAGACCAACCCGATCGGCCTCGGCCACGCGGTGTGGTGCGCGCGCCATATCGTCGGCAACGAGCCGTTCGCGGTGCTCCTGCCCGACGATCTGATCCTCGCCGACATCCCGTGCCTGAAGCAGATGGCCGACGTCTACGAGACCGTCGGCGGCCACCTCGTCGCCTCGGAAGACGTGCCGCGCGAACATACCCAGCGCTACGGCATCCTCGACGTCGAAACCGACGACGGCACCCTCGCCAAGGCCAAGGGCCTGGTGGAAAAGCCGAAACCGGCGGAAGCGCCCTCGACCCTGTCGATCATCGGCCGCTATATCCTCGACCCGGTGGTGTTCACCCCGCTCGACAAGGGCGTGCGCGGCGCGGGCAACGAGATCCAGCTCACCGACGCGATGGCGGTGACGATGAGCATGGTGCCGTTCCACGGCCTGCGCTTCGCCGGCAAGCGCTTCGACTGCGGCGACAAGATCGGCTTCGTCCAGGCCAACGCCGCCTTCGCCCTGAAGCGCCCGGACATGGAGGCGCAGGTCCGCGCCGCACTCAAAACCCTGCTGGCCTGAGCCAGACCACTTCCTAGGAGGGATCGCATATGCGGATCGCGATGATTGGAACCGGCTACGTCGGGCTGGTGTCGGGAACCTGTTTCTCGGAATTCGGCGTCGACGTTGTCTGCGTCGACAAGGACGTGTCGAAGATCGAACGCCTGAAGAAGGGCGAGATCCCGATCTTCGAGCCGGGCCTCGACGCGCTCGTCGCCTCCAACGTCAAGGCGGGGCGGCTGTCGTTCTCGACCGACCTTGCGAGTGCGGTGAAGGGCGCGGACGCGGTGTTCATCGCCGTCGGCACGCCCTCGCGCCGCGGCGACGGCCACGCCGACCTGTCCTACGTCTACGCCGCCGCCGAGGAGATCGCCCACGCGCTCGACGACTACACCGTGGTGGTGACCAAGTCGACGGTGCCGGTCGGCACCGGGCGCGAGGTCGAGGCGATCATCCGCAAGATCCGCCCCGACGTGGACGTGGTCTCGAACCCCGAGTTCCTGCGCGAGGGCTCGGCGATCAACGACTTCATGCGCCCCGACCGCGTCGTCATCGGCACCGATTCCGAGCGCGCGCGCGAGGTGATGCGCCAGCTTTACCGCGTGCTCTACCTGATCGAAAAGCCGATCGTCTTCACCAACCGCGAGACCTCGGAACTGATCAAGTACGCGGGCAACGCCTTCCTCGCGATGAAGATCACCTTCATCAACGAGATCGCCGACCTCTGCGAGGCGGTGGGCGCAGACGTGCACGACGTAGCGCGCGGCATCGGCCTCGATGGTCGCATCGGGCGCAAGTTCCTGCACCCCGGCCCCGGCTACGGCGGCTCGTGCTTCCCCAAGGACACCCTCGCCCTGGTGCGCACCGCGCGCGACCACGACAGCCCGATGCGCCTGATCGAGACCACCGTCGAGGTCAACGACACCCGCAAGAAGGCCCTCGCGAGCCGCGTCGCGGACGCCGTCGGCGGCGACCTTTCGGGTAAGCGGGTCGCGGTCCTCGGCCTCACCTTCAAGCCCAACACTGACGACATGCGCGACAGCCCGAGCCTCGATTTGATCCCCGGACTGATCGAGGCGGGCGCTTCGGTGCACGCCTTCGACCCCGAAGGCACGGAGGAGGCCAAGCGCCTGCTGCCGGGCGGCGTGACCTACGCCACCGACGCCTACGACACCATGGACGGCGCCGACGTGCTGGTGATCGTCACCGAGTGGAACGCCTTCCGCGCCCTCGACCTCGCGCGGGTGAAGTCGCTGATGGCCGCGCCGACGATCGTCGACCTGCGCAACATCTACGAGCCCCGCGACATGATCGAGAAGGGCTTCGCCTACACCTGCGTCGGTCGCCCGGTGCCGGAAACGCCGCACCTGCGCGCCGTGCCGAAGGCGGTCGGGTGACCGCCCAGGCGCATCGCTTCGACCCGGCCATCCTGCGCGACTACGATATCCGGGGGGTGGTCGGGCGCAACCTGCGCATCGCCGACGCCGTGGCTCTCGGCATGGCGTTCGGCTCCATCCTGGTGGAGAAGGGCGGCCGCAACGTCGTCGTCGGGCGCGACGGTCGCCTGAGTTCCCCCGACCTCGCCGAGGCGCTGCTCGACGGGCTCACCTCCACCGGGCTCGACGTCTGGCGGATCGGCTGCGGCCCCACGCCGATGCTCCACTTCGCCGTGGCGGAGCTGGGCGCGGACGCGGGGATCATGGTCACCGCGTCGCACAATCCGGCGCACCACAACGGCTTCAAGCTGACGATGCTCGGGCGTCCGTTCTTCGGACCGGACATCCGCGCCCTCGGACGCCGCGCCGAGGCGGGCAACTTCGTCTCCGGCGAAGGCTCGGTGGAGAAGTACGACGTGTCCGAGGCCTACGTGTCGCGTCTGCTCAAGGGCTTCCGCCCCGGGCGCGCGCTCAACGCGGTGTGGGATTGCGGCAGCGGCGCGACCGGCCCGGTGGTCAAGGCCCTGGTGCGGGGGTTGCCGGGCCGCCACACCGTGCTGTTCGACGACGTGGACGGCGCGTTCCCGCACCATCACCCGGACCCGACGGTGCCGGAAAACCTCGCGCACCTGATCGCCGCGATGCACGAGACCGGCGCGGACGTCGGCTTCGCCTTCGACGGCGACGGCGACCGCCTGGGCGTGGTCGACGACCAGGGCGAGATCCTCTGGGGCGACCGCATCCTCGCGCTGCTCGCCGCCGACGTGCTGGCGCGCCGCCCGGGCGCGACGATCCTGGGCGACGTGAAGGCGAGCCGCATCCTGTTCGACGAGATCCGCCGCCTCGGCGGCAATCCGGTGATGACCCGCAGCGGCCACTCGGTGATCCGCACCCGCCTCAAGCAGTTGAACGCGCCGCTCGCGGGCGAGATGAGCGGGCACATCTTCTACGGCGACGACTACTACGGCTACGACGACGGCCTCTACGCCGCGGTGCGCCTGCTGGAAGCCCTGAGTGCGCGCAAGGACAGCCTGTCGCAGTGGCACGGCGCGCTGCCGCGCCTGTGGAACACGCCGGAAATCCGCGTTCCCTGCGACGACGAAACCAAGTTCGCGGTGGTGGACGCGTTGGCCGAGGCGCTCGCCGCCGAGGGCGTGGCGTTCAACGACATCGACGGCGTGCGGGTGGACGAGGACTTCGGCTGGTGGCTGGTGCGCGCCTCCAACACCCAGGCGGAACTGGTGATCCGCTGCGAGGCGACCACCCTCGAAGGCCTGGGCGAGGCGAAGGCCCGGGTCGCGGCGCGGCTCGCGGCGGCGGGAATGCCGACTCCCGAGGGCCTGCGCTGACCCTCACATCAGGAGGTTGGGGAGGAACAGCGACAGGCCGGGGAACAGCACCAGCGCCGCGACCAGGATCAGGATCGCGGCGATGTGGGGCAGGGCTTCCACCAGGTATTCGTCCACCGGGCAGTCGAGCAGGCCGCAGACGGTGAACATCGCCACGCCCACCGGCGGGGTCATGCCGCCGAACGTCACCATGGTCATCATCACGATGCCGAAGTGCACGTCGTCCACGCCGAGCTGGCGCACGATGGGCAGGAAGATCGGGGTGAGCAGCAGCACCAGCACCGTCGCCTCGACGAAGCATCCCGCGATCAGCAGGAACACCACGATCATCCCCAGCATCACCAGCGGGTTGTGGGAGAGCCCGAGCATCGCCGCCGCGATCGCCTGGGGCGCCTGGGCGAAGATGATGGCGTAGCCGACCATGCCCGAGAACATGATGATGAGGACGATCAGGCCGTTGTCGATGGCGCCCTGGAGCAGGGCGTCCATCGCGTCCTTCCAGGTCAGCTCGCGGTGCAGCACCACGCCCACCACCACCGCGTAGACCACCGCGAACGCGCCGACTTCCGACGGCGTGAACAGCCCGCCCCGGATCGCCACCAGCAGCGCCACCGGGAACAGCAGCGCCCATTTCGCGTCGCCCACCGCTTCGCGCATCGCCCGCCAGCTCGGGCGTTCGGCGGTGGCGGAGCGGTAGCCGCGGCGGCGCGAGATGATCCAGACGGTGAACATCAGGATCGCCATCATCAGCAGGCCCGGGATCACCCCGGCGAGGAACAGCCGCCCGATGGAGACGCCGCCGACGAAGCCGTAGAGGATCAGCCCGAGGCTCGGCGGGATCGTCGCGGTGATCAGCGAGCACACCGCGATGGTGGCGCAGGTGAAGCCCCGGGAGTAGCCGTTCCGGATCAAATCCGGCCCGAGGATGCGCGCCTCCATCGCCGCGTCGGCCACCGCCGAGCCCGAGACGCCGCCCATCAGGGTCGAGAGCACGATGCACACCTGCGCCATGCCGCCCGCCATCCACGACACCAGCACTTCCGAGCAGCGGATCAGGCGCTTGGTGATGCCGGTCTTGTTCATCATGTGCCCGGCGAGGACGAAGAACGGCACCGCGAGCAGAGGAAAGCTCTGCGACGCCGAGGCTACCTGCTGCACGCCGATGGACGCGGGCATCACCTCGCTCACCGCGAAGAACGAGAACCCCGAGATGCCGATGGCGAACGCCACCGGCACGCCCAGCATCATCAGGCCGAAGAACAGCACGATCAGGAGGGTCATCTCCGGCGTCATAGCTGGGTGTCCTCCGCCGCGCGGGAGTCGGAGAACACCAGCCGGGGCTGGCCGAACAGCGAGCGCGCGGTCTGCCAGAGCTGGCCCGCGAGGGTGAGGGCGAGCATGCCGCAGCCCACCGGCACCGCGGCGGTGACGAAGGCGTAGCTGATGCCGCTGTCGCCGAACTCGCGTTCGAGGTTGAGCATCACCAGGTCGTAGCCCAGCACCGCCATGGCGCAGAGGAAGGCGAGCACGACGCAACCGGTGAGGAAGTCGACGGGCGCGCGCCAGCGCGGCGGCAGCCAGCGTACGAACAGGTCCACGGCGATCAGGCCGCGCCGCCGCATCGCCATGTCCGCGCCGAGGAACGCCGCCCACACGAACATCAACTGCGCCACGTCCATCGCCCACACCAGGGGCAGGCCGAACCAGCGCAGCACGCCGGCGAAGAATACCAGGCCGACCATCGCCGCGAGCAGGGCGCGGGCGATGGCGGCTTCGACGCGGAGGATCTTACCGGACACTGCGCGATCTCCCAGCCGGAGGCGTTATTGCGCGACGATCGCGTCGACCTTCTTCTTCAGTTCGACGTAGCCGATCTTTTCGTAGACGCCTTCGGTGGCCTTGACGAACGGGGCCTTGTCGACCTCGTTGATGGCCATTCCCGAGGCCTTCATCTTCGCCTCGAGGTCGGCGATCGCCGCCTCGGTGCCGTGGGAGGCGACGTCGCCCGCCTTCAGGCTTTCCTCCTTGAGGATCGCCTGGAGGTCGGGCGGCAGCTTGTCGAACCACGCCGCCGAGGTCACCACCCCAGTGATCAGGTTGAAGTGGGCGGTCTTGGTCATCACCTTGGTGACCTCGTAGAGCCGCGAGCCGTAGGCCGCCGGAACCTGCGCCTCGACCGCGTCGATCACCTGGGTCTGGAGAGCGGAATAGACGTCGGCCCAGCCCATCGGCGTCGGCGTCGCGCCCATGGCGCGGATCGTCTCCATCCACACCGGCGCGCCCGGGGTGCGCATGCGGATGCCCGCGAGGTCGGCGGGCCCCTTGATCGGCTTGTTGGTGAGGAGGTGCCGCTCGCCCTGCCACCAGTTGAACGACAGCACCTGGAGCCGCGCGCTTTTCGCGAGCTTGGCCGACATTTCGTCGAACAGCGGCGAGGTCACCACCTTGCGGATGTCGGGGTAGCCGGTGGTGAGGTAGGGCGCGCTCAGGATGCCGAAATCCTTCACGAACACCGCGAGGCGACCGCCGTCGACCACCACCGCGTTGCCCGCACCGGCGCGCGCCTGCTCCAGCACGTCCTCGTCCTTGCCGAGCTGGGAGCCGGGGAACAGGCGGATCGCGAGACGCCCCTGGGAGCGTGTCTCGACCGAGGACTTCAGGCTTTCGAGACCCTTGTAGAGCGGATCGTCGGTGGTCAGCGCGGTGTTGACGTTGAGGGTGTAACCGGCGGCGAGCGCCGTGCCGGCGGTGGCGGCGAGGAGAATGCCGCAGGCGGCGGTCCGGAAGGTCCAGGCCATCAATCCCATGTTGTCGCTCCCTGAAAGTTGCCTCTTCGACGGGCGCATTCGGAAACCGGCTGACATGTTAGTTGGCTAGAATACCATTGGCAATGGAAATGTCGTCCTGTATCCTGAACCGGAAGTTCAACGAACAGGTGTCCCGTGACCGTCTTCACCCCTCTCGACACGTTTTCGAGCGAGCCCATCGGCCCGCGGGTCTACCGCGAGATTCGCGACGCCATCGTCTGCCTGCGGCTCAAGCCCGGGCAGATCATCTCGGAGGCGGACGTGGCGCGGCAGTTCGGCGCGAGCCGCCAGCCGGTGCACGACGCGTTCGTGCGCCTCCAGGCCTCGGGCCTGTTGCACGTGCTGCCGCAGCGCGGCACGCGGGTGGCGCGAATTTCGCCCAAGGACGTGCGCGACGCGCAGGTGATCCGCCGCGCCATCGAGGCGGCGACGGTGGCGCGCGCCTGCGAGCGCCGCCGCCCGGAAAGCGTGGCGGCGCTCAAGCATAACGTGGCGCTTCAGGAGGGGGCGGCGGGCGAGCGCGCGCCGCGCGCGTTCCTCAAGCTCGACGAGGAGTTCCATCGTCTGCTCGCCGCCTGCGCCGACCTCGAGATGGCGTGGACGATCATCGAGGACGCGAAGTCGCACATGGACCGGGTGCGCTTCCTCAGCCTGCCGCAGACCACCCCGGTCGCGGCGTTGATCCGCCAGCACCGCGCCATCGTCGCGGGGATCGAGGCGGGGGACGCGGCGGCGGCGCTGGCGGCGTTGGCCGAGCATTTCGGCGAGATCGACAAGTCCCTTCCCGCGCTCGAGGCGGCGTTCCCCGAGCTTTTCGATCACGACGACGCGCGCGCCGAAGCGAGAGCGGCGCGATAATCCTTCCGGAAAGACGGTGGGCGTTAGGGGCGCAGCACCAGGCAGGGGCGGGAATCCCGCTTGAGCGTGGCGCACGCCTGCTGCGCGTCGTTGGCGGAGAGGCCGACGACGCGGGCGCGGTAGAGGGTACGGGTGTTGGCGGTGAACGCCTCGATTCGTACCGACGCCGCGGCGGCTGCGGCGGCGTTCTGCGCGGCGATCGCCGACGAGGCGGCGGTTTCGGCGGCGCGGCGGTCGGAGTAGGCGCCGACCTGGATCGCCCACGCGCCGACCGGGGCCGGCTTGTGCTGCGGCACCGCGGTGCGCGGCAGGGCGGCGACGGTGGTGAGGTTCTGCGGCGGAACCGGCTTGCGCGGCGGCAGCAGCGGCGCCTGGCCGCTCGCCACCGTGGGACCGGCGGGCGCGCCGAGGACGGAGGTGATGTCGGCGACCCCGTCGAGCCCGGCGTCGGTGTCGCCCTGGGCGGTGTTGGGGTCGTTGGCGACCGGCGCGGCGGCGACGGCGACCTCGGTCTTCGGGCTGCGCGGCGGGCGCGGCGTCTTGGCGCTGGCGTAGGCGACGTCGGCGAAGCCGCGGTCGAGCAGGTCGGCGGTGCGCTGGTCGCGCCAGCGTGCGGTCTCGCCGCCCATCACCACCGCGATCAGGCGGCGACCGTCGCGGTGCGCCGAGGCGGCGAGGTTGAAGCCCGAAGCCTGGATGAAGCCGGTCTTGAGGCCGTCGGCCCCCGGATAGCTCGTCATCAGGCGGTTGTGGGTCGGGATCACCTGGCCTTCGTACTCGAACTCCGTCAGGCTGAAGTACTTGTAATACTTCGGGAAGTCGCGCTGCAACGCGAGCGCCAGGCGGGCGAGGTCGCGCGCCGTGGTGACCTGGCCGCGGTTCGGCAGGCCGGAGGCGTTCTGGTAGACGGTGCGCGACATGCCGAGGAGTTGCGCCTTGCGCGTCATGCGCTGGGCGAACGCGGTCTCGTTGGGCGCGAGGTTCTCGGCGATGGTCACCGCCACGTCGTTGGCGGACTTGATCACGATCGCCTGGATCGCGGTCTGCACGGTGATCGTCTCGCCCTTGCGCAGCCCGAGGCTCGACGGCTGCTGGCGCTCGGCGCGCGGCGTCACCTTCAAGGGCGTGCGGAGGTTGACCTTGCCGCTCTCCATGTCCTCGAAGAGGAGGTAGAGTGTCATCATCTTGGTCAGGGAAGCGGGATAGTTCTGGTCGTCGGCGTGGTCGGCGAAGAGGGTCTGGCCGGTTTCCGCATCCATCACGAAGGCGGCGTATTTCGCGTGGGCGGAGTGGCCCGACAGCACGAACATCAGCGCGACGAGGGCCGCGAGGGAGAGCCGGAGACGGAGACGCATCGCCGGGACGAACTTCGTCCGGTGGAGCGGGGAGGCTTCTGCCGTCGCGCGCTCGATCATCGCTTGCACCTCAAAACGCGAAAAAACGGGGGCGCGACCGCCGCCAAATCCCCCCACTTTCGCGGGGAGTCGCCCCGCGGTACGTCGCTCACAATATGATATCTGCGACTCGGCTGTCTACGTCGTTTTTCGCGGTTTCCCGCGGGCTTCGCCGATACCCCTGGATTCTTGCGCGGCAAAGCCCCAGAATCCCTTGAACCGACACGGAATAGAGGTCTGATGCGATGGTGGTCAAGGTTTTGCGGCGGGCGGGCGCGCTGGTGCTCCTGACGGCGATGGGGGCGGGCTGCGCGCCCACCGGCGACGTGCAGGATCCGGCGGTGCGGCGGCTCACCTGGTTCTCCTACATCTCGGGCGACGACATGCAGTGCGAAACCGGCATCGACCGGATGCGCCTGGTCCAGAACGCGATCTGGGACGAGGACGTGCGCGTGGTCGAGGCGACCGAGGTGCCGGGTGCCGATGCCGAGGTGCGCGAGAACCGGCTGCTCCGCCTCGACCTCACGGATATACGGATAGACATGGACGCGCCGCGCGCGCCCTGGCGCGGCGACGTGCGCGAGGGGCGCTGGACCAAGGCCCAGTATGGGGCGGTGGTCGACGCGCTCAAGGCCGACGGGGCTTTCGCGCCGCTCGACCGGTCGGTGACGCTGAAGGGGCAGGGGTTCTTCTGGACCGGGACGGGATGCGTTGGCGGCAAGCGCTGGTTCCACGCCTGGGCCTACCCTTCGGCGGCGTACGACGCGCTCACCTTCCCGAAGGTTCTGGCGGCTCTGGTGCCCTCGGGGCAGGCGTTCGCGGTTGCCCACCCAGTGGAGCAATCCTACCCGGAGCAAAACCGCAAGGCTTCGCGGGATTTCGAGATGACCGCGACTTCCACGGGGATTTCCGGGCGTTTGGACCTGCCGAGGCCGCCGCTGAACCGCTTCCTCCCCTAGGGTGGATTCGGCGTCAGTTTTATTAACACGGGGCCTTTCCGCGTCCTCGGCCCTATCCCATATCCAAATCGGACGTAGCGATGCGGGGGCGTCGCCAGGAGGCAATGCGAGATGCAAGGATTTCGGGCGGTGTCCCAGGCTACCCATCTGCCGCGACTGGGGGAGGAACGGTCCGGGGACGAAGACGACGGTCGTGTCGGAATTTCGGTACAAACGCGCGCGGTGGTGAAACGACCTTCGATGTACCGCGTTCTACTACTGAACGACGACTATACCCCAATGGAATTCGTGGTTCACGTTCTCGAGCGGATTTTCAACAAAAGCCACGAAGAGGCGACGGAAATCATGCTCAAGGTGCATCACCGGGGAGTCGGCGTCTGCGGCGTCTTCACCTTCGAAGTCGCCGAGACCAAGGCGGGGCAGGTGATGGATCTGGCCAGACGCAACCAGCATCCGTTGCAGTGCACCATCGAAAAGGAGTAATGCCGATGCTGTCACGCAACCTTGAACGCAGCTTGCACCGCGCCCTCGCCGAAGCGACCGCCCGCAGGCACGAATACGCGACGCTCGAACATTTGCTCTACGCGCTCTCCGAAGATCGCGACGCGGTTGCGGTCTTGCGTGCGTGCGGCGTCGACGTCGACAAGCTTCGCGCCGACATCGAAGCTTTCATGGAGACCGAGCTCACCGCCCTGGTCGGCGAGGAAACCGCCGACCCCAAGCCCACCTCCGGCTTCCAGCGGGTGGTGCAGCGCGCGGTGATCCACGTGCAGTCCTCGGGCCGCGAGGAGGTCACCGGCGCGAACGTGCTGGTCTCGATGTTCTCCGAGCGCGAGAGCCACGCCGTCTATTTCCTCCAGTTGCAGGACATGACCCGCCTCGACGCGGTCAACTACATCGCCCACGGCATCGCCAAGAACGCCGACCTGACCGAACAGCGCACGGTGCGCGGAGCAGAGGAGCAACCCGCCGCAGGTACCGCCACGACGTCCCAAAGCACCCAGAAGACCGCCTACGAGGCGCTTGCCGCCTATTGCGTCAACCTCAACGACAAGGCGCGCCAGGGCCGCATCGACCCCTTGATCGGTCGGGATTCCGAGATCGAGCGCACCATCCAGGTGCTCTGCCGCCGCTCGAAGAACAACCCGCTCTACGTCGGCGATCCCGGCGTGGGCAAGACCGCCTTGGCCGAGGGCCTCGCGCTCCGTATCGTCGACGGCGCGGTGCCCGAAGTGCTGGCCGACGCCACGGTGTTCGCGCTTGACATGGGCGTGCTGCTCGCCGGCACCCGCTACCGCGGCGACTTCGAGGAGCGCCTGAAGCAGGTGATCAAGGAGCTCGAGAGCTATCCGGGCGCGGTGATGTTCATCGACGAGATCCACACCCTGATCGGCGCGGGCGCGACCTCGGGCGGCTCGATGGACGCCTCCAACCTGCTCAAGCCCGCGTTGGCCTCGGGCAGCCTGCGCTGCATCGGCTCGACCACCTACAAGGAATTCCGCAACCAGTTCGAGAAGGACCGCGCCTTGGTGCGGCGCTTCCAGAAGATCGACGTGCCGGAGCCGACCCGCGACGACGCGGTGAAGATCCTGCGCGGCCTCAAGCCCTACTACGAAGCCTTCCACGGCGTGCGCTACACCATGCCCGCGATCGAGGCGGCGGTGGACCTTTCGGTGCGCTTCATCTCCGACCGCAAGCTCCCCGACAAGGCCATCGACGTGATCGACGAGGTGGGTGCGGCGCGCATGCTGCTGACCCCGGCGAAGCGCCGTCGCACGGTGACGGTGGCCGACATCGAGGCGGTGGTGGCGAAGATCGCCCGCATCCCCCCGAAGGCGGTCTCGAAGGACGACCGGGCGGCGCTCAAGACCCTGGAGCGCGACCTCAAGACCATGGTGTTCGGCCAGAACAAGGCGATCGACGAACTCGCCGCCGCGATCAAGCTCGCCCGCGCGGGCCTGCGCGACCCCGACAAGCCGATCGGCAACTACCTGTTCTCCGGCCCCACCGGCGTCGGCAAGACCGAGGTGGCGCGCCAGCTCGCCAAGGTGATGGGGATCGAACTGATCCGCTTCGACATGTCGGAATACATGGAGCGGCACACCGTCTCGCGGCTGATCGGCGCGCCTCCGGGCTACGTCGGCTTCGACCAGGGCGGCTTGCTGACCGACGCGGTCGACCAGCATCCGCACTGCGTGCTGCTGCTCGATGAAATCGAGAAGGCGCACAACGACGTCTACAACCTGCTGCTCCAGGTGATGGACCACGGCCACCTCACCGACCACAACGGCAAGTCGGTGGACTTCCGCAACGTGATCCTGATCCTCACCACCAACGCCGGGGCGTCCGACCTTGCCAAGGCCCCCTTGGGCTTCGGTCGGGGCAAGCGCGAGGGCGAGGATTCCGAGGCCATCGAGCGCCTGTTCACGCCGGAGTTCCGCAACCGCCTGGACGCGATCATCGCCTTCGCCAGCCTCCAGCCGGAAACGGTGATGAAGGTGGTGGACAAGTTCGTGATGCAGTTGGAAAGCCAGCTGAGCGACCGCTCGGTGACCATCGACCTGAGCCAGGCGGCGCGCGAATGGCTGGCGGAAAAGGGCTTCGACGAATCCTTCGGCGCGCGTCCGCTCGCCCGGGTGAT
>JADHEE010000470.1_pt1 | contig 15686 bp, 14 predicted proteins | sample 8952401 | NCBI WGS metagenome assembly JADHEE01 (sample SAMN16124438, study PRJNA663242) | bioreactor sludge metagenome | isolation source: sludge (ammonium) | place: India:Bengaluru | collected 2019-02-28
GGTCAAGGCGCTGGCCGGCGACCACGGCATCCGTCAGACGCTGCTGCTGCGCGACCCCAAAAAGCTCACGGGCCATGAGCCCGCGAACGCCAAAGTCGTCATCGGCAACGTGCTGGACAAGAAGTTGCTGAAAAACGCCATGGCCGGCCAGGACATCGTCTACGCCAACCTGACCGGCGAAGACCTGGACAAGCAGGCCCGGGCCGTCATCGCGGCCATGCAGGCCGAAGGTGTCAAGCGCCTGGTCTTCGTGCTCTCGCTGGGCATCTATGACGAGGTGCCGGGCAAGTTCGGCGAGTGGAACAGCGCCATCATCGGCGAGGACCTCAAGCCCTTCCGCCGCGCGGCGGACGCCATCGAGGCGTCGGGCCTGCAATACACCATCCTGCGCCCGGCGTGGCTGACGGACACGGACGAGGTCGACTACGAGCTGACGGCCAGGAACGAACCGTTTAAGGGTACGGTCGTCTCGCGCAGGAGTGTGGGCGAGCTGATCGCCAAAGTCATCGCATCACCCGAGTTGCATGTGAGCGAGAACCTGGGCATCAACAAGCCGAACAGCGACGGCGACAAACCGTACTTCATGTAAGGCGAGGGTGAACATGCTCAAGTGGATGGTCATCGGGCTCGGCGTGTTGCCCGCGGCGGCAGTGCTGGTGCTGCTGGCGATCACCTGGATCGAAAGCCGCCAGGCCCCTGCAGGTGGGTGGCATCGAGCCTCATACCCCGCCGGCCGCGGCGCCTTCGGGCGCGGCGGTGGTGTACTTCTCGCGTTCGGGCAACACCGCGCTGGCGGCGCGTCATGTGGCCCGGCGGCTCGGCGCGGGCCTGCATGCCATCGAAGCGCCGCAGTACGCGCTGGGGCCGGCGGGCCCGGCCCGTTCGGCCATGGACGCCAAGGCGCGCCGCGACGATCCCGGCCAACTGCCCGACATCCACCCGCGCAGCATCGACCTCACGCGCTCGCACACCGTCTGGCTCGGCTCGCCCGTGTGGTGCTACAGCCCCGCGCCGCCGATCTGGGCCTTCGTCGAGCACAACCGCTTCGACGGCCAGCATGTCGTGCTGTTCAACACCTTCAACAGCAACTTCGGTGATGACCAGACCGCTGCATTCAAGGCCAAAGTGATGGCTCACAGTGCAGTGTCATTCGAGCACCGCCACGTGCTGCGCGGGTGCATGACGCAGCAACTCACGCCCGAAGAGATGCTCAAGTCCATTGACGACGCATGGTTCGGCCCCAAGGCGAAGCCTTGATTAGCCGCCGCCGGGTTCGGCACATGCACCGCAAGCACCGACTGCTGTTCGACACACCGTGAATCAGACGTTTACCACGTGGGCTTGGCGGCCAGGAGCCGGAAGCTTGCGCTGACCGCCTTGGAACCCAACGCACGGGAGTTGCGAGCGATCCGTGACAGAGCACAAAAAGAAGCCGGCATCCGCTATGGATGTCAGCTATGAACTCGAATCAGGCGGCGACCAGTTGACGGGCCAGTGCCACCTCGACGGAATCACCGTCCTGATTCAGCACATCCAGTCTCGATGCGGGCACGTCTCCCGACGTGCTCTGCGACACCATGATCTTCCTGGCCATCAGCCCCAGGCAGGCCATCTGCGAGGAGTTAGCGTAGCCGAGATAGATCACGCGCACGGGCTGCTTCTGGCCGATGCGCCATGAGCGCCGTGCGGCCTGCTGCAGCGAATACACGGTGTAGCCCGACTGCAGGAACACGATGGTCGGGAACTCCAGCAAGTCCAGGCCAGTTTTCACTAGTTCTGGATTGGTGATGAGCACGTCGATGCCGCGGTCCAACTGCTCGGCGATCCTGATGCGCAGGCTATTGCTATTTATGAAATAAGTTCTAATTCTTATGAGCACATGAGCATCGACTCAGTCGATCTCCTGAGAATTTACGTCAACGGAATTCTCGTCAGCCGTTTGCTGTTACCAAAAAAATTCGCCCTGTTTCGCCTAATTTCAGAAACCCGCCACCAGACGTATACGTCTGCCGGTATACGGCATATCCTGCCCTAGATTACCGCTTTCGCTCTTTTTGCCTTTTTCGTTGCCTTTCCCTCGTGAGCAGCAACGACCGTTGGTGCGATCTCGATCCGATCGCCTCGCTTGCGAGGCCACTTTTTTGCGGCAGTCTGATTTCCGGCAACGGAAATCCGGTTCAACGTGCCCTAGGAAACTTCGGTCAACCGAAATTTCTGCCAGTGGAAGTCTCTCCGACTCCAATTGCGCCAGCATCCAACACACCCAGCAGCGTGAGTTGAACCCTTTGTTACAGGACGAGGACCGCCCGCCTGCCCTCGAAAACTTCGGTCAACCGAAGTTCTTCCTCAGCCCAAAAAACTTCGGTCAACCGAAGTTCTTCCCCAGCCCAAAAAATTTTCGCCGACGGAAATTCCCGCCAGCGGGAATTTCCCTGGCCCATCGGGCCAGGGCATATAGCAAGGGCTGGATGCAGGGTTACGCGGCGAGTGGCTCGGTCTGCGGCTGCTCATCCGCCACGGTGGCGGCTTCTTCCGATGCCTCGGCATCCGCCGCCGCGTCCGGCTGGGCGCCTTCGGTGCAAAAGACGGCGGCCATCCAATCCAGTGCCCGCTCGGTCAAATCTTCAATGGCCGCGCTAACCTGATCGTATTCCATAACGCAATCCCCTACGCGGCCAACAGTTCGAAACTGGCAAACGCACCGGCATCGGCCAGTCGTTTGTGAGCAGCGGCATAGTAGGTCGGATCAAGCTCAATTCCTACAAAATGCCGGCCGCACTCCAAGGCCGCCATGCACGTCGAACCGGACCCCGCGAACGGGTCCAGGACAACGCCGTTTCCCGGGCAAAACGCCTTGATCAGAGGAACGAGACACGAAACCGGCTTCTGCGTCGGGTGCAGCGCATTACCGCTGTACTTCCAAGGCAGTACGTCGGGAGGCGGCTCGGCCGGCAGGGAAGGACTGCCTTTAGCGAGTAGAAACGCCGATTCGTGGCGGTAGCCGACAAATTTCGCATTCGAAACATAGGGCTTTGCGAAAACGATGTGCCCTACAGGGCGCAGGCCGGTGCGTCTCCATGCGCTCATGAACGTGTCAACGCGCGTCCAGCCGTAAAAGCTCGCGCAAAGCGAGTTCGGGCGAAGGACGCGGGAAACCTCTGCGAATGCGGGTTCAAGCCACTCATCCCGCAAGTCGTTCGCAATGGACCGGCCAGAACGGTCCTTATAGTTGACCAGGTAGGGCGGATCGGTCAGAACGAAATCAACAGAGTGGGCTGGAAGTTTCGGCAGTACATCCAGACAATCCCCATTCAGCAGCTTGTTTTTGCTCATGGCATAAGCCTCCATATCAGATTGAGATAGGGGCTGAAAAGGGTGGGGCGGCCACCGCAGTTCAGATCCCGGCGCTGGCGGGCGCCCGGGGCGATGGCACGGTCAAAGGATCGTGGAATAAATGTGGGGGAAGTCCGTAGGGGGAACCGCTTTTATGCTGCGAAAGCCCTTGAAGCCTGGTATTGCGTGAAAATTTATGCGCGTAATTCCAGGCGTCCGGGACATCGCCCCGGGCGAACGTTGGCGCCGGGATCTGAACTGCCCACCTCGCGCGAAGCGCCTCGGCAGAACACCAGTGGGCAGGCCCACTGGCGGCGATTTTTTTGGAAGTCTTTTTGGAGAGAAGGGGAGAGTGCAGCAGCGCCGCATTCCCTTTGACGGAAATGTCTGCCGACCGAAATCTCTTGAGTTCCTGCCGGGCTACCGTCAAGGTTGATGGACAAAACCAGCACCCCGTTACAGGAAGGTCCAGGCACGCTGCTAAAGAAGAATTTCCGTCAACGGAAATTCCGTCAACGGCCATTTACCTATTCGTAAAACGTTCGAGAAATGCTAGATTCTGCAGTACGTGGCACATCCAAACCTGCTCACAGCCTATTACAAGAGCATCGACCTAACGACATGATCGTGATTTGGAGATCGAAGGATAGGCAAAGAAACACGAGCAGCCAGCCGAACTAATGCTCAACGGTATGAAGTGGGCTCGACCCTGAATACGAGACGAACATAAAGGCATCTGTATGTAGATGTGCATGCGCCTATCAACATTTACGTGGGAATCAAAATGCACTACCTCGGCTGCGACGTGTCAAAACAGAAACTCGATTTCTGTTTGCTGATTGAAAGCAAAAACGATAAAGATCAAGGCACGCTTCGGCTGAGATCGAAGTGTAAAACGGTGGCAAACACAGCTGCCGGAATCAAGGAATTTGTAAATTGGCTAAAAAGAAACGACGTAACAGACGTTTCTTGTGCCCACGTTGCGATGGAGGGAACTGGCGTCTACCATGAAATAGCCGCGTATGAACTGACCAAATACGACGTCACCGTTTCTGTTTGCAATCCAACTCAAACGAAGAACTTCGGGAAAGGCATTGGCATCCAAAACAAGAATGACACTATCGATAGTTACGTCCTTGCCTACTATTGCCAGAAGGCTAACCCCAGGCCATGGATACCGCCGTCACCGGAAGCGTACACTCTGAAGGCTCTTATCGCGCGTACTGACGCGATAACATGCGACCTCGTTCGCGAACAAAACAGAGCAGAGAAAGCCGCCGCGACTCAAACACCTGATGTCGTGATGTGTTCAATTCAAAACGGCATTGCATTCCTCAAAACGCAGTTGGCGTCGATTCAAGAAACTATCGATGAACATATCTCAAGTCATGAGAATTTAAAGCAGGATATGCGCCTTCTGACAAGCATTCCGGCGATAGGGAAAAGGGTTGGTGCCGCGATGCTCGCAGTTCTGCATCGCTACTCTTTCGACTCTGCAGAACAGCTCGCTGCCTATCTCGGCCTGGTACCCATTACGCGGCTTTCCGGAACGTCCCTCGCAGCGAGGCCGAGAACGTCACACCAAGGTCCCAAACGGCTACGGTCTCTCCTTTATATGGCGGCCGTGTGTGCTATCCGTAAGAATGGCAACCCGTTGGTCCATCCACTTTATGAGCGATTGCTTGCGAAAGGGAAAGCCAAAAAACTTGCGCTCGGAGCAGTCATGCGAAAACTCGTACACATCTGCTTCGGCGTTTTTAGGAACAAAACTCCTTTCAGTGCACCTACTGCTCTTAGAGCTTCCTTGCAATCATGAGGCGAGACCGGGTAGCCATTCCTCAGGTTGCGTGGGGCATTTGCTACTTGACATCGAACACAGTATCTCCGGCGATTGTCGGATTCCAGAACGCAAGGAGCCCAACGATGAGTCTCAAGTCCGATATCGAAGCGTGGGACGGGCAATCGGCCGCCGCGCTTTGCCGCATCCACGAAACGCACCGGGACGATCCGCAACTGGCGCCGGAGTTGGTCGAGCTGATCGGCTCGCTGCGCTACCGCATGGCCGCCACCCGCCTGCTCAAGCGCCACCTCGAAGCGGAGATTCCGCTGCCCGACCCGCACGCCGTGGCCCGTGAACTGTTCGCCCGGCTCGACAAGCTCGAACACTGGGAATGCCGCCTCAACGTGCTGCAGTGCCTGCCCCATCTGCCGCTCGACGACGACGGCGTGGCGGCGGTGGAGCAGTTCCTGCGCACCTGCCTGGCGGACGGCAACAAGTTCGTGCGCGCCTGGGCGTACAACGGCTTCCATTGGCTGGCCGGCCGGCACCCCCGCTTCGCCGGGGAAGCGGCGGCGATCCTGGCAGCCGGCCTGCGCGACGAGGAGGCGTCGATCAAGGCGCGGATTCGCAAATGCCTCGACGCCGACGCGAACGAGGCCGGCCAGGCGGGAGACGCGCATGAGTGAAGCGCGGCACGGCACGCCGGAAGCCCTGCTGCGCGACTACGTCCGCGCCAAGGACGAGAACCGGGCGCACCTGATCGATTCCGTGTTCTGCGCCTCGGCGTGCCTGGAAATGCGGGTGAAGACGGCGGACATCCGTTTCCCGGCGGTGTCGCAGGGCGCGGCGGCGATCGCCGACGTACTGGCCCGGCGCTTCAACCAGACCTACGAGAACATCTACACCTTCTACCTCGACCGGCCGGCGGCCGGGCCGGGGCAGGCGGCGGACTGGCCACCGGTGTTCGCCTGCGACTGGCTGGTCGGCATGTCGGAGAAGGACGGCGGCGCCGTGCGCGTCGGCTGCGGCCGCTACGAGTGGGTCTTCCGGCAGCAGCCGCCGTGCCGCGCGGAACGCCTGGCGATCACCATCGAGGCCATGCAGACGCTGCCCGCGCGGCGCCTGCCGGAAATCCTGGCATGGCTGCTGGCGCTCGACTACCCGTGGTCGTCGGCCGAGGCTGTCTGCCGGTCGGCGCCTAAGATCGAGCTGCTCGCCCCGGTCCTGCGCTACCTCGGCCGCGATCTGCCGGCGGCCCGCCAGCCGCAGTAATAGAACCAAACCAGCGAGGCGGCCTGCAGGGCGAAGAGCAGGACGAAGGCGCCGGTGTGCGCGTCCGCCGCCGAGCGTCCGCCCGCCTGCAGCGCGTCGATCAGGATGCCCATGCCCCACTGCAGGCTGAACGCGCCGGCAAAGGCGAGCAGGTTGAGCAGGGTATTGACGCGCCCCGACAGCGCCACCGGAAAGCCGGCGGCCGCCACCGCGTAGTTCAGCGTGCCGGTGCTGGAAAAGAGCCCGTAGGCCGCCCACAGCAGATAGTGCCGGTCGGTGGCCTGGGTGACGATCGCCAGCAGCGTCAGCAGTGCCAGCGTCAGGCCGCCGCCGAGCAGGTGCACGGTGCGCACGCCGCGCCGGGCGAGTTCGGTCGACAGCAGCCCGATCAGGAAATAGGAGGCCACCATGGCGGCGTTCATCACCGTCAGGTAGACGGCGGCCTCGGAGCGCGGATAGCCGTTCACGTGGATCAGCCAGGCGCTGGACCACAGGCTCTGCACGGCCATGAACCCGCCGGTCTGGGCGAAGGCGAGCGAGGCGAAGCGCCAGAAGTGGCGGTGGGCGACGATCTGCAGCAGGCCGCCGGCCAGTTGCGAGAACGACTGCGGCGGCGCGGCCGGCGGTTTTTCCGGGATGCCGCGCCACAGCCACCAGGCGACGCCCGCGGTGATCACGGCCAGCCCGGCGAACACCTCGCGCCAGGTGGCGACGTGCAGCACGGCGTCCAGCGGCGCCGAGGCCATCAGCGCGCCGAGCGAGCCGGAGGTCATGATCCAGCCGGTCAGCGAAGCCTGCCGTTCGGCCGGGAACCACTGCGAAAAGAACTTGAAGGCGGCCATCAGGCAGGCCGAGACGCCCAGGCCGATCAGTCCCCGGCCGACGGCGAGCATGCCGATGCCGTCGCTGACCGCGAAGATCGCCGCGCCCGCCGCGGCGACCAGCAGCAGCGCCGCTTCGACGCGGCGCGCGCCGAAGCGGTCGAGCAGCAGGCCGAGCGGCAGCTGGGTCGAGCCGAAGGCGATGAAGTAGGTGCTGGTCAGCAAGCCGAGGTCGGCGGCGCCCAGCGACAGTTCGTTGCTCAGCACGGGGCCGACGACGGCGTTCACCGTGCGGTAGAGGTAGGACAGGAAATAGCCGCCGGCAAAGGGCAGGAAGAGGCGGAACCAGGCAGCCTGCGGCGTCACTCGCGCCCCCACAGCCAGGCCGCGCCGCGCACGCCCGACGAGTCGCCGTGCAGGCTGCGCAGCAGGCGGGTGTGCACCGCGTCCGAGAAGATGTAGGCCGGCCACAGGGCGGGCACGTTGCGGTACAGCCGCGCCACGTTGGACAGCCCGCCGCCGAGCACCACCGCGTCCGGATCGACGATGTTGACCACCACCGCCAGCGCCTTGGCGAGGCGCCGCTCGTAACGCCGCAGCGTGGCCTCGCAGGCCGCGTCGCCCTGTTCCGCGCGCACGACGATCGCCGGCGGCGGCAGCGCGTCGCCGGCGTGACGGACGTGATCTGCGGCCAGCCCCGGCCCGCACAGCCAGGTTTCGATGCAGCCCTGGCGGCCGCAATAGCAGCGCGGCGGCGCCAGCGTGTCCTCCTCGGGATAGGGCAGCGGATTGTGCCCCCATTCGCCGGCGATCCGGTTCGCGCCGGAGAGCACCCGGCCATGCACGGCCAGCCCGCCGCCGACGCCGGTGCCGAGGATCACCGCGAAGACGGTCGGCGCGCCGGCGCCCGCGCCGTCGGTGGCTTCGGACAGCGCCAGGCAGTTGGCGTCGTTCTCGACGCGCACGTCCCGCCGCAGCAGCGCCTGCAGATCGAGGCGCAGCGCCTGGCCGTTCAGGCAGGTGGAGTTGGCGTTCTTGATGCGGCCGTCGATGGTCGACTCGGCGCCCGGAATGCCGACGCCGATGCGGCCGCGCTCGCCGAGCTCGCTTTCCGCCGCCGCGACCAGCGCCGCGATGGCGCGCAGCGTGCCCGCGTAATCGCCCTGCGGGGTCGCGATCCGCCGGCGCAGCAGTTCGCGGCCGGCGGCATCGAGGGCGATGATTTCGATCTTGGTGCCGCCGAGGTCGATGCCGAAACGAATCATGTCGTCGTAAGAGGGCAAGCGGGTTGTTGTGCGTTTTCCGGCGATGCCGCCCGTCCCGCGGGAGGAACCGTGCCTGCCGCGCATCGGCGCGGCGGCCGTCATGGCGGCAGTACAAAGCGCGTATTTTACGTGGCCCCGGCCGCTTTTGCTGGATTCCGGGGCGCGCATCGCGGCCGGAGTCCGGCGGCGGACATCGGTACCGCCGCCGGCACTCGCCCCGGCGGCCGGCGCGCAGTGCGCTACGGGGCGGCGCGCAGTGCGGCCTCCCGCCCGTCGCCGGGCGCGGCCATGCCCGCACTCCGTTCGCCCGCCTGCGCGGCTTCCCAGCCCAGCAACGCCAGCTTCCGTTCGCTGCCCCAGCGATAGTCGCCGACCACGCCGCCTTCGCGGATGACCCGGTGGCACGGGATCAGGAAGCCGATGCTGTTGGCGGCGACGGCGCTGCCGACCGTGCGCTGGGCGCGCGGCATCCCCAGCCGCCGCGCCAGTTGGCTATACGAGATCACCTGGCCGAATTCCGTGTGGATCAGCGCTTCCCACACCTTGATCTGAAAATTCGTGCCCCTGAGCACCAGATGGATTCTTCCCCGCGTCGGTTTTTCCGGGAAGATCTGTCCGAGCAGCACCGCCGCGTGCCCGTCGTCCGGCGCCAGTGTCGCCTCCGGCCAGCGCGCCGCCAGCGCAGCGACCATTTCTTCCCGCCCGCAGGTGCAGAAGGCGAAATGGCAGACGCCGCGCCCGGTCCAGGCGACCAGCGCCTTCCCGAACGGGGACGGCGCGAAGCCGTAGCCGATGCGTAATCCGCTGCCGGCGGCGCGGATCTCGCCGGGCGTCATCGCCTCGCAGCTGACCATCAGGTCGTGCAGGCGGCCGGTGCCGCTCAAACCCGCCTCGATGGCCACCGACAGCGTGTCGCCCGCCGCACCGAGCCGCTGCCGGGCGTATTCCTTGGTCAGGTACTGGAGAAAGCGTTTTGGCGAAATGCCGGCCCAGTCGGAAAAAACCCGTTGCAGGTGATGCGGGCTCATGTGCACGGCGGCGGCGATTTCCTCCAGCCGGGGTTGTCCTCCGGCATGGCTGCGGATGTAGCGGATGGCTTGCGCGACGGTGTCGTAATGGCGCGATTGTTCAGTCGTATCGGGCATGGCGTTGCCTCCGGTGGATAGACGTGATTTCCGGAAAAGGCCGGATACGACCGCAGTATGTCACCGCGTCGATTTGTTTCAATCCGATTCTTGCGAAGTCGAAACCGGATAGGCTGATAACGAACAAGCACGGGTATTGACTCAGGCAGCGGGCTGCCCAAGTGTGGAAATCCCGCATGTTGCCGGCAGCGGTCCGGGCCGGGTGTCAGCGGATTTTGCCGGACGTCACAGGCTCAATGCCCCGGAAAATTTGAACCGTGGCGATGGCTAGCAACATTCTGCGGAGTGGAACAGAAGACCCCGGAAAGTCGGGGTGGAGCGGGCGATGGGAATCGAACCCACGGCACAAGCTTGGGAAGCTTGGGTATTACCATTATACGACGCCCGCAACGGCGCCTATTTTATGCGTTTGGGCGCCGCGCTTCAATCGTTCCGCTTCAACCGGCCACCGGCCGGACCTTGCCGGCCGCCTGCCGGGCGCGGCTGCGCGCTTCGTCGGTGCCGTTGCCGGTGGCCACGGCGACGCCCATGCGGCGCTTCTTGAAGCTCTCGGGCTTGCCGAACAGGCGCAGGTCGGCATCCGGCACACTCAAGGCCTCGGCAACGCCGGCGAAGGCGATGCCCTTGGCGTCCACGCCGCCGTAGATCACTGCCGAGGCGCCCGGCGCGCGCAGCGACGTGTCCACCGGCAGGCCGAGGATGGCGCGGGCGTGCAGTTCGAATTCGGAGAAGCGCTGCGAGGCCAGCGTCACCAGTCCGGTGTCGTGCGGACGCGGGCTGACCTCGGAGAACCAGACCTCATCGCCGCGCACGAACAGTTCGACGCCGAACAGGCCGCGCCCGCCGAGATTGCCGGTGACCGCCCCGGCGACGGCGCGCGCCCGTGCCAGCGCGACGGGGCTCATGGCCTGCGGCTGCCAGGATTCGACGTAGTCGCCGTTGACCTGGAGATGCCCGATTGGCTCGCAGAAATGCGTTTCCACCGTGCCGGATGCGCCGACCGCACGCACCGTCAGCAGGGTGATCTCGTACTCGAAATCGATGAAGCCCTCGACGATCACCCGCGCCCGGGCGACGCGGCCGCCCTGCATGGCGTAGTCCCACGCCTTGGCCACGTCCGCCGGGCCGCGCAGCAGCGACTGTCCCTTGCCGGACGAGGACATAGTCGGCTTGACCAGGCACGGGTAGCCGATGCCGGCGTCGATCGCGGCTTGCAGTTCGGCGAGCGAACCGGCGAAGGCGTAGGGCGAGGTGGGCAGACCGAGCTCCTCGGCGGCCAGCCGGCGGATGCCTTCGCGGTCCATGGTCAGGCGCGTGGCGCGGGCCGTCGGGATCACCTCGGCGAGTCCCTCGCGCTCGACGTCGAGCAGCATATCCGTGGCGATGGCCTCGATTTCGGGGACGACGAGATGCGGCCGTTCCCGTTCGATCAGCGCGCGCAGCGCGGGCGCGTCGGTCATCGGCACCACGTGCGCACGGTGCGCCACCTGCATGCCCGGCGCGTCGGCGTAGCGGTCGACGGCGATCGTCTCGACGCCCAGGCGCTGCAGGGCGATGAGCACTTCCTTGCCGAGCTCGCCGGCGCCGAGCAGCATCACGCGCGTGGCCGAGGGACTGAGCGGGGTGCCAAGACGGCGCAGGGCCGGCTGGAGTCCAGTGGAAGGGTGGTCGGGCATGGCGGGCATCCTGGCAGGCGTCACGGAAGGCGCGATTCTATCAACTCGGCGTGCGGTAATGGATCAGGTTGTGAAACACCGCCGGCGCGCCGCCCGGGTTGCGGTAACCGTGCGGCCGGTCGGCCGGAAAACGCACGGCGTCCCCTGCGCTCAATGGCTTCCAATCGCCGTCGACCAGGACTTCCATGGCGCCGTGCAGGACGACGACGGTCTCGGTGACGCCGGGTTCGTGCGCCTCGGAACGACGCTCGTAGCCCGGCGGCAGGGTCAGTTCGAACAGTTCGAAGCCGAAGCGCGGTTCGTAGGGAAACAGCGGCGCGACGAGCATGCCGTCGGCGCCCGGCGTGTAGCGCAGGGCATCGGCGTTGCGGAAAACGGCACCCTCGCCGGCCGACGGCGGCAACGGCTGCAGGAAACTGGAGAGCGAAACGTGGAAGCCGCTGGCGATCCGCCACAGCGTGGCGATCGTCGGGCTCGATTCGCCGCGTTCGATCTGCCCGAGCATGGCCTTGCTCACGCCCGTCTCGGCCGCCGTCCTGTCCAGGCTCCAGCCGCGTGCCTGGCGCAGCACGCGCAGCGCGGCCGGCAGATGGCGAGTGGGTTCGTCGAAGATTTCCGGCATGGCGAAAGTGCTTGTACGTTATAGCGCACGGCATTAACATGGCGCGGACGTGCGTTAAAGCGCACGCCACGCCATTACACCACACGCCGGAGCCGCCATGCGCAGATTTTTCGGGCTTTCGCACATTTCCGCCGGCTTCATCGCCGTATTGGTCGGCTATACCAGCTCGGCGGCCATCGTCTTCCAGGCCGCCTCCGCGGCCGGAGCCGGTCCGGCGCACGTGAGTTCCTGGCTGCTGGCGCTCGGCCTGGGCATGGGCGTCACCTGCATCGGATTGTCGCTGCGTTTTCGCAGCCCCATCCTCACGGCGTGGTCGACGCCGGGCGCCGCGCTGCTCGCCACGTCGCTCGTCGGCCTGCCGATGAGCGAGGCCGTCGGCGCCTTCCTCTTCGCCTCGGCCCTGATCGCGCTGTGCGGGGTCACCGGCTGGGTCGAGGCGCTGATGCGGCACATTCCCAAGGCGCTGGCCGCCGGCATGCTGGCCGGCGTGCTGCTGCGCTTCGGCATCGACGCGTTCACCGCGCTCGGCCGGCAGTCCGCGCTGGTCGACCTGATGCTGGCCGTCTATCTCGCCGGCCGCCGCCTGCGTTCGCGCTACACGGTTCCGCTGACCTTCCTCGCCGGCCTGGCATGGTCGGGCGCCAACGACCTGATCCACGTCGACGCGGTCGACCTGGCCCTGGCGGCGCCGGTGTTCACCGCGCCGACCTTCAGCCTGTCGACGGCCATCGGCGTCGGACTGCCGCTGTTCATCGTCACCATGTCCTCGCAGAACGTGCCCGGCCTCGCCGTGCTGCGCGCCAACGGCTACCGGACGCCGGCCTCGCCGCTGATCGCCTGGACCGGCCTGGCCGGGCTCGTGCTCGCGCCGTTCGGGGGCTACCAGTTCAATCTGGCGGCGATCACGGCGGCCATCTGCATGAGCCCGGAGGCCGATCCCGATCCGCAGCGCCGCTATCTGGCGGCGGTCTGGGCCGGCATCTTCTACGTCATCACCGGCCTGCTCGGCGCCACCGTCGCCAGCCTGTTCACCGCGCTGCCCGGGGAACTCGTCGCCGCGATCGCCGGCATCGCGCTGTTCGGCACGATCGGCGGCAGCCTGGCCGGCGCGCTGGCCGAGGAGAAGGAGCGCGAAGCGGCGCTGGTCACCTTCCTGGTGACCGCGTCCGGGCTGACGCTGTTCGGGATCGGCGGCGCTTTCTGGGGCCTGGTGCTCGGACTGGCGGTGCGGCGGGCCCTTCCCGGCCGTACCTAGAACGGACCGGGATTTCGGCGTGCGGCGGCGGCTGCCGGTATAATCGGGCCGTGGAAAATACTCAAACGCAACCGCCCGGCCCTCGCAGCCTGCCTGCCGTCTGGCGCAATTGGCGGGAAAAGACCCGGCACTGGAAAGCCCTGGACAACCTGCCGGCGATTCCGGTCATGGCCGAGAATTTCGAGGTCCTGGAAAGTCCCGAGGCGTATCGCCGCACCCTGCTTTCGCTGATCGCCGGGGCGCGCCAGCGCATCCTGCTCGCCGCGCTGTACCTGCAGGACGACGACGGCGGACGGGAGGTGCTGGAGGCGCTGCACGCCGCCAAGGCGGCGCATCCGGAACTGGACGTGGCGGTCTTCGTCGACTGGCACCGGGCGCAGCGCGGCCTGATCGGCAAGGCCCGCTCGGCGGGGAACGCCGCGATGTACCGCGCGCTGGCCGAGCGTTTCGGGCCGGGCGTGCAGATCTTCGGGGTGCCCGTGCAGCGCCGCGAGTTCATGGGCGTCATGCATCTCAAGGGCTTCGTCGTCGACAACGCCGTGCTCTACAGCGGCGCCAGCCTGAACGACGTCTACCTGCAGCGGCACGCACGCTACCGCCTCGACCGCTACCACCTGATCCGCAGCCGCGCGCTGGCCGACTGCCTGGCCGGCGTGCTCGACCGCACGCTGCGCCGGAGCCCGGCCGTGCATCCGCTGAACACGCCGGGCGCGCCGAAGACCGCGGAGATCCGGCCGGCGATCATCGCCTTTCGCCGCGAACTCGCCCGCACCCGCTACCGCTTCGCGGGCGACCGCATCCGCCAGGGCGAGATCGGGGTGACGCCGCTGTTCGGCCTGGGCATCCGGGACAACGAGCTCAATCGGACGATCGTCGAACTGATCCGCCAGGCGCAGACCCAGCTGGTCCTGTTCACGCCCTACTTCAACCCGCCGGGGCCGGTGCAGCGCGCGCTCGACGCCCGTCTGCGGGCCGGCTGCCAGGTGATGATCGTGCTCGGCGACAAGACTGCCAACGACTTCTACATCCCGCCCGACGAGCCGTTCAAGGCCATCGGCGCGCTGCCGTATCTCTACGAGGCCAACCTGCGTCGCTTCTGCAAGGCGCGCCAGAGATTCATCGACGCCGGCCAGCTCGACGTGCGCCTCTGGCGGCACGGCGACAACACCTTCCATCTCAAGGGCCTGCTGGTCGACGACCGCTACGCCCTGCTGACGGGCAACAACATCAATCCGCGCGCTTGGCGGCTCGACCTGGAAAACGGGCTGCTGATCCACGATCCCAACAGGCTGCTGGTCGAGCAGCACCGGGCCGAGCTGGAGCGCGTCCTGGCGCACGCGCAGCGGCTGCCGGGGCATGAAGCCCTGGACCCGGTCGAAGCCTATCCGGAACCCGCGCAGCGGCTGATCAAGCGGCTGGCGCGCGTGCGCGCCGACCGGCTGGTCAATCAGGTGCTCTGACCGCTCCGGCGGGGCTGCCGGCGGTAGCGCGCGGCAGGCGGACGCAGACCCGCAGGCCGCCCTCGCGGCGATTCTCGGCGTGGATGCCGCCGCCATGGTTGGCGACGATCTGGCGCGCGATGGCCAGGCCGAGCCCGTGCCCCTTCCTGGCCGGCGCCTGGCTGCCGCGGAAGAAGGGCTCGAACAGCCGGTTCAGGTCGGCGCTGAGCACGCCGGGGCCCCGATCCTCCACGCAGACCTCGATCGCCTCCGCCCGCGCCTCCAGGCGCAGACCGATCCAGCCGCCGCCCGAGGCGTAGGCCAGCGCGTTGCGCAGCAGATTGTCGAAGACGCGATGCAGCATCTCGGCATCGCCGCGCACCGGCGCCTCGGCGTTCGCCGCCAGCTCGACGCGGCATCCCGTCTGCCCGGCTTCCGGCGCGGCGTCGGCGACCACGTCGGCGAGCACCTCGGCCAGATCGAAAATCTCCTCGCCCGGATCGAGCATGCCCGATTCGAGGCGGGAGAGCGTGAGCAGTTCGCTGACCAGCCGGTCCATGCGCGCCGATTCGTGCTCCAGCAGGTTCAGGCAATCGTCGAGCCGCTCCGGCTGCTGGCGGACCAGGCCGACGATGGCGCTCAGGCGCGCCAGCGGCGAGCGCATCTCGTGCGAGACGTCGTGCAGCAGGCGGCGCTGCCCCTGCATGAGCTGGTCGATGTGGTGCGCCATGCGGTCGAAGTCGCGGCACAGGTCGGCCAGTTCGTCGCGCCGGTGTCCCATCGCGTCGGCCAGATCGGTGACCAGCTGGCCGCTGGCGCCGGCCTGCAGCGCCTCGCGCAGGCGCCTCACCGGGCGGGCGATGTAGGCCGCCAGCAACGCGGCGAAAACCAGGCTGACCACGGCGCCGGCCGCCAGATGCAGCAGCGGCGGATCAAGCAGCCGGGGCCCGGCAAGCGGCTCGCCGCGCCGCTCGAACGGCCTGTCGCGCGGCGGCGGGCCGCCCGGCTCGCCCGCCCGTTCGGGCCGTCCGTCCGGCGGCGGGTGGGTGCCGGGCATGGGTGCCGGCGGACGCCCTTC
>JADHEE010000473.1_pt1 | contig 15662 bp, 11 predicted proteins | sample 8952401 | NCBI WGS metagenome assembly JADHEE01 (sample SAMN16124438, study PRJNA663242) | bioreactor sludge metagenome | isolation source: sludge (ammonium) | place: India:Bengaluru | collected 2019-02-28
CGACCTCGCCGTCGCGCAGTACGACCGGACGCTGATCGCCGCCTTCAACGAGGTGACGGAAAACCTCAGCCAGCTGCGTTCGCTGCGCGCGCAGCTGGCGGCGCAGGAGCAGTCGCTGGCGAGCGCCCGGCAGGCCTGGGACCTGTCGATGCAGCGCTACCGCAACGGCGTCGGCGGCTACCTGGAGACGCTGATCCTGCAGCAGGCGCTGCATCAGGCCGAGGATCGCCTGTCCGCCATCCAGTCCCGCCGCATCGAGGCCTCGATCGGCCTGGTGCGCGCCCTGGGCGGCGGCTTCCGCGCCGAGGGCGTCCCGTTCGCCGCGGCGGACCTCGCCGCCACCCCGGAAAACGTATCCGCGCGCCGCGCCGGCAGCACGGAGATCAAGGAAAACCGACCATGAGCAAAAATGAACACGCCGCCCCGAAAACCACCCGTCCACGCCGCCGGCAATGGCTGCTCGGACTGGCGTTCGTGGTCGTCGTCGCCGGACTCGGTTCGGCCGCCTACTACTTCCTGCACGGACGCTGGTTCGAGAGCACCGAGGACGCCTACGTCAACGGCAACGTGATCCAGATCACGCCGCAGACGGCCGGCACGGTGGTCGACATCCATGCCGACAACAACGGGCGGGTCAAGGCCGGGCAGGTGCTCGCCGAACTCGACCCCAGCGACGCGCGGGTGGCGCTCGAACAGGCCGAGGCCAACCTGGGCCGTACGGTGCGCCAGGTGCGCGGACTCTATGCCAACGTCGGCGGCCTGCGCGCGGAAGTCGCCTCGCGCCGCACCATGCTCGAACGGGCGCAGGCCGATTTCGAGCGGCGCAAGGGCCTGGCCGCCACCGGCGCGATCCCGGCCGAGGAGCTGGCGCACGCGCGCGAGGCGCTGACCGCGGCGGAAAGCGCGCTGGCCGCCTCCGACCAGCAACTGGCGAGCAGCCACGCGATGGTCGACAACACGGCGCTGTTCACGCACCCCGAAGTCAAGGCCTCCGCCGCCGCGCTGCGCCGCGCCTACCTGGATTACGCGCGCAGCCGGCTGCTGGCGCCGGCCGACGGCTACGTGGCGCAGCGCAGCGTGCAGATCGGCCAGCGCGTGCAGCCCGGTGCGCCGCTGATGGCCGTGGTACCGCTCGACCAGCTGTGGGTCGACGCCAATTTCAAGGAAACGCAGCTGCGCCACATGCGCATCGGCCAGCCGGTGACGCTGCGCGCCGATCTCTACGGCGGCGAGGTGACCTACCACGGCAAGGTCGACGGGCTGGGCATCGGCACCGGCAGCGCCTTCTCGCTGCTGCCGGCGCAGAACGCCACCGGCAACTGGATCAAGATCGTCCAGCGCGTGCCGGTGCGCATCGCGCTCGATCCGCAGGAACTGGCCGAACACCCGCTCCGGATCGGCCTGTCGATGCACGCCGAGGTGGACATGCACGAGCGCGGCGGCCCGGTGCTGGCGCAGGCGGCGAGCGATCACCCGCTGTTCTCGACCGACGTCTATGCCCGCCAGCTCGACGAGGCCGGGCAGCTGGTCGCGCGCATCGTCGAGGCCAACACCGGGAAAGCCGAGACCGTGAAGGTGCGGCAGGCCGATGCGGCGGGGAAAAGCAGTTAATCACGGCGCATGCCGGTCGGCCGGGCACTCCTCCCCCTTCAAGGGGGAGGTTGGGAGGGGGATGGGGTGGTTTCCTCCAACGCATCTCCCCCATCCCCACCCCAACCCTCCCCGTGAAGGGGAGGGAGAGGAGCCGGCGGCGGGACGCGCGGCCGATTGCCCCATGGTTGAACCGAGGTATCCAGAATGAAACCCCAATTCCAGCCCGCCCACATGGGGCTGTGCACGGTGGCCCTGGCGCTCGCCACCTTCATGCAGGTGCTCGACACCACCATCGCCAACGTCTCCCTGCCGACGATCGCCGGCAACCTGGGCGTGAGCACCGACCAGAGCACCTGGGTGATCACCGCCTTCGCCGTGAGCAACGCCATCGCCCTGCCGCTGACCGGCTGGCTGACGCGCCGCTTCGGCGAGGTGCGCCTGTTCGTGCTGGCGACGCTGCTGTTCACCCTCACCTCGTTTCTCTGCGGCATCGCCTTCAGCATGGGCAGCCTGGTCGGCTTCCGCGCGCTGCAGGGCTTCGTCGCCGGGCCGATGTACCCGATCTCGCAGGCGCTGCTGATTTCCATCTATCCGTTCGACAAGCGCTCGCACGCGCTCGCCCTGCTGTCCACGGTGACCGTGGTGGCGCCGATCGCCGGGCCGATCCTCGGCGGCTGGATCACCGACAACTATTCGTGGCCGTGGATCTTCTTCATCAACGTGCCGATCGGGTTGTTCGCCAGCTTCATCGTCTGGCAGCAGATGCGCGGCAGGCCGGAACGGCTGGAGACGCCGCGCATGGACTACGTCGGCCTGGTCACGCTGGTGATCGGCGTCGGCGCGCTGCAGCTGGTGCTCGACAAGGGCAACGAGGAGGACTGGTTCAATTCCGACTTCATCGTCGCCACGGCCATCGTCTCGGCCGTCGCGCTGGCCATCTTCCTGATCTGGGAGCTGACCGACGACGAGCCGATCGTCAATCTCCGCCTGTTCCGCCACCGCAACTTCAGCGCCGGCACGCTGGTGCTGATGCTGGCCTACGGCGGCTTCTTCTCGATCGGCCTGCTGGTGCCGCAGTGGCTGCAGACGCAGCTGCACTACACCGCCGTCTGGTCGGGCCTGGCCTCGGCGCCGATCGGCCTGCTGCCGGTGATGCTCACGCCCTTCGTCGGCAAGTACGCCGCGCGCTTCGACCTGCGCGTGCTGGCCTCGTGCGCCTTCCTGGCGATGGGGCTGGCCAGCCTCTACCGTTCCGGCTTCACCGCCGAGGTCGATTTCGCCCACGTCGCCTGGGTGCAGTTCTTCCAGGGCTTCGGCATCGCCTTCTTCTTCATGCCGGTGCTGACCATCCTGCTGTCCGACCTGGAAGGCCACGAGATCGCCGCCGGCTCGGGCCTCGCCACCTTCCTGCGCACGCTCGCCGGGAGCTTCTCGGCGTCCTACACGACCTACCTGTGGGGCCACCGCGCGGTGCTGCACCACGCGCGCCTGACCGAGGGCATCTCGCCCTACGACCCGGCGACGCAGAGCGCCCTGCAGGCGCTCGGCCAGGGCGACGTGCAGCGCGCCGCGGCGCTGATCGACCGCATGATCACGCAGCAGGCTTACCAGATTTCCTTCAACGAAATCTGCCATGCGCTCGGCTGGATGTTCGTCGCGCTGATCCTGGTGCTCTGGCTGGCGCGGCCGCCGTTCCAGCGCAGCGCGCCGGCCAAGGCATCGTCCGACGGCGGCGCCGCCGCGGCCTCGGCGGCGGCGCACTGAAGATGTGGCCAGGGCATCAACACCTCCCCCTTCAAGGGGGAGGTTGGGTGGGGGATGGGGTTGTGACGAGGCCGCACGTCGCGGCGCTTACCCCATCCCCACCCCGGCCCTCCCCTTGAAGGGGAGGGAGAGCACGTGTCCTGGATGCCGGCGCCGGCTTTTGAAGATGCGGCGAAGAAGCGGATAATGCGCGCTGCTCCGGGACGCCATTCCGACGGCGCGCGCGCCGCGACAGTAAATCAGCGGCTTTTTCCCCGGCCTTCCGTCACGCATTCAAAATACGATCCAGACGCATGAACCTCCCCGCCACGACACGCAGCGCAACCGGCCTCCCGAGGCGCCCATGAAGGAAGAGAATTCGCGCGCCATCGCCTTCACCGTCGCGGCGGCGTTCTTCATGGAAACACTCGACGCATCCATCATCACCACGGCGCTGCCGGCGATCGGCGCGGGTTTCGGCACCACCGCGCTCGGCGTCAGCGCGAGCGTCACGGTCTATCTGGTGGCCATGGCGGTCTTCGTCCCGGCGGCGGGCTGGTGCGGGGAACGCTACGGCGCGCGCCGGGTGTTCGCCGCGGCGGTCGGCGTGTTCACCTTCGCCTCGCTGCTCTGCGGGCTGGCGCCTTCTCTCTGGGCGCTGATCGCCGCGCGCACGCTGCAGGGCGCGGCAGCGGCCTTCATGTCGCCCGTCGGGCGCTTCGTGGTGCTGCGGGAGACGCCGCAGAACCGCATCATCGAGGCGATCGCCACCATCACCTGGCCGGGGCTGATCGCGCCGGTGCTCGGCCCGCCGCTCGGCGGCTTCATCGTCTCGCACGTCTCCTGGCACTGGATCTTCCTGATCAACGTGCCGCTGGGCGCCATCGGCGTCTGGCTGGTGCTGCGCTACATCCCCTATCGCACGCCGACCCGGCAGGCCCGCTTCGACACGCAAGGCTTCGTCCTCACCGCGCTCTCGCTCGCCGCGCTGGTCGAGGGCCTCGCCGAACTCGGTGAACGCCATGGCGGCAGGACGTGGCCGCTACTGCTCATCGCCGTCGGCATCGCCGCCGGCATCGCGGCGGTACGGCATGCGCGGCGCACGCCGGACCCGATGCTCGACCTGCGCGCGCTCGCCGTGCCCACCTTCGCCCTGGCGGTCGCCAGCGTCGGCTTCGTTTCGCGCGTGGCGATCAATGCCTCGCCCTTCCTGCTGCCGCTGATGTTCCAGATCGGCTTCGGCATGTCGCCCACGCAGGCCGGGCTGATGGTGCTGGTCTACATGGCCGGCAACCTGCTGATGAAGAGCGCCACCACGCCGGTGCTGCGCCGCTTCGGCTTCCGCCGGGTGCTCACGGTCAACGGCGCGCTGTGCACGGCGACGCTGGTGGCCTGCGGCCTGCTCGCGCCGGGCCACCCCATGCCGCTGATCTACGCGGTGCTGCTGGCCGCCGGAATGACCCGCTCGATGAACTTCACCACCATCACCACGCTGGCCTTCGCCGACGTGAACGCCGAGCAGCGGGCCGGCGCCAGCGCATTGGCGACGATGTTCCAGCAGGTGGCGATGACCCTCGGCGTGGCCTTCGCGGCGTTCGCGCTGGGCGCCTCGCAGATGCTGCGCGCGGCGCCGTCGCTCGGGCTGGCCGACTTCCGCTACGTGTGGTTCGCCATCGCCCTGCTGATGGGACTGGCGACCGCCGGCGCCCTGCGCCTCGACCGCGCGGCGGGCGCCACGATTTCCGGCAAACAGCCCTGAGCGCCGGCCGTCAGCGCAGGTCCATCGGCACGTAATCGCGCACGTCCGGGCCGGTGTGGATCTGGCGCGGGCGGGAGATCTTCTGCTCGGCATCGGTCAGCAGTTCGAGCCAGTGGGCCACCCAGCCGCAGGTGCGCGGCACGGCGAACATGACCGTGAACATCGACGCCGGCAGCTTCATCGCGCGGTAGATCAGCCCGGAGTAGAAATCCACGTTCGGATAGAGCTTGCGCGAGACGAAGTAGTCGTCCTGCAGGGCGATCCGCTCCAGTTCGAGCGCCACGTCGAGCAGGCGGTTGTGGCCGGTGACCTTGAACACCTCCTCGGCGGTGGCCTTGATGATGCGGCAGCGCGGATCGTAGTTCTGGTACACGCGGTGGCCGAAGCCCATCAGGCGCTCGCCCTCGCCCTTCTTGACCCGCTCGATGAAGGCCGGGACGTTTTCCGGGCTGCCGATCTCCTCCAGCATGCGCAGCACCGCCTCGTTGGCGGCGCCGTGCAGCGGGCCGTACAGCGCCGCCGCCGCGCCGGCCAGCGCCGAGTACGGATCGGCCTGCGACGAGCCGATCACGCGCATGGCGTTGGTGCCGCAGTTCTGCTCGTGGTCGGCGTGCAGGATGAACAGCACGTTCAGCGCGCGCTCCAGCACCGGGTCCGGCTCGTACTTGACCTCGGTCATGCGGAACATCATCTTCAGGAAGTTGCCGATGAAGCTCAGGCCGTCGTCGGGCAGGTTGAACGGCCAGCCGTGGTTGTGCCGGTAGGTGAAGGCGGCGATCGTCGCCGCCTTGGCGACCATGCGTTCGACCTGCAGGCGCCGGTTGGCCGGATCGGTCACCCGGCGGGCGTCGGGGTAGAGCGTGGACAGCGAGGCGACGGCGCTGATGAACACGCTCATCGGATGCGCGTTGTAGCGGAAAGTCTGGATCAGGTTCTGGATGTTGGTGTGCAGCAGCGTGTGGCGGCTGATGTCGTCCTCCCATTTGGTCAGCTGCCCGACGCTGGGCAGCTCGCCGAAGATGACGAGATACGCGGTCTCCAGATAGCTGCTCTGCGCCGCCAGCTGCTCGATGGGATAGCCGCGGTAGCGCAGGATGCCGGCGTCGCCGTCGATGTAGGTGATCGCGCTGCGCGTCGAGGCAGTGTTGGTGAAGCCGGGATCGTAGCTCATCAGGCCGAAATCCTCCTGGTTCACCTTGATCCGGCGCAGGTCCATGGCCCGGATGGCCCCATCCACGATGGGAATCTCGTACGAGGTCCCGGTACGATTGTCGACGACTGAGAGCGTGTTTTTTGACATGGCGTTTAAGAAATAGACAAAGAAAACATTAACATCCACACAGGATGAGAAAGAAAATCCATTATTCCAGAAAACGCCTCGCTTGTGCTTGCCGCGCATTACGTTGTGCGAATTTTTCAGCAAGTAGCCATCGACGCGCACGTACGGCCGGCGGCGCGGCGCGCCACCGGTGTCGCCGACGGCCGGAGGAAGCCGCCTACAGGAAGCGGCGGATGCGCTCGACCGCCTCGGCCAGCCGTTCGACGCCGGTGGTGTAGGCGAAACGCAGATGGGATTTCGGCGCGCGGGCCCCGAAATCGAGGCCGGGCGTGACCGCCACGCCGGCGGTTTCCAGCAGCCGCCGCGCGAAGGCGTCGCTGTCGTCGGTCAGCCGGCTGCAATCGGCGTAGATGTAGAAGGCGCCCTCGGGCTTCGCGGTCAGCATAAAGCCGAGCGCTTCGAGCGCCGGCGCGAGGAAGTCGCGGCGGCGCCGGAACTCCGCGCGGCGGCTTTCGAGGATTTCCAGCGTCTCGGGCCGGAACGCCGCCAGCGCCGCGTACTGCGCCGGGGACGACGGCGAGAGGTAGAGGTTCTGCGCGAGCACGTCGACGTGGCGCGCGAAGCGTTCCGGCACGACCAGCCAGCCGAGCCGCCAGCCGGTCATGTTGAAATACTTCGAGAAGCTCTGCACGACGAAAACGTCGTCGCCGTAGCGCAGCGCGGTCGGCACGTCGCGCTCGTAGGTCAGCCCGTGGTAGATCTCGTCGAGGATCAGCTGTCCGCCTTTCTCGCGCACGCGGCCGGCGATGCCGGCGAGCACGGCGTCGTCGAGCACCGTGCCGGTCGGGTTGGCCGGCGAGGCGAACAGCGCGCCGGCCGTGCGATCGCTCCAATGGCGGTCGACGGCCTCGACCGTGGGCTGGAAATTGCTGCCGGCATCGACGGGGATGGCCACCGGCACGCCGCCGAAGCAGCGGATGAAATTGACGTTGCACGGATAGCACGGATCGGTCACCAGCCATTCGCCGCCCGGTTCGACCAGGCAGGCCAGCGCCAGCAGCAGCGCGGCCGAGGCGCCGGCGGTGACGACCACGCGCGAGACCGGCAGGTCGACGCCGTAGCGCGTCGCGTAGAAGCCGGCGATCGCCTCGCGCAGCTCCGGCAGGCCGAGCGCCGGCGTGTAGAAGACCCGGCCCGAGGCGATGTGCGCCTGCGCCGCGGCGACGATCGGCGCGGGCGTCGGGAAGTCCGGCTCGCCGATCTCCATGTGGATGACGTCGCGCCCCTCCGCTTCGAGCCGGCGCGCCCGCGCCAGGAGCTCCATCACGTGGAAGGGAGCGATGTCGGCGAGACGCGAGGCGGGGTTGATGGACATGGCGGAACTCCCGGAGGAAAGTCTCGGAGTTTAAACGGCCGCGGCGCCGCCTGCATCCCGCGGCGAACACAGGCAGGGCAAGCGCACGAACGCATCGGTAATCTCATGGTGATACCAAAGCACGATTTCGCGCAGACATCGTCGTCCCGGCGAAAGCCGGGACCCAGTTCGTGCCCCACGAAACTGGATTCCAGCTGGCGCCGGAATGACGGCACGGGAACTTTGGCCGCACCCCGGATTCCAGCAGCATTCGTGCGATCACCCTGCGAACACCGGCCGCTATAATCGCCCCACCACCCCACCGACGAGGAAGCGCATGCCACGCATCGAGCACATCGCCGTCTGGACGGAAGACATCGAACGCCTTGCCGCCTTCTACGCGACCTATTTCGGCGCCGCCGTGGGCGCGCCCTACGCCAACCCGGCCAAGGGCTTCGCCTCGCGCTTCCTGCGCTTCGGGGACGGCGCGCGCATGGAACTGATGCGGACGGCGACGCTGTCCCCGCAACCTTCTTCGCCCGGCGCGCAGCGCATGGGCTGGACGCACGTGGCCTTCGCCGTCGGTTCGGAAGAGGCGGTCGACGCCCTGACCGAACGGCTGCGCGATGCCGGCCACCCGGTGCTCGACGGGCCGCGCCGCACCGGCGACGGCTACTATGAAAGCGTCGTCCTCGACCCGGACGGCAACCGCGTGGAGATCAGCGCCTGACCGGCCGGCCGGCGCGGCGCCGGCCCGTGATTTCCGCCGCCGCTCACCCGCAAACGGTCACCACCACCCGCCGTTCGTGCGGCCGGGACCGGTGCTCCCACAGGAACAGCCCCTGCCACGTTCCGAGCAGCAGCCTGCCGCCGCCCACCGGAATGCCGGCCGAGCAGCCGGCGAGCACGGTGCGCGCATGCGCGGCCATGTCGTCGTCGCCCTCGTCGTCGTGGCGGTACGCCGGGTCGCCGTCGGGCGCCCAGCGGCGCGCCAGCGTCTCCAGGTCGTGGCGCACCGCCGGATCGGCGTTCTCGGTGATCAGCAGCGAGCAGCTGGTGTGCTGCACGAAAACGTGGGCGATCCCGGTGTCGATGCCCGAGGCCTGCACGACACGGCCGACCTCGCCGGTGATTTCGAGCGTCGAGCGCCCGCGGGTGCGGAACTGCAAAGTCTCTTGGTAGGCCACGGCGATACTCCTCGCTCGGCACGTTGCGCACGGCCCGCGCAGCGCGGACCGGCCCGGCTGATGAGCCGGGGCATGCGACAACATAGCACCGCACGCAGCGTGCCGGAACCGTCAGACCTTGAAGCGCGCCACCGACTGCCGCAGCTCTTCCGCCAGCCGCTCCAGCACCCGCACGTTCTCATTGGCGGCCAGCACCGACTGCGCGGATTCGTCGAGCATGCTGGAAATCTGCTCGACGTTGCGCGCCACGCTGCCGCTGGCCTGGCTCTGCTCGCCCGTCGCCGCGGCCACGTCGCTGACGTTGTGCAGCGCCACCGTGCTGGCCTCGTTGATCTGGCGTAGCGCCTCCCCCGCCTGGTGCGCGATCTCCACGCCGCGCGCCACCTGCGGCCCCACCGCGTTCATACCCTCGACGACGCGCGTGGTGTCGTGATGGATGGCCTGGATCATGCCGGTGATCTGGTCGGTGGCCTGCCCGGTGCGTTCGGCGAGCTTGCGCACCTCGTCGGCCACCACGGCGAAGCCGCGCCCCTGCTCTCCGGCCCGCGCCGCCTCGATCGCCGCGTTGAGCGCCAGCAGGTTGGTCTGGTCGGCGATCTCCTTGATCACCTGGGCGATGCCGCCGATCTCGCGCGAGCGCTCGACCAGGCCGCCGATCAGCCGGGTGGCTTCCTCCACCTGGCTGGACGCGCGCTCGACCTCGGTGCTGGCCTGCCGCACCAGCCCCACGCCTTCGTCGGCCAGCCGCGCGGCGTGCGAGGCGTTGCTCTCGGTCTCGCGCGAACTCTGCGAGATGTGATCGACGCTGACGGCCAGCTCCTCGATGGCGGCCGCGGTCGAGGACACCGCGTCGGACGCCTGCCTGGCCGCCTGGTTGATCTGCTCCATCTGCCCGGACAGGCCGGCCGAGGCCGCGCCGACCTTGCCGGCGCTGTCCTGGATGTGCTCGATGATGCCGTGCAGATTGACGCTCATCTGGCGCATCGATTCCATCAGGCTGCCCTCGGCGCCGCGCTGCTCCATCATCCGCGTCAGGTCGCCGGCGGCGACGGCCTGCGCCAGCCGCGCCGCCTCCTCGGGCTCGCCGCCGAGCGTGCGGTAGATGCGCCGCGCCATGGCCACGGCCAGGGCGATCACCGCGGCGAAGATGACCAGGGCGATCAGGCCGAAGCGCAGGGCATAGGCGTGGTAGCTCTCGTCGATGTCGTCGATGAACAGGCCGTAGCCGACGATCCAGTTCCATTCCGGAATCTTGGCCAGGCCGTTGACCTTGGACACCTCCACCTCGCCTTTCGGGCGCTTGGTCTTGATCTCGACCAGGGACCGGTCCGAGCTCTTCAGCGAATCCAGATAGACCTCCATCAGGGTCCGCCCGTCGGGCACCTTGGCGCCCATGCTCACCTTGCCTTCCAGGCGGCTGTCCGGATGCACCAGCATCATGCCCGCCGTGTCGCGCACGAAGACGTAGTTGTCGCCTTCGCGCAGGCCCGAGACGGCCAGTTTGGCCTGCGCCTGCGCCTCGTCGCGGCTCAGTTTGCCGCCCTTCTCCAGGGCGACATAGACGCCCACCTGCCGGGCGGCCAGATCGACCATCGAACGAATCTCTGCCTGCCGGCTCTCGAGCATCGAGGAGCGGAGCGTCTGCAACGCGATGACCACCAGCACCACCGCCCCCAATGCCGCACAACCGACGATCAGGCCAAGCCGCGTCGAAAGTTTCATGCTTTTCTCCCCGTGTTTTCTTGATGGATGCATTCCACGATCGCGGCAGCGCCGCAAACGGGACGCCCGATCCCGGAAACGCGCATTGTTGAAGCCGGTCTTCGAGTCCCCATGCGCCGACGACCCGCCGCGCCTTGCTCACGGCTCCGGGAGCGTCGTGCGGAAGGCGCCTCGCGCGTCCGCCACGTTACGGCCGAACCTCCGCCGCCTTCAATTACGGTTTTCCGCTGGACACGCCGCCGTGCGACATCATTGTGTTGAATTTACATTGCATGCACCATATTCGTGATTCCGGCTTTACATTGTGGACGACGCACGCGCGTCGACCCGCTTCCGTATTCATCCGGCAAGGTCGTAGAATCTTTCATCCCCGTTCCGGAGGACCGCCATGCTCGAACTGCAGGAGATCAATCACATCGCGCTGATCGGCAGCCTGATGCAGCAGACCTGCGTCTATCTGGTGATCGCCTACCTGTTGAGCAAGACGCCGCTGTTCGCCCCGCTGATGCAGGTCACCGTGCGCCTGCCGGACAAGCTGGTCTGCTACCTGGTGTTCTCGGGCTTCTGCGTCATGGGCACCTACCTCGGCTTCCAGATCGAGGGCGCGATCGCCAACACGCGCGCCATCGGCGCGGTGCTCGGCGGATTGCTCGGCGGGCCGGTGGTCGGCCTGGCCGTCGGGCTGACCGGCGGCATCCACCGCTACCACATGGGCGGCTTCACCGACGCCGCCTGCGCCGTGTCGACGACCCTCGAAGGGCTGATCGGCGGCGGCCTGCACCTCTACCTGCTGCGCCGGCACCGCGCCGACCGGCTGCTGCACCCGATGATCGCGCTGGGCACCACCTTCTTCGCCGAGATCGCCCAGATGCTGATCATCCTGGCCATGGCCCGCCCGTTCGACCAGGCGTCCCGGCTGGTGGCGCACATCGCCCTGCCGATGACCGTCTCCAACGCCCTCGGCTCGGCGATGTTCATGCGCCTGATCCTGGACCGGCGGGAAACGCTGGAAAAATACTCGATCGCCTTCTCCGCCAAGGCGCTGCGCATCGCAGAACGCTCGGTCGGCGTGCTGATGCAGGGCTTCGACGAGAAGAACTGCACGCGCATGGCCAAGGTCATCCAGGAGGAAACCGGCGTCGGCGCGGTGGCCATCACCGACTGCGAAAAGCTGCTCGGCTTCGTCGGCATCGGCGCCGACCACCACCTGCCCGGCACGCCGATCTCCTCGCCGCACACCTTCCAGGCCATCGCCAACAACGAGGTGGTCTACGCCGACGGCGTGGACGTGACCTACCGCTGCGCGGTGTCGAAGGACTGCAAGCTCGGCTCGTCGCTGGTCATTCCCCTGCGCGGCGAAAGCAACCGCGTGTTCGGCACGATCAAGCTCTACGAGCCGAAGAACAAGTTCTTCTCGTCGCTCAACCGCACGCTGGGCGAAGGCATCGCCCGCCTGCTCTCCAACCAGGTGCTGGCCGGCAAGATCGAGGAACAGAAACGCCTGCTGGCGCAGACCGAGATCAAGCTGCTGCAGGCGCAGATCAACCCGCACTTCCTGTTCAACGCGCTGAACACCCTGGCCGCGGTGATCCGGCGCAACCCGGAGGCGGCCCGGCAGATCGTGCAGGATCTGTCGACCTTCTTCCGCAAGAGCTTGAAGCGCGCCAGCACCGAGGCCACGCTCGAGGACGAGATCGAGCACGTGGACGCCTACCTGCGCATCGAGCTGGCGCGCTTCGCCGGGCGCCTCGACGTGGCCATCGACATTCCCGACAGCCTGCTGAACCTGCGCCTGCCGGCGTTCACGCTGCAGCCGATCGTGGAGAATGCCATCAAGTACGGCATCTCGCAGATGATCGAACCCGGCCGGATCGTCATCCGCGCCCGCCGCGCGGACGAGCGGCTGCACATCGTCGTGGAGGACAGCGCCGGGCTGTACAAGCCCGCGCCGGACAGCGACGGCATGGGCATGAGTCTGGTCGACCGGCGCATCAAGATCCGCCACGGCGAAGCCTTCGGCGTCTCGGTCGACTGCGAGCCCGAGCAATGGACGCGCGTGACCATCCGCCTGCCGGCCGAAGAGGAGCGGGTGGAACGGGTGGCGGCATGCTGACCGCGCTGATCATCGACGACGAAGCCCCGTCGCGCGAGGAGCTGCGGGCGCTGCTGGCGGACGCGCCGGACGTGGAAGTCCTCGGCGAATGCGCCAACGCCATCGAGGGCCTGGCGGCGATCCACCGCCTGAAGCCGGACGCCGTCTTCCTGGACATCCAGATGCCGCGCGTCAGCGGCCTGGAGATGGTGGGCATGATCGACCCCGCCGCCCTGCCCCGCATCGTCTTCGTCACCGCCTACGACGAGCACGCGCTGCAGGCCTTCGAGGAGCATGCCGCCGATTACCTGCTCAAGCCCATCGACCCGCAGCGCCTGGAAAAGACGCTCGACTGGCTGCGTTCCGGCCACCGCCTGCCGCGGCAGCGGATTCCCGGCACGGCCGACCTGCTCCAACGCATTCCCTGCTGCGGCCACAACCGCATCTTCTTCATCCCGATCGGCGAGGTCGAGTACGTGCACACCGACGTCGCCGGCGTGCACGTGGTCGGCGCGGACAAGCGCGGCATGACCGAGCTGGCGCTGAAGACCCTGCAGGAGAAGACCCCGCTGATCCGCTGCCACCGGCAGTACCTGATCAACCCGGACCGCATCCAGGAAATCGTCCTGCAGGAAAACGGCGCGGCGGAAATCGTCACGCCTTCCGGGCAGCGCATCCCGGTCAGCCGCCGCTACCTCCGCGAGCTGAAGGACCGGCTGCTGATCTCCTGACGCGCCCCCGCCGCTCGCGGCGGATGGCCGCCGCTTAATCCGCCGGGCGACCGCTCGCCAGATTCTCCCCGCGCCCGCCCGCGGCCGGGCTAGATTCACGCTGCTTACTCCCCTGCGTCCGGCCGGACCCCAAACGGAATGCCCGGGTCCGGCATTCCTCGAAAAAGCGGCCGGCCGCAGGGGATTCGAATCGGCAACCAAACGAGAGGGGACGTTATGCATTCATTGACATTGATCTTCGCGGCGGCGTGCATCTTCGCGATCGCCTACCGCTTCTACGGCCTGTTCCTGGCCAACAAGGTGATGAACCTGAGGGCGGAGCGGGAAACGCCCGCGGTCACCCTGGCCGACGGCAAGGACTACATGAAAACCAACAAGTTCGTGCTGTTCGGCCACCACTTCGCGGCCATCGCCGCGGCCGGCCCGCTGCTCGGCCCGGTCCTCGCGGCACAGTTCGGCTACGTGCCCGGCGCGCTGTGGATTCTGATCGGCTGCGTGCTGGCCGGCGGGGTGCACGACATGGTCGTGCTGTTCGCCTCGGTGCGCCATAAAGGCAAGAGCCTGTCGGTGATCGCCGAGACGGAAATCGGCAAGACCACCGGCAAGGTCGCTTCCGTCTCGATCCTGTTCATCCTGATCCTGACGCTCGCCGGCCTGTCCATCGCCGTGGTCAACGCCATGTTCAACAGCCCGTGGGGCACCTTCACGGTGCTCGCCACCATCCCGATCGCCATGATCATGGGCGTCTACATGCAGAAGGTCCGCCCGGGCGACATCAAGGGCGGCAGCATCATCGGTGTGGTCCTGCTGCTGCTCTCGCTGCTCGCCGGCCCGCACATCGCCGAGCATCCCACGCTGGCGGCGATGCTCACCTTCTCCAAGAAGGAACTGGCGGTGATCATCCCGGTGTACGGCTTCTTCGCCTCGGTGCTGCCGGTGTGGTTCCTGCTGGTGCCGCGCGACTACCTGTCCACCTACCTCAAGATCGGCACCATCGCCGCGCTGGCGATCGGCATCGTGTTCGTCAACCCCGAACTGAAGATGCCGGCCTTCACCGAGTACATGCGCGGCGGCGGCCCGGTGATCCCCGGCGCGGTCTTCCCGTACCTGTTCATCACCATCGCCTGCGGCGCCCTCTCGGGCTTCCACGCCATCATCGGCTCGGGCACGACGCCGAAGATGATCGCCAACGAGCGCGACATCCTCTTCGTCGGCTACGGCGCGATGCTGACCGAAGGCTTCGTCGCCATCATGGCCCTGATCGCCGCCTGCGTGCTGGTGCCCGCCGACTACTTCGCGATCAACGCCGTGCCGGCCGCCTTCGCCAAGCTCGGCATCTCGCCGGTCAATCTGCCGCAGCTCGCCGCCGAAGTCGGCGAACAGGTGCAGGGCCGTCCGGGCGGCGCGGTGTCGCTAGCCGTCGGCATGGCCTACATCTTCTCGTCGGTGCCGTTCATGAAAGGCATGATGGCCTACTGGTACCACTTCGCCATCATGTTCGAGGCGGTGTTCATCCTGACCGCCGTCGACGCCGGCACGCGCGTCGGACGCTACCTGCTGCAGGAAATGCTCGGCCGCGTCTACAAGCCGTTCGCCGACAACTCCTGGACGCCGGGCGTGATCGTCTGCAGCGCCCTGTTCACCGGCGCCTGGGGCTACCTGGTCTATACCGGCGACATCTCGACCATCTGGCCGCTATTCGGCATGGCCAACCAGCTGCTCGCCTCGTGCGCGCTGATCGTCGGCACCACCATGCTGATCCGCCTCGGCAAGGCCAAGTACGCCTGGACGACCGCCGTGCCCGGACTGCTGGTCTGGCCGACCGTGATGTGGGCCGGCTACCTGAACGTGGCCAACAACTACCTGCCCAAGCAGCTCTACCTGCTGAGCACCATGTCGATCGTGCTGATGGTGCTGATCAGCATCGTCTTCGTCGCCGCGTTCCGCCGCTGGAGCGAACTGCTGAAGATCGACAAGATGGTCACCGACCAGTACGGCGACAAGGTGGTCGCGCTGATCGAAGGCAACTGACCGCCCGCGCCACGCGGCAAAACGAGGGAGCCGCCGGCCTGCGGGCCGGCGGCTCCTCTTTTTTTACCCTGTGCGTGAAGCCTTCAGCGGCGCCGGGGAGGATAGATTTCCCGGCCGGCATCCTTGATGTCGCGGCGCAGCTGGGAACGCTCTTCCGGCGACAGGCGCTGC
>JADHEE010000474.1_pt1 | contig 15644 bp, 17 predicted proteins | sample 8952401 | NCBI WGS metagenome assembly JADHEE01 (sample SAMN16124438, study PRJNA663242) | bioreactor sludge metagenome | isolation source: sludge (ammonium) | place: India:Bengaluru | collected 2019-02-28
AGCACATTAACCACGGCGACGCGGCGGGCACGGCGAAAAGCAAAAATCTTGTTTCTTGTCTTTCGTCGTGCCCGCCGTGTCGCCGTGGTTAACCGCCCTCGCTCATCTTCCCGTTTTATAACGTTTCCGCATATTCATGCACTGATTGCGTGGTTGAACGGCATTAGGCGAAAGCGGATAATCGCGGCCTGATCCGACTCAAACCACTGTCTGCGGAAGAATGCTCCATTACCTGTTCATCGTCATCGGCGCCGTGCTGGTCAACAACGTCGTGCTGGTGAGGATTCTCGGCCTGTGCCCGTTCATGGGCGTGTCCAAGAAGCTGGACACCGCCTTCGGCATGGGCGCGGCGACGACCTTCGTGCTGACCGTCGCCACCGGCGCCAGCTACGTGATCGACCACCTGCTGCTGACGCCTTTCGGCCTGGAATACCTGCGCACCATCTCGTTCATCGTCACCATCGCCGCGATCGTGCAGTTGACCGAGATGGTCATCCAGAAAACCAGCCCGGTGCTGCACCAGGTGCTGGGCATCTACCTGCCGCTGATCACCACCAACTGCGCCGTGCTCGGCGTGCCGTTGCTCAACGTCGCCAACGGGCACAATTTCCTCGAATCGCTGGTGTTCGGCGCCGGCAGCGCCGTCGGCTTCTCGCTGGTGCTGGTGGCCTTCGCGGGCATGCGCGAGCGCATCGAAGGCGCCGACGTGCCGGCGCCCTTCCGCGGCGTGTCGATCGCGATGATCACCGCCGGGCTGATGAGCCTCGCGTTCATGGGCTTCGCCGGCCTCGACAAGTATCAGTGATGCTCACCGCGATCCTCATCATGGCGCTCGGCGCCGTCGTCCTCGGCGCGGCGCTCGGCTACGCCTCGATCAAGTTCAAGGTCGAGGGCAACCCGCTGGTCGAGAAGATCGACGCCATCCTGCCGCAGACCCAGTGCGGCCAATGCGGCTATCCGGGCTGCCGGCCCTACGCCCAGGCGATCGCCGAGGGCGAGGCGGACATCAACCGCTGCCCCCCCGGCGGCCAGGAAGGCGTGGCCAAGCTGGCCGACCTGCTCGGGCGCGAGATCAAGCCGCTGGAGGCCGAGGAAAAGCCCAGGCAGGTGGCGCTCATCGACGAGCAGCTGTGCATCGGCTGCACGCTGTGCATCCAGGCCTGCCCGGTCGACGCCATCGTCGGCGCCGCCAAGCAGATGCACACCGTGGTCGCCACGCTGTGCACCGGCTGCGAACTGTGCGTGAAGCCCTGCCCGGTCGAATGCATCAGCATGGAGCCGGTGCCCGAGAAGATCGACAGCTGGAAGTGGAAATATCCGGTCTTCGCCATCCGGGCTGTTTCCTCCACGGCCGAGCCCGTCAAGCGCGCCGCGTGAACCCAGGACTCCCGATGCTCCAGCGACTTTTCCAGTTCAAGGGCGGCGTCAAGCCGGAAACGCATAAGGCGCCGTCGGTGCAGGCGCCGATCGGCATCGCCCCGCTGCCCTCGCTGCTCATCGTGCCGCTGCACCAGAGCATCGGCGGCCAGCCGCAGCCGCTGGTCGCGGCCGGCGAGCGCGTGCGCAAGGGCCAGCGCATCGGCGCGGCGGACAAATGGGTGTCGTCGGCGATGCATGCGCCGACCTCGGGCACCGTGCTCGCCGTCGAGGAACGCATCGCCGCGCACCCGTCCGGCCTGCCGACGCTGTCGGTGGTCATCGAGCCGGACGGCCGGGACGAGTGGATCGAGCGCCAGCCGCTCGACCATGCCGCGCTGCCGCCGGAGCGCGTGCGCGAGATCCTGCGCGACGCCGGCGTGGTCGGCCTGGGCGGCGCCGTCTTCCCCAGCCACGTCAAGACTGAAGCGGCCCGCTCCGTGCCGATGGAGGAGCTGGTCATCAACGGCGCCGAATGCGAGCCGTTCATGACCTGCGACGACATGCTGATGCGCGAGCGCGCCGAGGGCATCGTGCGCGGCGCGGCCATCTTCCGTGACCTGCTGCAGCCGCGGCGCGTGCTGATCGGCATCGAGGACAACAAGCCCGAGGCGATCGCCGCCCTGCGCGCGGCCGTGCACGCCGTCGGCGAGGATTTCGCGGTGATCGCGGTGCCGACGCGCTACCCGGCCGGCGGCGCCAAGCAGCTGATCCGCGTGCTCACCGGCAAGGAGGTCCCGGCCAGCAAGCGCTCGCCGGAGATGGGCGTGCAGTGCTTCAACGTGGCCACGGCCTACACCGCGTGGCGCGCCGTGGCCTTCGGCGAGCCGGTGCTGTCACGCATCGTCACGCTCACCGGCAACGTCGAGCAGCCGCGCAACTGGGAGCTCCTGCTCGGCACGCCGCTGCGCGAAGTCCTGCCGCTGATGCGTCCGCAGGCGGACACCAACCGCTACGTCATGGGCGGCCCGATGATGGTCATCGACATGCCGAGCCTGGAAGCTCCGGAGGTCAAGGCCACCAACTGCATCATCGCCGGTACGCCGGCGCTGTACCCGCCGCCCGCGCCGGAAATGCCGTGCATCCGCTGCGGCGCCTGCGCGCAGGCCTGCCCGCACGAACTGCAGCCGTTCGAGCTGTACTGGTTCGCGCGCGCCCGCAATTTCGGCAAGACGCAGGAATACCAGCTGTTCGACTGCATCGAATGCGGCTGCTGCAGCTACGTCTGCCCGTCGCACATCCCGCTGGTGCAGTACTTCCGTTTCGCCAAGAGCGAGATCTGGTCGCGCGAGCGGGACAAGCTCAACGCCGACGCGGCCAAGACGCGCTTCGAGTGGCGCAACGCGCGCGACGAGCGGGAAAAGGCCGAGAAGGCCGAACGGCTGGCGCGGGCCGCCGCGGCCAAGGCGGCGGAGAAAGCGGCGGCGCCCGCCGGTGCGCCGGCAGGCGCGGCGCCGGCCGATGCCGCTCCGGTCGACGCGGAAGCGGCGAAGAAGGCGGCCATCGCCGCGGCGATGGAGCGCGCCCGCGCGCAGCGGGAAAGCGCCCAACCGAAAAATCTCGACGGCCTGACCGCCGCCCAGCGCAAGGAAATCGCCGAGATCGAGAAACGCCGGGCGCCGTTGCAAGCGCAGCAGCCGGCAGCGGACAGCACGGAAAAGCCGGATACGGAGGGGGACCAGCAATGACGCGTACCGTACCCCCGTCATTCCGGCGCAAGCCGGAATCCAGACTCTCGGAGCACTGCCTGGATCCCGGCGTTCGCCGGGATGACGGAGCCGTTCAACGCGCCGCCCGCCGGAATACGGAGGGAGACCAGCAATGACGCGTACCGTACCCCCGTCATTCCGGCGCAAGCCGGAATCCAGACTCTCGGAGCACTGCCTGGATCCCGGCGTTCGCCGGGATGACGGAGCCGTTCAACGCGCCGCCCGCCGGAATACGGAGGGAGACCAGCAATGACGCGTACCGTACCCCCGTCATTCCGGCGCAAGCCGGAATCCAGACTCTCGGAGCACGGCCTGGATCCCGGCGTTCGCCGGGATGACGGAGCGTTCAACGCGCCGCCCGCTGGAAAACAGGTGTCAGATAAAGACCGCTAACCCCATGGACTTCATCACCCCGCCCTATCTCGCGCAGAACATCAGCGTCCGCCGCGTCATGCTGCAGGTGCTGGCCGCGCTGCTGCCGGGCGTCGCCGCCTACCTGTGGCTGCTCGGCCCGGCCGTGCTGGTGCAGCTCGGCATCGCCACGGCCACGGCGCTGCTCGCCGAGGCGCTCATGCTCGCCGTGCGCGGCAAGCCGCTCGGGCTGTTCCTCGGCGACGGCAGCGCGGTGGTCACCGCCTGGCTGATCGCCCTGGCCTTCCCGCCGCTGGCGCCGTGGTGGCTGGTCGCGGTCGGCACCGCCTTCGCCATCGTGGTGGCCAAGCACCTCTACGGCGGCCTCGGGCAGAACCCCTTCAACCCGGCGATGATCGCCTTCGCGGTGTGTATCGTCTCGTTCCCGGCGCTGATGTCGCAATGGCCGGCGATCGATGCCGGCGCAGGCTTCGGCGAGCGGCTGGCGCTGATCCTCGGCCAGGCGCCGCGCCTCGACGCGCTGACCGGCGCGACGCCCCTCGACGCGCTGAAAACGGCGCTCAAGCTTGGCGAGGGACGGACCGGCGTGGCCGCGATCACCGCCGACCGCCACGTGTTCGGGTACGTCGCCGGGCACGGCTGGGAATGGGTTTCCGCCGGCTACCTGCTCGGCGGGCTGTGGCTGTGGTGGCGCGGGGTCATCGGCTGGCACGTGCCGGCCGCCTTCCTCGGCGGGCTGGCGGCGATCTCGGGCGCGCTGTGGCTGTGGCGGCCGGAGGCCTTCGCCGATCCGCTGTTCCACCTGTTTTCCGGCGGCTCGATGCTCGGCGCGTTCTTCATCGCCACCGACCCGGTGACCGGCTGCACGACGCCGCGCGGCAAGCTGATCTTCGGCTTTGCCGCCGGTGTGCTGGCCTACCTGATCCGCGTCTTCGGCGGCTACCCGGACGGCGTGGCCTTCGCGGTGCTGCTGCTCAACATCTGCGTGCCGGTCATCGATCTGTACACGCAGCCGCCGATCTTCGGCATGAAGAAATGACGCCGCGACAATGATGCAGAACAAACCCATCACCGCCCCCCGGATGGCCGCGCGCACGGCGCTGATCCTGTTCCTGTTCGTGCTGGTATTCACCTCGCTGCTGTCGGGCGCGTACCTGTGGACGCTGCCGTCCATCGAAGCGGCCGCCGCCGAGGAAAAAATGAAGCTGATCGACGCGGTGCTGCCGCGCGACCGCTACGACAACAAGCTGCTCGACGACGCCGTCACGCTCGACGCCGCGCCGGAGCTCGGCCTCGACGCGCCGGCGCGCATCCTGCGCGCGCGCAAGAGCGGCCGGATCGAGGCGCTGGTCCTCGAAGCCGTGGCGCCCGACGGCTATGCCGGCAAGATCCGGCTGCTGCTGGCGCTGCGCGCCGACGGCGAGGTGATCGGCGTGCGCGTCATCGCGCACAAGGAGACGCCCGGCCTCGGCGACTACATCGAGCCGCAGAAGGACCGCAACAAGGCGCGTCCGTGGATCACCCAGTTCGACGGGCTCAACCCGGCGACGATCGACGCGCACGCATGGCAGGTGCGCAAGGACGGCGGCCGCTTCGACTCGGTGGCCGGCGCCACGGTCACGCCGCGCGCGGTGGTCAAGGCGGTGCGCAAGGCCGGGCTGTTCGTCGCGGCGAACCGCGAACGCATCCTGGCGTCACAATAGCGGAAAAGGAGACACCATGACCCCCGCCGAACTCCGCCAGATCGCCGCCAACGGCGTCTGGAAACAGAACACCAGCCTGGTGCAGATCCTCGGCCTGTGCCCGCTGCTGGCGGTCACCACCAACCTGGTCAACGGCGCCATGCTGTCGCTGGCGACCATCCTGGTGATGGCGCTCTCGGGCGCCGCCGTCTCCGCCCTGCGCAACCTGATCCCGCACGAGATCCGCATCCCGGTGTTCATCCTGATCGTCGCCACGCTGGTCACGGTGGTCGACCTGCTGTTCAACGCCAACCTGCACCAGCTCTATCTGGTGCTCGGCATCTTCATTCCGCTGATCGTCACCAACTGCATCGTGCTCGCCCGCGTCGAAGCCTTCGCCAACAAGAACCCGCCGCTGCAGTCGATGTTCGACGGCGTGTTCATGGGCGTCGGCATGCTGTGGACGCTGTCCCTGCTCGGCGGCCTGCGCGAGCTGATCGGCAAGGGCACGCTGTTCTCCGGCATCGACATGGTCATTCCCGGACTCAGCCCGCTGCAGCTCCTCCCCGCCGACTACCCCGGCTTCCTGCTGACCCTGCTGCCGCCCGGCGCGTTCATCGTGCTCGGCTGCCTGATCGCCTGGAAGAACTGGATCGAGGCGCGCGCCGCCGCGCGCGGGAAGCACACGCCGCTCGCTCCGGCCGCCGCCGGCCACAGCCATTGACCGCCCGCCCATGAACGCCGCCCTGTTCGAACGCCTCAAGGCGGCCAATCCGGCGCCGACCACCGAACTCGAATACGCCACGCCGTTCCAGCTGCTGATCGCCGTCATCCTCTCGGCGCAGGCCACCGACAAGAGCGTCAACGTCGCCACGCGCCGGCTGTTCGCCGACGCGCCGACGCCGCAGGCGATCCTCGCGCTCGGCGAGGAAAAGCTGGCCGAATACATCAGCCGCATCGGCCTGTACCGCACCAAGTCGAAGAACGTCATCGCCACCTGCCGGCTGCTGCTCGAACGGCACGGCGGCGAGGTGCCGCGCGAGCGCGCCGCGCTCGAAGCCCTGCCCGGCGTCGGGCGCAAGACCGCCAACGTGGTGCTCAACACCGCCTTCGGCGAACCGACCATTGCGGTCGACACGCACATCTTCCGCGTCGCCAACCGCACCGGCCTGGCGCCGGGGAAGACGCCGCTGGCGGTCGAGCTCGGGCTGCTCAAGGCCGTGCCGCCGGCCTACCGCAAGGACGCCCACCACTGGCTGATCCTGCACGGCCGCTACGTCTGCAAGGCGCGCAAGCCGGAGTGCTGGCGCTGCGTGATCGCCGAATACTGCGAGTTTCCGCACAAGAACGCGGCCGCGAGCGTCGCGGCGTAGGCCGACTCCCGCCCCCATTCCACCGCTCTCCGATGACGCTCGCCACGGCCCTCGTCTCCGCCAACGCCGCGCACGCCCGGCTGGCCGAGGAGGCGGTCGCGGCGGCGCTGGACAAGGCCGGGCTCGCCCGGGCCAACGCCGTGCTGCTGTTCCTGACCCCGGAATTCGCGCGCTGCGCCCAGGCCGCCGTGACGGCCGCGGCGCACGCCGCGCAATGCCTGCAGGTGGCCGGCGGCATCGCGCCCGGCGTGCTGACCGAACAGGGCTGGGTGCTCGACCGCCCGGCGGCGGCCGCGCTGGTCTTCGGCGATCCGTTTTCCCTGGCCCCGTGCGCGCATGCCGATGCCCCGCTGCTCGGCCTCGCCGACGCGCTGCCGCCGGCGGACTGGCTGGCCATGGCGCCGCGTTTCGGCGGCGTGCTCGGCAGCGGCTTCGCCGACCCGTCGACGCGCGGCGGGCCGGCGCTCTGGCAGCAGGGCCGGCCCGCCCCGCCGCACGCCAGCCTGTCGCTGGGCGGCGCCGAATTCGCCGTCGGCCTGTCGACCGGCCTGCGCGTGCTCGGAAAGGCCCAGCGGATCACGCGCGCCTCCGGCTTCGACCTCGAAACGCTGGACGGCTGCCCCGCCGCGCAGAGCCTGCGTGACGCCCTGCCGCCCGACCTGCGGGACGCGCCGGCCCGGCACGCGCACCACCTCGCGGCGATTCTCCACGACGCCGAGCCGGCGCCGGACGATCCGCGCCACGGGCGCGGCGATCGCATCGCGGCGGTGATCGACGCCGCCTCCGAACACACGGTCACCCTCGCCGAGCGGGTGCGCGGTGGCCAGTACCTGGCCTGGGCCACGCGGCAGCCGGCGGCGGCCGAGGCCGAAATGCGCGCCGCCGTCGCCCGGCTGGAAGTCGCGGCGCCCGCCTGCGCGCTGATGTTCTCGTGCATCGGACGCGGCCCGTTCTTCTACGGCGGCGAGGACCGCGATCTGGCGGCCCTGCGCGCGCGCTTTCCCGGCCTGCCGATCCTCGGCGCCTACGGGACCGGCCAGCTCGCGCTGGCGGAAGACCCGCCGGGCGGCGCCGGGCTCGGCGGCTCCCGGCTGTACCACAACGCCGTCGTCGCCGCGCTCGTCGGACGCGGGCGGCGCTGACTCCTTTTCCATCACTCCGCCATCCACACGCCATGACTTCTCCCCTGCCTCCCGAATTCGGCCCGCTCGCCCGGCAATTCGCCTTCCTCCTCGAAATCGACCGGCTCAAGACCGTGCTCCGCCAGAACACGCTACTCGACCGCAGCCGCCGGGAAAACAGCGCCGAGCACAGCTGGCACGTGGCGCTGCTGGCGCTGGTGCTGGCCGAGCACGCCGAACGCCCGATCGACGCGGGCCGGGCGATCGAGCTGCTGCTGGTGCACGACCTCGTCGAGATCGACGCCGGCGACACCTTCGCCTACGACGCGCGCGGCGCCGAGACGCAGGAGCAGCGTGAGGAAGCCGCCGCCGAGCGGATTTTCGGGCTGCTGCCCCCGGCGCAGGCGCAGCGCCTGCGCGCGCTGTGGGACGAATTCGCCGCCGGTGAGACGCCGGAAGCGCGTTTCGCGCTGGCCGTCGACCGGCTGATGCCGATGATCCACAACGCGCTCACCGAAGGCAGCGCCTGGCGGGCCAACGGCGTCCGCGCCGAACAGGTGCGCCGGCGCGCCGAATCGATCACCCGCGGCGCGCCGGAACTCGGCGCGCTCGCCAACCGCCTGATCGACGCCGCGGTCGCGGCGGGATATCTCCCCGACGCCGCACGCGGGGGCTGAGACGCCTCTCCCTCCCCTTCAAGGGGAGGGTTGGGGTGGGGATGGGGTGAGTGCCCGTACTCGCCGCGACCCCGGGGGCCCCCCCCCCCCCCCCCCCCAGGGGGGGGGGGCGGGGGGGGAGCGGCACGGGGGGGGGGGGCCGCCCCCAACCGCGACCCCATCCCCCTCCCAGCCTCCCCCTTGAAGGGGGAGGAGCAGATACCGACGTGCAAGTGATCTCCTTGCCCCCACATAGCACTTGCGTCTCAAAATTTAGACTGGTATCTTTTTTTAAACAAGCCTTCAGAATTCATTCATATACCTTTGCGGTGCTCATCCCGCGGCAGCTTTTACTTTTGGGAGATCCTCGATATGGAAACGACAAGCGCCAATCCTCCGGCCGCCGCCAGCGGCACCGACGAAAAAGTCAGCAAGTACGGCTGGAAAGCCCTGGCCGGCTCGACCGTCGGCTATGCGATGGACGGCTTCGACCTCTTGATCCTCGGCTTCATGCTCTCGGCGATTTCGGCCGACCTGCAGCTCTCGCCGACCCAGGCCGGTTCGCTGGTCACCTGGACGCTGGTCGGCGCCGTCGCCGGCGGGCTGATCTTCGGCGCGTTGAGCGACGTGTACGGGCGCATCCGCGTGCTCACCTGGACCATCGTCCTGTTCGCCGTCTTCACCGGCCTGTGCGCCGTGGCCAGCGGCTACTGGGACCTGCTCTTCTACCGCACCATCGCCGGCGTCGGCCTGGGCGGCGAGTTCGGCATCGGCATGGCGCTGGCCTCCGAAGCCTGGCCGGCCAAACACCGCGCGCGCGCCACCTCCTACGTCGCGCTCGGCTGGCAGCTCGGCGTGCTGGCCGCCGCGCTGGTCACGCCGGCGCTGCTGCCGAACATCGGCTGGCGCGGCATGTTCCTGGTCGGAGTGATCCCGGCGTTCGTCGCCTGGTTCATCCGCAACCGGCTGCACGAGCCGGAACTGTTCGTCAGGAGCACGGCCAAGCGCCGCTCGATCGTCGACGCCTTCAAGCTGCTGTTCAAGGACACGGCGACCAGCAAGATCAGCGTCGGCATCGTGGTGCTGACCTCGGTGCAGAACTTCGGCTACTACGGCCTGATGATCTGGATGCCGAATTTCCTCTCCAAGCAGTTGGGCTTCAGCCTGACCAAGTCGTCGATGTGGACCGCGGTGACCATCCTCGGGATGATGTTCGGCATCTGGGTGTTCGGCCAGCTCGCCGACCGCATCGGCCGCAAGCCGACCTTCCTGCTCTTCCAGGCCGGCGCCGTGATCATGGTGCTGACCTATTCCAGCCTCGCCGACCAGAGCCTGATGCTGTGGGCGGGCGCGGCGCTCGGCATGTTCGTCAACGGCATGATGGGCGGCTACGGCGCGCTGATGTCCGAGGGCTATCCGACCGAGGCGCGCGCCACGGCGCAGAACGTGCTGTTCAACATCGGGCGCGGCGTCGGCGGCTTCGGGCCGGTCGTCGTCGGCTCGCTGGTGGCGGCGTACTCGTTCCAGATCGCCATCGGCCTGCTCGCCGCGATCTACGTGCTGGACATGATCGCCACGGTGTTCCTCATCCCCGAGCTCAAGGGCACGGAACTCAAGTAAAGGCCGGCCGCTGCGGCATCGACACGAACGCCAGGACACACGCCCATGGATTTGAAGGAATCGCGCTCCATCGCGGAAAAACTGTTCGCCGAGGTCCGCGAGCTCACGTTCGACGGCGTCGGCGTCTCGCGGGAAAGCTATGGTGCCCGGGAGTCCGCCACCGCGGACTACCTGCGCCGCTTCGCCGCCGACGCCGGCTTCGCGGTGCGCGCCGACCGCGCCGGCAACCTGGTGATCGGCTTCCCCGACACACCCGCCGACGTGCCGGCCGTGTGGTGCGGCTCGCACATCGATTCGGTGCCGCAGGGCGGCAACTACGACGGTCTGGCCGGCGTGGTGGCCGGCCTGCTCTGCCTCCTGGAGCAGCAGCGCAGCGGCGTGCGCTCGCCGCTGCCGCTGCAGGTGCTCGGTTTCCGCGGCGAGGAGAGCGCCTGGTTCGGCAAGGCCTACATCGGCTCGTCCGCCCTGCTCGGCAAGCTCGACGCGGACGATCTGGCGCTGCGCCAGCGCGACACCGGCGAAACGCTCGGCGCCTGCATGCAGCAGGTCGGCGCCGACATGGAGGCGATCCGCGCCGGGCAGACGCTCTTCGATGCGCAGGCGGTGCGCGCCTTCCTGGAACTGCACATCGAGCAGGGGCCGGTGATGGAGGCACGCAAGCTGCCGGTGGCGATCGTCTCCGGCATCCGCGGCAACATCCGGCACAACGGCGTGCAGTGCATCGGCGCCTCCGGGCACTCCGGCGCCATTCCCCGCTGGCTCAGGCGCGACGCCATGTTCGCGGTGGCCGACCTGATCATGCGGCTCGACGAGCACTGGAGCGTGCTGCTCGAACGCGGCACCGACCTCGTGGTCACCACCGGCATGCTGTCGACCAACGCCGCCGAGCACGCCACCTCGCGCATCCCCGGCCACGTCAAGTTCAGCTTCGAGGTGCGCAGCAAGAGCATCGACACGCTGGAGGCCTTCTACCAGCTGATGCGCGCCGAATGCACCGCGATCAGCCGCGAGCGGCAGGTGCGCTTCGAGTTCGACCGCCGCCTGCTGTCCAGCCCGGCGACCATGGACCCGCAGTTGTGCAACCTGCTGTCGAAGGTCTGCGCCGGCAAGAACATCCCGTTCGAGGTCATTCCCAGCGGCGCGGGGCACGACGCCTCGATGTTCGCCAACGCCGGCATCCCCAGCAGCATGATCTTCGTGCGCAACGAGAACGGCTCGCACAACCCGGACGAGGCCATGGACCTCGACGATTTCATGCTCGGCGTCGACGTGCTCGACCAGGCGATCCGCGAAATCCGCTGACCGATGCCCGCGCCGTCGCTTTCCCCCGCCGCCGTCCCGTCGTCGATCGACTACGCGGAACTGGGCTGCCGCCTGCGCGCCTACCGTATCGGCGCCTCGCTGCTGGCCGACGAGGTGGCCGAACGCCTGGGCATCTCGCGGGCGGCGCTGTACCGGCTGGAGCAGGGCAAGATCGTCAAGATCGAAACGCTGGAGCGGCTCGCCCAGTTGCTGGGCACTTCGCTGGCCTCCCTGCTCGGCGTCGAGGTCGAGTACTACTCCACCGCGCGCGGCTTCCTCGAACGCATGCGGCAGATCGAGCAGGACGCGGAGCGGATCATCGCTCACTTCGAGCCGATCTCGCAGTTGCTGGCCTCGGACGACTACCAGGAGCACCTGCGGGCGATGCTGCTCGAATCGCTGCCGCAGAGCGCGCCGCAGGCCACCCGCCACCGCACCGAGGTGGCCGGCATCCTCGACATCCTGGCCGAGCGCAAGGCGGCGTTCGCCGAGCGGCGGCCGAACGTGGTCAGTCTGATCGGGCTGCGCGAACTGGAACTTTTCCTGCGCACCGGCCTGATCGGCACGCTGGACCTCGCCGAGGCGACCCGCCGGCAGCGCATCGAGGCCGCGCGCAAGGAAGTCGAACGCATCGCCGAACTGATGGAAAACGGGCCGATGCACATCCGCATCGGCCTGATCGAGGACGCCATGCCCGCCGCCTCGTTCCAGCTCCTGTACGGAGCGCAGCGCACCGTGCTCGCGGTCAGCCCGTTCCGGCTCGGCGAAATGCCGAGCATCCGCAACGGCATCGCCACCATCACCGCCGCGCCGGAACCCGTCCGGCTCTACGAGGAGATGACCGAATGGCTGTGGGAAAATGCGCTCAAGGGGAAGACGGGCGCGGCGCAACTGCGTAGACTGTTGGACCTGACCTGAAGACACCCTCATCCGCCGGAGGCTCCGCCATGACACCGACCACTGCCCTCAGGGACGACGAAGACATCCGCGTGGCGAAGGACGTCTCGCTCGCCCTGCTCTCCACGTCCTGCATCGAGGTCCAGATGGACGAGCCGTTCCGCCTGCCGTCCGGCTGGGCCAGCCCGGTCTACATCGAATGCCGGCGGCTGATCTCCTTCCCGGAGATTCGGCGCAAGCTGGTCAAGTACGCGCTCGACCTGCTGCGCAAGCGCCATTGCCTCGACGGCGTCTCCGCGGTCGCCGGCGCCGAGGCCAGCGGCATCGCCCTGGCCGCCTGGATCGCCGAGGAGCTCAACCTGCCCATGCAGTACGTGCGCAAGCAGCGCAAGGGGCTCGGCCCCGGCCGGCAGGTCGTCGGCGTGGTGCATCCCGGCGAATCGGTGCTGCTGGTCGACGACCTCATGTCGGGCGGCTACTCGGTGGTGAACTGCTGCCTGGCGATCGCCGAGGCGGAACTGCGCGTCAAGGACGCCTTCGTCGTCTTCGACTACGGCACCTTCCCGACCCGCAACGTGCTGGACACCATGGGCGTCACGGTCCATTCGCTGGCGACGTGGCAGGACATCCTCGTCGCGGCGCGCGAAAGCGCGAAGTTCCAGACCCGCGAGCTCGCCGAACTGGAGACCTTCCTGGCCGACCCCATGCAGTGGTCCCATGCCCACGGAGGAAAATCCTCCACCAAAACCGAAACGAAAGGACTCATATGACCTTCCAGGAAACCGCAGCCCAATTCGCGCAGTCCGGCGGAGGCACCGACGATTTCAAGCGCCTGTACAAGGAGGCGTTCAGCCTGATGAAGACGGACGGCGCCAACGCGGCGCTCTACTTCGTGATCGGCGTCGCCGCGCATGCCTACGTCCTCACCTACGAGGACCAGGCGGTCACCACCGAACTCGCCGAAAGCGCCAAGGCCGCGCTCGTCGGATTCAACGAGAAGATCTGCCGGGCGCTCGACGCGGACCCGGCGACGCGCCTCGCGCTGCTGGGCGAAGTCGCCAGCGACTACCAGTTCCAGGTCAACAGCTTCTGAGGTTCAACAGGACCACCTTGCGCAAACCGCCTCGACCCCTGCCCCGGCGCAACCGGCCGTGGGCGCGGCGGGGTGCGCACGCCACACCGAAACCCGCTGGAGACACACCATGCAATTCGCTTCACAGATCCTGTCCAACGTCGAGATCGCCCGCGACTACTGGCGCATCCGCCTGACCGCCCCGCGCGAATTCGCCGCCGCCACGCCGGGCCAGTTCGTCATGGTGCGCATCGGCGGCGGCCTCGATCCGCTGCTGCGCCGGCCGCTGGCCGTCTTCGACCTCGGCACGGACGAAACCGGCGGCGTCGCGCAGGTGTGGTTCGAGATGCTCTACAAGGTCGTCGGCAAGGGCACCGCCATGCTGTCGACGATGCGCGCGGGCAGCGCCGTGGACATCCTCGGCCCGCTCGGCACCGGCTTCGACATGGGCGGCGACGACGAGGAAAAACTGCTGGTCGGCGGCGGCATCGGCCTGGCGCCGCTCTACCTGCTCGCCACCGAACTGGTGCGGCGCAAGTCGCCGGTGCACCTGTTCGCCGGCGGCCGCACGCGCGACGACCTGCTGTGCCTCGCCGATTTCGAACGCCTCGGCGTCAAATGCCACTGCGCCACCGAGGACGGCTCCTACGGGGCGAAGGGCTTCGTCACCGTGGCGCTCAACCGCCATCTCGACGCGCTCGCCGGCAAGGCCACGCTCTACGCCTGCGGGCCGGACGGCATGCTGCACGCGCTGGCCAGGATCGCCGCCGAGCGCGGGCTGCCCTGCCAGGTCTCGCTCGAAGGCTACATGGCCTGCGGCGTCGGCGCCTGTCTCGGCTGCGTCGCCACCGGCAAGAACCATTCGCCGCAAACCCCGGACTATCGCTGCGTCTGTACCGAAGGACCGGTTTTCGAAGCCAGCGAACTGCAGTGGGGAGCCTGAACATGAGCACCAGCAAGCCAAACATGCGCGTTTCGTGCGCCGGCCTCGACCTGCGCAACCCGGTGATGACCGCCTCCGGCACCTTCGGCTACGGCGAGGAGTTCTCCGAATACGTCGACCTCACCAAGCTCGGCGCCTACATCACCAAGGGCCTGTCGCTGCGCCCGCGCCCCGGCAATCCGACCCCGCGCATCGTCGAGACGCCCGGCGGCATGCTCAACGCCATCGGCCTGCAGAACGTCGGCATCGAGGCCTTCATCGAGAAGAAGCTGCCGTTCATCCGCACCGTCGACACCCCGTGCATCGCCAACTTCTTCGGCGACACCGTCGACGAATACGCCGAAATGGCCGGCCGGCTCGACGAACTGCCGGAAATCGCCGCGCTGGAAATGAACATCTCCTGTCCCAACGTCAAGCACGGCGGCATCGTCTTCGGCACCGACCCGACCAGCGCCGCCGGCATCGTCGCCGCCTGCCGCAAGGCGACCAAGAAGCCCCTGATCGTCAAGCTCTCGCCCAACGTCACAGACATCGTGGCGATGGCCAAGGCCTGCGCCGACGCCGGCGCCGATTCGCTGTCGATGATCAACACCCTGATCGGCATGGCCATCGACCTCGGCACGCGCCGCCCGGTGCTCGCCAACTTCACCGGCGGCCTCTCCGGGCCGGCGGTCAAGCCCATCGCCCTGCGCATGGTCTGGGCCGTGTCCCGCGCGGTGAAACTGCCGATCATCGGCATCGGCGGCATCATGACCGCGACCGACGCGATCGAGTTCATCCTCGCCGGCGCCACCGCCGTGCAGGTCGGCACCGCCAGCTTCATCACGCCGGGCGCCGCGCAGCAGATCGCCGAGGGCATGGAGGACTGGATGCTGGCCCAGGGCGAAACCGACATCCGCAACCTGATCGGCGCCCTGCGGGTCTAAGCCTGCATGTTCAATCCATCCCGCGAACAGGCCCGCCGCTTCTTCTGCGAATCCTGGCGCAAGCACCGCGAGCGCCTGGTCCTAGAAGGCGCCGAGGCGACGGCGGCCGACCTGATCGCCGAGCACCCCGAGTACCACGCCCTGCTGGAGGACCCGCAGGCGGCGATCGAACGCGAGTTCACGCCCGAGGGCGGGCAGATGAACCCCTTCCTGCACCTCTCGCTGCACCTGGCGATCGCCGAGCAGATCAGCATCGACCAGCCGCCGGGCATCAAGGCCGCGTATGCCGCCCTGCGGCGCACGCTGGACGTGCACGACGCCGAGCACGCCATCATGGAATGCCTCGGCGAGACGCTCTGGCGCGCGCAGCGGAACAACGCGCCGATGGACGGCGACGCCTATCTCGACTGCGTGCGGAAGAAGGCGGGAAGCTGACCATCCCGCCTGCCCAGGGCAATCGCCTGAATGCCCGAGGAATCCAGGGCAACGCCAAAGTGCGGGTGCCGTCATTCCGGCGCAAGCCGGAATCCAGTTTCGTGGGGCACGAACTGGGTC
>JADHEE010000475.1_pt1 | contig 15639 bp, 13 predicted proteins | sample 8952401 | NCBI WGS metagenome assembly JADHEE01 (sample SAMN16124438, study PRJNA663242) | bioreactor sludge metagenome | isolation source: sludge (ammonium) | place: India:Bengaluru | collected 2019-02-28
GGTGGGTCAGAGTTCCGTGCAAATCCCGGGTCAGATTTCGATGCAATTCAACATCCAGTGCTCTAGACGTACCGCGCGGCCGAAGCTGACATTTGTCAATCGTGGTGTGATTTACGGCAGCAATGTCGTTGACTTCGGGTGGCCGGCTTGCAGATGCATCGGGCTTGCCCTGCCACGACATCAGTGGCTATTGAGGCTCCTCGATGAGTCACGAATCACTAACTGCGGCGCTATGACAATCCGTTCCGGCGATGCGTCACGTTCCTCGATCCGCTTTTCCAACAGGTGAGAAATGATGCCGCCCCATCGATTAATGTCAATCGAGATGGTTGTCAAAGGCGGGTTCGTGATGGTTGCTTGCTTGATATCGTCAAAACCGACAAGCCCAACGTCACGGCCGGCAAGCAGATTTTTCTTTTGTAGCCCCTGTATTGCGCCGATGGCGACAACGTCGTTGTAGCAGAACGCCGCAGTTGGCGGCTCAGCCATCTCAAGCACTTTACGGATTGCCTGGTCGCCGAATTCAAACGTTGGAGACTCTTGCAGGACGATTGACATGTCTGGCTCGATGTAATGTGCTTTGAGAGCGGCTTGGTAGCCTGCCAGCCGTGTACGATAGATCGATACGTCGTCCGTACCACCGAGAAAGGCGATTCGCCGATGGCCGTTTGCAACCAAGTGATCTATGGCGAGCTGTGCCCCTGCGTAGCTATCGGCGATAACGTGGTCGTAGCGGTTGGGATAGGAAAGATCACGGCCGATGAGCACAGTCGGGGTGCCGGTACTTTCGAGCAGGGCTAGGTCGTCCGGCGTCGTTCGGCCGACGGGGCAAACTACGAGGCCGCAAATTTTGTGGCCTGCCATGGTTTCTATCAACTCGCTCTGCTTGCCGAGAGAGTCGAAAGTCGTTCCGAGCAATACGTTGTAGCCCTTGTTGTTGAGCGCATGGTGCAATCCAACCAAAATTTCGGCAAGAAACGGATTGGCGATGTCGGTAATGATTACGCCGACCGTGGATGAAACGCGTGAACGCAGGCTGGCGGCGATACGGTCATGGACGTATCCCAGACGTTTCATCGATGCCAAAACCTTATCGCGTGTTTTGTCGGATACCAGCTGGCTGCGGCGGACAACGAGAGATGCAGTCGCCGTAGATACACCCGCGTCGCGTGCTACATCGATCAGCGTAGGTTTTTTTAAGCTGCCTTTCGGCATCATCGGTCCCCTTTTTTGCCTTGGCGTTTTTGAGATGCGTGCCACGTCCTGATTTTCCGTACGAAGAACGCTGCAAAAAATTATAGTCCGGGCTTGCAATTTCGGTGAAATCGTGTGATATTAAAACTACTTTAGAACGTTACAAAAATAAAACTAGCGGGAGCAACAGGTCATTTCGATGTTTTTGGAGCTAATTAGAACGTTTTAAATTTTTATTGTAACGTTCTAATTTTAAAAGAATCGACATTTTCCGCTGTAACGTCGTATTGGCATCCATTCTTAGATCAACGTAGAGGGCGCGTCTGTGGGAAAACAGTTTTCTCTGGTTTATCTGACAACGCCGGGCTGTTCGCCGCCGGAGATGATTTACCTTGCGGGTCGAGCCGGATACGACTTTGTCAGCCTTCGTACGATCCCTATGGGATTGGCCAATGAACCGAATTTCACGTTGGCGAAAAATCCTGAACTGCGCACGAGGATAAGGCGCGCCCTTGCTGATACAGGTGTTCGCCTGCATGACACGGAAAACGCCCGAATATTCGACGGCGTGGACGTGCGCAACTACTTGCCAGAAATCGAAGCCGCCGCCGACCTGGGTGCAAGGTACGTGTTAACCAACATCTGGTCCGACGATCAATCGCTTGTCGTCGATCAACTCGGGGAATTATGCGGGCTTGCCGATCACTGCGGCATGGGTGTCATTGTGGAGTTCGTTACCTGGGCCAGTGTCAAAACGATCAGCGAAGTTGCCCGGTTGATTGCGGAAATTGGCCGTAACAACGTCGGGATTGTCCTTGATACCCTGCATTTCAACCGTTCTCGCTGCAGCGTCGTTGAGCTTGAGCGTATTCCTTCCCACCTGCTGCATTTTGTTCATCTATGCGATGCGCCATCCACGATTCCGGGGAGTGTTGATGCACTGATCCATACCGGGCGTGCTGAACGGCTTTATCTCGGGGAAGGCGGAATTGACATAGCTTCGATAGTGCGACGGTTACCCGAGATGGTGTATGGAATTGAGTTGCCCCATCTGGCGCGTACTGCGGAACTCGGGCATGCCGAGCATGTGTTCCGATGTTTGGAAACGACGCGCGCCTATTTTGCCCGCCATGATTTGTAACCCGTGGTCACGATTGGTTCCTGTTTCGCCCCAAGTTTGTAAACAATGTGGAGAGATTTGATGAGATTGAAAAACAAGGTCGCGCTTATCACAGGAGGAGCTGGTGATATCGCCGTGGCAACCGCCGAAAAATTTCTAGAAAACGGTGCTGCCGTTGTGCTGTTCGACATCGACAGGTATCAGCTGGATGCAGTAGCAGAGAAACTTGGTGGTAGTGATCGGCTGGTGGTAGATGCTGGCGATGTACGTAGCCTGGAATCTCTCGTCGGTGCGGTCGGACTGGCTGAACATAGGTTTGGCAAGCTCGACACGCTGGTCACCTGCGCCGGCGTTCTAAAACACATGCCGATCGATCAACTATCAGTTGACGATTGGGAGCGTGTGGTTGGTATCAACCTTACCGGTACCTTCCTCGCCTGCAAGGCGGCCGTACCCGCGATGAAGAAGAGCGGAGGCGGGCACATCGTGACGATTTCCTCCGTCGGGGGAAGAACGGGGCGTCCGCATGTTGGCGCCGATTACGCGGCAGCCAAAGCGGGGGTGATCGGCATGACGCAATCACTGGCCAGGGAACTCGGCCAGTACGGCATCAACGTGAACAGTATTGCGCCGGGGCCGCTGGCCGGTCGGATGACGGCGCAACTGCCGCCGGAAAATCTAAGGATCCTCATCAGTACTGCCTGCATTGGCCGGCTCGGTCGTCCAGATGATATCGCGCATGCGGCCGTCTATCTGGCCAGCGACGAGGCGGAATGGGTGACCGGCGAGGTACTCGACGTCAATGGCGGCGTGCTTATTTGATTCAGAGCCCAGTTTCACAAGTATTTCATAACAACGGCCAGGGAGAACATGGCGCGGTAGTTTCGGAGAGTTGAATAACACAATCTTGTGGGTCAATCGAGGAGAACTATTATGGACGTGTGCAAGAACCTGTTTAAGGCGGTTGTCGTTGCAGCGGTGCTCGGCACGGCGATACTGCCAGGGCATGCAGCTGAGAAAGTAATGAAAATTGCCTACACGGTGCAAGCCGATGGGCACATCGGAAAGGGCATGCAGAAATTCGCCGAATTGGTCGAAAAGAACTCACAAGGGGCGATCAAGGTGCAGTTGTATCCCAATGGCGTGTTGGGTACAGACCGGCAGACCATGGAACAACTGCAGATGGGAACCATCCACGGCAACAATAACTCGACCGGGCCGGTCGCAACTTTCGTGCCGCGAGTCGGTGTATTCGATCTGCCGTTCTTGTTTAAGGATCGCAAGAAAGCCTATGAAGTGCTCGATGGTCCGATCGGACAGGAACTGTTGACGGTTGATTTGCCAAAGGCGGGGTTTGTGGGCCTGGCATACCTTGAAAATGGATTCCGCAATCTGACGAATAGCAAACGAGAAATCGATTCGCTGGAGTTGATGAAGGGTATCAAGATTCGCACCATGGACAACAAGCTGCATGTCGATCTTTGGAGCACGCTTGGCGTCAATCCGACGCCAATGGATATCACCCAAGTCTACTCGGCGATGGAGCAGAAGGTCATCGATGGCCAGGAGAATCCAGTGAACATCATCCAGGCCAACAAGTACAACGAAGTGCAGAAGTACATGACCTTGACCGGGCACGTATATAGCGCGCAGATATTCATGGTCAGCAAGATCTGGTTCGACGGACTTTCCGACAAGGAAAAGCAGATCATCAAAGACTCAGCCATTGAGACGCGCGATTATCAGCGCCAAGTTGCCCAGCAGATGGAACATGACGGTATTGAGTACCTCAAGTCCAAGGGGATGAAGATCACCGAGTTAAAGCCAGGGGAGAAAGAGAAGATTCAGGCCATGCTTAAGCCGTTTTACGACAAATACAAGCAACAGATCGGTGCAGATTTGGTAGACAAGGTTCTCGCGGCGGTGAAATAGATCTGCTCGGCTCCGGTGTGGCGAAGCCAACCGTTCGTCGTGCCGGAGTGTCACTTTCTCATGCGGTATCGGGGGAAAAGGTCAATGAAAAAATGTTCCGTTGCCATCAATCGTTTGCTGAGCGTGTTTCTTGGAGTTCTGGTTGCCGTAATTTCCGTTCTGATTTTCCTCAACGTCGGTTTGCGTTACGTCTTCAATTCCGGCCTTGTCTGGGCCGAAGAGCTCACACGGTTCCTTTTTGTTTGGCTGGTTTTCATTGGTGCCGTGATGGCGCTGCAAGAAAACAATCACCTGGGTTTTACCTCCGTGATCAAGGCGATGCCAGAGGTGATCAAGAAAATATTCTTCGTTTCGAGCAACATCATGATGCTGATTGTTCTCGTCATGTTACTGATTGGCACGTTTCAGATCATCCCGATCGGCATGATGAACCTGGGCGCTGCCACAGGCATTCCCATGGCTGTGATGTACGCGGTGGTGGCGCCGATGTCGGTCGGTATGGCGGCGATAATCGCCGGGAATATCTATAAGGCTCTATTCGTTGTGGGTTCCATTGACGGGCTGATCAGCCTTAAGGAATCCGAGGAAGAGGTCGAATTCAAGGACGAGGATTAAACGATGATCGTCGCAATATTCGTAGCCGCACTTTGTGGGGCCATGGTGATCGGCATGCCGATTGCCTTCGCACTCCTGGTCAGCAGCGTGGCCATGATGCTCCACTTGGATATACTCGACCCGCGCATCCTGACACAGAGTCTCGTCGCTGGCGCCGACAGTTTTCCGCTGATGGCCATTCCATTCTTCATGCTCGTTGGCGAGTTGATGAACGCCGGTGGCATTTCACGTCGGGTTGTAAATTTTGGCATGGCTCTGGTCGGACACGTGCGAGGTGGACTCGGTTACGTGGCCATCATCGCCGGTTTTGTGTTCGCCGGACTGTGCGGTTCGGCGGTTGCCGATACCGCAGCCATCGTCGCGATCATGGTGCCGATGATGGCTTCCGTTGGCTACAGCAAAGGAAGATCGGCCGCGTTGATCGCTGCCGGGGGCTGCATTGCGCCAGTTATCCCGCCTAGCATTTCGTTCATCGTGTTTGGCGCCATTACCGGCGTGTCAATCATGAAGCTGTTCATGGCTGGCATCTTCCCGGGTATTTTGCTTGCGTTGTCATTAGCTATCACATGGTGGCACATGTGCCGCAAGCTGGATGTTCAAGTACTGCCGAAACAGTCTGGAATGCAGGTGCTCAAGGCTACGAAAGAATCATTCTGGGCGTTGTTTCTACCAGTATTTTTGATCGTCGTACTGCGTTCCGGCGTCGTCACGCCGACCGAGGCGGGTGTGCTCGCCGTCGCTTACACTATCATCATTTCCCTGTTTGTCTATCGCGGTCTGACCGTCCGGGATATCGGCCGGGTTCTCGTCAAGGCAGCCAAGACTACAAGCATCATTATGTTCCTCATCGCCGCGGCAGTTATCACGGCGCGCTTAATTGCCCTGGCTAACGTACCGGCAGTCATTATCGATTGGTTGGAGCCGTTCCTCGACGACAGGATACTCTTGATGATAATCATCAACATAATCTTGTTCGTCGTCGGAACAGCATTGGATCTTACGCCAACGATATTGATCCTGGCGCCGGTGCTGATGCCGGTGATCGACAAAGCCGGGATCGACCCGATCTATTTTGGGGTCATCTTCGTGTTGAACGGCGCTATTGGTCTGATCACGCCACCTGTTGGCACTGTGCTCAATGCGGCATGTGGCGCGTGCAATGTCTCAATGGATGAACTGTTCTGGAAGATCATTCCGTTCTTGGTTGTCGAAACAGCCGTTATGTTGCTGCTCATCATTTTCCCGGAATTAATACTCGTACCTTTGCAATGGTTAACTTGATGTGAGGGTAAAAGCTACGATTTACCTGACGAAACAGAAGTCGTGTGTAGGACGAATGGAAAGTCCGGAGCGTTTGGAATGATTGCTCCGCATCAGATGGCTGCAGTCGAATTTACTCAGGCACGAAGGATGAGAACAGGCCGGTCACAGTCAGGGTAACTTGGCGAAGCTGCTACGCAGAGGTTCGACCGGACTCGTCGAGCGTCGGAGAGGCCGGTCGAATCTGATTTTGACGACTTCGGCATTCTTTCTGCCATTCAGATATGAAGCTCTGGCGGTTGCTCCGGTCGGCGTTTTCGCCCAGCGCTGTTCCGATGCCGGATCAGTGATAGAACAGATACGCGATGGCGATCGCCCCCGCCAGCCCGGCGGCATCCGCGATCAGGCCGCAGGCCAGCGCGTAACGGGTCCTGGTGATGTTGACGCTGCCGAAGTACACGGCCAGCACGTAGAACGTCGTCTCGGTCGAGCCTTGGATGATCGCGGCGAGCCTGCCCTGGAAGGAGTCGACGCCGTAGGCGGTCATCACGTCGATCATCAGGCCGCGCGCGCCGCTGCCGGAGAGCGTCTTCATCAGGCCGACGGGCAGCGCCGGGACGAAATCGGCGTTCAGCCCCAGCGCCGCGACGAGGGCGCTGATGCCGCCGATCAGGTAGTCCATGCCGCCGGTGGTGCGGAAGACCGAGATCGCCGCGAGCATGGCGATCAGGTAGGGGATGATCTGCACGGCGACGCCGAATCCTTCCTTGGCGCCCTCGACGAAGGCCTCGTAGGCATTGACCCGCCGCCAGGCGGCGACGGCGATGAACAGCGCGATGATGGTCACGATCAGTCCGCTGCCCAGCAGCCCGGTCATCTGCGCCATGCGCTCCGCGGGCATCCGGCCGAGCCAGGCGTAGAGGCCGCCGGCCACGCCCAGGAAGGCGGCGAAGGACAGCAGCACCGCGCGGTTGAGGAGGTTGATGCGCTGCCACAGCGCGACCGCGATCAGGCCGGCCGTGAACGAGACGAAGGTGGCGAGCAGCGTCGGCAGGAAGATGTCGGCCGCGTTGAAGCCGGCCAGCCCCTGCCTGATCGCCAGCGTCTGGCGGATGGCGATCACCGAGGTGGGGATCAGCGTGATGCCGGCGGTGTTGAGCACCAGGAACATGATCATCGCGTTGCTGGCCGTGTCCTTCTGCGGGTTGATCTCCTGCAGTTCGCGCATGGCCTTCAGGCCGAGCGGCGTGGCCGCGTTGTCCAGACCGAGCAGGTTGGCGGAAAAGTTCATCACGATGCTGCCGCCCGCCGGGTGTCCGGCCGGGATGTCCGGGAAGATGCGCCGGAAGAAGGGCGCCAGCGCGCGCCCCAGCAGCTGGATCAGTCCGCCGCGCTCGCCGATCTTCATGATGCCGAGCCACAGGCTCATCACGCCGGTCAGCCCGAGCGCGACCTCGAAGCCGGTGCGCGCGGTATCGAACAGGCCGGTCAGCACCCGCGTGAAGACGTCCAGGTCGCCTTGCAGCGCCTGGGCCAGCGCGGCCAGGAATCCGACGAGGAAGAAGGCGATCCAGATGAGATTGAGCACGGTGGTTTGTACGGCCCCGCGCGGAGCGCGAAGCGGACCGGCGGCGGGCACGATGGTTTGGGAACGGCGCCAGTCTAGCGGCGCGGGGGGCGCTTGTCACCGCATGATGCGCGTGTCGGCGCAGGTGGCGGGCCGCGGCCGGTGCTGGCGAATGCGCCGGACGATGGCGGTTTTCCGGTGGCCCGGCGGTCGGCGGAACGGTCATGCTCCGGCGTTCCGCCGCTTCCCGCCGCCGGGCAAATCCCCTATATTTGCTCCCCGTCGTTCATTTCCCATTCCGCCATCGTGTCCGGACCGCTTACCTTGCACATCGCCGACAGGATCGTCGAGCATGCCCGCGCCAATCGCCTGCCGGCGGGGACCCACCTGGGGGCGCAGGCGCTGGCCGATCTGTTCGACGTGTCGCGAATTCCCGTCCGGGCGGCGCTGCTGCTGCTGAACAAGGAGGGCATCGTCCGCGCGGAAAGGAATCGCGGCTTCTTCCTGGCCGTCGAGGGTAGCGAACTGCCCGAACGGGAGGGCGTGAACCGGGAGCCGGCGACGCCCTGGGACGATCCGCTGTATTACCGCCTGGCCGAGGACTGGTTGGGCGGCAGGATCGAGGAGCGCGTCAGCGAGAACGAACTGATGCGCCATTATTCGGTGACGCGCAGCCGGCTGCTCAAGGTGCTGCAGCGGGCCACCGAGGATTTGTGGGTGGAGCGCCTGCCGGGCCGCGGCTGGCGCTTCCTGGCGGTGATGGTCTCGGCGCAGGCGTACGAGGACGGCTACCGCTTTCGCATGGTCCTCGAACCGGCGGCGCTGCTCGAACCCACTTTCCAGGTCGACCGCGCGGCCTTGCAGGCGCTGGCGGACCAGCAGATCGCGCTGTTGAAGGGCGGTTTCCGCAAGCTGTCGCCGACCGAGCTCTTTTCGCTCAATTCGCAGTTCCACGAGGTGCTGATCGGTTTCTCCAACAACCCGTTCTTCGTCGATGCCATCAAGAAGCTCGACCGGGTGCGCCGCCTGCTGGATTTCCGCAGCACCTACGCCAGCAACCGCGACCGGCTACTCAAGCAATGCAGCGAGCATCTGGAGATCATCGACCTGCTGGAGAAGGGCGACAACGCCACGGCGGCCCGATTTCTGCACGACCACATCAAGGGCGCGCTGGAATCCAAGCGCGGCCTCATCGCCAGCACGCCGGAGTGAAGCCTTCGCCTTTGGAGGCGGGCTCATGCGTACCTGCTCCTCCCCCTTCAAGGGGGAGGTTGGGAGGGGGATGGGGTGGCGTCGTCTCGGGCGATAAACCCCATCCCCACCCTGGCCCTCCCCTTGAAGGGGAGGGAATTGTTGACGCGGACGCTTTCGGGAAGCCTTATTCCGCGCCTCCGGCCGGTTTGAAGACGATGCACACCGGGCTGCCGGTCTTCGCCGCCGTGCCGCGCGGTTCGAGTTTTCCCGTCTGCGCGTCGATCGCGAAAGCGAGGATTTCGTCGCTGTCCTCGTTGGCCACGAACAGGGTGTCGCCGCGCGGGCCGAGGGTGATGAAGCGGGGCGTCCTGCCGTCGATCTCGCGGCATTCGACGAAGGACAGGCGGCCGCCGGCCGGATCGGCGGCGTAGGCCGTCACGCTGTCGTAGCCCCGGTTGGAGGCGTACACGAAACGCCCGTCCGGGGTGATGGCGATCTCGGAGGCCCGGCTGTCGCGCACGCAGGTGTCGGGCAGCGAGGGCAGCACCTGGAAGGGCGCCAGCGCGCCCGTCGCCGGATCGAAGCGGCAGGACGTCACCGTCGAGTTCAGCTCGTTGATGACGTAGGCAAAAGTGTTCGACGGGTGGAAGACGAGGTGGCGGGGACCGGCGTTCTCCTGCGCGGGCGCCGTCGCCGCTTCGAGCGCGACGAGCTTGCCGGCGTCGAGACGAAAGACGAAGGTCTTGTCGAGCCCCTTGTCCGGCACCGCGATGAAGCTGTCCGCGCGGTCGAACAGCACCTGGTGGGGCTTCGGGAACGGCTGCTCGACGCGGTGCGGGCCGAGCTTGCCGCTCAGCATGACGAGATCGCACAAGGGGTCGATGCCGCCGTCCGCCCGGATCGGCAGCACCGCCAGCGAAGACGTGACGTGGTTGGCGACGACGATGAAGCGATTGTCCGCATCGACGCACAGGTGCACCGGATTCCTGCCGCCGGTCGATTCCCGGTTGACGAAGGAGAGCGTGCCGCCGCGCGGGTCGATGCGGAAGGCGCTGATCTCGCTGCGGTCGCCGTGCACCGCGTAGAGCATTTCCCCTCGCCGGTCGAAGGCCAGGAATGACGGATTGACCAGGTCGCCGAGCACCTGCACGGGCTGCCATTCGGTTCGGTCCGGGGCGACCGCATACACGCTCAGGCCCGAGCCGCGCGCGTTCCGTTCGCGGGTCGTCCGGCTGCCCACGTAGGCGAAGCACTTTCCGTTCGTCGCTGGCATTGCTGATTCCTCCCTGGTTGGTTTGAACGTCTCGCGATAATTATTGCATCTTGAAATTATATTATGCAATACTATCCGCGCAGATTCTTTTGGCCGGGTTCTTTATGGAAAGGGTGGGAGCGATGCGCAAGGTCTTGTTCATCAACGGACAGTCGCAAGAAGTAGCGAATATCGTCGGAAAATCAGTGCCGGATGGGTTTTGTCTGGAAACCTGCCCGAGCGCGGCCGGCGAGGCGGAGAAACTGGAGCAGGTACGCGAGGCGGAGTTCCTGATCCTGCACCCGGCCAAGATTGATAGAAACGTTTTCCAAAATGCAAAAAAACTCCGCCACGTCCAGCTGCTCACCGCCGGCTACGATCAGGTCGATCTGGCCGCCGCGGCCGAGGCCGGCGTGTCGGTGGCAACCAACGGCGGCGCCAACGCCTGGGCGGTGGCGGAGCAGGCGATCGCCCTGCTGCTGTGCCTGTACAAACGCCTGATCGAGTGCGACCGGTCGGTCCGCGCCGGCACGTGGCGCCAGCCGATCACCGGCATGAACACCTTCGAGCTGGCCGGCAAGACGGTCGGCCTGCTCGGCGTCGGCAACATCGGCGGCAAGGTGGCGCGGCGCCTGCAGGCGTTCGAGACGCGGATCATCTACCACGACCGCTTCCGCCAGGCCGACGACTCCGGATGGGAGAGCGTGGCGCTGGCAACGCTGCTGCGCGAGGCGGATGTGCTGTCGGTGCACGTGCCGCTGACCGCCGAGACGCGCGGGCTGCTCGGCGCCGCCCAGTTCGCCCTGATGAAGCCGACCGCCGTGGTGATCAACACCAGCCGCGCCGAGGTGTTCGACGAGGCCGCGCTGGAAGACGCGCTGCGCACGCGGCGCATCGCCGGCGCGGGGCTGGACGTCTTCCACCGGGAGCCGGTGTCCCCGGCGAGCGGCCTGCTGGCGCTCGACAACGTGGTGCTCTCGCCGCATTCGGCCGGGCATTCCTATGAGGCGTGGTTCCGCCGCGCGCGTTTCGCCTGGGAGAACATCGCGCGCGTCGCAGCCGGCGAAGCCCCGCTGTCCCTTGCCCGCTGAGGAGTCCGCGATGATCAGCACGATGGATTTTTCAAGTTCCGGAAAATGCTACCGCTGCATCGACCTGCCCGCCGAGGCCGGCGACCGGCTGGAGCAGATGCCGTGGATTCTGCGCATCCTGTTCGAGAACGTCCTGCGCAAGGGCGGCGACGAGGCGGCTGCGGCGTTCCGCGCCGCGCTCGACGGCTGGCTGGAGCACGGCACCAGCGAAGCCGAGATCGAGTTCTACCCGGCGCGCGTGCTGATGCACGACACCACCTGCGGCCCGGCGCTGGCCGACGTCGCGGCGATGCGCAGCGTGCTGGCGGAGGAGGGGTTCGATCCGGCGCTGCTGAACCCGGTGCTGCCGGTCGACGTGTCCACCGACCATTCGCTGCCCGTCGACTTCTTCGCCGCGCCGGATGCCATGCGCCGGAACATGGACGCCGAGATGCGCCGCAACGCCGAACGCTACCGGCTGGCCAAGTGGGCGTCGACCACGCTGCGCGGCCTGCGCGTGCATCCGCCGGGCACCGGCATCATGCACACCATCAACCTGGAACGCCTGGCCACGGTGGTCGCCGGGCAGGAGATCGACGGGCAGCGCTGGGCGTTCCCGGACACGCTGATCGGCACCGACAGCCACACGCCGATGATCAACGGCATCGGCGTGCTGGCCTGGGGCGTCGGCGGGCTGGAGGCGGAGAGCGTGATCTTCGACATGCCGGTGATGCTGCGCATCCCGGAGGTCGTCGGCGTCCGGCTGAACGGCCGTCTGCCCGAAGGCGTGGTGGCGACGGACCTCGCGCTGCGCGTCACCGAGCGCCTGCGCCAGCTCGACCTGTCCGGCAAGTTCGTCGAATTCTTCGGGCCGGGCGTCGCCACGCTGAGCGCGGGCGCGCGCGCCTGCGTCGCCAACATGGCGCCGGAATACGGCGCGTCGAGCGGCTACTTCCCGATCGACGGCCGCACGCTCGACTACCTGCGCGTCACCGGCCGTTCCGAGGAGCGCATCGCCCTGGTCGAGGACTACGCCCGGCGCCAGCGGCTGTGGTTCGACCCCGACGCCGCGCCGCGCTACAGCGAAGTCGTCGAGATCGATCTGGCGGCGGTGGTTTCCGGCATCGCCGGGCCGCGCCGGCCGCAGGACCGCCTCGCCTTCGCCGACACCGCGCCGGCCCTGCTGGCCGCGAGCAGGCGCCAGAGCCTGCGCCGCTTCGGCGACGGCACGCCGCCCGACGGCGCGGTGGCCATCGCCGCGATCACCAGCTGCACCAACACCACCGACCCGGAACTCCTGATCGCCGCCGGCCTGCTGGCGAGAAAGGCGCGCGCGGCGGGCCTCACCCCGCCGCACTGGGTGAAGACCTCGCTGGCGCCCGGATAGCCGTCGGCGCAGCGGTATCTCGCGCGCAGCGGCCTGCTGCCGGACCTGGAAGCGGTGGGCTTCCACATCGTCGGCTTCGGCTGCACCACCTGCATCGGCAACTCCGGCGCGCTGACCCGGCCGGTGATCGAGGCGATGCGCGCGCACGACGTCCTGCCGGTCGTGGTGCTCTCGGGCAACCGCAACTTCCCCGGCCGGGTGCATCCGGAGCTCGACGCCGGCTTCATCACCTCGCCGCCGATGGTGATCGCCTACGCGCTGGCCGGCGACGTCAACCGCGACATCCGCGCGGAGCCGCTGGGCACCGGCCGCGACGGCCGGCCCGTCTACCTGCGCGACCTGTGGCCGTCCTCGGCCGAGATCGCCGAGGCGCTCGGCCGGGCGCTCGATCCGGCGGACATCGCCATCGCCTACGACGCGGCCGAGGCGAGCCCGGCGTGGCGGGAACTCGACGCGCCGGACAGCGTGGTCTTTCCCTGGGACCCCAAGTCCACCTACATCCGCCGGCCGCCGTTCGCCAGCGCGCGGTTGCCGTCGCGGCTCGGCCGCTACAGCGCCGCCGTGCTGCTGTCGGTGGGCGACGACATGACCACCGACCACATCTCGCCGGTCGGGCAGATCCCCGCGGGGAGCGACGCCGGCAAGTACCTGATCGCCCACGGCGACGATCCGCACGACCTCAACGTCTACGCCGCCCGGCGCTCCAACTGGGAGGCCATGGTGCGCGGGGTGTTCACCAACAAGTCGGTGGTCAACCTGCTCGATCCCTCGCTGCCGCCGGGGCAGACCATCCACCGGCCGAGCGGCGAGCGGCTCTCGCTGTACGACGCCGCGCGGCGCTACGAACAGGAGGGCACTTCGCTGGTGATCGTCGCCGGCGAGCGCTACGGCATGGGCTCGTCGCGCGACTGGGCGGCCAAGGGCGCGGGCCTGCTCAACGCGCGGGCGATCCTCGCCGTCGGCTTCGAGCGCATCCACCGCTCGAACCTGATCGGCATGGGCGTGCTGCCGATCAGGCTGCCGGCGGGCATCACGCCGGAACGCCTGGCGCTCACCGTGGCCGACCGCATCGAGATCGAGGCGCCGGCCGAAACCTTCCGGCCGCGCCTGCCCATTCCGGTGCGCGTGGTGCGCCCGGACGGCACGATCGTCGCCTTCACCGCCACGGCGGCCGTCGAGACCTCGCTGGAGGTGGCGCAGCTGCGCGCCGGCGGAATCATTCCGTACATCCTGCAGCGCGTCATGGCGCGCTGACGGGCAAACACACAACGAACCTATTTTCAACAGGGAAGGGGCAACGAATGAAAACGGAAGCGAACCGCTACGCCTCGATGTGGCGGAGCAAGCGGATGCTGGTCATGCTCATGATGTTCTCGGCTTCGCTCATCAACTACGTCGACCGGGTCAGCATGTCGGTGGCCGCGCCGTCGGTCAGCAAGGAATTCGGCTGGGACCCGGCCACCATGGGGCTGGTCCTCTCCGGCTTCATGTGGACCTACGCCATCGCGCTGGTGCCGATGGGCTACCTCACCGACAAGTGGGGCGCCAAGAAGCTCAACACCTTCGCCATCTCGTTCTGGTCGCTCGCCGCCATGGCCACCGGCGGCGCCGTCAACCTGTTCACCATGATGGCCTCGCGCCTGGCGCTGGGGGCCGGCGAGGCGGCGACCATGCCGTCCAACAGCAAGGTCGTGCGCCAGTGGTTCACCATCCACGAGCGCGGCTTCGCCACCGCATTGGCGCGCTCGGGCGCCGAGGCCGGCCCGGCGATCGGCATGCCGATCATCGCCTGGCTGCTGGCCGAGTACGGCTGGCGCACGTCGTTCATCATCACCGGCGCCATCGGCTTCGTCTGGCTGTTCTTCTGGCTGCGCTACTTCCGCAACGATCCGCAGACGTGCACCTGGGTCTCGGAGGAAGAACGCCGCTACATCAGGGACAACACCGATCCGCCCCGGACCGCCGAGAAGCCGGTCGACCTCGGCCTGATCCGCCGGCTGCTGAAGACGCGCACCATGTGGGGCCTGCTGCTGTCGCAGGGCTGCATCATGTACACGCAGTACCTGATCCTGACCTGGCTGCCGACCTACCTGATGAACGTGCGCGGCATGGCGCTGATGAAGGCCAGCCTGTTCAGCTCGTTCGCCTTCGTCGCGGCCTGGGTACTGGGCATCGCGGTCGGCGCGATCAGCGACAAGCTGCTGACCCCCGAGAAGGTCCTGCAGGGCCAGCGGCGCAATCTGGTTGTGTTCTTCATTTGCCTGGCCAGCATCTTCGTGTTCACCTCGTTCGTCGAGGGCGCGGTGGCGATCTTCGTGATCATCACCCTGGTCAAGACCTTCCTGTCCTCGACCATCGGCCTGAACATGACGCTGACCAACGACCTCGTCGCCAATCCCAAGAACGCCGGCACCGCCTTCGGCCTGCTGCTGCTCGGCGGCAACCTGTTCGGCGCCTTCGCGCCGGTGGTGACGGGCTACCTCGTCAAGTCCACGGGCAACTACGAAAGCGCGTTCCTGCTGGCCGGAGTGCTGATCATCCTCGGTGCCGCCATTTCCTCGCTGATGGCGAGGAAGCCGATCGTGGTGGATTGATCCGCGCCGTGCGCGAAGGATTTTCAGATGAGGATTGACGGATTATGTATTTAGTGAAAACATAGTACAAATATGAGCGCACCGATCGAAGGATGATCCGTGCCGGCAGGGTGATCGCATGAATGCCTGTGGAATCCAGGACAAGGCCAAAGCGCCAGCGCCGTCATCGTGACGTCATTCCGGCGCAAGCCGGAATCCAGTGGCGGCGTTGATGTCCGCCAAGTCGCCTGCGGCTGGGCAAGGTGGTTTCTGGATCCCGGCTTTCGCCGGGATGACGGAGACGGTGGATGCGATGTCGGCGAGGGCAGGCACGTGGCCGGTGTGTGTCAGTACCGTCATTCCGGCGCAAGCCGGAATCCAGTGGCGGCGTTGGTGTCCGCCAAGTCGCTTGCGGCTGGGCACGGTGGTTTCTGGATCCCGGCTTGCGCCGGGATGACGGAGGCAGCGGGTGCGG
>JADHEE010000477.1_pt1 | contig 15587 bp, 17 predicted proteins | sample 8952401 | NCBI WGS metagenome assembly JADHEE01 (sample SAMN16124438, study PRJNA663242) | bioreactor sludge metagenome | isolation source: sludge (ammonium) | place: India:Bengaluru | collected 2019-02-28
TCATGGCATTGGAGGCGCCGCTTCCCGAGGCGCTGGCGGGTTTTCTGCACAAACTGTCGACGAAAGAAACGCAGGACTATGGGCAAGAGCTTTGAGTTGCTGGTCTTCGACTGGGACGGCACCCTGTTCGACTCCACGGGCAGCATCGTGCGGGCGCTGCAGGCCGCCTGCCGCGACCTCGAACTGCCGGAACCGTCCGCGACGCAGGCCAGCCACGTGATCGGCCTGGAGCTGTCGCTGGCCTTGCGCCACATCGCCCCCGATCTGCCCGGCGAACGCCTGCCGTCGCTCGTTTCCCGCTACCGGGAGCATTATCTGGCGGTCGACCGGGACATCCGCCTGTTCGCCGGCATCCATGAGCTGATCGAGGCGCTGCATGCGTCCGGCTGCCAGCTGGCGGTGGCGACAGGCAAAACCCGGAAAGGCCTCGATCGGGCGTTCGCCAACTCCGGGCTGGGCCCTTACTTCACCGCGTCGCGCTGCGCCGACGAATGTTTTTCCAAGCCGCATCCGCAGATGCTCCAGGAATTGATGGACGAATTCGCGGTGCCGGGCGAACGGACGCTGATGATCGGCGACACCACGCATGATATGCAGATGGCGGTCAACGCCGGCGTCGCCGGGCTGGCGGTGACGTACGGTGCGCACACGCGCGCCGAGCTGACCCGGCTGAAGCCGCTGGCCTGCGTGGACGACGTCGCCCAGCTCGCTCTGTGGCTGAAACGGAACGTCTGAGCCGGAACCGGGTCGAATCGCCTACCTTGTGCTCGGCGTTCGGCACGGGCTTGATCTATACTCCCTGCCTGCCCGGAAATTACATTGGCGTGCTCCGCCGATATTTTGATTGAGTCGAAACGTGGATACACCGGAAAAAGAACCGCATTGGGAACGGCAACTGCTCGAGAAGATCGCCCTGGAATCCCTGAAGGAAACCCGGGCCAAACGCCGCTGGGGCATTTTTTTCAAGCTCGCCGGGCTGGCGTACCTGGTCGCGGTGCTGGTCCTGGTCGTCGATTGGGACGGCTCGGAAAAACTGGCCGACGGCAAGCACACGGCGCTGGTCAACGTGCGCGGCACCATCGACGCGACCGGCGACGCCAGTGCGGAGAAGATCAACGGGGCGCTGCAGTCCGCCTTCGAGGACAAGGGCACCGCGGGCATCATCCTGCGCATCAACAGTCCGGGCGGCAGTCCGGTCCAGGCCGGCATCGTGTATGACGAGATCCAGCGGCTGCGCAAGAACCATCCGGACATCCACCTGTACGCCGTGGTCGAGGACATGTGCGCCTCCGGCGGCTACTACATCGCCTCGGCGGCGGACAAGATTTTCGTGGACAAGGCCAGCATCGTCGGTTCCATCGGGGTGCTGATGGAAGGATTCGGCTTCACCGGCGCGATGCAGCATCTCGGCATCGAGCGCCGTCTGCTCACGGCCGGCGAAAACAAGGGCTTCCTCGATCCCTTCTCGCCGCAGGACGCCAAGCAGAAGGAGCATGCCCAGACGCTCCTGGAGGAAATCCACGGCCAGTTCATCGACGTGGTGCGCAAGGGGCGCGGCGATCGCCTGAAGGAAACCCCCGAGATGTTCTCGGGCCTGATGTGGACCGGTTCGCAAAGCGTGAAGCTCGGCCTGGCCGACGATTTCGGAACGGTCGATTCCGTCGCCCGGGACGTGATCAAGGTCGAGAACGTCCTCGACTACTCGGTCAAGGAAAACATCGCCGAGCGTTTCGCCAAGCGCCTGGGCGCGGACGTCAGCCAGAGCCTGGTGCTGCGGCTGTTCAACATCGACCGGACCGCCCTGCGCTGAGCATCGCCCGGCGGTCGGCCATCCGTCCGCCGGGGCGCATCCTCGTCATTCGTTTTTCGTCGGCTCGCTCGCCGGAGCGGCGGGCTGGGCTTCGCCTGTCGGCGGCGCGGGCTGCGCGGCCGGCGCGGAGTCGGTGGCCGGCGGCGAAGGCGGGATGCCGGCGGCCGGCGGCGCGCTTTCCATCGTCCTGTTGGGATCGACCGGCGCCGCGGCCTGGCTTTCCGGCGCGGGGGCGGCCGAGCTCGACATCGGTTCCTCGCCGCGGTTGCAGGCGGCCATCAGGAACGGCAGGAGAAGGGTGGCGAGAAGATAGGATTTGGTCTTCATGGGAGGCTCCTTTCGAGATGCCGGGGCACGGCTGCGTGCGGCGTTCCATGCCCCTGTGCCGCTTTTCAGGCGGCGGGAGAAGCCGTCTGGAGACGGCGGTTCTTTTCCTGCAGGCTCTTCAGCAGTCCGTCGAGCCCGCCGCTTTGCATGGCGCTGGCGAAGGTGCTGCGGTAGTTGGTCACCAGGCTGACGTTGGCGACGGACACGTCGAACACCTTCCATCCGTCATCGCTCCGGCTCAGGCTGTAGTCGAGCGGGATCGGCTGCGAACCCGGCTTGTTGATCTGGCTGCGTACCGTGATTTCGTCGCCGGCGGCCCGGTCGGCCGGCTTGAAGCTCACGCTCTGATCGCGGTAGGCGGTCAACGCCGTGGCGTAGGTGCGCACCAGCAGGGTACGGAATTCGCTCGTCAGTGCCTGGCGCTGGCCTTCATCGGCCTGCTGCCAGGCCTTGCCGACCGCGAGACGGGTCATGTGCGTGAAGTCGAAGTGGGGCGCCACCTTGTTCTCGATCAGGGCGATGGCCCGCTGGCGGTTGCCCGACTGGATTTCCTTGTCCTGGCGCAGGATGCTCAGCACTTCCTCGGTGACGTTCTTGACCAGCGCCTCGGGGGCTTCGGTCTCGGCCGGGGCGATGCCGGGCGCCAGGAAAAAGACGGGCAGCAGCCAGACCAGGTATTTGCGAAAACAGTCTCGAATCATGGCCGGCGCCCGGCCGGAAACTGTCGGACGCGGCCGATTCGCTTGTAGGAGAACTCTTGCAGGCTCCTGAACTCGGGACTCCGCCGGGAGGTCGAACCGGCATCGCCGCGCGCCGAGGACGGCCTTTCCCCGCCGGCCGGGCCGCGGTTCCTCCATAGGGCGTGCCATGCTCCGAGTCGCCATCGTCGATGACCACGAAATCGTCCGCGCGGGATTCCGCGAAATCCTCGCCGGCGAGGTGGGCGTCGCCGTCGCCTTCGAGGCGGCTTCCGGCGAAGAAGCCCTTGCCAGCCTACGCGCGACGGAGTGCGACGTGCTGCTGCTCGATCTCGCGCTGCCGGGACAGAGCGGGGTCGACGTCCTGCGCAGCGTGCGCCAGCGCCACCCGGAGCTGCGGGTCCTGGTGCTGACCGGCTACCCCGAGGAGCGCTACGCGCTGGCCATGCTGCGCAACGGCGCCGACGGCTACCTATGCAAGGAGTGCGGACGGGACGAGCTGCTGCACGCCGTGCGCACGGTCGCGCAGGGACGGCGCTACCTGTCGTCGCACATGGCCGAGCTGCTGGCCGACGAGGTGGCCGGCAACGGCCCGGCGCTTCCCCATCAGCAGCTCTCCGAACGTGAACTGCAGGTCTTTCTCCGCCTGGCCCGCGGCGAGTCGGTCTCGGCGATCGGCGAGGCGCTCCATCTGAGCATCAAAACGGTGAGCACCTACCGTTCCCGCCTCCTGGAAAAACTGGGCGTGTCGAGCAACGCCGAACTCGCCGCGTATGCCCTGCGCAACGGCTTGATGGTCGAATGAGGCGCGCGCATGACGCCCGCCGCCACGCATCCGCCGCTGAAGGTGGTCCTCATCGAGGATTCGCACCTACTGCAGGAGGCATTGGGCGCCTTGCTGGGGGATTTGGAGCGCGTCGAGGTGGTGGGCGGCGCGGCGGACGAACCGGGCGCCCTGGAGCTGCTTCAGCGTCTGCGGCCCGACCTAGCCATCGTCGACCTGCAGCTGCGCGCGGGTAGCGGCCTCGGCGTGCTGCGGGCGCTCTCCAGCGAGCCGGACCGCTTCGGCCGTCCGCGCACCGTGGTGTTCTCCCATCACGGCCATCTCGCGGTGCGCGAGCTCTGTTTCACGCTCGGCGTCGAACGGTTCTTCGACAAGGCCACGCAGACCAACGATCTGCTCGCCTACGTGCGCCAGGCGACGCACTGAGGACCATCGCATCCGCCGCGAAGGCGCAGGCCGGCGCGGCGTAATCCGCGTTGCCGCCGGGCCGTCCGGCCTACAGGATTTCCGCCGTCCCGGCGACGGCCGTCCGCGGCAGGCGTACGGCGATCCGGGTGCCGGCGCCGGGCCGGCTGGCGACGGTGAACCATCCGGAACACATCTGCACGCGATGCTTCATTCCCGCCAGGCCGTGGTGCCCGCGCTGCATCGGTCCGGCCTGGAAGCCCTGGCCATCGTCCTCGATTTCGAGCTCCAGCGCGTCCGCCGCGACGCGCAGCGCCAGCGTCACCCGGCGCGCGCGGGCGTGCTTGCGGATGTTGGTCAGCGCCTCCTGGGCGATGCGGAAGAGGGCCAGCGCCGGTTCCGGGGCGACCTCCACGTCGTCGTCGGGCAGCTCCAGGCTGAGGCTTTCCCCGGCGTCACGGGCGAACTCCTCGGCCAGGGTGCGCAGCGCGCTGACCAGCCCCAGCATTTCGAGCAGCGGCGGCCGCAGGTCGTCGATGATCCGCCGTTTCATGGCGATGCCGCCGTCGATGTGCCCCTGCAGGCGCGCCAGGCGCTCGCGGCACTGGTCGAAGTTGCCCGCGTCGAGCTGGCGGGCGATCGATTCCGTCTCCATCCGGGCAGCGGTCAGCAGCGCCCCGAGTTCGTCGTGCAGTTCGCGCGCCAACCGTGCCTTCTCCACTTCGCGGGCGTTGGTCAGGTAGCTCGCCAGGTCGGAGAGCTCGGCGGTGCGTTCCTGCACCAGCGCATCGAGACGCTGGTTTTCGCTGTGCAGGAGATCGGCGATCTGCTCGCGCAATTTGAACTGCCGCTCGATCGCCAGAAACAGCACGGCCATCAGCGCCAGGGCACCGGCGGCCAGCGTGCCCACCACCCAGCGGGTGCGCTCGACATGGACGGTCGAGCGCTGGAACGAGAGTTCCCCTTCCGCCGCCAGTTGCGCCTTCAGGCCGAGGATGCGGTCGCGGATGCGATCGGTGTAGCGCTTGCCCTGGATGCGCGTCTCCTCGCCGGCGAAGCCGCGCTCGGCCGCCTGGTCCAGGCTGCGCAGCTTGATCGCCACCAGCCCGGAAAGATCGGCCAGCGCGTCCTCGTTGTCGGGGTTGGCCTCGAGGTCGCTGCGTATCGCCTCGAGCGTTCCGTTCGCCGTCGCCCGGCTTCTGGCATGCGGTTCCAGATGCGCGCGGTTGCCGGTCAGAAGGTAGCCGCGCACGGCGTTTTCCGCGTCCATCAGCTGAATCAGCAAGCTGTCCAGGTGTTCCACGCGCTCGGCCTGCCGCTGCAGCGCGCCGAGCGCGCGCAGGCTGGCCGTCGCCTGCCAGTGGCTCGAGCCGAGCAGCAGCACCACCAGGGCGCCGCCGAGGGCAAGGAACAGGCGGTGCCGGTTGCGCGCGAAGCGTCCGCTGCGCAGGGCCGACGACGGCGGCGTGGGCGGGGCAGGTGCTGACATGGCGGTTCCTTTCCGGCGAGGAGGAGGGGCGTCCGGGGGAAACATGCAGGATTCGTCCTACCGGCGATTCAGCACGGTCCGACAGCCCTCATGCCGCCGGGTTCATACACTGGAATCGCCTCCCGGGGATTCGGCGCGGAGGTTTTTCCAAGAATCACCCTCAAGGAGATCGCACCATGAATCAGCACATGACCTGGCGCAAACTCACCCTTTCCATCCTGCTGCTCGGGGCTCTGCCGCTGGCTCAGGCGCAGGCTCCGGGCGGCGCCCCGCCGGCGCAGGATCAGATTCCAGCGCCGCTTTTCGAGCAACTGGACGTGAATCGCGACGGCTATGTGACGCCGGAAGAAGCCAAACGCTCGGCCGAAGTCACGGCCCGCTTCAAGGAACTCGACGCCAACCGCGACGGCAGGGTCAGCATCGACGAGTTCAAGAAAGGCATGCAGGACAAGATGTAGGAAACCAGCCGTCGCAGGGCTCCGAAAAGCAAAAAGGCCAATCAAAGATTGGCCTAAGTGCTTGATTCGCAGGTTAATTGGCGCGCCCGGAGCGATTCGAACGCCCGACCCCTTGGTTCGTAGCCAAGTACTCTATCCAACTGAGCTACGGGCGCGCTGCAACCAACGAAGTGGCGCATTATATAGAGTGATGCGGCCGATCTCAAGATAAATTTGAAAATTCCGCAAACTATTTGATTGGCGGGCTGTCATTGTTCAAGTCGGCGTGTCGAACCCTTGACGGCCGGCGCATGCGGGATCGAATGATGGGCATGCATATCCCGATGGACTGGCCGGACGTCCGAATCGTGCGGTCCTGTCTGGCGAATCCTCGAAAAATCAATTAAGCTTGAACGTCGTACCAACAATTAGACATGGAGTATCGACCATGAGTAATAAAGGGCAACTTCTACAAGACCCCTTCCTGAACGTGCTGCGCCGCGAGCATGTTCCTGTTTCCATTTATCTTGTGAATGGAATCAAGCTGCAGGGCCAGGTCGAGTCCTTTGACCAGTATGTCGTTCTTTTGAAGAATACGGTCACCCAGATGGTATACAAACATGCCATTTCAACGGTCGTTCCCTCGCGGCCGATCAGTATCCAGCAGGACGCGAGTAGCGGAGATTGAGCAGTTCTCTGCGTAAACGGCTGCGGTTCGGTGCTTTCCGGGATGTCGCCCAGGGGTTGGATGCGGGGAGTTTTGACATCTTCATTTTTGGATTGAAACGCGCCGATGCTTGAGCGTCACCCTGGCGGTGAACGTGCGGTAATAGTTCAACTCGATTTCGGCGAGAGTTCGCTCGCCGATCGGCGGGAGGAAGTGTGCCTGCTCGCCGAGTCGGCGGGCGCCTCGGTCTGCGCCACCGTCGAGGGAAAACGAAAATTTCCGGACAGCGCCACTTTCGCCGGCAAGGGCAAGGTGCAGGAGATCGGCGACGCGGTCACCCTGCACCAGGCCGACGTGGTCATCTTCAACCATGCGCTGAGCCCGGCCCAGGAACGGAACCTCGAGCAGGCGCTGCGCTGCCGGGTGATCGACCGGACGAGCCTGATTCTGGACATCTTCGCGCAGCGCGCCCAGAGTTCGGACGGGAAATTGCAGGTCGAGCTCGCGCAACTGGACCATCTGGCGACGCGCCTGGTCCGCGGCTGGACCCACCTGGAGCGCCAGAAAGGCGGCATCGGCTTGCGCGGCCCCGGTGAAACCCAGCTGGAGACCGACCGCCGGCTGCTCGGCAAGCGCGTCAAGGTCCTGCGCGAGCGCCTGCGCAAGCTGGAGCGCCAGAGAGGCGTGCAGCGCCGTTCGCGGTTGCGCAACGACGTGCTGACGGTGTCCCTGGTCGGCTACACCAATGCCGGGAAATCGACGCTGTTCAACGCGCTGACCCACGCGGACGCCTACGCCGCGAACCAGCTGTTCGCCACGCTCGACACGACCTCCCGCAAGCTCTGGGTGGGCGAGGCGGGGCACGTCGTGATTTCCGATACGGTGGGCTTCATCCGCGATCTGCCGCACGAACTGGTGGCCGCGTTCCACGCCACGCTGGAGGCGACGGCGCAGGCCGATCTCCTGTTGCACGTGGTGGATGCGGCCAGCCCGATCCGCGACGAGCAGATGCAGGAGGTCGAGAAGGTCCTCGAGGAGATCGGCGCGCGCGACGTGAGGCAGATCGTCGTGCTGAACAAGCTCGACCTGCTGGACCTGCCTCCGGCGGTCGAGCGGGACGAGTATGGTAATATTGCCCGGGTTCGGCTCAGCGCCAGACGTGGAGACGGTTTGGAGCTGTTGCGGCAGGCGCTGGCCGAGGTTGCGCTAGAAAAACTACGTTATGGTGAGCGGCCGGAGATGGCCGACGCGCCGGATATCCCTGACTCGATGGGATCAGGAACCCCGTTATGATTTCGACTATCGGAGTGCTTATGTCGCTAAATGATCCTCAGTGGGGGAACCGCGGCAACGATAATGGAGGCGGAAAACGGCCGAACCAGGGGCCGCCCGACCTCGAAGAGTTGTGGCGCGACCTGAACCAGAGGCTTTCCGGCATGTTCGGCAAGAAAGGCGGCGGGCGCGGCAACGGGGACAACAGCGGCGGCGGCCTGCCGCCCGTCGATTTCAACCCGAAGTTCCTGGGCGGCGGCATCGGTCTCTTGATCGTCGTCGTCATCCTGGTCTGGCTGGCCAGCGGCTTCTACATCGTCGACGCTTCGCAGCGCGGGCTCGTGCTCCAGTTCGGCCGGTACAAGGAAAGCACCGACTCGGGCTTGCGCTGGCGCCTGCCTTACCCGATCCAGTCGCACGAGCTGGTCAATATCTCCGGCGTGCGCACGCTCGAGGTCGGCTATCGGGGCAGCGAGAAGAACAAGGTGCTCAAGGAAGCGCTGATGCTGACCGACGACGAGAACATCATCAACATCCAGTTCGCGGTCCAGTACATTCTCAAGGACCCGGTCGATTACGTGTTCAACAACCGGGGGCCGGACGAAGCGGTCATGCAGGCGGCGGAAACGGCGATCCGCGAGATCGTCGGCAAGAGCAAGATGGACTTCGTGCTCTACGAAGGGCGCGAGCAGATCGCCGTCAAGGCGGCCGAGCTCATGCAGGAGATTCTCGACCGCTACAAGACGGGCATCCTGATCTCCAAGGTGACGATGCAGAACGCACAGCCGCCGGAACAGGTGCAGGCGGCCTTCGACGACGCGGTCAAGGCGGGGCAGGACCGCGAACGGCAGAAGAACGAAGGCCAGGCGTATGCCAACGACGTCATTCCCAAGGCGCGGGGTACGGCCGCGCGCCTGCTCCAGGAAGCGGACGGCTACCGGCAGCGGCTGATCGCCACCGCGGAGGGCGATGCCAGCCGGTTCCGGCAGCTGAATGCGGAGTACGCGAAAGCGCCGGAAGTGACGCGCAATCGCCTGTATCTGGAAACGATGCAGCAGGTCTATACCAACACCACGAAGGTCATGATCGACGCCAAGGGGCAGGGGAATCTGCTCTACCTGCCGCTGGACAAGCTGATGCAGGCGGCGGGCGGGGTATTGCCGCAGACCGGCGCCGGTACGGACCCGGCGGCGTCGGCAAGATCGGGCGGCGCCGCGCCGGGCGATCTGCTGCCGCAAACCATGGACAGGGCCGATACGCGCTCGCGCGATGCCCTGCGTTCACGTGACCGGGAGGCGCGCTGATGAAAGCTCTGAACTTTGCTGCCGCGCTGGTAGCGGCGGTCATCGCCGTCCTGGCCACGTCGATTTTCACGGTCGATCAGCGCCAGCATGCCATCGTCTTCCAACTGGGCGAAGTGCGCGAAGTCATCGCGAACCCCGGCCTGTATTTCAAATGGCCGCTGATCCAGAACGTGCGCTATTTCGACAAGCGCATCCTGACGCTCGACAGCGCCGAGCCGGAGCGCTTCATCACGTCGGAGAAGAAGAACGTGCTGGTCGACTCGTTCGTCAAGTGGCGGATCATCGATCCCCGGCTGTACTACATCTCCGTCGCGGGCGACGAAGCCCGCGCCAAGACGCGCCTGTCGCAGACCGTCAATGCCGGCCTGCGCGAGGAGTTCGGCAAGCGCACGGTGCATGACGTGGTTTCGGGCGAACGCGACAAGATCATGGAACAGATGCGGCAGAAAGCCGATCTCGACGCGCGCAAGATCGGCGTGCAGATCATCGACGTGCGGGTCAAGCGCGTCGACCTGCCGGCGGAAGTGAGCGATTCGGTCTACCGGCGGATGGAAGCCGAGCGCAAGCGCGTGGCCAACGAGCTGCGTTCCGAAGGCGCCGCCGAGGCGGAAAAGATCCGCGCGGATGCCGACCGGCAGCGTGAAGTGATCGTGGCGGAAGCGTATCGCGAAGCCCAGAAGGTCAAGGGCGAGGGCGACGCCAAGGCGGCGGCGACCTATGCGCAGGCGTTCAACCAGAACCCCGAGTTCTACGCCTTCTACCGCAGCCTGGAAGCCTACCGCGGCAGCTTCAAGGGCAAGTCGGACATCCTCGTGATCGAACCCAACTCGGACTTCTTCAAGTACATGAGGAGCATGGGGCACGGCAGCGACAAGTCCACCGGCAAATGACCGACACGCTGTTCGCCGCTTTCGCGCTGATGCTCGTTCTCGAAGGTGTGGTACCGTTCATCGCGCCGACGGTGTGGCGCGACACGTTTCGCCGCCTGATTCAATTCACCGACGGGCAGATCCGCTTCGTCGGCCTGGCCTCGATGCTGGCCGGAATAATTCTCTTGACGATTTTTCAATGAACTGGCTTTTACCCGAGCACATCGCCGATGCGCTGCCCCATGAGACAGCCCGGATCGAGCGGCTGAGGAGAACGATCCTCGACATGTTCTGCGCGCATGGCTACGAACACGTCATGCCGCCGATGCTGGAGTATCTCGATTCGCTGCTCACCGGCGCCGGCGGCGATCTCAAGCTGAGGACGTTCAAGCTGGTCGACCAGCTGTCGGGGCGGACGCTCGGGCTGCGCGCCGACATGACGCCGCAGGTGGCGCGGATCGATGCCCATCTGCTCAACCGGCAGGGTGTGACCCGCCTGTGCTATTGCGACAGCGTCCTGCACACCTTGCCGGCTTCGCTCGCCGCGAGCCGCGAGCCGATCCAGCTCGGCGCGGAGCTTTACGGCTATCCCGGCATCGAGGCCGACATCGAAGTGATCCGCCTGATGGACCGGGCGCTCAGGACGGCCGGCACGCCGGCGTCGCGGATCGACATCAGCCATGCCGGCGTCTTCCGGGCGCTGGCCCGGGCGGCGCATCTGGATGAAGACGCCGAGCTGAAGATCCTGCTGCTGTTGCAATCCAAGGACATTCCCGGCCTGCGCGAGTGCTGCGCCGCCGTCGAAGAGCCTTACCGATCAGCACTCTTGAGCCTGCCGGAACTCTACGGCGGCATCGAGCTGCTGGACGGCGCGCGCGCGCAGCTGCCGGCGCTGCCGGAAATCCTCTCGGCGCTGGAGACCTTGAAGGTGCTGCAGCAGGCGCTGCCGGAACTGCCGTTGTCGTTCGATCTGGCCGACCTGCGCGGCTACAATTATCACAACGGCGTCGTCTTTTCCGCCTACTTCCCCGGCCTGCCGGGCGCGATCGCGCAAGGCGGCCGCTACGACGGCGTGGGCAAGGCGTTCGGCCGCGCCCGGCCGGCCACCGGCTTTTCGATGGACCTGCGCGCGATCGCCCGCCTGACCGAAGGCGAGAGGCCGGCCGGCGCCATCCTGGCGCCGTATGCCGCCAAGGACGAGGCGCTGGCGATGCGCATCGCCGCCTTGCGGGCCGCGGGCAACGTCGTGGTCGAACTGCTGCCGGGCGAGACGCGGGTCGAAGGGCCGCTGTGCGACAGGCGGCTGGCGCTGGAGAACGGACATTGGATCATTCAGGCAATCAACGGGGATTGAAGCAAATGGCAAAGAACGTCATCGTAGTGGGCACGCAATGGGGCGACGAGGGGAAGGGCAAGATCGTCGACTGGCTGACCGATCACGCCAAGGGCGTGGTGCGCTTCCAGGGCGGGCACAACGCCGGGCACACGCTCGTCGTCGGCGACAAGGTCTACAAGCTGAACCTGGTTCCGTCCGGCATCGTGCACCAGGGCGTGGACTGCTTCATCGGCAACGGCGTGGTGCTGGACATCCATCACCTGCTCGGCGAGATCAAGGAGCTCGAAGCCGGCGGCATCGAGGTGCGTTCGCGCCTCAAGATCAGCCCGGGATGCGCCCTGATCCTCGGCTACCACTCGGCGCTCGACCGCGCGCGCGAAGCGGCGAAAAGCGCCGACGCGCGCATCGGCACCACCGGCAAGGGCATCGGCCCGGCCTACGAGGACAAGGTCGCGCGCCGCGCCTTGCGGGTCTACGACCTCTTCTACCCCGAGCGTTTCGCCGAAAAGCTCAAGGAAAACCTGGACTACCACAATTTCGTGCTGACCAAGTACCTGGGCGCCGACGCCATCGACTACCAGAGCGTGCTGGCGCAGGCGATGGCCGACGCCGAGCAGATCAAGCCCATGGTGACCGACGTCTCGGCGGCGCTGCACGCCATCAACAAGGCCGGCGGCAACCTGCTCTTCGAGGGCGCGCAGGGCACCCTGCTGGACATCGATCACGGGACCTATCCGTTCGTCACCTCGTCGAACTGCGTCGCCGGCCAGGCGTCCGCCGGCTCGGGCGTCGGCGCCTGCATGCTGCACTACGTGCTGGGGATCACCAAGGCCTATTGCACGCGCGTCGGCGGCGGACCGTTCCCGAGCGAACTCGACATCGAGACGGCCGGCACTCCCGGCTGCCAGATGTCGCAGAAGGGGCGCGAGTTCGGCGTGGTGACCGGGCGCAAGCGCCGCTGCGGCTGGTTCGACGTGCCGGCGCTCAAGCGCTCGTCGCAGATCAACGGGGTGACCGGGCTGTGCATCACCAAGCTGGACGTGCTCGACGGCCTGCCCGAGTTGAAGATCTGCACGGGCTATCGTCTGCGCGGCCAAGTCGTCGACCTGCTGCCCATGGGCGCGGACGACGTCGCGGCGTGCGAACCCATTCTCGAAACCATGCCGGGCTGGCAGGAATCCACGGTGGGGCTGACCTCCTTCGAGGCCTTGCCCGCGGCGGCGCGCGCCTACCTGGCGAAGATCGAGACGCTCTGTGAAATTCCGATCGACATCGTTTCCACCGGTCCGGAGCGGGGCGAAACGATCCTGCGCCGGCACCCGTTCCAATGAGCGGAAACCGAAACGCCGAAGTCTGAAACCCGAAGAACCGGCAGCTTGCCGGTTCTTTGCTTTGACCAACGCTGTCCGTACTGGGAGTGTGGATCAATCATGGGACTTCTTGACTGGTTCAAGAACCGGCCGGCGCAGTTCGACCCGGAAGGTTTTTCCGACGCAGTCGTGGCGCAGGCCATCGACAAGGCCGTCACGCTGACCAACCCGCGCCTGAAGCTGCTCGACTCCTGCGAGGAAACGCTCCGCCAGCCGGTGGAGAAATGCATCGCCTACCTGCGCGACAAGATCTCGGCGATGCCGCCGCCCATCCCGGTCTCGGAGGCCAACTGGGCGAGCGAGCCGGTGCTGCGGGCCTTCTTTGCCCGGGCGCCGGATCTGCCGGTGGTGCTCGGTCGCTCACGCAACCTGCGGACGTTCTTCGACAAGTACGCCGATGCCGGGCAGGCCTCCATCATCCTGGGCATGACCTACAACGAACGCCACGTGCAAGCGCCCTCGCTGCAGGGGGACGTGGTGCAGCGGGACATCGCGCAGACGGTCATCGACTTTTCCGTGCCGAGGGTGCGCATCTGCGGGCATACCGAACCCGAGATCCGGCGCCTGCTCGGAGTCCAGTCCTTCGAATATCTCGTGGCCCAGGCCATGACCGAAATATCGGAGACCCGGGAAGGGCTGCGCGGGCTGGAGGACAGCCGCAACCTGATCCGCGCCCGGCTGCGGCTCCTGCAGCAACAAGGGCCTGGATTGGGGTCGCTGTTCGACGCCGCGCCGGACAGCGTCGAACAACGCCCCCTGGGAACCCACCGCCGGGAAAACGAGCGGCAGATGGAAAAATACGGCAGCGCGCAATCGGTGCTCGAATACGAACTGGAATGCCTGCGCGACGTGCTGGAGAATTCGGAGAACTACCTCCGCTTCGAAACCCGGCAGATCCGCCTGAGCACGCTGAACGTCGTGCTGGATGAAAACAGCACCGACGCCGCCGCGGACGTGGCGTTCACCATGGCCATCCTGTCCGGCGTCCCGAAAGTGCAGCGCGCGTTCGTCACCGGCTGCCTGACGCGCGGCGAGATGCCGCAGGTAAAGCTGGATCTGGCCAATGCCGAACGCTTCCTGTAGCCAGTTGCACGCCGGCAGGGCCGGGCGGCGGGAGCGCGGTCCCCGATAGGACGCCTCGCCGAAGCGGCCCTCCTGGAACCTCGGGAAAAATTTCTTGCCCAAATGGCAGGCCGGGGAAAGGGGGCCGCCGTGACCAAGGAAATCACCACTTCATTCCGCAGACATCCCGTCAGACTTGCGCTGGGCGCGCTCATCGACGTCGCCGGATTGGCCGTCATCGTCGCTTGGCTGGCGGGCCTGCTGTGATGGCAAGGGAGGCCGGCCGAGCCGGCCCGCTAGATTTTGCCGACGTCGCGGGCGGTATTCTTGCTTTTTGCGCGCAGCGACTTGGCGACCAGCGCCGTATAGACCACGAAGACGCCCAGCAGGAGCGCGGCGCATAGCTTGCGGGGATCGCCATTGCCTTCGACGAGCACCGCGAGCGCGGTGACGGCCGTGATGGCGCACACGCCCCACAGCAGCATCCTGGACAAGCCGGCAAGGATTTTCCTGCCTCTGGCCCAGAACGGCAGGCAGAGGACGGCTACGGCGATCATGCCGGCCAGCAGCTTGAGGGTGGTCACGGAACGGGAATTATATACCCAACTTTTTGATTTTATTGGGTATTTGGCGTATTATTGGTGCCCAGGAGAGGACTCGAACCTCCACGGAGTTGCCACCACCAGGACCTGAACCTGGCGCGTCTACCAATTTCGCCACCTGGGCGTTTCCGAAGAAGGGCGCATTTTAATGGACTAAGGAAAAATGTCAACAAAACTGTCGAAAACACGAAAAAAAGATCCGTATTTCCAGCGCGAGGCGGCCAAGTACGAGCAACCGCTGCCGTCCCGAGAATATGTGCTGATGCTTCTGGAGAAGCAGGGCAAGCCGGTCAGCTACGATCAGCTGTGCGCCCTGCTGGACATTCACAAGGGCGAGGAGGAGATGTTCCGGCGGCGCCTCGCGGCCATGGAACGCGAAGGCGAGCTGATGCGCAACCGCAAGGGCGCCTACATCCTGCCGGAACGGGCCAGCCTCATCGCGGGACGTATCGAGGGGCACGCCGACGGTTACGGATTCCTGGTCCCGGACGACGGCGGCGAGGATCTTTATCTCGACGCCAAGCAGATGGCCAAGGTGCTGCATCGCGACCGCGCGCTGGCCCGCGTGATCGGCTTCGACCGCAAGGGGCGGCGCGAGGGCGCCATCGTCGAGGTGCTCGAACGGGCCAACAGCCGCGTCGTCGGGCGCGTGCTGATCGAGCACGGCATCACGGTCGTGGTGCCCGAGAACAAGCGCATCAGCCAGGACATCCTGATCGTCGCCGAGCGCAAGGCCGAGAAGAAGCTCAAGGCCAAGGCGGGGCAGGTGGTGGTGGTCGAGATCATCGAGCAGCCCGACCGGCACTCGCAGCCGATCGGCCAGATCGTCGAGGTCCTGGGCAACTACGCCGATCCGGGCATGGAGATCGAGATCGCGCTGCGCAAGCACGATCTGCCGTTCGAATTCTCGGCGCAGGCGACGGCGGAAACGGAGCGCTTGCCGGACAAGGTGCGCAAGTCGGAATGGGCGGACCGCGTCGACCTGCGCGACCTGCCGCTGGTGACGATCGACGGCGAAACGGCCAGGGACTTCGACGACGCGGTGTTCGCCGAGAAGCAGGGCAAGGGCTGGCGGCTGGTGGTGGCGATCGCCGACGTCAGCCATTACGTGCAGCCCGGCATGGCGCTCGACCGCGAGGCCATGGAGCGCGGCAA
>JADHEE010000478.1_pt1 | contig 15569 bp, 12 predicted proteins | sample 8952401 | NCBI WGS metagenome assembly JADHEE01 (sample SAMN16124438, study PRJNA663242) | bioreactor sludge metagenome | isolation source: sludge (ammonium) | place: India:Bengaluru | collected 2019-02-28
ACGCCGCCGCCTGCGGCGAAGCGCCGCTCTATACCCTCGGGCCGCTCGTCACCGATTCAGCCCCCGGCTTCGACCACATCACCGGCGCGATCGGCGGCGCGATGATCGCCTGGATGGGCGCGTCCATGCTCTGCGTCGTCACGCCGAAGGAACACCTCGGCCTGCCGGACCGCGACGACGTGCGCCAGGGCGTCACCGCCTTCCGCGTCGCCGCCCACGCCGCCGACCTCGCCAAGGGCCTCGCCTCGGCCCAAGCGCGCGACGACGCCCTCTCCCGCGCACGCTACGGCTTCCGCTGGAACGACCAGATCGCCCTCGGCCTCGACCCGCGCACCGCGCAGGCCTATCGCGGCGACGCGGGCGACGACCACCACTGCACGATGTGCGGCGAGGCGTTCTGCTCGATGCGGGGATTCCGAAGCGTGGCGGAGGCGGTGGCGTAGGGGGAACGGGGCTGCCGCCCCGCGCCCCGTTCGGAGGGGCTCGCCCCTCCGAACCGCCCATAAGTCTTTCGCGCGTGAGCGCAATCGACCATCACGCCGCACGATGGCTTTATGGCGCTACGCGCGAAAAACAAAGGGGTTCTAGGGGCCCAAGGCCCCTAGCGGGCCAGGGCGGAGCCCTGACCTTAGCCCTGCGGCCCCCTCGCCCCGCGCCTCCCCGCGTCCCGCCCCGCGGCCGGGGCCGCCCCCCCCCCCCGCCCCCCCCCCCCCCGGGCCCGCCCCCCCCGCCCCCCCCCCCACCCCCCCCCCCCCCCCCCCCCCCCCCCCCCCCCCCCCGGGCCAGGGCGGAGCCCTGACCTTATTCCTTCACCGTCTGGATCGTGCCGTCGGCCCAGTTGATGGTGAGGGTGATGCCGATGTCGGGGTGGAGGCTTTTGCGCACCGGGCAATTGTTGGCGGCGCGGATTATTCCCTGGCGGGCGCGTTCGTCGGTGTCGCAGGGGACGGCGGCGGAGATCGCGATGGCGCCGATGCGGCCGGGGACCATGGAGTAGTCGGCGGAAAGGCTCATGCCGGTGGTGTCGAGGCCGAGTGAGCGGGCCTTGATCGCCATCAGGGTGCCGGTGCAGTTGACCAGCGCGGCGACGGTGAGGTCGATGGGCGAGTAGGAGGTGTCTTCGCCGCCGTGGTCCTTGGAGGCGTCGGTCTCGACGGTCTTGCCGTACTTGGTGAAGGTCGCGGAAAAACGGCAGACGCCGTCGTTGCGCGCGGTGAGGATGGCCATGGTTCGTCCTTTGGGTTGAGATATCGAAACATCGTATTCGATTTCTCTAATATAGGACGAGGGGTGTGGTTAGTCCAGGTCTTCGACCATTTGCGCGGTGACGAGGACGATGCCGCTTTCGGTGCGGTAGAAGCGCTTGGCGTCGAGTTCGGCGTCCTGGCCGATGATCATGCCGGGTGGGATGCGGGTGTCCTGCGCGACGATGGCGCGGCGGATCACCGCGTGGCGGCCCACGTCGACGTTGGGCAGGAGGACGGAATCCTCCACCAGCGAATGGGAGTTGATCCGCACGTTGTTGGAGATCAGCGAGCCCCGCACCGTGCCGCCCGAGATGATGCAGCCCGCGCCGACGACGGAATCGAGGGCGACGCCGCGCCGGTCGTCGTCGTCGAAGACGAACTTCGCCGGGGGCCGCTGTTCCTGCGTCGTCCAGATCGGCCAGTCGGGGTCGTAGAGATCGAGGGCGGGGGTGACGTTGGTGAGGTCGATGTTGGCTTCCCAGTAGGCGTCCACGGTGCCGACGTCGCGCCAGTAGGGTTCCACCTGGTCGTCGGCGCGCACGCAGCTTTCGGCGAAGCGGTGGGCGAACAGGCGCGAGCGCCCGACCAGGCTCGGCAGCATGTCCTTGCCGAAGTCGCGGGACGAGCCTTGGGTTCCGGCGTCGCGGATGAGCTGCTGGAACAGGAAGTCGGCGTTGAAGATGTAGATGCCCATGGAGGCGAAGGCGATATCCGGATGCCCGGGAACCGGCGCGGGGTTCGCCGGTTTCTCCATGAACTCGACGATTTGCTCGTGCTCGTCGACCTTGACCACGCCGAACTCGGTGGCGCGCGCGATCGGCACCTCGACGCAGGCGACGGTCGCCTCGGCGCGGCGCTCGATATGCTGGGCGAGCATCTTCGAATAGTCCTGCTTGTAGACGTGGTCGCCCGCGAGCACGAGGATGTAGGTCGGGTCGATCTGCTTCAACAGGTCCATGTTCTGGTAGACCGCGTCGGCGGTGCCGCGATACCAGCTTTCGTCCGCGGTCTGCTGCTGCGCCGGCCAAATCTCGATGAACTCCTGGAGTTCCGCCTTGAGGAACCCCCAGCCGCGCTGGACGTGCTGGATCAACTGGTGGGAGCGGTACTGGGTCGGCACCGCGACCTTGCGGATGCCGGAGTGGATGCAGTTGGACAGCGGGAAATCGATGATCCGGAACTTGCCGGCGAAGAAGATCGCGGGCTTGGCGAGGGAGTCGGTGAGGTCCATCAGGCGGCTGCCGCGGCCTCCGGCGAGCACCAGCGCCAAGGTGTTCTTCAACGAGGTATTGAGGTCGCGTTGACTGGCATCCATTGACCGTCTCCCCGTGTGTTTGGCCGATCCGTTCCCGTTGAGGTTATGTCATCCGGGCAACGACGCAAGGAGAAAACGCCCGGATCGCCTGCAAGTTTCATCGCTCCGCGATTCCCGGTTTTTCGCTACTGCGGCCTTTGCGGCTGTGCGATAGTTCGAAGGGCCAGGGGCGGGGCAGCAAGCGGAGTCGTGTTGGAAATGAAGATCTTATTCGTCGCCGGGGAGGTTTATCCGCTGGCGAAGACGGGTGGTCTCGCAGACGTGGTCGGGGCGCTGCCGAAGGCCTTCCGGGCGCTCGGCGACGAGGTCAGGGTGATGCTGCCGGGCTATCCGGAGGCGCTCGCCAAGGCGGTGGAGGCGGGCCCTTCGATGCCGCTGTCCGAAACCTTCGGCTTCGGTCCGGGGCGCATCGTTCCGGCGCGCATGCCGGACAGTTCGCTCGAAGTCCTGCTGGTGGACTGCCCGGAGGCCTACGCACGCCCGGGCGGTCCCTATCTCGGCCCCGACGGTCGGGACTGGCCCGACAACGCGCGCCGCTTCGCGCTGCTGTCGCGCGCCGCGGCATTGGTCGGCATCGGCGGCGGGCTGGCGGGATGGCAACCCGACATCGTCCACGCCCACGACTGGCAGACCGGCCTGGTACCGGTGTACCTCAAGCAGTGGCGGGGCGGGCCGGGGTGCGTGTTCACCATCCACAACCTGCATTACCAGGGGGTGTTTCCGCCGTCGATCCTGCCGGACATCGGCGTCGATCCCGCGCTGTTCCACATCGACGCGCTCGAATACTGGGGCAACGTCAGCCTGCTGAAGGCGGGGCTGGTGTTCTCCGACTTCCTCACCACGGTGAGCCCGACCTACGCGCGGGAAATCCAGACGCAAGGCTTCGGCTACGGCCTCGACGGCGTGGTGCGCTGGCGCGCCGGAACCTTGCGCGGCATCCTCAACGGCATCGACCACGACATCTGGAGCCCGGAAAACGATCCGGCGATCGCGCAACCCTATTCGGCTTCCGACGTTACCGGTAAGGCGGCGTGCAAGGCGGCATTGCAGGCGGAGGCGGGGCTGCTGCCCGACCGCGAGGCGCCGGTCCTGGGGTTGCTCGGGCGTCTGGTGTGGCAGAAGGGCGTGGACATCGTCTTGGGCGCGTTGCCGGAAATCGTCGACATGGGCTTCCAGGTGGTTCTCCAGGGTGCGGGCGATCCCGAGATCGAGGCGCGCTGCCGCGAGGCGGAGCAGATTTTCCCCGGTCGGGTGGCGGCGCATATTGGATACGACGAAGCCTTCGCCCATGTGATCGAGGCGGGGGCCGACGTGTTCGCCGTGCCCTCGCGCTTCGAGCCCTGCGGTCTCACGCAAATGTACGCGTTGCGCTACGGTACCATTCCGGTGGTGCGGCGCACCGGGGGCCTGGCCGACAGCGTCGCCGACGTGGACGAACGCGCCGACGGCACCGGCTTCGTCTTCGACGGCGAAACGCCCGCCGACTTCCTCGCCGCGCTGATCCGGGCGCGCGAGCTCTACGACCGCCCCGCCGCCTGGGCGGAAGTCCGGGAGCGGGGGATGACCAAGGATTTCTCCTGGCGCGCCGCAGCGGTGCGCTACCGCGAGGTTTACGAATCCGTTCAGCGAGCGAGAGGGGTGTGACGATGCAGAAGTCCCTGCCGGTGGAAGATTTCCGCGACGCGCCGTTGCTTTCGGTGTTCGACGACGTCGACAGCCTGAAGGCCGCCCTGGCGCGGACGATGATCCAAAGCGTCGGGCGCTCGCCCGAGGGGGCGTCGGGGCGCGACTGGTTCCTCGCGCTCGCCCATCTGCTGCGCTACGTGATGAGTGAACGCAACGTCGAGACCTCGCGGCAGAACTACGGCCAGGGCAAGAAGCTGGTCTATTACCTCTCGATGGAATACCTGATCGGGCGCTCGCTGCAAAAGGTGCTCTACGACCTCGGCGTGATGGACGTGACCCGCGAGACTCTCGGCAGCCTCGGCCTCGACTTCGACGAGATCCAGTCCTACGAGCCGGACGCCGCGCTCGGCAACGGCGGTCTCGGACGTCTCGCGGCGTGCTTCCTGGACAGCCTGTTCACCCACGACTATCCCGGCATCGGCTACGGCATCCGCTACGAGTACGGGATGTTCACCCAGCGCGTCGAGGAAGGGCAGCAGGTCGAGCAGCCGGAAAACTGGCTGCGCTACGGCAATCCCTGGGAGGTCGAGCGTTCGTCGGTGATGTACCGCGTCCGCTTCGGCGGCAAGAACCTCTGCTTCCGCAACGCGGAAGGGCACGAAGTCTGCCAGTGGGTCGACGCCGAGGAAGTCATGGCGATGGCCTTCGACAATCCGGTCTCGGGCTTCTCGACGCCGACGGTGGGCAACCTCCGCCTGTGGTCGGCGCGGGCGACGCGGGAGTTCGATCTCCACACCTTCAACCAGGGCAACTACGTCGAGGCGGTGCGCAACAAGACCCTTTCCGAAACCCTGTCGAAGGTTCTCTACCCCAACGACAAGAGCCAGGACGGGCAGGAACTGCGGCTGAAGCAGGAGTATTTCTTCGTCTCCGCCTCGCTCCAGGACATCCTGCACCGCTATTTGCGCAACCACGAGGCCCTCTCCGGCTTCCCCGAGCAGGTGGCGATCCAGCTCAACGACACCCATCCGGCGATGGCGGTGGCGGAGTTGATGCGCCTGTTCATGGACGACCACGGCATGAGCTTCGAAACCGCATGGGGTTTGTGCCAGCGCACCTTCGGCTACACCAACCACACCCTGCTGCCGGAGGCGCTCGAAACCTGGCCGGTGGACATGATCCAGGCGATCCTGCCCCGCCACCTCGAAATCATCTATGAGATCAACGACGCCTTCCTGCGCGACGTGCGGCGGATGTTCCCGGGCGATCCGGCGATTCTTTCCCGTGTTTCGCTGGTGGACGACGCGACGCGGCGCATCCGCATGGCGCACCTCGCGGTGATCGGCAGCCACAAGGTCAACGGCGTTGCGGCGCTGCACACCAAGCTGTTGCGCGAGGGCCTGTTCGCCGACTTCGCGAAGATTTGGCCGGACAAGTTCGTCAACATGACCAACGGCATCACGCCGCGCCGCTGGCTGCTCCAGGCCAATCCGCCGCTTGCCGGGTTGATCACCGAGAGCATCGGCGGCGGCTGGGAGAAGGACCTCGACAAGCTCAAGGGCCTCGCCAAGTTCGCCGACGACGCGGGCTTCCACGACCGTTTCCGCGAGATCAAGCGCGGCAACAAGGAGCGCCTCGCCAAACTGATCAGCCAGTCCTGCGGCGTCACCGTCGACCCCGCCAGCCTGTTCGACACCCAGGTCAAGCGCTTCCACGAATACAAGCGCCAGCTCCTGAACGTGCTCCAGGTGATCACCCGCTACAACCGCCTGAAGGACGATCCGGGCAGCGTCACCGTGCCGCGCACGGTGATCTTCGCGGGCAAGGCGGCGCCCGGCTACGACATGGCGAAGCTGATCATCCGCCTGGTGCTGGACGTGGGCGAGACCCTCAACCACGACCGCGCCACCCGCGACATGCTGAAGGTGGCGTTCATCCCCGACTACAAGGTCTCCAACGCCGAGATCATCATCCCGGGCTCCGAGCTCTCCGAGCAGATCTCGACGGCGGGCACCGAGGCGTCGGGCACCGGCAACATGAAGTTCGCGCTCAACGGCGCGCTCACCATCGGCACCATGGATGGCGCGAACATCGAGATCCACGACGAGGTGGGGGCGGAGAACATCTTCATCTTCGGCCTCGACGTCGCCGGGGCGAAGAAGCTCAAGGGCGGCTCCTACGATCCGTGGGAGTTCTACAACGGCAACGAGGAACTCCGCCGCACCCTCGACATGATCCGCAACGGCTACTTCTCGCCCAACGATCCGGCGCGCTACAAGCCGCTGCTCGACAGCCTGCTCAGAGGCGGAGACCACTTCCTCCTGCTCGCGGACTATGCCGACTATCTGCGCTGCCAGGGCGAGGTGGACGCGCTCTACCGCGACCCGAAGACCTGGAACCGTCGCGCGATTCTCAATGTCGCCAACATGGGCAAGTTTTCGGCGGACCGGACGATTCACAGTTACGCCAAAGAGATCTGGGATCTCAAGCCGCTCGACGTGTAAGGCGGTGCGCCGCCTCCTCTAGGGGCGAGACACGGATTGATCCGGCGAGGCTTTGGTCTCGCCGGATTTTTTTATTTCGGAGCGCCCGGAAGAGTCTCTCCCTAACGTACTATTGTAGGATATTATTAACCTCTAATACGTACAGTGTCAGAGGCGTTTACAAGCGTTGGGAGGGGATGGTGACGAACAAGTCGGTGGTCCGCGTGCTCGCGGTTTTGCTGGCTCTTCCGATCGTGTCGGTGATCGGGGTCAGCGGGTGGTCTCTGTTTGGCGCGGTGGAGAAGTTGCGCGAGGCGGACGGCGTGGTGGAATTGACGCGCGTCGACCGGGCGCTGTTCGACGCGATGCAGAACGTCCGGGTTCAGGGCGGGGCGATCCAGACCGCGCTGCAAACCCTCGATGACCCGAAGGCGCGGATCGCCGAGGTGCGCGCCGGGGTCGACGCCAAGCTGGCGAAGGGGATGTCGTCGCTGGAAAAGACCCGCCTGCCCGAGACCGCGCGGTACGTCGCGGACTTCAAGAAGGACCAGGCCGAGAGCAAGGCCAAGGCCGCGTTGGTGGACGAGCAGGCCGCCAAGCCCCGTGCCGAGCGTGACGTGCGCCTGGTCGCTCCGTGGATCGCGACGACGCAGAAGCTGGGCGAGTCGATCGTCGACATCAGCGACGGCGTGGCCTCGCACATCCGCCGCGTCGACCCGCACCTCGCCGAGCTCGCGCAGGTGCGCGAGGCCGCGTGGACGATGCGGAGCGCGTTCGGGATGAACTGTTCGATGCTGCGCCCCAATGTTGCGGACGCGCGCCCGCTGACGCCCGCCGGTGTCCGGCAGGTGGGCGTGCTGCGCGGCGGCGTGGCGGGGGGAGAGGAACGCCTCGACGCGCTGGCGCGCGGTTCGGAGGTTTCGCCCGCGATCCGGCAGGCGATCGCCGTCGCCAAGACGCAGGTGGCGGAGGCCACCGCGTGGATCGACGACGTGATTGCGAAGTTCGACGGCAGCGGCAAGGCCATCCTTCCCCCCGACGAGTGGACCAACCGGTGCAACGCGCCGTTCGCGGCGGTGATCGCGGTCGGCAACCTCGCCCTCGACGAGGCGGTGAACTTCGCCGAAGACGCGCGCGCCGAGGCGATGCGGAGCGCGGGCTTCGCCGTGGCGGGCGCGGTTGCGTCGCTGCTGCTGGCGGCGGGCGGCTACGCGATGCTGCGCCGCCGCGTGGTCCAGCCGATTGCGGGGTTGCAGGGCGCAGTGGCGCGGCTGGCCGAGCGCGACTACGCCACTCCGGTGGCGGGGTCGGGGCGCGAGGACGAGTTCGACGCCCTGGCGCAGGCTCTCGAATCCCTGCGGGAAAGCGCGGCGCAGGCGGAGCGGATGCGGGCCGAGGACGACGCGCGCCGTGCCGCCGAGGTGCAGCGGGCGAAAGCTCTGGCAGAACTCTGCGCCGACTTCGACGCGGCGGTGCAGGGCTCCATCGGCGCGCTCGGCCAATCCGCCGAGAAGCTCCGGGGCGCGGCGGGCGATATGCGCGACCTCTCCGCGGAATCGAGCGAGCGCGCGGGCGACGTGGCGATCACCGCCGCCAACGCCACCAGCAACGTCCAGACCGTCGCCTCGGCGACCGAGGAACTCAACGCCTCCATCGGCGAGATCGCCGGACGGGTCGGCGCGAGCGCGAACGAGGCCAAGGACGCCGCCGCCAAGGCGGAACGCACCAACGTGATCGTCACCGCGATGACCGAGGCCGCCGCCAACATCGGCGCGGCGGTGGCGCTGATCCGCCAGATCGCGGGCCAGACCAACCTGCTCGCCTTGAACGCCACCATCGAGGCGGCGCGCGCGGGCGAGATGGGCAAGGGCTTCGCGGTGGTGGCGGGGGAGGTGAAGAACCTCGCCAGCCAGACCGCGCGGGCGACCGAGGAGATCGAGGCCCTGGTGGAGAAGATCCAGGCGACCACCGAGGAGGCGGTGGGCGCGGTGCGGGCCATCGGCAGCGCCGTCGACGGTATCGACGGCAGTTCGAGCGCCATTGCGGCGGCGATCGAGGAACAGAGCGCCGCGACCCAAGAGATCGCGCGCAACGTCCATCTCGCGGCGGAAGGCACGCAGCGCGTCACCGATACCATCGGCGCGGTCGCCGAGGCCAGCCGCCAAACCGGAGAGTCGGCGGACCAGGTGTTCGAAGCGGTCGAAGACCTGATGGGCGTGACCGTCAGTCTGCGCCAGCAGGTCGAGGCCTTCCTCGGCCAGGTGCGCAAGGCCTGAGGCGCGGGGCTCCGCCCGGAAGCCTCACGCATCGGACACGGGCGGCGGTGGAGACCATCGCCGCCCGTCGTCGCGACTGGCCTAGGGAGAAACCCGCTCGATGAAGGCGTCGAACGCCTTCAACTGATCGGCAAGGAACGCCCGCGTCGGTTCGTCGGTCAGTTTGCCGTCGTCGGAGAACTTCTGCATCGCGCTTCCCACCATCACCTCGGGCTTGTTCATCGGCAGGGCGTCGAGGAACACCAGCACCTGGCGCAGGTGATACTGCATCCGCGCGCCGCCGAAGATCCCCGGCGAGGCCGACTGGATCAGCACCGGCTTGCCCGCGAACGGCACGGGCTGCACCCGCGAGAGCCAGTCGAGGGCGTTCTTGAGGAAGCCCGGGATCGAATAGTTGTATTCGGGGGAGACGATGGCCACGCCGTCCGCCGTCATGATCGCGGCGGCGAGCTGCTCGACCTTGGGCGGGAAGCCTGCCGCCTGGAGGTCGGCGTTGTAGTGCGGGAGTTCGTCCAGGCCTTCGAGGACGTCGAACTCCATTCCCTCCGGCGCGAGGCCGGGCAGGGTGCGCACCAGGGCGCGGTTGTAGGAGTCCTTGCGCAGGCTGCCGCAGAGCACGGCAATGGTCTTGCGGGAATTCATGGTCATTCTTCTCCGCTGGCGGTGTCGAGGGTAACGATGTCTTCGCGGCTGAGCCGGAGGGTGGCGGCGTTGGTGAGGCTGTCGAGCTGGGCGATGCTGGTGGCCGAGGCGATCGGCGCGGTGACGCCGCCCTGGGCGATCAGCCAGGCGATCGCCACCTCGGCGGGTTTCGCCCCGGTGCGCTCGGCGACTGCGCCCAGCGCTTCGAGAATGCGCGCGCCGCGCGGCGTCATGTACTTGCCGAGGAAGCGCTCGCGGCGGCTCGCGGTGATGTCGAGGTGGGTGCGGTACTTGCCGGTGAGGAAGCCCGAGGCGAGGCTGAAGTAGGTGATCACGCCGATGTCCTCGCGCACCGCGAGCTCGCGCAGCGGTCCCTCGAAGCCCTGGCGGTCGTAGAGGTTGTACTCCGGCTGGAGCACGTCGTAGCGCTGCACGTGGTTCGCCTTCGCCACGTCGAGGCTCTCGGCGAGCTGGGCGGCGTCGAGGTTGGAGGCGCCGACGGCGCGGATCTTGCCCGCCCGCTTGAGCCGGTCGAAGGCCTCCAGGGTCTCGGCGAACGGAGTGTCGGGGTCCGGCTTGTGGGCGAAGTAGAGGTCGATATGGTCGGTGCGGAGGCGGCGCAGCGAATCCTCCACGCCTTGCGCGATCCACTTCGCCGAGAGGCCGCGTTTCACGCCGCCCACCACCGAGCCGACCTTGGTGAAGATCAGGATCCGGTCGCGCCGCCCCGGCGCGGCCTTGAGCCAGTTGCCGATGATCGTTTCGGACTCCCCGCCCGAGTTGCCCTCGGCCCAGTGGGAGTAGCTGTCGGCGGTGTCCACGGCGTCGAGGCCGCGTTCGAGGCAGGCGTCGAGCAGCGAAAAGCTGGCGGCTTCGTCGACCGTCCAGCCGAACACGTTGCCGCCGAAGATCACCGGCGGGACGCGCAGTCCGGTTTTGCCAAGCGCGCGCTTTTCCACCCTCGTTCCTCCGATGTTTTTCCTCAGGGTTTCCTTGCGTTAGAGATAGGCAGGGGGTGCGGGATTCGCCCGGTTTTTTCGCCGGGCGAACGCCGATTTTCCTGCCGGCGCGGCAGGCGGGCGCACTTCAGCGCCGGGCGGCGCGGGAAAGATGGCCGAGGAGGGTCTCAAGCACGATCGGCTTCGCCAAGCGGGGGGCGGCGCGGTGGCGTTCGGGGATTGCGTTCTGATCCTGGCCGGTGGCGAACACGAACGGAATGCCGCGCTCCACGAGCAGATCGGCGACCGGAAACACGGTCTCGCCATGGAGGTTGACGTCGAGCACCGCGACGTCGAGCGGCGTGGTGTGGTCCGCCAGATGGAGCGCGTCGGACAACCGGCCCACCGGCCCGATCACCGCCGCGCCCGAACGCTCGATCTCGATCTGGAGGTCCAGCGCGACGAGGTACTCGTCCTCCACCACCAGCACCGCCAGGCCCGAGAGTTCCGCTTTTGCGCCCAAGTCATTCGCTCCCGTGTTGCAGCGGTATGTGGAGCACGCAGCGTACGCCTTCCGGCGTCAGCCGGTAATCGGTGTCCGCGCCCAATTGATAAGGCAGGGCGAGCTCGATCAGTTCCCGACCGAAGCCGACGCGCGCGGGCTTTTCCAGCGGCAGCGGCGGGTCGAGCGTTTCCCGCCAATCGAGACGCAGGCGTTCCCCGTCAGCGTGCTCGATTTTCCAGCTCACGTCGAGGAGTCCCGAGGGCGAGGCGAGAGCCCCGTGCTTCAAGGCGTTGGTCGCGAGTTCGTGCAGGGTGAGGGCCAGGTCGCGCACGATCGCGGGGGCGAGCGGAACCTCCGGCCCATTCAGGCGGACCCGTTCGCGCGCATTGCCGGCGTCGACGGCATCCAATTCCATCCGCACCAGCGCGCCCACCGTCACCGGATCGGCCTCGGCGGAGGACAGCAGCGACTGTACCCGGGCGAGCGCGCCGAGGCGGGCGGCGAACTTGCTCTCGAACTCCGCGAGCGTGACGCTGGTGGCGAGGGTCTGGCCCGAGATCGCCCGCACCACCGCGAGGAGGTTGCGGGTACGATGCTGCAATTCGGCGATCAGCAGCCGTTGGCGGTCTTCGGCCTCGCTGAGGGCGGTGACGTCGATGAAGTGCAGCGCCACGCCCGTGGTCTCGGGCGTGCCGATGCGGCAGGGCGTCATCCGCATCAGGTATCGGGTCGCGGCGTCGCGCACGCGGACGCGCCGGTCCCGCGGCAAGTCCCCGGCCAGGGTGGCGGCGACGTCGTCGGCGAGCGGAGGAAGGTCGAGGCGGCTTGCAAGGGCGGAGATCGGGCGACCGAGGTCGCTCGGGCCGATGGCGAAGATCCGCGCCGCGGCGGGCGTGAAGTCGCGGATTTCCAGCCTGGAGTCGAGGAGGATCGTGGCGATCCCGGAGCTCTCCAACAGGCTGGCGAGGTCGGTCTCCTTCATTGCGCCGGTCAGTTCACGGCCTGCCGGTCGGGTTTCGTGCTTTCGGCGCGCAGTACGCTCATCAGCCAGGCCTTGACCGACTCATGCCGGCTGCGCTCCTCGATCCGGGCGATTGCGGTTTCGAGCACGCGCTCCACCAGCCGGTCGCCCGCCGTGGCGTTGCCGGTGAGCGTGCGCGCGGTCTCGCGCAGCAAGGGCAGGGCCGCCGCCACGTCCTCGCGGAAGCTCCGGGCTTGGCGTTTGCGCCGTTCGCGCGGCGCGAACAGGATTCCCTTGAGGTCGCGCCAGTCGGCGGTCTTCGAGATCTTCGGCGTGCCGCGGAAGCGGGGCGGCCACGAAATGTCGTCGTAGCCGGTGAAGAACACGAACGGAATCTCGCGGTCGGAGAGCGTCTCGGCGATGGCGAAGGCGGTCTCCGCGCCGAGCCGCACGTCGAGGATCGCACCGCCGATGTCCGGGGTGGTAGCGAGCAGCGCCAGGGCCTTGGCCGGGGTGGCGGCAGGGCCGACGACGGTGCTGCCGTCACGGCTGATCTGCCGCGCCAGGTCTTGCGCGATCCAGTATTCGTCCTCGACCACCAGGATCGCGGCGTCGGGGAGCCGGTCGCCGCGCCGCCGCCGGGACGGCGCTTCGCTCTCGGGCAAAGTGACCGGGGCGGCCTTGGAATCGCTAAAATCGGCGGCGGACATCTCGGGCTCCATGAGGAAGATCTTGATCACGCAACTGCTGATAAAACGGAATCCGGGACGCGATGGTTCCGCCTCTCCCACCGGCGAGGTTCAGCCCTTCGCACGCACGTAGCACTGCTCGGTGATCGGCTGGCCCCACTGCTCTCCCAGCCACTCCTCGGCGAGGACGAAGCCGTGGGCGAGGTAGAGGCTGCGGGCCGCCTCGAGCCCGGCGAGGGTCCAGAGCCGGGTCTCGGCGAAGCCCTGGGCGTCGCAGAAGGCGATGGCGGCGGCGATCAACGCGCGCCCGATGCCCGTGCCGCGGTAGCCGTCGGCGACGATGAACCAGCGGAGGTGGGCGACGTTGCCGCCGAGGTCCTCGCCGTCCACCGCCACGGTGCCGACGATGGCGTCCCCGTCGCAGGCGCACCAGAGGCGGTTGCGGGGCGAGGCGAGGCGCGGCGCGAACTCCGCCAATCCGCCCGCGACCTTGGCCTCGAACACCGCGCCGAAGCCGACGCTGCGGGAATAGTAGGCGGCGTGAAGCTCGGCGCAGCGCCCGATCACGCCCGGGCGATAGCCTTCGACGATGCGGATCGGCTGGTGCGGCGCGGGGGCTGCGAGAGCCTGGGCGTAGGCGGAGAGGCCCTGGTGGATCACCGGGGCGGCCTCGGGCGGCAGGGCGGCGAGGGCGGCCTTGACCTGGGCGCGGGCGAAGGCGTCGATGGCGGCGAGCGTCTCCCGCCCCGAGTCGGTGAGGGTGAGGGGCTTGGCGCGCGCGTCGGCGGCACGGGTGCCTTCGGCCAGGTATCCCGCGGTCACCAGCTTGCGCAGCATGCGGCTGACGCTCGACTTGTCGAGGTGGAGGATCTCGGCCAGTTCGCCGCCGGTGGCGGCCCGCCCCGCGCCGATCTCGATCAGCGCGTGGACGGCGGAGGGCGGCATTTCGGTGCCCGCGAGCACCGGCTTCATGAAGCCGAGTTCCCGCACCAGACGGCGCGAGGCGTCGCGGATCGGTTCGACGAGGGCTTCGGACATGGCGCGGGCCAAAATTTGTTGGACGGTACAACCAAAATATGGCCCCCCGGGCCCCGCGAAAAGCGGATTCACGCCGCCGCCGAGGACTCCGCGATGGCCGGATTGCGGATCAGGTAGTCGAACGCGGAGAGCGAGGCCTTCGCGCCGTCGCCCATCGCGATCACGATCTGCTTGTAGGGGGTGGTGGTGGCGTCTCCCGCCGCGAAGATGCCGGGCACGCTGGTTTCGCCCCGCGCGTCCACCTCGATTTCCCCGCGCGGCGTGAGGGCGACCGTGCCCTTCAGCCATTCGGTGTTGGGCACCAGGCCGATCTGCACGAACACGCCGTCGAGGTCGAGGCGGAACAGGCCGTTGGAGAGGCGGTCCTGGTAGGTGAGGCCGGTCACCTTCGCGCCGTCGCCGTGCACCTCGGTGGTCATCGCCGAGGTGATCACGCTGACGTTGGCGAGGCTTGCGAGCTTGTCCTGGAGCACCGCGTCGGCGCGCAGCTTGGCGTCGAACTCGATCAGGGTGACGTGGCCGACGATTCCGGCGAGGTCGATCGCCGCCTCGACGCCCGAGTTGCCGCCGCCGATCACCGCGACGCGCTTGCCCTTGAACAACGGGCCGTCGCAGTGCGGGCAGAAGGCCACGCCCTTGTTGCGGTATTCCGTCTCGCCCGGCACGTTCATCAGCCGCCAGCGCGCGCCGGTGGCGAGAATCAGCGCGCGCGTCCTGAGCGACGTGCCGCCCGCCAGCTTGACCTCGATCGTGCCGCCGGGCCGGGCGGCGGGGACCACCTTCTCGACCCGCTGGAGGTTCATCACGTCGACCTCGCAGGCCTTGACCTGGGCTTCGAGCGTGGCGGCGAGCTTGGGGCCTTCGGTATGGGGCACCGAGATCAGGTTCTCGATACCGAGTGTATCATGCACCTGTCCGCCGAACCGCTCCGCCAGCACGCCGGTGCGGATGCCCTTGCGCGCCGCGTAGACCGCCGCCGCCGCACCCGCCGGACCGCCGCCGACCACCAGAATCTCGAACGGCGCCTTCGCCGCGATCGCCTGGGCGGTGCGGTCCGCCGCGCCGGTGTCGAGTTTGGCGAGGATCTGTTCGAGGGTCATCCGCCCCTGGCCGAACGGCTGGCCGTTGAGGAAGATCGCCGGGACCGCCATCACCTGGCGCATCGCGACTTCTTCCTGGAACAGCGCGCCGTCGATGGCGGTATGGCGGATCCGGGGGTTGAGCGCACACATCAGGTTGAGCGCCTGGATCACGTCGGGGCAGTTCTGGCAGGAGAGCGAGAAGTAGGTCTCGAAGCGGTATTCGCCTTCGAGCGCCTGCACCGCCTGGACGGTCTCGAGCTCGGTCTTCGACGGGTGGCCGCCGACGTGCAGGAGCGCCAGCACCAGCGAATTGAACTCGTGGCCCATCGGCAGCCCGGCGAAGCCGACCGCGATGTCGGAGCCGGCGCGGGCGATGGTGAAGGCGGGCCTGCGCTGGTCGGAGCCGTCGGTTGCGAGCGCGATCTTGTCGGAGAGGGCGGCGATGTCTTCGAGCAGCGCCAGGAGTTCCCGGGATTTTTCGCCGTCGTCGAGGCTGGCGGTGAGGACGATGGGGTGAACGAGGTTGGCCAGGTAGGCCTTGAGTTGGTCCTTGAGGCTGGCGTCCAGCATGACGGGCTCCTTCACTGCGTCTGCGCAACGGCGGCAAGGGCGCGCACGCGAGACCGGGCGCGCGTCGGGGCGCGGCCCACGTTTCAAGACTTAGGCGACCGTGCGGCGGTTGTCACCGCACGGCCTGGAGTTTCCGAGGAAATCAGATCTTGCCGACGAGGTCGAGCGACGGCGCGAGGGTCTTCTCGCCTTCGTGC